>Ga0316622_100004670_pt1 | contig 10101 bp, 7 predicted proteins | sample OWC_Aug_OW2_C1_D_FD_207646 | JGI IMG/M metagenome (GOLD analysis project Ga0316622, IMG submission 207646) | Wetland soil microbial communities from Old Woman Creek delta, Ohio, United States - OWC_Aug_OW2_C1_D5_C | ecosystem: Environmental > Terrestrial > Soil > Wetlands | place: USA: Ohio... | reverse complement strand
GCGCGGGACTGCCGGTCGTGCGCGTCGGCGGCGTGCCGGCGCAGGTGGTGCTGGCGTCGGCCTCGCGGATCGGCGCGATGGTGCCCGCCTCGATCGCCCGCGGCCGTCACGTGATCACGGTGGACGGCGCCGATGGGGGCGCCGAGCTCGACGTGGGCACGCCAGTCGTCGGCGGCGTGCACCAGGTGGACAGCCCGGCGTTCGGGCCTGACGGCGACCTCTACGCGACGTTCAGCGGCACGCGCGGCCAGCGCGTCCCCGTTTCGGTGTTCCGCATCGCGGGCGACGGCGACAAGACGCCCTTCCTGGTCGACGTCACCAACGCGACGTCGATGGCCTGCGACCGGGCCGGCGTGCTCCACGTCACGAGCCGCTACGACGGGACGGTGCGGAAGGTCCGGGCCGACGGCTCAGCCGACATTGTCGCCCACGACCTGGGGGTGGCGTGCGGCCTCGCGTTCGGCTCGGACGGCACGATGTTCGTCGGCGACCGGACCGGCACGGTGTTCCGCGTCGGGTCGTCGGCGCACGTCGTGCCGTTCGTCTCGCTGCCCCCGAGCCTCGCGGCGTTTCACCTCGCCATGGGCCCCGACGACGCGCTCTACGTGACGGGGCCGACGATGGCGACCTACGACCACGTGTATCGCATCGACCGGCAGGGGAGCGTGTCGGTCGTGTCGTCGGAGTTCGGCCGTCCCCAGGGCCTCGCGGTCGACGCCGCCGGCGCCCTGTACGTCGTGGATGCGCTCGCGGGCGGCGCGGGGCTCTACCGCGTCCGGCCCGGCTCGCCGCGCGAGCTGGTGGTGGCCGCCGCGGCCCTGGTCGGCGTCGCGTTCGACCCGCGGGGGGGCCTCGTCGTCGCGTCCAACGACACGATCTATCGTCTCGACAACGGGCTGAAGCCCTGGAGAGCCTGATGAAGCACCTGTTTGCCGTCAAGTCGCTCGACCAGATCAAGCGGGACAGCGAGACCGGAGGCGCGCAGCTGAAGCGCACCCTCGGGCCCGTGCAGCTGACGGCGCTCGGGATCGGCGCCATCATGGGCGCGGGCATCTTCTCGACGATCGGATCGGCGGCGGCCGGCGGCGGCACGCACCTGGGCGCCGGGCCCGCCATCATCCTGTCGTTCATCCTGACGGCGGTGGCCTGCGGGTTCGCGGCGCTCTGCTACGCGGAGTTCGCCGCGATGGTCCCGATCTCCGGCTCGGCCTACACCTACGCCTACGCGACGCTCGGGGAGGCCGTGGCGTGGATCATCGGCTGGGATCTCATCCTCGAGTACGCGGTCGGCAACGTCGCCGTCGCGATTTCCTGGTCGGGCTACTTCCGGGAGCTGCTCGCGGGCGTCGGCGTCTTCATCCCGGACTGGCTGTGCACCGACTACCGCTTCGCGGCGACGGCCGCCGGACAGGTGGCGCAGCTCCAGGCCCAGGGCGGCGACATCGCGAGCCTCAGCCTCGCGACGACGCGCGCCGCGGAAGCCTTCGCCGCCGCGCCGCACCTGGCCGGCATCCCGGTGGTGCTGAACCTGCCGGCGTTCCTGATCGTGATGGGCATCACGTGGGTCCTGGTGGTCGGCATTCGCGAGAGCGCCTGGCTGACCAGCGCGCTGGCCGTGCTGAACGTCGCGATCCTGATCTTCTTCTGCATCGTCGGCGCGTTCTACGTGGCGCCGGCGAACTGGGTCCCGTTCTCGCCCAACGGTTTCGCCGGTGTCTCCGGGGCGGCGGCGATCATCTTCTTCGCCTATATCGGCTTCGATGCCGTGTCGACGGCGGCCGAAGAAACGAGGAACCCCCAGCGCGACATGCCCATCGCCATGATCGCGAGCCTCGTCATCTGCACGACCATCTACATCGCGGTGGCCATCGTCCTCACAGGGATGCTGCCGTGGAAGCAGCTCGGCACGGCGGAGCCCCTCGCCACCGCGTTCTCGGCGAACAGGATCACCTGGGCCTCGGGCATCATCGCGTTCGGGGCGGTGTGCGCCACGAGCGGCGTGCTGCTGGTGTTCCAGCTCGGCCAGCCCCGCATCTTCTTCTCGATGGCGCGGGACGGCCTGCTGCCGAAGTGGGCCGCGAAGGTGCACCCGAAGCACCGCACCCCGCACGTCACCACGATCCTGACCGGCGTCGTGGTCGCGGTGTGCGCCATGTTCATGAACATCAACGAGGTGGTCGAGCTGACCAACATCGGCACGCTCTTCGCCTTCGTGCTCGTGTCGATCGGCGTCCTGATCCTGCGGAAGTCGGACCCGGATCGCCCGCGCCCGTTCCGGACGCCGTTCGTGCCGTGGGTGCCCTTGATGTCGATCGCCATGTGCGTGTACCTGATGGTGCACCTGCCCGTGGTCACCTGGATCCGGTTCATCCTGTGGCTGGGTGCGGGCCTGGTCTTCTACGTCCTCTACGGGATGCGCCACAGCATCCTCCAGAAACGCCTCGAAGGCCGGTCCTGACCGCAGGCGGGAGCCTTGACAATCGGGTGTCGGAGGGGCATCGTTGAAGGTAGGCGTCTGCATCGCGCCGGGAGCACCACCATGCGCAGCGACCGCGGGTTCACCCTTATCGAGCTGCTGATTGTCGTGGCCATCATCGGCGTCATCGCCGCCGTGGCCGTGCCTGGCCTGCAGCGTGCGCGCCAGTCGGGCAACGAGACCTCGGCCGTTTCGTCGCTGCGCGCGGTCAACGGCGCGCAGTCGCTCTACGCCGCCGCGTGCGGGAATGGCTTCTTCTCGCCGTCGCTCTCGAACCTCGGCACACCGCCGGCCGGCGGCACCGCGTTCATCAGCCCCGACCTCAGCACCGGCAACTCGATCACCAAGAGCGGGTACACGGTGACGATGGGCAGCACGAGCGGCGTGGCCGCCGACGCCCCCCCCACCTGCAACGGGCTGGCAGCGGGTGCCACGATGCAGGGATACTTCGCCACGGCCACGCCCATCCCGGGCGGCGGTGTGAAGGCGTTCGGCACGAACACCAACCACACGATCTACTTCGCCACCCAGATGGCGCCGCTGGCCATGACCGACTCGACGGCCCCGGCCGGCACCTTCTCGATTCAGTAGAGGCGGTTTCAGAACCCGTTCGTGCGTCCTGATTCGGCCGCCGCTGTCTGTTCAGCGGGTGACCTGGATGCGCACGTAGTCCACGGCGCCGCCCAACTCGCGGGTGTCGTTGTTGATGCCCACGGCCGCTGGCACGGCGGCGCCAGGCCAGACCAGTTCGACACGGTTCACGCCCGCCCGCCACGCCGAGCCGTCCGTGGGGAAGTCCACCCGCTGCCAGTCGGCGGAGAGCGGGAACGGGCCGAACTGGCGGCCGTTGATGCGCGCCGCGAGCGCAGGCGCCGCCCCGGGGTACGACAGCGGCCTCACACGAAGCTGGACCGTGAGGGCGGCCGGGTGATCGAGCGGCAGCAGCACGGCGGCCGCGGCCTGCGACCAGCGCGCCGTCGTGCCGTCCGGCAGCGTGTCCGGCGGGTACCAGCCGTCGCCCAGATAGGCCTCGTCGTGCAGGCCGATGTCGACACGACCGTAGGGGCGCTCAGGGTCGGCCAGCATCGGGAACGCGAAGAAATCGTAGCGGGACGGCGCGACGCCCTCGCGGGCGGCATAGACCAGGCTGGCCGGGTACGAGAACGGGTGCCCGAACCAGCGGCTGAACACGCGGGCCTGCTCGGCGGCGAGGTCCGCGAACGACTGCGGCACGCTGCCGCCGAACCGGCCGGCCACCGCGCCGGCCATGGCCGTGAGGTTCCACAACACGAGCAGGATCAGGAGCGCCGACACGGCCGCGAGCGGCCGCTTCGCGACCCAGCCGCGCAGGCCGTCAACGGCCGCGGCAAGCCCCACCACGAGCAGCGGCACGGCGCCGTCGAAGCGGCGGGCGCCGAACGCGGCGCCGCCCCACCAGTCCTCGACCGAGGCGTTCACGTACACCGTCAGCAGGAACGCGGCGAACGCGAGCCGCCCGAAGGCGCGATCGCGGACCGCGAACATCAAGAGGCCGATTCCCGCGAGATAGGTGATGGGCGAGGTCGAGAACAACCCGTTGCGCGACGACCACAGCATGCGCACCGGATCGGGGCTGAACCACAGCATCTTCGGCGACAGGGGCGACACCGCGAGAGGCGACCCGTAGATCGAGTTCCACGCAATCAGCTGCGGCAGGAAGCCCACGAGCGCGCACGCGGCAAAGAGCGCCCCGCCAAGTGCCGATGCGCGCCGCTCGGCCGGGCCCGGGCCCGCGAGCACCGCGGCCGCGAGCTCCCAGCCCGGGAACACCAGGAGAACGAGGCTCTGCCACCGGATCGCGAGCATCAGGCCGCCGAGCAACCCGAGGGCCGCCCACTGCCCGACCGTGCGCCGGCCCCGCGCGGCGTCCCACGCGTAGATGAACGCCGCAGCCGCGCACATCGAGGTCGCGTGCGACATCGTGGGCTCCTTCACGAGGTACCACAGCATGAAGGACCCGACGGCGAGCGCGGCCGTCGAGAGGGCCGCGAGGCTTGGAGCGAAGTAGCGCGCCGTCAGCCGATAGCAGAACCACAGGCCGAGCAGGCCGTAGAAGAGGCCGGCGAGGCAGATGGCCTGCCGGTACGGGTACGACGAGCCGTCGACGGCGACGGTCGCGCCGCGAGCCGAGAGGTAGGTGGCTCCGGCATGGCCGACAACGTAGAAGGGCATCCAGGCGACGGCCGGACCCACCGACCACGCGGTCTGCGCGTAGCCGGTTGGCGTGGGCGTCATCAAGTCCTTGTTGCCGATGCCGATCAGTGCGTAGTCGTTGAAGAGGTTCACGTCGCGGTCGTTGACGATCGACCGGAGGAAGGCAAAGTAGTAGAACCCGTCGCTCTGCAGGCGGGCCCCCAGCCGCTGCTGCACCGCGAGGCCGGCAGCGAAAGAGGCGCACAACACCAACGCCACCGTCCGGTCCGCCGTGAGGACGCGGCGCAGGCGGAGCCAGACGATGCCGAACAGGGCTGCGGCAGCCGCGAGCCCGACCAGAAGGGCAGCCGACGGCGGCGCCGCCCCGGTGAGGTTCTGCACGAGCGACTGCCGAATGACCTGGCGGCCGCCGAGCTCAGCGGCGCACGCGAGGATGCCGGCGACGCTGAGACAGAGGGGCCAGGCGGAGAGCAGCCGAGGCGCGCGGGTGTCGGGCACCCGGAGATTATAAGGGTGACCCTCCCCCCGTCCCGAAGAAGGTGACACTTTTCAGATCCCCGAGCGGGGTGACACCCGCCATTTCCGCCGTCAGAAGAGGCGGCACTCACCATGTCCTGTCCCTCCTCCGGAAATGGAAAGTGTCACCTTCTTCTTTCGTATACTGTGCGGCGGAGGTTCCAGGCCATGTCGGTGATGGACCACGACCAGCAGCCCCGCACGGGCGGCATGGGCAAGTTCCTGGTGATTGGCGCGGCGGCGATTGCCGTGATCGCCGTGGCCTACTTCGGCGTGACGGCGCTGCTGACGCCGGAGGAGAAGGCCGAACCGGCCCAGACTCGGGCCGAGGCCCCGGCGCCGGCCCCGGCTGCAAAGCCGGCCGAGCCGGAGAAGCCGTCCGACACGGCTGCGGCGAGAAGACCCCGGCCCCGGAAGGAGGCGGCGCCGCCCCCCGAGCCTGCCGCGCCGCCGCCGCCCGCCGGACCGACGCTGGTCGTCGAGAGCGACGTTCCCGGCGCCTCGGTGTTCGTCGACCGGAAGTTCGTCGGCACCACGCCGCTGCGCACGACGGAGGTGACGGGCGGGTCGCATCAGCTGAACGCCTCGGTGACCGGCGAAGAAGGCCTGGCGCAGGCCATCGAGATCGCCGACGCCGGCGAGACGACCATCACCCTTCGATTCAAAGAAGTGCGTCTCGACGCCGCGGTCGCCGTCGTGCACAAGCACAGCATGGGCCGGTCCTGCGAAGGCCGCCTCGTGGCGACCCCGGCGGGGATCCGGTACGAGACCGCCAGCAAGAACGACGCGTTCGCAATCCCGTTCAGTGCGCTCGACGCCTTCGAGATCGAGTACCTCAAGAAGGAACTCAAGGTGAAGCAGACGGGCGGCAAGACCTGGAACTTCACCGACAAGTCGGAGAACGCGGACAAGTTGTTCGTGTTCCACCGCGACGTCACCAGGGCGCGCGAGAAGCTGGCCGCGCAGGGGAGATAGGGGCAAGGGACTGGGCGCTGGGCGCCGGTGAGCGCAGGGACAAGCCGAGTCCCGAATCCCGGCACCGCGCGTACAATGGCCGCCCATGTGGACCACCCTCAGCCGCGGCGCGGCCGTGTGCGGTGCGCTGCTCGTCGTCGCCGCGGTGGGGCCTGCCGCGGCCCAGGCCGACCTCGCCGCGGACGGCCTGCGCGTGCGGATCGACCAGCGCGGGCAGGTGACCAGTCTGTCGGATCCCGTCACGCCGCGCGAGTACCTCGCGCCGGGCCAGCCGGCGCCGCTCGTCTCCATCAAGGTCCGCGGAACGTTGGAGCCGCCGGCGTCCCTCGCGTGGGACGCGCGAGCGGGCGTGGCCACGATGCGCTTCGCCGCGGCCGGCGTCCGCGTGCGTGTCAGGGCCATCCGCAAGCCCACGCACATCGTCTTCGAGATTGTCGGCGTCGATCCGGCCGGCGCCGTCGATGCCGTCGTCTGGGGGCCGTACCCGACGACCATCCGCGAGACCGTCGGCGAGATTGTCGGCGTGGTGCGCGACGCCGAGTACGCGATCGGGCTGCAGGTGCTCAACATCAAGACGCTGGGCGGGGCGCTCCTCAACGACGAAGGCAGCGACCCCTCGCGCAGCAGCGTCGCGCTGGCCCTCCCCTGGGGCAGCGTGCTGCAGGCCTACGCCCTCGACCGCTCGCGGCCGCGGATCGTCGGCGGCTGGAACGGTCAGTTCCCGAACATGCCGGTCGAGCCGATGCCCGGCGAGACGGTCGTCGGCTCGGCGATTGCGCTCTTCGGCTGCCCGGCCGGCCGCGCGCTCGAGCGCATCGGCGCCATCGAGGTGGCGGAAGGCCTGCCGCACCCGATCGTCGACGGCGAATGGGTGAAGACGTGGCGCGATCTGGGGCGCTCGTACCTCATCGCGGCTTTCACGGAGGAGACCGCCGACGAGTTGCTGGCGTTCACGAAGCGGGCGAACCTGATGTCGCTCTATCATCCGGGGCCCTTCGCGAGCTGGGGGCACTACGCCCTCGATGCGAAGGCGTTTCCGAACGGTAACGCCGGGATGCGCCGAATCGTGGAGCGGGCGCGCGCGCAGGACATCCGGATCGGCGTGCACACGCTGACGAACTTCATCAACACCGATGATCCCTACGTGACGCCGCGCCCCGACCCGCGCCTGGCGCGCACGGGGTCCAGCGTACTCACCGCCGGCATCGACGCATCCGCGACGGCGATTCCCGTCGCCGCGCCCGAGTATTTCGCGAATGAGAAAGCCAACTGGCTGCGCACGGTCGTGATCGGCGAGGAACTCGTGCGGTACCGGGCCGTGTCGGCGTCGGCGCCGTGGATGCTCCTCGATTGCCAACGCGGCGCGTTCGGAACGCGCGCGTCCTCGCACGCGAAGGGGGCCTCGGTCGGCAAGCTGCTCGACCATCCGTACCGGGTGTTCTTCCCCACAATCGGCATGCAGGACGAGATCGCGATCCGTCTGGCCGGGTTCTTCAACGATACGGGCGTGAGCCACATGGATTTCGACGGCCACGAGGGCGGCCTGGCCGCGGGGCAGGGCGACTACGGCCTGGAGCGCTTCGCCAAGGCCTTCTTCGACAACTTGAAGATCCCGGTGCTCAACGGCACGAGCACGTCGGAGCCCTTCTACTGGCACATCAACAGCTACTGCAACTGGGGCGAGCCCTGGTACGGCGGGTTTCGCGAAAGCATGCAGGAGTACCGCATCCAGAACCAGGCGCTGTTCGCGCGCAACTTCGTGCCGCACATGCTGGGCTGGTACAAACTGACCGCGACGACGAGCCTCACCGAGATGGAGTGGATGCTGGCGCGGGCCGCGGGCTACAGCGCGGGCTTCGCGATGTCCACGACGCTCGCCGAACTGCGGCAGAATCCCGACACCGGCACGCTGCTCGACGCGATCCGCGAATGGGAGACGGCCCGTCGCCGCGGCGCCTTCTCGGCGGTGCAGCGGGAGCGGCTCAAGGACGCCAACCTCGAGTTCCACCTCGAGCCGCTCGGCGCCGGTACCTGGGTGCTTCACCCCTTCCACGCGTCGCCGCGCTTCGTCCACGAGCGCATCGAGCGTCAGCCCGGCGAACCGGCGGCCTCGACCTGGTCGCTGGTCAACCCCGACGAGGCCCAGCCGCTGCAGTTTCGCGTGCAGGTGACCGGGTCGGCGGGCTCGGCCTCGCGGCTGGTCCTCGAGGTGGACGCGTCCGCGGCGATTGAGTTCGCTGTCGAGCTGCAGGCGGGGGAGGCGCTGGTGGTCGACGGCACGCCCGTGGCGCGAGCGTACGACTCCAAGGGTCGCCAGAAGGGCACTGTCACGGTCGGGGGCGCGATCCCGCGCCTCGCATCCGGCGCGCACACGGTCAGATTCGATTGCGCCTTCTCGGGCGGCATTCCTCCGCGCGTGGACGTCACGTTCAGAACGCGCGGCGCCGGGGAGCTCGTCAGGAGCCGCTGAGACCGCTGGGGGCCGATGCTTCAGCGTCGGCGCACGGCCGTGTCCCTCCAGAACTGGGCGAGCAAACGCGCGGCCACTTCGCGGCGGTAGGCGGCGGTCGAGCGGATGTCGTCGATGGGACTGATCTCGTGCCTCAGGATCTCCTGTGCGGCCTCCAGTGACGACCCATCGGCGAGCGCCGCCTCCGTGCGCCGCGCGCGAACCACTGTGGGCGCCACGCTGCCGAGGGCGATGCGCGGCCGTTCCGCGCGCACGCCCGCCATCACCACCTTCGAGATCGACTGCGCCGCGCGCGTACCGACCTTCCGGAACCACTGCGCGCCTGCCACGCGCGGCACCTCGACGGCGGTGATCAGTTCGTCGGGCCTACGCACACTGGCCCGATAGCCGGTGTAGAAGTCCGCGAAGGGGATCTTGCGGGTCCAGTCGAGGCCCCGCAGTTCGACGAGCGTGTCCGCGGCGGCCAGCGCGGGCAGCGTGTCCCCGGCCGGCGACCCGTTGGCGATGTTGCCGCCGATGGTGCCGCGGTTCTGGATCTGCACGGCGCCGATTTCGAGAGAAGCGGCGGCGAGCATCGGCAACCGACGGCGCACCTCGGCCGACCGGATGATCTCGCTGTACGTCGTCAGGGCGCCGATGCGGAGCACGTCGCCGCGCGCCTCGATGCCGCGCAGGGCGTCAAGGCCCCAGATGTTCAGGAACCTGCCGTCAGCGAGGGTACCGAGGTTGAGGCCGACGTAGAGATCGGTGCAGCCCGCCATCGGCGTGAGCGGGCCCTCGTCGCGAAGCATGCGCAGGGCGTCGCGCACCGTGCGCGGCTGGAGCATCACGAGCGGCGAGATCGCCGTTCTCACCGGCGCCTCCGGCGCGGCCTCGGGATTCGGGATTCGGGATTCGGGATTCGGGGACCAGCCCTCTGGCGTCTGGCTTCTGGCTCCTGGCCTCTGGCTCCGGCGTTCCTGATCGCCCTGTAGACCCCCTCGTACCCCGTGCACCGACAGATGTTGCCGGCGAGGCCCACGCGCACCTCATGGAGCGTCGGCCGCGGTCCGAGCGCCGCAGCCGCCATGATCATGCCCGGCGTGCAGATGCCGCACTGCGTGCCGCCGTGCTCCGCGAACGCACGCTGAAGAGGATGGCGGCCCCCGAGCCCTTCAATCGTCAGGACCTTCGCGCCCGCCACCTGGACCGCCGGGACCAGGCACGAATTCACCGCGCAGCCGTCCACCATCACGGTGCATGCGCCGCACTCGCCCTCGCCGCAGCCTTCCTTCGTGCCGGCCAGGCCGCAGTCCTCGCGCAGCACGTCGAGCAGTCGCTTGAGCGGATGGACGCGCAGTGACACGCGCCGGCCGTTGAGGGTGAACACGACGGGGCGGTGGCGGAGCGTCATCGGCGCTCCCCCGGGTCTGAAGACCCGGGGCTCCATAACCCAACGGTCCGTTGACGTCGCCGCAGTGTGACCGACGAA
>Ga0316622_100004668_pt1 | contig 10101 bp, 8 predicted proteins | sample OWC_Aug_OW2_C1_D_FD_207646 | JGI IMG/M metagenome (GOLD analysis project Ga0316622, IMG submission 207646) | Wetland soil microbial communities from Old Woman Creek delta, Ohio, United States - OWC_Aug_OW2_C1_D5_C | ecosystem: Environmental > Terrestrial > Soil > Wetlands | place: USA: Ohio... | reverse complement strand
TTTCTCGTCGCGCATCAGGATTCCGACGGTGTATGGCGCCGCGGACTCTCGCAACACGCGAAGGCCGGACTCCAAACCTACAACACGCGCACTGCATGGGCGTTGCTCGAACTCGCCGAAATGACGGGCGACCAGACGTTCCGCATCGCCGGCACCCGCAACATCGAGGCTGCCTTGTACCAGCAATTACCCAACGGCTGGTTCGCTGGCAACTGCCTCGACAACGACGAAGCTCCTCTGACACACACGATCGCATACGCAACGCGTGGCATTGTCGAGTCTGGCGCATTGGTCGGAGAAGAACGGTACATCGCAGCGGCACGCATCACTGCCGAGGCGCTGCTTAGGTGCCAGCGCCCGAACGGAAGCCTGGCTGGCCGTTACGACAGGGAGTGGCGGCCAACGGTGCGCTGGAGCTGCCTTACCGGCAACGCCCAAGTGGCAATCATCTGGTTGCGCCTCGCCGCCCTGCTGGCCGAACCTGCGTATCTGCGCGCCGCAGCGCGCAGCCTGGATTTCGTTGCCTCCCTGCAGCTCCTGGAATCTACTAGCGATGGTGTACGCGGTGGTGTCGCGGGTGCATATCCGATTTACGCAGACTACGGCCGCTTCGAGTATTTGAACTGGGCTGCCAAATTTCTTGCCGAGGGGCTCATGCTCAAGCAGGACTGCGCCAAAGGCGTTGCCACTGCCGCTGCATCGCCGAGCAGCACCTCTTGCGAGTCCGCAGTGGTGCCGTCCAAATGACCACGGCACCCGCTCGTAAAGGCCTGGTCGTGTCCTCCGCCGGCTACTTCATTTCCCAGACGCTGGCCATGCTCGGTGGCTTCGTCTCGATGCCGATCCTGACCCGCCTCCTAAGCAAGGAGGAATACGGCGTCCTGAATCTGGTATTCGCCTCCATTGCGATTCTGCTCATCGTCGGACAGTTGGGATTCCCGCAGGCCACCGTTCGCTTTTACACCGAAGAGCGACACGAGGGGCGGACACGGCTGCGGAACTTCTGCAGCAACATGCTCGGCGGAGCGCTCACCAGCGGCGCGCTCGCCGCGATGGTCGCGGCCGTCACCGTGGGCTGGAGCACAGGTCAGGTGGAGTACCTGCGCTGCATGCAGCTCGCGGGTCTGGTGGTGATCGTCCGCGCTGCCACGAGCGTCGTCATGCAAATCTATCGGTCGGAAGAACGCGTCTTCGCATACGCGGCCACACAGGTCGTCGCGCGCTACGCGACCCTGGGGCTGGTCGTTGCCTTTCTCCTTTTCCACGAGGGCAGGGCGCGTGAGGTCATTCTCGCCACGGCCATCGGTGAGGGTATCGTGCTTGCCGTATGCGTGGTCGAGCTCGCGGCCCGTGGAATCATCGGCTGGCCGAAGATATCGTGGCCGACCATAAGGGCTGCGACCAAGTATGGCGTGCCGCTGGCCATCGGTGGATCGGCCAGCTTCATTCTCGATTACGGTGACCGATTCCTGATCCAGCGGTTTTTGGGTTTCGACGCCGTCGCCAGCTATGCAGTGCCGTACGATCTGACGCAGAACCTTGCCACCGCGATCTTCGCCCCGATCAGGCTGGCAGCCATTCCGATCATCTTCCGCATGTGGACAAGCGATGGACAGGACGAGACATCGCGGTTCGTGTCGCAACTGCTGACGTACGTAGTTGCGCTGTCCATCCCCATCGGCGCGCTCTTCACGGTGATGAACCACGACATCATCTTGCTGCTGGCCTCGGCGAAGTACAGTGCCTCAGCCGCTCTGACCCCGTATCTGCTGCCGGGCATTTTCATCGGTGAGATGAACTTCCTGATCGGCGCTGGGCTAACGATTCAAAAGAACACCAGCGTCCTGGCGCTAATCATTCTCTCTGGGGGCCTGTTGAACGTGGTGTTCAACCTGCTGTTCATCCCTATGCTTGGCTTGGTCGGAGCAGCCGTGGCGACGACCGTGTCGTACACTGCGGTGACTGCGGCGACCTTCTGGAAAGCGCAGCCTGTGCTACGGCTGCAGCTGCGGTTCGCGGTGGTCGGCAAGGCGATCGTGGCGACGGCGGTCATGGTCACTCTCGTGCTCGGCCTGGGACCGTTCTGCGCTGAACGTGTCGTCGATGTGGCGGCGCGCGGAATTCTCGGCACCGGCGTCGCCGCGATGTGCATGCTGATCTTGGACCGGAACATTCGGGAACGCGCATGGGTGCGTCTTGGCTAAGGTTTGGCTAAAGGGTGGATCCTGTGTACATTCCGTTGCGCTACAAGACGGCAACCGCGGCCCGCATTGCTGCCGACGTCTGGTATCGCGTGCGTGGTGATCGCCGCGGCGGGCGACGCCGCGCAGCCATCGCGGCGCGTCTGAAGAACGGTTGTGCGCGCCGAGCGTTCTTCGGGCTCGACGGCGATCCCTCTGCATTGCAGCTGCCGCAGTCCGAGCGAGTTCGGATCCTGCAGACCGCAGACCAAGCCTGTCGTGGACACCTGCATGCCCCTGGCGTCGGGGTGGTCGCTTGTGGTGATCCGATCGACTGGCACCGCGACCCGATCACTGGCCGGCGCTTTCCCGAAAATTTCTTCGACCTCACGCGCGATCCCAGCATCGACTGGAAGTGTCGCGATGAGATCAATCTCCACCGACACTTCTACACCCTGGGACAGGCGTACTACCTCTCCGGCGAGCAGCGGTTTGCAACCACAGCGCTCCAACAGCTCGCGTCCTGGCTGGGGGCAAATCCACCGGTCCAGGAGCGCTTTTGGTTCAGTGCCCTGCAGTGTGCCGTCAGGGTGGTCGCGTGGGTCTGGCTGCTCAATCTGCTCGGCCGGCGCGGGGCACTTGGTATTGACGAGGAGGTACTGCTCGTCGATGCGATACGCGAACACGCGCGTTTCATCGAGCGCCACTCGCAGCCCACGGCGCACTCATACAATCATCTTATTGGCGAAGCGGCAGCGCTGGCCGTGGTTGGTCTCTCACTTCCGGATCTGCCGGAATCGGAGCGCTGGCGGGAAACGGGGCTGAAGATTCTCGCTCACGAAGCAACGCGACAATTCAGCCAAGACGGCGGCCACCGCGAGCAATCCACTGGGTATCACGTGTTTGTTCTGGAGGCGTACACGCATGTGGTCGTCCTTTGCCGTCGCAACGGCGTCACGGTCGATCCTGCGATCACGACAACACTGGAGCACATGTACCAGTTCGTCCTGCAGTTGATGCGCCCTGATGGCATGCTTCCCAACCTCGGGGACGAGGGTCTGCACTGGCACCGGCTGTCGGACCGCCGCCTGCGCGATGCTCGATGCCTGCTGTCGACCGGAGCTGTCCTCTTTGAGCGGCCGGATATGAAGTGGGCCGCGAGAACCTTGAGCGCGGAATCGCAATGGCTGCTGGGCAGCGAGGGACTTGAGCGGTTCGACAGGCTCACCGCCCGGCCACCAACCGCCGCCTCATGCTGTCTGTCTGACACGGGCTTGGCCGTGTGGCGTAGTGGCTGGGAGGAATCGGATCACTACTTCCTGTTGGATGCAGGAGCTCAGGGGATCGGGCCCGCGGGACACGGTCATGCGGACGCACTGAGCGTCGAGGTGTGTGCTCAGGGAGTCCCGCTCGTTGTCGATAGCGGCACCTACACGTACAACATGTGCGGCGCCGGACCGTGGCGCCGCTATTTTCGCGGAACGAGCGCGCACAACACCATTCGGGTCGACGGCGAGGACCAGGCCGTTGGGGGGCGCGATCCGTTCTTCTGGCAGCAGCCGGCGCACGCGCAGCTCCGCCGGTGGTACGTGAACTCGCTCCTGCACTTTGCCGACGGCGCGCACGCTGGCTACCAGCGACTCCCTCAGCCCGTGCAACACCGCCGCCTCGTCTTCTGGGTGGGTTGTCAGTACTGGGTATTGTGGGATATCCTGACTGGTTACGGTACCCATCGCTGCGAGATCTTCTTTCACTTCCCGGACGTGTCTGCCGAACTCGATGAAGCAACAGATGCGTGCAGCGTCGGCGAAGGGCGCGCCCGTTTGAGGATCGTTGCGTTTGCGGAAGGTGCACTACGCGGCAGCCTCGTCCGCGGCGTCTCAGACCCGCCATTGGGCTGGGTGTCGCGGACGTATGCACATAAGGAGATGGCCCCTGTCTTGGTCTACAGCGCGTCCAGTGCACTGCCGATGGTCTTTGCTACGGTGCTCGCACCGTTTCAGCAGGACGCGGCTCCGGCCATCCGCGTGTCGCGCCAGGACGTGTTGGTCGCAGGGTGTCCGGTCGACGCAAGCGCAGCAGGCTGCATGCGGGTGGAGGTAGAGGGTCATCCGGTCGACTACCTGCTCTGGTCGGATCGTTCCGGTGAGAAGACGGCGGCGGACATAGCAACTGATGGGGACGTCGCATTGGTGCGGGTATGCCCCGGAAGGGCACCAATCGGCGTGCGCGTGGGCGGTGCACAGCTCCGCTGGCGGGGAGCCCCTGTAGTCGGTCAACCGGGAGCGTGGGGAGAGATGGAAGGCGCCCTGCTATGACCGTCGCCATCAAGGACGGTGCGTCTCGCCTTGCGTACCACACCGGGCTGCTGCGCGTCGCTCTCGGAATGACCGATCCCTACGATGCACCGCCGGCCTCCAGGCCGTTTCAGATTCTCGTCTACCATCGAGTCAGCGAAGTTCTCGACCCATATTTGCCGGCTGCGCCATTGGCCGGGTTTGAGCGACAGATCCGGTATCTCCGCAGGCACTACCGAGTCCTGTCGCTGACCGAACTAATTCGAGCGGCCGAGCGACGAGAGGTACCGCCGCGGGCAGTCGCCGTCACGTTCGACGATGGTTATGAGGCCACCTACACGCACGCCTACCCGATCATCCGCCGCTATGAGGTACCGGTAACAGTGTTCCTAGCCACCGGCCTCATCGACCAGGATATTGGTATGTGGAACGACCGGATTGGCCTAGCTATCCGGGACACGAATTGCGCCACACTCGATGGCCTCCCGGGCTCGGGGCCCTTGCCGTTGCGATCGGCGTGGCAACGCCAGGCGGCTCTTGATCAAGCGCTGGCTGTCCTGAAGCGTCTTCCACCAGCCACGCGGGACGAGCTGACGGCACAGTTCAGCCGTGCGCTCACGGTTGCTGCCGAGCAGGCTCCGCGGCTGCTTCGTTGGTGGCAGATCGAGGAAATGCAACGCCACGGGGTGGAGTTTGGCGCTCATACCGTCCATCATCCAATTCTGACCTGTGTGTCGGCCGACGAGGCATGGCGTGAGATCGTCGAATCAAAGCAGGTCATCGAAGATCGACTACAAAATCCGGTACTGCATTTCGCCTACCCCAACGGGACGGTACGAGACTTCGACGATGGTACCAAAGCCCTTGTCAGGAAGGCGGGGTTTCTCTCCGCCGTTTCAATGATCTTCGGAGCGAACCAAGCAGGGGCCGACCCATACGATCTGCGCAGGGAATGGTCGTGGGATGAGGCGACATCCCTCTTCGCTACCAAGCTGTGGTGGTATCGCAGGACTGCACTGGTAGGCAGCAAGGGTCGGGCACCTCGCGGGAATAGCCGGGGATGCGAGAGCGTAAGCTCATGTTGAGATCGGATGCGGTGATACTCCGGGCTTCGGAGGCAGGCGCATCGCCAGCGAATGCGTTGACCGACGCGGTTCCCGCGGTGCGGCGGAAACTGCTGATGATCACGTTCTACTATCCGCCGAGCAACACCAGCAGCGGCGGGCTGCGGCCGCTGAAATTCGGCAAGTTCCTGCCTGAGTTCGGATGGGACTGCGCCGTCCTGACGGCGCGCCCCGAGGCGCACGACCAGATCGACCCGCTGTCGGTGCAGCAGATTCCACCTGCCGTTGAGGTGCATCGTGCGTTCTGCGTCGACACGAAGAAGGCCCTTGCGATTCGGGGACGGTATCCTGGCTTCCTAGCGGTGCCGGACCGTTACGTGTCTTGGCTGCTGTTTGGCGTGCGCGAGGCTCTCCGACTCGTGCGCCGCGAGGGCATCGACGCGCTGTATTCGACCAGCCCTATCCCGACCGCTCACCTGATCGCGCTGGTCGTCAAGGCGATCACCAAGCTGCCCTGGGTGGCGGACTTTCGCGACCCGTGGGTGGAGACTGAGGGCAGCGAGGTGCACGGACCGCTGCGGCAGTCGGTCGAGCTGGCGCTCGAGCGCCGCGTGATCCGTTCAGCCGACCAGGTCGTGGTGACTACCCGCGAGTTCGGCGACTGGCTGTGCATCCGCTATGGCGAAGCCATCCGGGGAAAGATCGCGGCGGTGTACAACGGCTACGACGAGGATGACTTCCGCAGCGCCCCGGTGCGCGGCGCTACGGGCGACTGCTTCACACTCGTACACGCCGGGCTGCTCGATCCGCACTATCGAAACCCGGCCCCGATTCTGCAGGCCGTGCGGCAGTGCCTCGATGCCGGCCGCTTGCCGCCAACGATGCGCCTCGACCTAGCGGGCGGTGGCGAATTGCCCTTCAGCGGAGAGTTTCAGCAGTTGGTGATGGATCTGAAGCTACAGAACACGGTGCGTGCGCTGCACCGCGTGCCGTACCAGGAAGCGCTCGCGATGCAGTTCGGCGCCTCCGCGTTACTGTTGCTGCAGGGCGGTGACGATACAAAGACGTTGATTCCCGCCAAGGCGTTCGAGTACCTCCGCAGCGGCCGCTTGATCGTTACGGCCACACCGGCCGATAGCGCGACGGCACGGCTGATGCGAGAGTTCGAGGGCAGCTTCGTCGCCGAACCCGGTGACGTCGATGGCATCGCCCGACAGCTCGCCGCCACTTACGATCTCTGGTGCAGTGGCTGCCGGTCGGTGAACCGGACAGACGGCGGCCTGGCCGCCTACAGCCGCCGGAGTGGTACCGCTAAGCTGGCACAGGTGCTCAACCGCATGATCGATTCGGCGACAGCCGCAGACGAGCGCGTATACGTACAATCCTGAGATTACGATGCGGGATTACTTCGTTCTTGGAACGGTGCTGCTGAGCTTGCCGGTCTGCTTCGCGCGGCCGTTCTTCGGCGTCCTGATGTGGACCTGGGTCGGGATCATGAATCCGCATCGCCTGTCGTGGGGAGTGGCCCTGGAATTCCCGGTGGCGCTCTGCGTCGGCGCGGCAACCCTGCTCGGGTTCCTCCTTTCGGCGGAACCGAAGCGATTGCCCCGCAGCCCCGGCACGCGCTTATTGCTGGCGCTGTGGGTCTGCCTAACGATTTCCACTATCTTCGCGTACCACTTCGACCTCTCGTACCCACTGTGGATTCGCCGTTCGAAGATGTTTCTCATCGTGGTGGTGATGTTGATGCTGCTCCGAACCCGGGAGCGGATCCGCATCATGTGCTTCGTGATAGCCGCGTGCATCGGGTTCTATGGTGTGAAGGGGGGCCTGTTCGCGATCGCCACCGGCCTGCAATACCGGGTAGAGGGACCGGACGGAACGCTCTTGGGCGGCAACAACGCCATTGCGGTCGGCTTGAATATGACCTTGCCCATGCTGTTGTTACTGCAACGCGACGTGAAGGACTGGTGGCTGCGGTTGTTCCTATGGGGGGCATTTGCCTTAACGATCTTGGCCACCGTGTCCACGTACTCTCGCGGGGGATTTGTCGGTTTGTGTGCGGTTCTGGCGCTCCTGTTGCTGAAGAGTCGCCGTAGGCTCATCGGTGCGGTGCTGTTCACGGTGGCGGTCGGCGGCGCGTACTCCTTCGTTCCCGACCGGTGGTTCAACAGAATGGAGACGATCGAAACTTACGAGCAGGACAGCTCGGCAATGGGGCGGGTCAACGCGTGGATCCTGGCTTGGCGCTTGGCGGTCGCGCGACCGCTGTTCGGGTGGGGACCAGACGCAATGGAAGACAAGACGCTGTACGACGTTTACTACCCGGAAAGTGAGACCCGGAACGACGTGCATGGCGCGTATTTTCAGCTGCTCGGAGAAGGTGGATTCATAACCTTCGGCGTGTTCATCTCGCTCTTCGGCTGGTGCCTCTTCAGCATGCAGCGACTCGTCTGGAGGTGCCGAGGAGATCCGGAGTGGGGCTGGATGGCCACCCACGCCGAGATGGTCCAAGTGAGCCTCGTCGGCTACCTGGTGTCCGCCATGTTCCTCGAATTGGCGTTCCTCGACGTCCCGTACCAGTTGGCGGCCGTGGGCATCGCGCTCGGCGACCTAGCGCAAGACGCGGCGGAACGTGATCGCCTGCGGAATCCGGCGACGATGGTCACCACCGCGCGGCGAGCAGCGTGAGGGGCGGAGACAGGCCGTCGAACTACCGTGACCTTCGAAACCGAATGGCGCCGTCGCTTCGAGCGTTTCGCGGAGTCCTATCAGGACGACTACCAGATCTCGGGATGGTCGGAAGAAGGGTTGACGGCACGCCTCGCGGTGTTCACGGCGGCGTACGAACGCGCCATGCCGGCAACATCGTGTCGGGTACTCGATCTGGGATGTGGCCCCGGCACCTACGGGCGCTGGCTCTGCGATCGCGGCGATCATGTGGTGGGCCTCGATTACTCCTGGCCGTCACTGAAGCAGGCCCAAGGCAAGGACGGCACGCGGCGCAATCGGCCCGCCTACACGCAGGGCGAGGCGTACCGTTTGCCGTTTCGCGCAGGCGTATTTGATGTCGTTCTCTGCGTCGGCGTGCTGCAGACGCTGTCCGATGAACGGCAGGCGCTGGCTGAGCTCACACGCGTACTGAAGCCCCGGGGACTGCTCATCGTGGACGCGCTCAACGCGCGCGGCCTGTCGACGCTCGTCCAGCAACTGAGCCGCAAGGGCGGCGGCCGGGTCGTGCGCTACAGCCCACTTGGTTTGCGACGCCTGGTGCGCGGGCTTGGCTATCCGCACCCGCACTTCGTTCCGGTCGTCATTTTGCCGAAGCCAATGGGGCGCCTTTACCCACTGGCGTGGCGCGCCGGTATCTTTGCGCTTCCGCTGGCGCACTCCTTCTTTTTGATCGCGCAGAGGGAGGCGTAAGTAGTTGCGCAACTGAAGGCTCGTGATGATCGCCACGCCTCTGTGGTTGATCATTTCTTGGCGCCGTATCAAGGGACGTTCGTGCCGGCCTGAGGCGCACGCTCCTCGATACCCCTGTCCTGCGCGCGGTCGAAGGGCTCTGCGAAAGCCAGCGCTACCCGCTGCGAACGGTTCGACCGGCAAGCGAGAAGGGCTCCTACTACCGATTGAACCGGGGCTCGGTTCCGTTCGCGGCGAGTAGCCGCCGGTCCTTTTGAGCGGCGTATTGAAACGCGTCCGGTCTGCAAGCGAGCCGCCCCTCGATACGGAGCCCTGGAAGACGGACTCCTACTCGGGGCGAACGGTACTGCATGCAGCTCAAGCAGATCCAACACCGGTCGTCCCGAGTAGCCGCCGTTTTCTGTCGGTGTATCGAGGGACAAGCTGTGCGTCCATCATGGGTCGGCCGTTCTTCACGGCCATCTCCCCTTCCGTAACGGTTTCCGATCTCCACCTACATGCGCGTCCTCCACGTCATCGACTCGCTCGGCATCGGCGGCACCGAGCTGGGCCTCGCCAACGTCATCGAACGGACAGGACACGACATCGCCCATGCGGTATGTGCCCTGCGCGCCCTCGGCGCAACGGCTGACCGGTTGGCCGCACGGGGAGTTCCAATCACGGTCTTACACAAGCAACCGGGCAATAGACACCTACGCTGCGAGTCGCTATTCTCGATCATGACGGAGGCAACCTGATGGTACTCCCCTCTCCACTGATCAGTTGCTCCACGAAGGTCATGAGCGGTGCGGTAGTGTTCAGCGGCACCCGCGTCCCGGTCCAGACGCTGATGGATTACATCGAAGAGGGCAGTTCTCTCGACGAGTTCCTGGAGGATTTCCCCACGGTAAGCCGTGAGCACGCCATTGCCGTTCTGGAGCTCGCAAAAGAATCCCTGATTCAGCGTGCGACTGCTGCTTGACGAATGCGTGCCGAAGCGGCTGCGGCGGGAGCTTGCAGGCCATGAGGTCCTCACGGTTCCCGAAATGGGCTGGGCCGGCAGGGAAAACGGCGAACTGCTAGGGTTGGCCGAATCGGAGTTTGAGGTGTTGGTCACGGTCGATCAGAAGCTCAAGTATCAGCAGTCCGTCGCGGGTC
>Ga0316622_100004667_pt1 | contig 10104 bp, 2 predicted proteins | sample OWC_Aug_OW2_C1_D_FD_207646 | JGI IMG/M metagenome (GOLD analysis project Ga0316622, IMG submission 207646) | Wetland soil microbial communities from Old Woman Creek delta, Ohio, United States - OWC_Aug_OW2_C1_D5_C | ecosystem: Environmental > Terrestrial > Soil > Wetlands | place: USA: Ohio... | reverse complement strand
AGCCGCCAGCGCTGCGACCTACAACTCGTACGGAATCGGGATCGAAAACGGCGCCCCGTCCAATACAATCGGCGGCACCACCGCTGCGGACCGAAACATCATCTCTGGAAACTCATGGTATGGCATCCTCATTGACGGCGCTGGAACGAACTCGAATCAGGTGAAAGGCAACTACATCGGCACGAACGCGTCCGGGACAGCGGCAGTGGCCAACAACTCAGGAATTATAATCAGTGGCGGCGCCCAGTCTAACATCATAGGCGGGTCGAGCGCTGCCCGAAACATCATTTCCGGAAATACGAACGGTGGGATAACAGTCACCGGGTCCGGGACAAACGGCACAATTATAAAGTCCAACTACATCGGCCTTGATGTTAACGGCACCACCGCCATTGCAAATAGTTCAACAGGTATCAGCGTCAATACGAGCGCTCAATCGACACAAATCGGGGGAACAGGGGCAAACGAGGGGAATATCATCTCATCCAATACGAGCATGGGCATCTGGATAAGCAGCCTCGGCACCGACTCCGCCACGATCCAGGGGAACTATATCGGGACCGATGTCACCGGCCTGCTGAATAGAGGTAATGGTGCAGAGGGGATATACATCAGCGCCGGGCCCAACTCCAATGTTATAGGAGGAACAGGTGCGGGGGCAGCAAATATTATCGCCTTCAACAGCGGAGACGGGGTTGGCATTCTATTCCCGATGGGAGCGGGTCTATACAACCGTGTCTCTGGAAACAGCATCCACTCCAATAGTGGTCTGGGGATCGACCTCGCCCCCGACGGTGTGGGTGCGACCGGCGGGGCCAACAACAACAAGGCGCGACCGACGATCACCGGTATTACTTCAAGCGGCGCGAACTTCACAACCACTGCGACGGTAACAGCAGGAGATACTATCGAGTTCTTCCGGGTCAACAATACGGCATCTCCGGCGGTCACGCCTGATCCCACCGGCTCCGGCGAAGGGTTCCTGTATCTTGGACAATGCGTGGACAACGGGGCCTGCTCAGGGCCGCATATCAGCGCTGTGGCTGATGCAAATGCAGCAGCAGGGACGGTCCAGGCAACACTGCTCTCTACAGGCCTGATCGTAGGAGACTATGTAACGTCAACGGCAACAGATGCCGTCAATAACACATCGGAGTTTTCGGTGAACATGCAGATCGCTGCAATATATCAGCCAGATGCGATGATCAAGCTCTCTGCCGAGGGGGACGGCAGCTACCTTACCGGCAATACTTATGAGGCAACGGCAACGGTGCAAATCAAATCAAAGGGTGGCCTGAGCGGATCAACCGCCGCCTACACAATCAAGTTTGAGAACGACGCCAATGTTACTGACAGCCTGCTCATCACCGGCACCGCCACCGGCTCCAACTTCACGGTCCAGTACCTCGATGATACCTCGACAGACCGGACAGCAGCAGTGACAGGCGCAGGCTACACAATCAGCAGCCTTGCCGTTGGGGCAAGCAAGGTCTGGACACTGAATGTAACGCCGTCGGGAGATCCGACACCTGTAGCCGGCGGTGCTTCATACAATGTCTTTGTCACTGCGACATCAACAAATGACAGCGCTAAAAAAGACCAGATCAAGGCAACAACCACATCAACTTCAGCAAATCTCACCCTGCTGAAAAATGCAGACAAGGCAAATGCAGCTCCGGGTGATGAGATCAGCTATACGGTCACTGCCTCGAACGGCTCGGGATTGACGGCCGCATCCAATATCGTATTGACCGATCCGGTACCGACTTACACCGGATTCAAACTGGGGGCCGCCACATTTAATGCAGGCACTTCTACACTTACTGCCGCAATCAGTTATTCAAACGACAGCGGCTCAACATGGACTTATACGCCGGTCAGTGAGGCCTGTTCTGCGCCGGCAGGTTATGACTACTGTGTGACACATGTTAAATGGACCATGTCCGGCACGATGCCTACAGACACAAATTTCAGCATCGGACTGGTTGTGAGGGTTAAATGAAAAGAGGGAAGGTGAATAAAATCATCAGAAGAGGAGGTTATATCTTTATGTGAAGTAAAAAACCAAGACATATGAATTGCAATTTAATACATAGATAAAAGTATTAAATTGCCACCGAAAGGGCAAATCCCGCGAAAACGGGAGACGCAAAGCCACCTGTCCTGAACATGTTAAAGGAAAGAGGGGCTGTCGAAATGGCAAAGAATTAAACCCACCCCTTCGGCGTGGGTTTTTTATTTGAGGCCAAGAACATGGAGCGATTGAGAGTGAAATGAAAAAAAGGAAGGAGGAAAAATTCGCAAACACACTTCGGGATACCCGATGTCACTGATCAACATGCAACTGCATGAAAGGAGTACTGAGATGAAACAATCTGTTTCTATGCATAAAAACAAAAAGAAAAAGGAGGTGAATATGATGATTGTTCGCACGCTCGTAGTCGTTCTGTCATTTGTATTCTGTTTGTCGGCTTTCGCTGCAAACGATGAGAAACCGGCCCTGGCGCTGAAAATGTCCGTTGAAAAGAAGTTCCTCGTAAAGGAAGAAGACGGCAAAACCAGAGTTGAGTGGCGTCCGCTTGAGAGCTCAAACCCCGGTGATGTTCTGAGATACACGATTACCTACAAGAATGAGGGAAAGGCAGAAGCACACAGGCCAAATATCGTGGACCCCGTTCCTGCAGGCACAACGTATATCGGAAACACCGCAGGGGGCAAAGAAGCTGAAGTTACCTTCAGCCTCGAAGGAAAGAAATTCCAGACAGCGCCCGCGCTGACATACAAAGTGAAACAGCCTGACGGCACAGAGAAAGAGTTTGTCGCAACACCCGAAATGTATACCCACATAAAATGGACCCTTACACAACCGGTACCACCCGGCGGCACAGGGTCAGTGGAGTTTCAGGTAAGGGTGAAATAAAAAAACAATAAAAGGAGAGAATTAAAATGTCACGAAAAAATACCATAAGATTTACAGGATTAATGCTTCTGACCGCATTTGTCCTGATCATGCCTGCGACTGCTGTTCATGCCACAGGCACGCCGGCAGGAACTAGTATAACAAACCAGGCATCTGTCGCATATGAAGATGCACTGAACAACAACTACTCAGCAAATTCCAATACCGTTACAACAACCGTAACTGCTGTTTATACGGTGTCTGTTAACGCACCGGTCAACCAGTCGGGAAACTCCGACACAATCGTTTATTATGCGTATACCGTTACAAACACCGGTAACGATCCAAACACGTTTGCCCTCAGCGCAGCATCAGGCGCAGGCGGTAATTCGTGGACAGTGACATTGATTGCCGATGACGATAATGACGGCAATCACGATGCAGGTGAAGTTACGGTTACCGCTTCCACCGGCTCAATAGCACAGGACACAGCATACAAATTCTTCGTCGCAGTTACCATACCTGCAGACACGGCCAACGGACAGACCGACAACACAGACCTCACCATAACAGGAAGCGGCGATGCAGGCGCAGGCGACGATACATCCGACTCTGTGACAACAACCGCTCAGGCCCCCAGCTTAAGCATAGTAAAGAGAGTGAGAAACGTTACTGACGCCGGAGCTTTCGGCACAACCGCAAATGCAGACCCCAACGACACCCTTGAATACCGCATAGAGGTAACCAACAGTGGAACGGTAGGGGCAACATTAGTTGTGCTGACTGATAATGACCATGCCGACACAACATATACCGCTGAATCCATAAGGATCGGAAGCAGTACAACCTGCGCCTCAAACACCGCAGTTGATGATGACAACACACAGGAGGGCGGAGAGACATGCGCCACTGATGCCTGCGGACAGGCAAAGGCCGTCGGCGGGACCATCACCGCTTATCTCGGCAACACTGCTAATGAAACTACCGGGGGCAGCCTCGCAGTAAGCTCAACGGTATACGTCTGTTTTCAGGTCACCGTTGATTAACGCATAGGCCCGGGAAGGAGAGACAGAGATGATGAAATAAAAAAGAAGGCGGTGATGCGTTGAAAAGGCCAAGGCTGTACCATGCGCAAGGGTTCCTTGTAATGCTTATGGCATTGCTGGGGACCCTTGTGCTTTTTCACGGTCTTTCAGCCGCAGCCACCCCTGCCGGAACAGTAATACAGAACACTGCCTCCCTGGATATTTTAAGCCAGGGCTTCCCCTTTTCAGCTTCCTCAGACACAACCTCTGTTACCGTGAACGCTTTTTATCAGGTCAACATCAACCCGCCCCGTACAGATTATCTTCAGGCCGGAGGATCAATGGCACTGGTTCACACTGTATCAAACGGCGCAAATATGCCGGACACAATCGATGTCGAAGCAGTGAGCTCCCTCGGCATGTCTGTCGAGCTATATGCCGCCGACGGGATAACACCGCTCACGGACAGCGATGGAAACGGGAAAGCAGACACCGGGACAATCCCTGTTGCCGGAAGTGTTGACATTGTTCTAAAGCTGACGGCCCCGGGCAGTCTCGCTGACGGCCAGGTTGATAATACGATGGTTACCGCCACCTCAGTCACTGCCCCTGCAGCAACAAGCAGCGTTACCAACACCGTCACGATACTGGCCCCAAAATTCTGGGACCCCCTTGAAAAGACCGTAAACCCGTCAGGGCGAATGACCCCGGACAGTATCGTTACGTATACAAATACGTTTGGTAATGCCGGAGGTGTTCCTGCAACCAATGTGGTCATCACCGATCCCCTTGATGTAAACCTGATCTACCAGGAAGGCAGCGCTACAGCGCCTCCGGGGATTTCGGGCACGGTCATAACCTACGATGCGCTTACTCGTACCATAACCTGGACAATACCATCCATACCATCAGGATACAGGGGAGAGGTGCATTTTAAGGCCCGGATCAATCCTGATACGCTGTCAGACACGGTCATAGAAAATATGATCGACATGTCGAGTGACCAGAACCCGGTCGCACAGGCCTCAAACAGCGTAAAAATAACGGTCGTCGAGCAGCCCCTGCGCATCACAAAGTCCTCAAATCAGGAGCTTGCAGAGATAGGTGATTATGTGGTCTACAATGTTGAAGTGAAAAACGTCAGTAAACAAATGACAGCTCATAACGTCACGATAGTTGACAGTCTGCCCCAGGGCTTCAGGTATCTGAAAGAAAGCAGCACCCTCGACAGCGAGGAATTTCCGGACCCGGAAATATCAATTGAGCCGCAATGGAACATCGGAGCATTATTGCCCGGCCAAAGCAGGACACTCTCCTACAGGACCCTGGTATCAATTGACGCGCCGCTTGGCAACGGCGTAAACACTGCCACGGTAAGCGGGAAAAGCCCGGGCGGAAACCCCCTGGAGGCCGGGCCTTCATCAGTCACGGTGAAAGCAAAAGAAGGCGCGCTCAGCACGAAAACGGTCATCATGGGCAGGGTCTTTGTAGATGAAAACGGGGACAAAATGCCTGATCACAACGAGCAGGGAATAAGAGATGTGCGACTCTATCTTGAAGACGGGACCTATGCGGTGACGGATGATGAAGGCAAGTTTTCAATATATGGAGTTGAGCCCGGAGACCATGTCCTGAAGATCGACCCCATGACCATTCCCGCCGGACATGAAAGTGTCCCGCTGGACAGCTCCTTTGCAGGAGACGGTGGTTCGAGGTTTATCAACGTTCCCTTCGGAGGTCCTGCGCGCGGTGATTTTGGACTTGAGCCGTTAGACAGAGAAAACGCAGCAGCAATCCGGGGAGTAACCGCCATACCGGACAAGGACAGGAAAAAGAAAAAACTCACGTTCGGTACGGAAATGAATACTGCCCCCATACCTCTTGAAGAGCAGATACTCACCATGCCTGATACTCCGGGGATAATTTCACCCATGGACGGAGAGGCCCTCACAAGAACATGGAGCGATATCCTAATCAGGGTACCTGAAGGGGCAGCATACACACTGACAGTGAACGGCGATAAAACATCACCATTGCGCATCGGCAAGACCATCCATGAGTCCCAGAGGAAGTTATTCATCCATCAGTATATCGGGACAAGTCTGCATGCCGGACCGAACCAGATTGTCCTTAAGACCGAAACATCTGACGGCAAGATCGTAATAAACCAAATTGAGATAACGGTGCCGGGTGTTCCTGAGAAGATAGTGATTGATCCTGACAGGGCGGATGTACCTTCGGATTCAAAAACAGTTGTCCCCTTTACCGTAAAGCTTTTTGATGCATGGGACAGTCCTTCGCCAGTTGACTCTGTTATCACGGTCATAAGTGAGAAAGGTGAAATTCTGGATGATGATCTTGAGCCTTCGGTGACCGGGCATCAGATCATGACGCATCAGGGTGTTGCGGAATTCAGGCTGCGATCAACATCCAGAACAGGACGGGACACCATAAGTGTGCTGCTTGGAAACGGCCTTAAAGGAAGTGCCGATGTCTATTTCACGCCGGAAATCAGAGACTGGATCATTGTCGGAACAGGGTCGCTCACCGCAGGAAGCAGAAGTGTGAGCGGCAATGTGGAAAAGATCACTGAGTCAGATGATTTCGAGCAAGGGATATACCAGGATGGAAGACTCGCATTCTTTGCAAAGGGCAAGGTCCTCGGCAAATATCTTTTGACTGCGGCATATGACAGCGAGAAGGAAGAAAACGAAGATGAGCTGTTCCGGCAGGTTGATCCGGAGAAGTACTATCCGGTCTACGGTGATGCCAGCAACATCGGGTATGATGTCGAATCGCATGACAAGCTCTATGTAAAAATTGAAAGCGGCAGGTCTTCGGTCATGTACGGTGACTATCACACCGATCTCTCGAAAAATGAATTTACGCGATATGACAGGACATTCAACGGCGTCAAAGCTGACATAGAGACCGACCATTATGCCCTGAAGTCATTCGGCACGCTCACAAGCCAGACAATCACGAGGGATGAGCTGGAAGCAAACGGCACATCCGGGTATTACTTCCTGGACAAGTCCCCTGTCATTGAGAACAGTGAAAAGGTACGCATTGAGGTAAGGGACCGGTATCATTCTGACATAGTCATCTCTGTTACAGAGAAAACCCGGTATTCGGATTACACCATCAATTACGATACAGGCGCCATCCTCTTTCATCAACCTGTTCCGTCCGCGGACGAAAATCTGAATCCTGTAACAATCGTCATAACGTATGAAAGTGATGACTCCGGTGATGAATATTACATATATGGGGGAAGGGCCGCATACCGTACCGATGGAGGCTCTGAGATCGGACTTACCGGCATTGTTGAGGAAAATGATCTTAAGGACACGACCCTATACGGCATAGATGCAACTCTAAAAATAACTGACCGGACCATCCTGCGGACCGAGGCAGCGCAGAGTAACGCTTACCAGAAGGAGGAAGACACCGCATGGAAAGCGGAACTGTCTTCCGCGATGACAGACAGACTGAACCTAGCCGCTTATTACAGAAATATCGGTGAAGAGTTCTACAATCCTTCAATGAGCGGCAGTGAGACCGGCACAGAAAAATACGGCGCAAGGATACAGTACAGGGCATTCGAAAAAACGCTTGTTTTCGGAGAGAGTTCCTTTGAGGAGTACAAAGTGGATCAGAGAAAATTACAGACAAGTTCGCTTGGCATCCAGCACGCTTTCAGCCGCTTCACCGCAGAGGCAGGACTTGCTGATGTCAGGGAGGAAAATGAAGCTGACGGGGGAGAAGCAAAAACATCGCAGATCGTATTTGCCGGCGCCGGTGGCAATATTACCGACAGGCTCAATGTATCGCTCAGGAGAGACCAGGTCATATCAAGCGAAGAGATTACAGATTACGAGACAAAGACAGCGCTACACCTGAATTATAAAATCACGGACAACATTACATCGCGCCTGACCCAGGAACTCCAGGAATATGATGAAGGGCTGAGAAGCATAACGATGTTTGGCCTTGACAGCAGGCTTACAAAAAATATGTCTCTCAAAACAGGATATCAGAATGAAAGCGGCTTCCTCGGGAATATACAGAAAGGAAACGTCGAATTGAATACGCAGTGGGGCAGTGATTCCGCTTTCAGCCTCCTCACCCGGACGGGGTATCAGCTGGAGAATGCCCTTTCAGAGGAACGTGGGCAGGCCATTCTGGGACTGAATACCCACTGGCAGGTAATCGACGGGCTCACGCTCAATACCACGTTTGAACGGATTGAGCCTGTACAGGGCGAAGATAATAGTGAGAATACCGCATTCACCATCGCTGCCGAATATCTCCGGTCGGAACATTTCAAGACAACGGGACGTTATGAGCTGGGGATCTCGGACACCGAGACAACACACCTGTTCTCTATCGGGGGAGCATTTAAATTCAGCAACAGTATCACCCTCCTTGGAAAAACGACTTTATGGGAAAGTATCAAGGACAGCGGCGGAAGCGACAGGAAGTTTGACGGTATGGCGGGGGTCGCATACAGACCTTCCGGCAAGCCTTCAGTTTACGCGCTGAGCACTTTGCGGTTCACCCTCGATAGTGTGGGGAGCTCCGAAACAGACAATGATATGAAAAAGCTTGTCTCATCAACAGAATTCTCTTATATCATGTATCCGGGTCTGACCTTACTCGGTAAGTATGCCGGGAAATATGCCTGGGAAGATATCGGCAACACGCAATTTGACTCATACACAGACCTTGTCCTTGCCGGTCTTTTATACGATATTACGAAAAGATGGTATGCCGGAATTGATGCCAAACTGATGAACCAGTACGAGGTAAAGATGCACTCTGTGAGTGCGATTGTAAGGGCCGGGTACAGGGTGGCGAAAAACTTTACCGTTGAGGCCGGTTACAATTCATCAGAACTGAATGACCGCGATCTGTCCGGTGAAGGGTATCAGTCTCACGGGCCTTTCATAAAACTGAACATGAAGTTTGACGAGGGGACCCTCAGGGACCTGGCTTCACTCTCTTCCGGCCCCGACCAGAAACCCGCTCCACCGGCTATGAATGTTGCAGTCAGGACAGAGGAGGAGCCGGTTGAACTCGTGGGCAGCGTCGAGGCAATGACCCTGCTTGTAAATGATAGTGAGGTCGGTCTTCCCTCCGGAGATGTCCTGCTCAGCGGAAACGCGGTAAATGATCTTGTCGAGGTAAAGGGGGGAGAACTGGAGAGGCCTGTTGAATTCAGTATTGCTCTGAAAGATCATGGTACGGTCAACACATGGGAACTACTGATCATGGATATAAATGGCAGGACCCTCCGTTCGATCAGCGGCCCGGGAGCGCCACCGGCAACAGTTTACTGGAATGGCATTTTAGACGAAGAGGCACGGCTCAGGGGTGGAGAGATCTATCAGTACAGACTTGACACGGAATATGCCGACGGCAGCCGGCTGAGCAGTCCGGTCCGTCTGTTCGGTGTCAACGGAACCAGTGCCGTCGCTATCATCCTGAGCAGCAACGCATTTATGCCCGGTTCGTCCACCCTGAGTTATACGGCAAAGCAGACTCTCGGGGAAGCGGCGTCCATCATCCGGAAATATCCTCAAGAGAAGATCATTATCGAAGGTCATGCCAGTTCAGCAGGTTCTGATAAGCTTGCCAGAACAAGGAGCGAGGCAGCGGCATCTTATCTTGTCAAGGAAGAGAATATTCCCCAGGAGAGGATACTGGTGAGATTCTCAGGAACTCCGTCATCGCTCCTGATAAGCGACATTCAGCGGATGCTGCAGTATGAAAGCCGTGTCGAGATTAAGGGCGAGTCCCTGTATACGGAGAAACCTGATATGATCAGTCAGCACCACACACAGCCTTATGTCAGGATCAACGGGACCCCGGTGGTGATCAATGAACTCGGCAGGTTCACACACAGGATTGAGGAGAATGAGAACCAGCTCGAAGTTGCAATGGGAGATGACAACGGACGATCTGTGCAGACAACAGTCCCCCTGCCTGCTGTGGTGATTCTGGAATCTGCATCAGATGTGCCTCTCATATATGTCCCCGGAAAGACAAACCAGGATGGTCGTAATAGGGCGATGGAAGCCTCATATCCCATCAAAGGGAAGACAGAGAAAGGGAATGCCGTGGAAATCAACGGCACAACAGTGAATGTCACAGAGGATGGAACGTTTACATTTAATC
>Ga0316622_100004666_pt1 | contig 10104 bp, 8 predicted proteins | sample OWC_Aug_OW2_C1_D_FD_207646 | JGI IMG/M metagenome (GOLD analysis project Ga0316622, IMG submission 207646) | Wetland soil microbial communities from Old Woman Creek delta, Ohio, United States - OWC_Aug_OW2_C1_D5_C | ecosystem: Environmental > Terrestrial > Soil > Wetlands | place: USA: Ohio... | reverse complement strand
CTCCGCTCGAAGAAGCAGGCCTGACCAAGGCCGAGATCCGCGAGCTGTCGCGCCGCCGGGGATTGCTGACCTGGGATCAGCCAAGCCAGGCCTGCCTGGCTTCGCGGGTGCCCTACAATACGCCGCTGATGGCTGAAAATCTGCAGCGTATCCAGGCCGCCGAAGAATACCTGCGGGATCGTCTAGGGCTGCAGGCCTTCCGAGTGCGAGATCACTTTCCTGTGGCCCGGATCGAGGTGCCGCCAGATGACTGGCCGGCGCTTCTGTCCGAGGATGAACGGGCTGCGGTGGTAGTCGAGTTTGGCCGTCTGGGTTACCGCTATGTCGCGCTGGACCTGGCCGGCCTGCGAAGTGGCAGCATGAACGATCTGCTAGGTGGGGCATGATATGAGTTGGCGCTCGGATTTCGCCCGGCCCGACCTCCATCGGCAGCGGCGCAAAGGGGTGCCCGAGGTCGTGCTGGCCGACCGCAAGACGCCGGAGCAGAACGTGGCCCTGGCGGCGCGTTTCCTCGAGGCAGAGGGCCGGGCTATTCTTAGCCGCTTGTCACCCGAATCGGAAACGGCACTCCGTCGGGCGTTTCCTGCGCCAACCGTCGTCGAGTGGCTGCCTATGCCGCGTGCCATGGTCCTTCGCCGTCCGGGTTACCTGCTCGCTCGAACGGGTGGGCAGGTCGGCGTGATCACCGCCGGCACTTCTGATATCCCCGTCGCCGAAGAAGCGGCCTTGCTCTGCCGAGAAATGGGTTGTGAGGTACACACCGTCTACGATGTAGGCGTCGCCGGGCTGCACCGTTTGTTTGAGCCACTGGAGCAACTCCTGACCCAGGTGCGAGTCGATGTTCTGATCGTGGCCGCAGGGATGGACGGTGCTTTGCCGTCGGTGGTTTCTGGTCTGGTCGACGTGCCGGTTGTTGGCCTACCGAGCTCGGTCGGCTATGGGCTCGGCGGCAATGGGGTCGCGGCCTTGCTGTCGATGCTCCAGACCTGCGCGCCAGGCATGGCTGTGGTCAACATCGACAACGGTATCGGCGCCGGGGCGATGGCCGGTCTCATTGCCAACCGTGCGGCGTTGGCCAGGTCCCAAAGGTAGGGATCGGAATAGTGGCCTCGGCGCGCTGCATCTATTTCGACTGTTATTCTGGCGCGGCTGGCGACATGCTTCTCGGTGCCCTGGTGGACGCCGGCCTTCCGGTAGACGAGCTGACCCGGGCGCTCGGGGCGCTGCCGGTAAGCGGCTACCGGCTGCGGGTTGAGCGCGTGACCCGCCAGGGTGTGAGCGGTATCCGGCTGTGGGTGGATACGGACGCCGCCGAACAGCACGGCCGGCACCTTTCCGACATCCTGGCCCTGGTGCAGGGCAGCGGACTGCCGCCGCAGGTGGTGAGCCAGGTCGGCGCTGTCTTTGGCCGCTTGGCCGAGGCAGAGGCTGCGGTTCATGGTGTAGCGGTCGAAGAGGTTCACTTTCACGAAGTCGGCGCATTGGACAGCATCGTGGACGTCGTGGGCTGCGTATGGGGCCTGTGTGCTCTGGGTGTGACCGAGGTGTTTTGCTCGGCCCTGCCGCTCGGCGAGGGCTGGGTGGAGACCGCCCACGGGCGTCTGCCGCTCCCGGCGCCGGCCACGCTCAAGCTCTTGGCCGGTTCAAAGGTGCCTATAAAGCCTCTGGACGTCCAGGCTGAGCTGGTCACTCCCACAGCAGCTGCACTGCTGGCCGAGCTGGCGACCTTTGTCCAGCCGCCGCTGATCCTGGAAGTTGTGGGCTATGGTTTTGGCAAGCGGGAGCTTGCCTGGCCCAATGCCGTACGTGCCTGGTTGGGCCGCCCTGTAGCGGCGGAGGGCTACACCCTGTGGCCCCCTCAATCAGACGTGACGGTCGAGCACGACACCGTCGTTCTTTTGGAATGCAACCTGGACGATGCCACTGCTGAGGCGCTCGGCTATGCCATGGAGCGTATCCTTTCGGCTGGGGTGCTCGACGTGTGGTTCACGCCGATCCAGATGAAAAAGAACCGGCCAGCGAGCAAGTTGTCGGTTCTGGTTCAGCCCGAGCTGGCGGCCGGCCTGGCGCATCTGCTGCTGCAGGAAACGACCACGCTGGGCGTTCGCCACACGCTGGTTAACCGGATCAAGGCCGGGCGCGAGCCGATGGCCGTCGAGACGGAATGGGGCACGATGGTGGTCAAGGTGAAGCGGATGCAGGGGCTGCCGGTCTCCGTTTCACCCGAGTATGAGGAGTGTGCGGCGCTGGCTCGCCAGACAGGTGTGCCGCTGCTGGAGATCTATGCCGCGGCCCAGGCCGCGGCCCGAAAAAAGCTAAGAGGTGTCCAATAGGGATGGTCCCGACTGAAGGGAGTGCCGCCCTTTAGGGGTGTCAGGGTGAACGGGAATGCGCGAGCTTTCGCTGCACATCCTCGACGTGCTGGAGAACGCACTTGAGGCAGGGGCGACGAACGTGGAATTGGAGATCGACGAAGACCTACACGCGGACCGGCTGATGATCGCCGTGCGCGACAACGGGCGTGGGATGGATTGTCAGACGGCTCGGCGTGCGCTCGATCCCTTTTTCACCACGCGCACCACCCGTCACGTTGGCTTGGGGCTGCCGCTGTTTGCCGCTGCCGCCAGGCGTTGCGATGGCGACCTGAGACTCGAATCAGCACCCGGACGAGGGACGACCGTGACGGTCACCTTCCGGCATAGCCACCTGGACCGGGCACCACTGGGTGACCTGACCGGCACACTGTTGGCCTTTCTGCTGAGCGAGCGCGGCGCAGGGCTGCGGTTTGTCTATCATCACCGGGTCAACAGCCGGTCGTTTGACCTGGATACAGCGGCCGTCCGGGTCGAGCTGGGGGATATTCCGCTGTCCCACCCGCTGGTCCGGGAGTGGTTGCGTGATTATATCGCCGAAGGGGAAGCTGAGCTAGTTCCTGCCCTTCAGGGTGTCATTGTTGAAACTCAAACTGAACGATTAGAAGGAGAGAACCCATGACCATCGATGAGATTTTGGAGGAAGCAATTAAGGGCGAGGTCGAGTCCTACGAACTCTACACCTGGGCCACCGACCTGGTGCGAGCCGAGCATGTCAAGGACACACTGCGTACGCTGGCCAACGAAGAGCTGGGCCACAAGGCATCGCTGGAGCAGATGCGAGCTAATACGGCGACGCTGCGCTGGCAGACGAAAGAGCTGCTCAGGGCGCCGATCCAGGATTACAGGATTGGCGATCACCTGGTTGTCAAGCCATTGGGTCCTGATTCGACCTTTCAGGATGTGCTTATCTTTGCCTCCCGCAAGGAACAGAGGTCGTACCAGCTCTACCGGGACCTGGCCGAGAAGGCCGAGGACCCGGCTAGTTCCATCCTGGAGGCCATGTCCAAAGATGAGTTGCGGCATAAGAACCTGGTGGAGCGCTGGTACGAAGAGATAGTCTACCAGGACTTCTAGCATGCTAGAGCTCGTTACTGCTTTGAGCGAGGCCGTGCAGCGCAGCGAGCCGGTGGCCCTCGCAACCATCGTCGAGGTCAAGGGGGCTTCCCCGGCGCAGGTCGGTTTCAAGCTTCTGATCCGGCCCGACGGCAGCATAGTGGGCAATGTCGGCGGTGGTGAGCTGGAGCAGCGGATCCGCGACGAGGCGGCGGACGCACTGCGAGACGGACAGCCGCGGCTGGCTCATTATTCCTTGCGCGAAGAAGGCCCTGATGCCGTGGGCGTGCTGTGCGGCGGCGAGGTAACAGTCTTTGTGGAGCCCTACCAGCCGGTCCCGACGCTGCTTATCGTCGGTGGAGGGCACATCGGGCGGCCGCTGGCCGACATGGCCCGCCTGGCCGGCTTTAACGTGCAGGTGGTAGATGTCCGTTCGGAGCGGGCCACGGTGCCGCAGCTGGACCCTGCGGCCATCACCCCTTGGTCTTACGTGGTTATCATCACCGAGACCCATGCTGCGGACGAGCAGGTGCTCCGCCAGGTTCTCGACACCCCGGCGGCCTATGTCGGGATGATCGGCAGCCGGCGCAAGATCCGGGCCATATTTGACCACCTCCAAACCGAGGGCGTATCCGCAGACCGCCTATCCCGCGTCCGTGGCCCGATCGGCCTGGATCTCGGAGGGCGGCAGCCAGCCGAGATCGCCGTGGCAATCCTGGCCGAGATCATACAGGTGCGCTGCGGCGGCACAGGCCAACCCCTGGCGATGGGCTTGGGCCACGGAAGCAGCGGGTGATTGGGTAACAAGATGGAGACACGAGTCGTAGGGCAGAGTCTGCCTCGCCTGGATGCCCAGGACAAGGTGACTGGTCGGGCCCGTTATTCGGGCGACTATTCCATGCCGGGCATGCTCCACGCCAAGGTGGTGTGGAGCGAGCACCCCCATGCCCGGGTACGGCGCATCGACACCTCACAGGCTGAGGCCTATCCTGGCGTCGTTCGGGTCATCACCTACCGCGACGTGCCGGTCAACGAATATGGCATCAACGTCCCCGATCAGCCGGTCCTTGTTGCTGAAGGGGGCAAGGCCCGCTGGGTGGGTGATCGGATCGGTATCGTCGTGGCCGAGACCGAGCGGGTCGCCGACCGGGCGCGCCGGTTGGTGAGGGTGGACTATGAGCCACTGCCGGTCGTGTGCGACCCCCGAGAAGCGATGAAACCCGGCGCGCCCGTCGTGCATGAGGAATTGGGGGCCAGCAACGTCCTACGCCACGTCCAGATCCGTAAGGGCGACGTGGAGGCCGCTTTTGCCCAGGCCGATGTCGTCGTCGAAGGCTATTACATCACCCCATTCGTGGAGCATGCCTACCTCCAACCAGAGGCAGGCCTGGGCTATATTGACGACGAGAACCGGGTGACGGTGCTGTGTGCTTCCCAGTGGCCTCAGGACGACGTTCATCAGATCGCTCACCTGCTGGGCTTGCCCCAGGATCGGGTGCGCGAGACTGTGCCGACCGTCGGTGGAGCCTTTGGCGGGCGAGAGGATATGTTCATCCAGCATCTGGTAGCATTGGCCGCCTACCTGCTGCGTTGCCCGGTGCGGATGATCTTTACCCGCGAGGAGTCGGTGACCCGCACCGGCAAGCGCCATCCCTTCTACATGCATTACCGTTGGGCGTCCACCTGCGACGGCAAGCTGACGGCCATGGAGATCAAAGGCATCACCGACGCCGGGGCATATGCTTCAACCACCGTCCCGGTGCTCAACAACGCCGTCAGCTTCTTCACCGGGCCGTACTGCGTGCCCAATGCCCGGATCGACGGTTATGCCGTCTACACCAACAACGCCATCGCCATGGCCATGCGCGGCTTTGGCGCGACCCAGCCGGTCGTAGCCTACGAACAGCAGATGGACCGCCTGGCCGAAAAGCTGGACATCGACCCAGTGGAGCTGCGTCTGAAGAACATGGTGGAGGAAGGCTCCGAGACAGTCACCGGCAGTCTGATGCCGGCCGGTGTAGGCATGAAAGAGACGCTGCGTCAGGCAGCGCTTGCGGCCGGCTGGCGGGCGAGGGATGGGCATTGGCTGCGTCCGGCGGACCTGGGACAGCCATCGGCTCCACACAAACGGCTGGGCATCGGCGTGGCCTGTGCTCACAAGAACGTCGGCTATTCATTCGGCTTTGACGACCAGACCACAGCCCGCGTCGAGCTGGATCTCGAGCAGTCGGGCGCTATAGGCCGGGCCCTGGTGCGGGTGGGGACCTCAGAGGTGGGACAAGGGGTGTATACTGTCATGGCCCAGATTGCCGCCGAGGCGCTCGGCATACCGCCGCAGCGGATCGAGATGACCCCGCTCGACACGGCTGAGGTGCCCAACGCCGGCTCGGCCTCGGCCTCGCGCCACGTCTACGTCTCGGGCAACGCCGTAATGCGCGCCTGCCAGGAGGCCAAAGCCAAGTGGGAGGATCTGCTGCGGGCCGAGACGGGGGAGATGCACGTCGAGGTCGAGTACACCTATCACGCGCGGAGCGCCCGCCTCACCACGACCTACGATCCTGAAACCGGTCAGTGCGACCCGCACATCACTTACGGCTATGCCACCCAGATTGCCTTGGTCGAGGTAGACACCGAGACCGGCGAGGTGGAGGTGCTCAAGCTGTGGGCTGCCCAGGACATGGGCCGGGCGATCAACCCGGCCATGGCCAAAGGACAGATCGGCGGCGGGGTTCACATGGGGCTCGGCTATGCGCTTACAGAAGAGTTTATCCAGCAGGAGGGGTTGGTGCGCACGCCCAGTTTTTCCGAATACCAGATCCCCACCGTGCTGGACATGCCGCTGGAGATCGTCCCGTTGATCGTCGAAGTGGCTGAGCCAACCGGACCGTACGGCGCCAAGGGGTTGGGTGAGATGACCACTCTACCCACCGCCCCGGCTGTAATCAACGCCATTCACGACGCAACCGGCGGCTGGATCACCGCCTTGCCTGCCACGCCAGAAAGGGTCCTGGCTGCGATCAAGTAGGGGCGATTCTGCCAGCCCCCTTCTTGGGGTTGGGTCGCCGTACTTGCCCTTATGCTGCCTGTCCTGGCCGGACAGGCCAGGGTACAAAGTGAAGCATCTCCTGGTCCTAATAAAAGGGGCCGGCGACCTAGGAACCGGCGTGGCCTACCGCCTCCACCGGGCGGGCATGCAGGTCGTTGTCACCGAGCTGTCCCAGCCCACGGTCATCCGCCGTGCCGTGTCCCTGGCCGAGGCCGTGTACGAAGGGCAAGCTGTGGTCGAAGGTCTTCGTGCCCGGCTGGTGCAAGATGCACGCGAGGCAAGGCGAGCCCTGGCCGCCGGCGTGGTGCCGGTGCTAATCGATCCCCAGGCTGACATAACGACGCAACTGCGACCCCGAGTTGTGGTAGATGCCCGTATGGCCAAGCGTAACCTCGGAACGCGGCTGGACGAGGCCGACCAGGTCATCGGCCTGGGGCCAGGTTTTGTGGCCGGCCGGGATGTTCACGCCGTGATCGAAACTGCGCGCGGCCACCACCTGGGCCGGGTGCTCCTCGTAGGCGAGGCAGCCCCCAATACCGGCGTCCCGGGTACCGTTGGCGGCCAGTCGGCGCGCAGGGTGTTGTATGCCCCTGCCGACGGGGCATTCCACGCTCTCAAGCGCATCGGCGATCCGGTTGCCGAGGGGGACGTGGTAGCCCAAGTGGACGATCGACCAGTCCAAGCCCTCCTTTCCGGTGTGCTCCGCGGCATCCTGCACGATGGTCTGGCCGCGCATCGCGGCATGAAGGTCGGTGACATAGACCCTCGCGGAGTACGCGACTATTGCTTCACCATTTCCGACAAGGCTCTGGCCATCGGGGGCGGCGTCTTGGAGGCGATCCTCTGCCTTCTTTCGGCCGGTGATTAGGACAGGGTGCGGCCCGTCCGTCCCAGTGGACCGCACCTTTACTTTAGGGCAAAACATGGTATAATGAGCGAACCATTCCCAAGGGAGGCTGAAAGGAGGAATCGATGTCGACAGTAATGGGCGCCGAGCTTCTGGTCCAGTGCCTGATCCAGGAAAAGGTCGAGTTTGTCTTTGGCATCCCCGGCGGGCAGTTGTGCCCAATTCTCGATGCCATCCGCCGCCTGGGGCCGGATGCTGGCCTGCAATTCGTCATGACCCGCCACGAGCAGGCGGCGGCTCACATGGCCGATGCCTACGCCCGCGTGACCGGCCGTCCAGGGGTCTGCATCGGTACGGTGGGGCCGGGCGCCGCTGACCTGGTGCCCGGTGTGTACGCGGCGTGGGCCGATTCGATCCCGATGATCGTGCTTACGCCTCAGAACCAGACCTGGAAGAGCTACCCCGAGCGCGGCTCGATGCAGTCACTCGATCACATCGGCCTGTTTGCGCCAATCACCAAGTGGAGCGCCCGGGTGACCGATTTGCGGCGCATCCCTGAGCTGACGCAGCGGGCTTTTCGACAGGCCCTCTCCGGTCGCCCGCGGCCGGTTCATCTCGACATCCATGTCGATGCGCTGGTAGCTACCGCCGACGACTCGTGCCTTACCTTTCAGCCTGCCGCGCCCGAGCGTTACCGTGCCGACCGTGGCCCTGTGGCCCAGCCTGATCTAGTCGAGCGGGCGGCGCGGATGTTGGTTGAGGCGGAGCGGCCCTTGATCCACGCTGGCGGCGGTGTGCTCCGCTCCGGGGCGTGGGACGAGGTGCGCGAGTTGGCCGAATACATTTCAGCCCCCGTCACCACCAGCACCGGAGCGTGTGGCGTGATTCCCGAAGACCACCCCCTGTGCCTGATCGCCGCTGGCTATGGCGCCCTCGGTGCCCAGGCTGCCGCCGACACGGTGTTGTTGGTGGGCGGCCGGATGGGTGACGTCGATTTCTGGGGACAGCCTCCCTTCTGGGGTGAGCCTGGCGAGCAAAAGCTGATCCAGATCGACATCGAACCAGAGAATGTGGCCCTCAACCGCCCGGTGAACCTGGCACTGATCGGCGACGCCAAGGCCACACTGCGGGCTCTGATCCAGGCGCTGAGGCCCTTGACGCCTCCCATTCCCGAGCGACCAGAGATGGCAGAGTACCACGCCACGCAGGAGGCATGGCTGGCTGGGTTCGAAAAGCAGGCCGAGTCGGACAAACGGCCGATCCATCCCCTCCGTCTGATCCGCGATGTGCGCGCCTTTTTCCCGCGCGATGCAATCTCCATTGCGGATGGCGGCAACACCACCGTCTGGGCTCACTACCTGAACCGGGTCTACGAGCCGCGCTCTTTCCTGTGGGCAGCCGATTCCGGTCATCTGGGCACCGGGCTGCCCTATGCCATCGGCGCCAAGCTGGCCCGGCCGGAGCGGATGGTGTACGCCATCTGTGGCGACGGAGCCTTTGGCTTGAACATCCAGGAGCTCGAGACCGCGGCACGGCTGAAACTGCCGCTGGTGATCATCGTCGCCAATGACCGGCAGTGGGGCATGATCAAGGGGGCGCAGATGGCTGCTTACGACGCCCGCTACATCGGCGTCGACTTCGAGGACGTGCGCTACGACCAGGTGGCCCAGGCCTTTGGCTGCTACGGCGAGAGGGTCGAGGAGCCGAGCAAGATCGGCCCGGCCCTGGAACGGGCAGTAGCCTCGGGCAAGCCAGCCGTCCTGGATGTCGTGGTGGACCAGTGGGCCAACCTGACCCCACCCGACCTGGAGAACCTGGACGCGGTGTGGATGGAAGGCTGCGAGCTGCCCTGGTAGCAGCCGCGAGCTAGCAGCCATCAGCTATCCGGAGGGGACATATGAAAGCAGCCGTTTTCCTGGGCGCCGGCAATATTGAAGTAAGGGACGTGCCCGATTCCGAGCCGGAGCAGGGTGAGGTCGTCATCCGTGTCGGTTACTGCGGCATCTGCGGCTCTGACCTGGAGGCGTACGCCACCGGCATGTACGAAACGGGCCTGATCATCGGCCACGAGTTCGCTGGTACAATTGTCCAGGTCGGATCCGCTGTGTCCGGTTGGCAGGTGGGCGATCGCGTGGTCGTCGGCGATGCAGTTCACTGTGGTGACTGCCCGTCGTGCCGCGAGGGACGGCTCGACGCCTGCGAGAGCCTGACCATGATCGGCGTGACCCACGACGGCGCTATGGCCGAGTACGTCAGGTTTGTGGCCGGCGGCCTCCACCGCTTGCCAACGCAGGTCACCCTCCGCCAGGGTGCTCTGGCCGAGCCGCTGTCGGTGGCGCTGCACGGCGTGCGGCGGTCGCGCCTCAAGCCGGGTGACGTAGCGCTGGTGATGGGCGCTGGCCCCATCGGGTTGCTGACGCTGCAGTGCGCGCTATTGGCTGGCGCCCGCCGAGTCGTCGTCACCGAAGTGGACCCCACCCGCGCAATGCTCGCTGGGCGGCTGGGGGCGGCGGCCGTTCTGGATCCCCGCCGCGACAACGTCAGCGTTGCCCTGTCCCGGTTGACCGGTGGGCAGGGACCTGACCTGGTGTACATCTGTACAGGCTCGCCCGGCCCATACTGCGACGCCGTCTCGCTGGTACGCAAGGGTGGCCAGCTGTTTGTCCTGGGCCTGTGTGTCGAGCCGGTTGAGTTCGATTTTATGAGCGTTGCCATGGGCGAGCTGTCGATCGAAGGCAGCTTCGCCGGACGGGCTGAAATGGCTGCCGCCGTCGAGTTCATCG
>Ga0316622_100004665_pt1 | contig 10105 bp, 6 predicted proteins | sample OWC_Aug_OW2_C1_D_FD_207646 | JGI IMG/M metagenome (GOLD analysis project Ga0316622, IMG submission 207646) | Wetland soil microbial communities from Old Woman Creek delta, Ohio, United States - OWC_Aug_OW2_C1_D5_C | ecosystem: Environmental > Terrestrial > Soil > Wetlands | place: USA: Ohio... | reverse complement strand
GCGGGCTCGGGGGGTGGGGGGGGACCGCGCATGGCAGCAGCGGCACGGCCTCGGGGGGACGGAGCGGGGCGGAGCGGGAAGGCGGCCGGGAGCGGCCCGGTCGGCTTCATCCCCGCGCGGCCGCCGGGATCCTCGCCGGATCACTCGGGTTCACCGGCCCGGCGCTCTCTCCGCGCGCACGCCGGCCCGGCGCTCGGGCTGCTCCTTCTCGCCCTTCTGCTCGCGTCCGCGGCATCGCTCTTCCTTCCCCTCGACCCGCAGGCCGGCCCGCGCCAGTTCCGCGTCGAGCCCGGCCTGTCCTTCGGCGCGATCGAGGCGCGACTGGTCGAAGGTCATTTCCTCGCCGTCCGCGGCCCCCTTCGGCTCTGGGCGCGCCTGACCGGGCGGGACCGCCAGATCCGCCCGGGCACCTACGAGCTGTCGGCCGCCCAGTCTCCCCGCGACCTCCTGCGGACCCTTGCCAGCGGCCGGGTCGTGCTGCGGCGCGTGACCATTCCCGAAGGCTTCGCCCTGGCCGCGATTCTGGCCCGGATCAGCGAAGAGATGGGCCTCCCGCTCGAGGAGACGCGGGCGGAGGCTTCTGATTCCGCCTGGGTGCGCTCCCTCGCCCTGCCCGGCCCGGGGCTGGAAGGCTACCTTTTTCCCGAGACCTACCTGTTCGACCCGGTGGTGGGCGTCCAGGCGGTGCTGACGGAGATGACGAAGACCATGCTCGCCCGCTTCGACGAGCCCCGGCGAGCCCGCGCGGCCGAACTCGGCATGAGCCTCCACGATGTCCTCACGCTCGCCTCGATCATCGAGCTGGAGGCGGCCGTACCGGAGGAACGGGAGCGCATCGCGGCCGTCTACCACAACCGCCTGCGCCAGGGACTGCTGCTGCAAGCCGACCCGACCGCGGCCTATGCCGCCGGCGTGCCCGGCCAACGGCTGTCGCAAAGGGACCTGGCCTTGGATTCGCCCTTCAACACCTACGTCCATCCCGGCCTGCCGCCCGGCCCGATCTGCTCGCCGGGTCTCGCCAGCATCGACGCCGCGCTGTGGCCCCTCATCGGCTGCGGGGACCTCTACTTCGTCGCCCGCGGCGACGGCACGCACGTCTTCTCCCGCACCTTGGAGCAGCACAATCGCGCGAGGGCGGAACTGGACCGGGCCCGGTAGGGGTTCTGAGTACGCCGAGGGTGAGCCGAAGCGATTCCGGGACGCGGCCTGCGGCGCATCCCGTGGGGGCGGCCCGCTTCGGGGTGGCCGGTTTCGTTGCACGGCTGGGACCCGTCTGCTACCCTGCCGGACGCCGACTCGAAGAACCGAGGAGCCATCCATGGAGCGCAACGTCAGGCGGACCGAGAAGCCCGTCGCCAGGAGACGGGGGAGCGCCCCGGCCGGGAAGCCCACGCGGGCACCCGCGCCCCAGGACCCGGGAGTGGACATGGAGCCGAGGCGGCTCCTGATGCTGCTCGCCTCCGCCGCCGTCATCGCCGCCGGCTTCGTCGCCCTCGCCCTTGGCTCGACGACCCTCGCTCCGATTCTCCTCGTCTTCGGCTACATGGGCGCGATCCCCTACGCCCTGATCGCGCGCAGGAGAGGCCCGGCGCCGCCCTCCGGCGACGCCGCCGAGAGCCCCCGAGTCGGATCGGGCGGATAGCTCAGCCGGTTAGAGCGCCTGCCTTACAAGCAGGAGGTCACAGGTTCGAATCCTGTTTCGCCCACATCGCCCGCCCGTCCCCGGCCCCTCTTCCAGGCCGTCCGGTCCGCTCGCGAGAGTCCAGCTGACGCTCTCGGGCCTCGGTGTCCGTCGTCGCGACTCACCCGGAGGCACCGGCCCCCGGGTCCCCGATCCGCGTATGGCCATTCCCGTCCTTCCGATCCAGTCTTGAGCAACGAAATTCTGATGGTCCGGGCCTTGACACTCCTCCGGTAGGTTGGTATCCTTACCAACGTGCAAGCTAGCAGTGATGCTTTCAGAAAGGAGGTGTCCGGGCAGCAAGGATCGATCCCTGTTGCATCCTTGGGTTCGCAGGCTTCTCCTTGAAGGCTGCACTCAACGCATCGTCAACCTTGGAGGTTCTGAGCAATGAGAAGTGTGTTGATAGCACTGGTTGCGCTTGCACTGCTCGGCTTGAATGCCTGGGCAAGCGTTCCTGATCCAGACTATTGCACAGTCACCGGCGACGGGGCCCTGTATCCGAAGCTTACGGGCGTACCCCCTGCGGACGGCCTCTTCCGCGCCGATGGTGACATCACGATTCATGTCGCTGCCTATGGTGGCACTCCGATCGCCAACTGCGAAGTGCTCATCGTGCTGAACCAGGCCTGCGGCATGTGCGAGTGCGCGTCGTTCGACAATCCGCGCTATACGGATATCAACGGCAACGTCGTCATGAACCTGCGCTGGGGCAATTGCTGCCAGATGGACGCGGCGGCGACGATCTACGCCGATGGCCATCCGATCCGGTCCTACAATGTGATCAACAGCCTGGACTGGGACGGCGCGACTGGCGATTGCGCCGTGATCCTGGCGGACTTCGGCGAATTCGCGACCCGGTACGGTTCAGCCTCGGTCTGCAGCGACATCTCCGATGGCGACGGCATGGTCATTCTGCCGGACTTCGGTCTCTTCGCCTCCCACTACGGATCTCGCTGCGCGCAATGAGCTGTCAAGGCGGCGTGCCAGCCGCCTCGAGGACGAGCGGCCCGTTCCTGCGGGCCGCTCCTCTTTTAGCCGCGAATTCTGGTTCCTCCCTTCGTCCGCGGGCCTGTCGCTCGGCGAGTCCCAGGAAACCGGCGCAAGCGGTGAACTCGGTGCGGGGAGCCGGGTAGAAGCAGAAGCGGCCGCGTGCCCGGATTCACGGAGACCGGAAAAGATTGCGGCCGTCCCCCGGCGATCCGAAGATGGCGGCGGGGACAGCGCAGAAGTGGCGGAGCGAGGATCGCGGAGTCCGCGCGGCAGGGGAGGGCCCGGTCGTGCACGCCGGTACGAGCAGGACCGAACAGACCACCTGGATGGGTGCGCGAGGCTGGCGTCCCGTCCTCCCGCAAGGCCGACTGGCCCTCGTCACGCTCCTGGCCTCACTCGCTCTCCTGGCCGGTCCATGGCCCTGCGCCGCCGGCCCTCACGAGAACGCCGTCCTCATCGCCCACGTCAACCCCACGATCGAATACACGAGCGCGACCAGCGACTACACCGGGCAGTCGAATCTTCGCGACTGCCGGGACGCGATCGTCCAGGGCGCGGTCGATCCCGAGCGGGGGCAGGTCTGGTTCGTGATCGCCTGCTTCGCCAATTCGCCCGGGCCCGTGGCGGTCACCGCGATCGACTTCGGCCTCGGTTCATTCAGTCAATCGGGAATCCTGTTCGCCGATTCCGGACAGTGTTTCGGCAATGTCCTGGAAATGGCCAGTTCCCCGGCATGGCCGACATCGAACGAGGGGGTCGCGCTGGCCCTCCAGCAGCCGGTCACCCCTTTGACGAAGCAGGTGCTGGAGGTCTATTGGTTCGCCAGCTACGTGTATTCCCCCGTCACCATCCCACTCACCGTGAACCCTACCGTCCAGACGGCGGGCGTGCTCGACGCCTCCAGCCCCAATCGCGTGCATGATCTCATCGACGAATTCGGCTCGATCGGCTTCGGCCGGCCGGGAGAGAACCCGATGAACCCCGACCCCCAGGATGACCAGGGCGCCTGCTGCCTGGCGGGGACATGCGAGCTGGCAACCGCAGACGAGTGCTCCTCCGCGGGCGGCTACTACGTCGGCGACTTGACGGTCTGCTTTCCCGACCCTTGCCCCGAACCCGTCGAGACGACCTGGAGCGAGCTGAAGCAGATGTACCAATAGGCCTCGGGCGTCCCCGCTGACGCATCTCGGGCGGGTCTTCGTCCGATCAGGACTATCCTCCGATTCCGCAAGCACATGATGTGAAAAAAACGCTTGTCTGATGTGCGGGGCGTGGCATACTGCGCCCGGAGCGGGGATTTCGGCAGGGCCCTGAACTCATTGGGGCGCGTTGCAGTCCGCCGCTTGGCGCAAAGCCCGAGGAGTCTTACGCTTGAGCAGGGCCCGCGCGGGGCTCTCGGGGCTTCGGGCCGACGTTCGGTTTCCGCCGGGTTCGATGCCCGGCCGGGAGCGGGGACGGAGGAGGATCGATTGTCAAGGAGGTCGAGCCGATGAAATGGATCTTCTGGGCTTTGGCGGTCTCCGCCCTGGTCACGGCCGGCGCTTCGGGTAGCCAGCCGGCCGCGTACGGGCAAGTCGGCGCGTTCGCGCAAGAGGACTCGATTCTGACCGGTGGAGTGTTCATCTGCCATCACCCCCCGGGACTGGTCTACACGGACGGTCTCTGCGCTGGCTTGACGTTCACGAGCGCGGACGATCAGAACACGATGATCCCGGAGAGCGATGTAGCAGCCTATGCCTGGTACATCATCAGCGGGTTCACCGGCCCCAAGCGCTTCAAGGCCGTCGAGTACGGGATCGACTATGATCCCACGGCGTACATTCCCGTGGGAGCGGGCGTCTGCGCCCCGTCGCCGTTCCTGACGATCGAGTATCCCGAGGCGGGCGCCTGGCCGGCGGACGGCTCGTCGATCTCGATCGCCTTGACGACCGGGGACATCGCCCTCTTCTGGAGGGGCACCTTCATCACGACGGGCTACATCGGCGGCTATCACTACACGGGCACGCCGGACGGTCTCGTGGAGTTGGTTCCGTCTCCGCTCACCCAGTTCATCGGCTGGCTCAGCGGTTCCGGGTCCTCGGCCACGTATGTGCCCGCCTGCGTCGGGGCGATCGGCTTGGATGTGCCCGGCGAGGAGTGCACTCCGGTAGGCGAGGAGACGTTCGCGTGCTGCATGGGCGATGGAAGCTGCCAGGTGCTGACGGCTGCAGCCTGCGCCACCGCGGGCGGCACGACCATGGCGGAGACGAGTTGCGTGCCGAATCCGTGCCCGGTGATCGGCGGGTGCTGCGTGTACCCGAACTGCTTCATGGTCACCGAGGCCGAATGCGCGTCGTTCCCGGGTTCGTGGCATCCCGGTGAGACCTGCGTAGAGGACGGCGGACAGCTCGTGTGCAATACGCCGACCGACGATCCGACCTGGGGCAGCGTGAAGGCGCAGTTCCGCTAGACCGGCGGGGAACTGTGGCGGAAGTCGCTGGGTAAGTCGCCGCGAGGTTCCGATCGAACCGTGTTTCGGGCGGCGGCGCGAAGCAAGGCAGCGGGCGCGGTGCCTGGCTGCGTGAGCGGGGAGCCGGACTTTCCGGCTCGGAGATGGATCGGCGCGACCAAGGGCCTCGGATTCCGAGGCCCTTTCTCTTTGACTTTCACGCGCGGGGGCGGGGTCTCGATGGCCGGGCGTCGCGGGCACGCTCGTCTTACGGCAAGAGGAGGTCCGTCATGACGATGGCCGCGGCGCGCCGCCTGCTTCCGGGGGCGCTCGTCCTTTGCGTGGTGCTGGCTGCCCTTCTCGCCGGCTGCGGCGGCAAGGAGACGGCGAAGGCGCCGGTGGTCGTCATCGGATTGGACGGCGCGACCTGGGATCTCCTCCAGCCATGGATCGATGCCGGGGACCTGCCGCAGCTCGCGGCGATCCAGCGCACCTGGGCCTGGGGGCGCTTGCGCAGCTCCATTCCCTACCTCTCGCCGGCCGCGTGGACGACGGCGGTCACGGGCGTCAACCCGGGCAAACACGCGATCTACGACTTCCAGCGGCGCATTCCCGGGCAGACCGTCGTCGTGAACGAGACGGCCGCGAGCCGGAGGGCCCATCCGATCTGGAACATGCTCCGCGACGCGGAGCGCCGCTCGCTCATCCTGAACATCCCGATGACCGATCCTCCCGACGTCATGAACGGCCTCGCGATCGCGGGCTTCCCGCATCTGGACCGGACGGGCTACACCTATCCGCCCGAGCTCGAGCGCAAGCTGGCCGGCTATCATCTCGATGAGATGGAGATGCGCTTCATGCCCGGGCGGGAGGACAGCCTGCTGCGGGTCTTCGTCGAGGATCGCGAACGGCGCAAGGCGATCGTCCTCGACTGGCTGGAGAACGAGCGTTTCGATCTCCTCTGGGCGGTCTTCACCGAGACGGACCGGGTGCAGCATACCTTCTGGATGTTCCAGGACCCCGAGAGCCCGCACTACGATCCGCGGTCGGCCGCGGTGCTCGGCCCCGTGCTCCACGACTACTGGGTCGGCCAGGACCGCGCGCTGGGCGAGATCCTGCGCGCGGTCGGGCCGGAAGCGACCGCCCTCGTGCTCTCGGATCACGGCTTCGCCCCGCTGCGCTACCAGGTGCAGGTCCAGAACCTGCTTCGCCGGCCGGGCTCGTCCCTGAGCGAGAAAGAGGCGAACTCGATCTACTGCTTCGACGCGAGCGACGCCTCGCGTCTCTACGTCGCGCGGCGCGGGCGGGAGGATCCGCGCGCCTGGACGCCCGAAGAGGCGCGGGCCGTGCGGGCGAAGCTGATGGCGGAGTTGAAGCAGTTCGTCGATCCGCGGACCGGTCTTCCCGTCTGCGCGGAGGTCTACGCCAACGAGGAGATCTTCGCGGGCACCTATGCCGAGAAAGGCCCCGACGTCGTCGCCGTGCCCACGCCCGGCTACTTCCTGGTCGACGGCGACCGTTCGGGCGAGCATACGGACGAGGTGATCGTGCCCCACTCGCCGATCTTGAGCGGGTGGCACGAGATGAACGGCGTCTATGCCGTGCGCGGGCCGGCCATCTCCCCGGGACGGCGCGACGGCGACGGCGAGGAGCGCTTCGCGCTCGTCGACATCGTGCCGACGGTTCTCTACCTGCTCGGGGAACCGATTCCCGAAGGACTGGACGGCCGCGTCATGCGCGGAGTGATCGATTCCGCGTATTGGTCCGCCAATCCGCCGCGCGCCCGCGGTCCCTTGGAAGAGGATTATCGCGAGCTCTCGCCCGAGGAGATGAAGAACCTGAAGAACCTGCCGTACATCGGAGGCTAGAGACCTGCGGGCGGTCGCGGGCGTCGACGGATGGCCGCCAGCGTCAACGGGCGGCGCGGAAGACGGGAGCCCACGAGCGGAGGGTGGGCACGAACCCGCCGGCGCCCGCGTCCCGAATGGGCCGGCGGCGATCTACCGCCCCTCGAGCCCCTGCAACAGGCTCGCGATCCGTTCGCGGTTGATCTCGTCAGCCGCCCGGGCGAGGTTCTCGCGCGCGAGCGCGATCGCGTCTTGCCTGCGGCCGACCGCCAGCAGCGCTTCCGCGGCCAGCGTCGTCGTCATTCCGCGTCCGGGCACCGCGCGGCTGAGGCGCAGCAGCGGTTCGACGGCTTCCGCGGCCCTCCCCATCCGCAGCAATAGCGCGCCCCGCATGTACCAGGCGAGCGGATCGTCGGGGAAATCGCGCATTCCTGCGGCGGTCAGACTGTCGGCCCTGTCCATCCGCTGCGTGTTCATCGCCTCGATCGCCAGCGCGCCGAGCTGCACGAGCCGGGGATCGACGGCCTGGCTCACTTCTTCCGGCAGGACGAGGGCGCTCTGGCGCTTCTGCGCGTCGTCGACGGCCCGCAGGTTGCTCCGCGCCACCTCGTAGCCCGGAGAGATGCGCAGCGCCTCCGCCAGAAGCCGGCGGGAGGCGGCGAAGTCGCCGCGCATCAACTTGATCGTGCCGAGCTGGTTCAGATAGAGCGGATTGCGCGGATGGAGCTCGAGCAGGTGGCTCATCAGCGAGTCGGCCCTCTCGTAGCTTCCGGTTCCGCGCTCGATCTCGGCCCAGCCGAAGAGCGCGTTGACATAGTCGGGGTCCGAGGCCAGGGCCGCGCGGAATTCCTCGCGCGCGGCAGCGGGGAGGTTCTCGGAGACGAGCATTTCGCCGAGAGCCGCTCGCACGGCGGCGTTGCCGGGATCGAGATGCTTCGCCTGCTGGAGAAGCGTGGTCGCGGCGCGCGGATCGGACGCCTGGCGCAGGATCCGGCTCGCTTCGCGCAGGTCCTCGGAGGGGTTCTCGAAGCGCGCGGCCCGGGGCAGGTCGAGCGCGGAGAGGACGAGCAACGCCCCCGCGCCCGCGCCGGCGAGGCGCACGGCGCCCGAGGAGCGTGCCTCGCTCACGAGGTGGGAGAGACGCGTGAGCGCCTCCGCCGCCAAAGGTAGCAGGGCCACGACGAGGAAGATGCGCGAGGAGAGCGAATAGGTGCCCACGAGATTGACCGCGGCAACGGCGATGAGGACCGGCGCCACGAGCCCGGCTTCCCGCCTGCCGCGCCAGGACCAGAACCCGAGCGCGCCGAGGGCGAGGAGGAGGGGAAAGAGATGCAGGCCCCAGACGAGCGCGCGCGCCGAGCGGCCGAGGACGAAGGCCGCGGAGGTGGGATCGGGCACTTCGGGCCGCGAGACGAGGAGCGCCCCGCGGACCAGCACGAGGCCGAGCCACTGCAGCGGGCGCTCGACGAGCTGCTGGAGGCCGCGGCCGCGGTAGAACGCAAGCGCGTCGCCCTCGTCGAGCTCGCGGCCGAGAGTTTCGTTGGCTTGCATGCGCGCCGTGGAATAGCCCTCCCAGACGGGCGCCCGCACCGCGCGGGCGGTTCCCCAGGTGTCGGGCCGGAGATCGCGGTGCAACAGGTAGGCGTCCGTCCAGTTCCAGGCGGCCGCTCCGCCGGGCAGCGTCGCGTGATAGGCGGAGAAGAGAACGGGGAGCAGGAGGAAGGCCGCCAGCATGACGGGCGCGAGGCGCGTCCGAGGCAGAGCAACGGCCGCGGACGGGCCGGTGAAACGACGAATGGCGATGACGAGCGCCGCGGCGAAGAGGGCGAAGAAGAGGAGCGGACGGAAGAGGAAGCCGACCCCGAGAACAAGCGCTCCGGCCGCGAAGCGCCGGAGAGACGGGCGGGCGTCGAAGAAGAGCAGGCGCAGCGCCGGAAGCATCAACAGGAGGGCGAAGACCGTGGGCTGCAGCCGGAGTTCGAGGAAGACCGCGAGCGGATGCGCCGCGTAGAGGAGCGCCGCAATCCAGCGCGCGCGCGGGGAGAGCAGCGGGGCACAGGCCCAGGCGATGAGCAGCACGACCCCCAGCCCGGCGAGCGACTGGAGGAAGAGGATCCCGGCCGCGCCGCCGCCCGAAACGCTCCCGAGCAGAGCCGCGAGGTAGGGATAGAAGGGCGAGCCGGCGGGGAGGACGGACTCGGGAAATCCGTCGTGCATCAGGCGGATGATGCGGCCGAGGTGCACCTCGTCCTCGAACCCGGGCACTCCGGTGAAGAGCGCGCCGCGGAGCATGATCCAGGCTGTGGCGCGAAGGATCACGCCGGCGGCGATCGCGGCGATCATCCAGGGAAGCGCCTCGGGCCGCAAATGGCGGCGCGTGGCCGCAGAGGGTCGGGCTGTCATCGGGCAGGGTCCTCCCGGGAGCCGGGGTCCATCGCGGGACGACCGCGGGGACGACGCATCCTGGACCTAGAAGAAACTTTGCGTGGCGAACAAATCGACCCGAAGGGTGCCCGAGACGGCGCGCTTGCCGCAACAGCTTTTCGCTTCAAGAATCCCCTGCCGTTTCCCGAGTTCCCTGCGCCGCCGGGTCGGCGGAACCGCAGGCCTCCGCGATCCGCGTGGAGAGGGCGCCTCGTTCCGTCTCCTCGAGGGCGGTGAAGGCGGGCGAAGTGAGCACGGCCCGCGCCTGTTCGCAGTGTCCCAGGGCGACCAGGCAGCTCAGCCACGTTTCGAGATGCTCGAACCGAGGATCGCGTTCGGCCGCGCGGCGCGCGGGTTCCGCGGCCTCGTCCGCGGCGCCGCCCTCGAGCAGAAGCCTCGCGAGGCTGTGGAGCAGTCCGGCATCTTCAGGATGCGCGGCGGCCGCCTCGCGCAGGAGGGCGATCGATCGGTCCCGCTCGCCCGCGCGCAGCCAGGCCGCGGCCGCGTGGCGGCGCAGGTCTTCGCCCGCGCTCTGCCGCCGGACGGCCTCGTCCCATGCTTCGGCCGACGCTCGATAGCGCTCGAGCAGGAAAAGCGCCGACGCACGCCCGATCCAGCCGTCCGCGTGATCGCCAGCGAGCGAGACGGCGCGCTCGAAGAGAGGCAGCGCCTCGGCCGGGCGGCCGATCTCGAGCAGCAGGTTGCCCAGACGGACGAGCGTTTCGCGCGGCT
>Ga0316622_100004663_pt1 | contig 10108 bp, 9 predicted proteins | sample OWC_Aug_OW2_C1_D_FD_207646 | JGI IMG/M metagenome (GOLD analysis project Ga0316622, IMG submission 207646) | Wetland soil microbial communities from Old Woman Creek delta, Ohio, United States - OWC_Aug_OW2_C1_D5_C | ecosystem: Environmental > Terrestrial > Soil > Wetlands | place: USA: Ohio... | reverse complement strand
ACCCGAAGCAGGAGTACAAGCGCGAGGCATTCGAGCTCTTCTCCCACTTTCTGGATACCGTCAAACTCGAGGTGTCTCGCGCGCTGATGAGCATTAGGATCCGGTCGCAAGAGGAAGTCGCGGCAGCTGAGGCCGAAGCACGCCGCCAGGAGCAGGAGGCGCTCGCCCGGGCCCAGTTCCAGCACGCGAGCTACTCCGGCGTCGGTGCCGCCGCCGAGGCCGAGACCGAGCCGGGCGACGTGGCCTTGGCCGAGCGGCCGAAAGCCCAGCCCTTCCAGCGCGCCATCGGCAAGGTCGGGCGCAACGATCCGTGTCCGTGCGGCTCGGGCAAGAAGTACAAGCATTGCCACGGGCGGCTGAGCTGACGCGAGCGCCCCGTCATGGCGGTGAACCTCGCGCGGCCGGAGGCCGCTAGCCTCCATCCCGTCGCCGGCGTTCGCGTCGGCGTCGCGGCGGCCGGCATCAAGAAGCCGGGCCGCAAGGATCTCCTCCTCATCGCGCTCGATCCCGGCGCCACCGTCGCCGGCGTGTTCACCCGCAATCGGTTCTGCGCCGCGCCGGTTCTCGTCGCGCGGGAGCATCTCGCGTCCGGAAGCGCGATTCGCGCGCTGGTCGTCAACACGGGCAATGCGAACGCGGGAACCGGCGACGACGGCCTCGCGCGCGCGCGCAAGGTCTGCGCCGCCGCCGCGGCGCAGCTCGGGTGCCGCCCCGTCGAAGTGCTCCCGTTCTCGACCGGCGTGATCATGGAGCCGCTTCCCGTCGATCGCATCGTGACCGGCCTGCCGGCCGCGGCCGCGGCGCTGACGGCCGATGCCTGGCTCGACGCCGCCGAGGCGATCATGACGACCGACACCGTGCCCAAGGCGCGGTCCGCACGCGTCGCCGTCGGCAGGCGCACGGTGACCGTCACCGGCATCGCCAAGGGCGCCGGAATGATCCGGCCGGACATGGCGACGATGCTCGGGTTCATCGCGACCGACGCGCCGCTCTCGACCGCTGGCGCGCAGGCCATGCTCGCCCACGCGACCGATCGTTCGTTCAACTGCATCACCGTGGACGGCGACACCTCGACGAACGACGCGCTCATGCTGATGGCGAGCGGCGCCGCGGGAGGCTCGACCCTAGAGCCCGGCAGCCTCGCGTTCGACGCCGTTCGCGACACGGTGACCGAGATCGCGGCGTGGCTCGCGCAGGCGATCGTGCGCGACGGCGAGGGCGCCACCAAGTTCATTACCGTGCGCATCGAGGGCGGGCGCTCGGTGGAGGAGTGCCGGCGCGTCGCCTACGCGATCGCGCACTCGCCGCTCGTGAAGACCGCGTTCTTCGCCTCGGACCCGAACCTCGGCCGCCTGCTCGCGGCCATCGGCTACGCCGGCTTGGACGACCTGGACGTGGCGAAGGTCTCGCTGTACCTCGACGACGTGCTCGTCGCGGCGAACGGCGGGCGTCACCCCGCCTATCGCGAGGAGGACGGCCAGCGCGTGATGAAGCAGGCCGAGATCTCCGTCCGCGCCGTGCTCGGCCGGGGCGATGCGCGTGCGACCGTGTGGACCTGCGATTTCTCCTATGACTACGTCAAGATCAATGCGGAATACCGGACGTAAAGGCGCCGGACCCGACGGCGCGACCGGCATCGACCGGCTCCTCGAGCGCGTCGACGGTCTGGTCGATCGCCTCGAGACGATGCTGCCGCCAGCGCCGCCGCCGGTGGCCTGGGACGCGGGCATCGCGTTCCGGTGGCGCAAGCGCGGCGGCCGCGGCCGCATCGAGGCGGTTGCCCATCCGCACCGCATCCGCCTGTCCGACCTGCGCGGCATCGAGCACCAGAAGTCGCTCGTCGAGCGCAATACGCGGCAGTTCGTCGCGGGCCGTCCGGCCAACAACGTGCTGCTCACCGGCTCGCGCGGGACCGGGAAGAGCTCGCTCGTGAAGGCGCTGCTCAACCGCTTCCACCGGGAGGGGCTGCGCCTCATCGAGGTGGACAAGCAGGACCTGATCGACCTGCCCGACATCGTCGACCTCGTCGCGGGGCGCGCCGAGCGGTTTGTCATCTTCTGCGACGACCTGTCCTTCGAGGCCTCCGAAGCGGGCTACAAGGCGCTGAAAGTCGTGCTCGACGGGTCGATCGCCGCTACCTCGGAGAACGTCCTGATCTACGCGACCTCGAACCGCCGGCACCTGATGCCCGAGTACATGCAGGAGAACCTCGAGTACAAGCACGTCGGCGAGGAGATCCATCCCGGCGAGACGTCGGAGGAGAAGATCTCGCTGTCCGAGCGGTTCGGCCTCTGGGTGTCGTTCTATCCCTTCGATCAGGACGCCTACCTCGCGATCGTGGCGCACTGGCTCGGGGAGATGGGCTGCGACGCGCGCGCGATCGAGCGCGCGCAGAACGAGGCCCTGCAATGGGCGCTCGGCCGCGGCTCGCGCAGCGGCCGCGTCGCGTGGCAGTTCGCGCGCGACCACGCCGGCCGCTTCGAGGGCGACGGCGCGCATTCCGGCCGCCGCAAGCGGTGACCGACACGATCGACGTCGCCGTCGCGATCCTGATCCGCGCCGACGGCCGGGTGCTGCTTGCGCAGCGGCCCGCCGGCAAGGTCTACGGCGGCTGGTGGGAGTTCCCCGGCGGCAAGATCGAGGCGGGGGAGGCGGCGCCCCACGCGCTCGCGCGCGAGCTGCACGAGGAGCTCGGCGTCGAGGCCGAGCGCGCGTATCCCTGGATGACCCGCGACTTCACCTACCCGCACGCCACCGTCCGGCTGCATTTCTTCCGGGTGCTGTCGTGGCGCGGCGAGCCGCACGGCCGCGAGGGCCAGGCGTTCGCGTGGCAGGACCTCGCCGCGCTGACCGTGGGGCCGGTGCTGCCGGCGAACGGGCCGGTGCTCAAGTCGCTCGCGCTGCCGGCCGAGTACGCGATCTCCAACGCTTCCGAAGTCGGCGAGACCCGCTTCCTGGCGGCGCTCGAGGCGCGTCTCGCCGCGGGCCTGCGGCTCGTCCAGCTGCGCGAGAAGGCCATGCCCCGCCACCGGGTCGCGGCGCTCGCACGGCGCGTCGTGGCCGCCGCGGACCGCTGCGGAGCGATCGTGCTCGTGAACGGCGACGTGGCGCTCGCGCGCGAAGTCGGCGCGCACGGCGTCCACCTCACGGCGCGGCAACTGGCCGACACGGCCGCTCGCCCCGCGCTCGATTGGGTGGGGGCATCGTGCCACACCGCCGCAGAGCTGCGCAGCGCGGAGGGCCTCGGCGCCGATTTTGCGGTGCTGGGACCGGTGGGCGCGACACCGACGCATCCCGGCGTCCCGACGCTCGGTTGGGACGGTTTCGAAGCGGCTGCGCGCCGTGCCGCGATCCCGGTGTTCGCGCTGGGAGGCATGCGGCGCATCGACCTCGAGCGCGCGTGGTCGTGCGGCGCGCACGGCGTCGCGATGATTCGGGGAGCGTGGGAAGGATGACCGCGCGTTCGCGCGGCGGCTACTGCGGCGGCTCGGGCGGCGGGGCGTCCTCGACGGCTTCGTCGTTCTCGACCGCGGCCACGCGGTAGCGCTCGGTTGCCCACGCACCGAGGTCCACGGTGCGGCAGCGCTCGGAGCAGAACGGCCGGTGGCGGCTCGCCGGCACCCACGGCACTTGCGCGCCGCAACGGGGGCAGCTCACGTACCGGACCTCCGCCGTCATGCGTTCCGCTCGCTCAGAGCGTGCAGAAGGTGAGCTCGAAGTCGACGTCGCGCTCGCAGGTCCGCGGACGCGGATCGGCGCCGGCAGTCACGAAGCGGATGTTGAGGGCGTACTTGTTCGCGCTGATCTCCGGCACGCAGTCCGCCTCGAGCGCGAGCCTGACCCGCACCATTTGCGCCGCACGCCCGCCGAGCATCTGCTGGAACGTCCCGCCGGGCGCGGTGAGGCGCGCCGGCTTCCCGCTCTCGCGCAGGAGCTTGAGCACCAGGCTCGAGCCGTCGCGGATCGGGAAGAGCGGCGCAAACCAGCCGGTGATGTCGTGCAGCCGCGCGGCGGCGTCGCGATGCAGCCAGTAGTGGTACGAGGGTAGGTCGAACTCGCACGCTCCGCCGGGGATGCCGGTGCGCTGCTTGATGCCCATCAGCCACTCGTTCTCGCGCAGATGCTGACCGATCTTGCCCACCATCCCGTACAGGCCGGCGTGGGTGTGCTCGATGTCGCGCAGCACCTCGACCAGCACCTGCTGGTCGATCTCGGGGTTGTTGCGGAACGAGACCATGATCTGCTTCTGCCGGTCGAGCTCCTGCAGCAGATCCGACTTGAGGTCGGCGCGCCCGGCCACGTCGAGGATCTCGAACAGCGTGAGGAGCGCCGCGTGGTGCTCCTCCGGCTCGCCGCGCTGCAGGAAGAAGCCGGCACGCTCGAAGAGATCCTCGAGGCGCAGCATCGTCCGGATGCGCTCGACCAGCGGGTACTCGTAAGTGATCACTTTGGTGGGCGGCCCAGGCTCGCCTTGGGCAGTCGAACGAGGTTCGTCGCTCCCCGTGCAGGCGTTTCGTAAGTCATTGGATTCTCGCCGATCTCCCCCAGCGTGACAACACGCGGCCGGGCCGGCGAGCGACCTATTTCTCGGCGCCCCGTCGGGACGCAAGGTCGAGGTACCTGCGATGCAGCATCGCAACCTGAGCGTCGATCCCGGTCGGCTCGCCCGAGTTGTCCACCACGTCGTCCGCCGCCGCGAGCCGGTTCGCGCGGCTGACCTGGGTGGCCATGATTGCCTCGACGTCAGCCTGCGACAGCCCGCTGCGCACCATCACGCGCCGGATCTGCTCCGCCTCCGGGCAATCGACGACGAGGATCCGGTCGCAGCGGGCGTGCGGGTCTCCCGATTCGACGAGCAGCGGGATCATCAAGATGACGTAAGGGCTGCGCGCGCTCCGCGCCAGGCGGTCGGTCTCGGCGCGGATCATCGGGTGGAGGATCGACTCGAGCCGCTTGCGCGCGCCGGGATCCGCGAACGCGATCCGCCGCATGCGTGCGCGATCGAGCGCGCCGGACGCGTCGATGACCTCGTCGCCGAATGCCGTGCGCAGCGCCGGAATTGCCGCGCCCCCGGGCGCGGTGAGGCCATGCGCGAGCGCATCGGCATCGACGACCTCGACCCCGTGCGCTTCGAACGCGCGCGCGACGGTCGATTTCCCGCTGCCGATGCCGCCGGTGAGGCCGACCGTGAAGCGGCGCGTCACAGCAGGAGCGTCGACAGGTAACGATCGACCAGCGCGGGGCCCCAGAAGAGCGCGATCAGGCCGGCGCCCGCCAGGTAGGGGCCGAAGGGGATAGGCACGTCGCGTCCACGGCGCGCGAGCACCATGAGCGCGATGCCGACCGCCGCGCCCACGAAGGACGAAGCGAGGATGACGAGCGGCAGCATCTTCCATCCCAGCCACGCCCCGATCGCCGCGAGGAGCTTGAAGTCGCCGAATCCCATCCCTTCCTTGCCGGTCGCCAGCTTGAACAGCCAGTAGACCGTCCACAGCACCAGGTATCCGGCCGCGGCCCCGATCACTGCCACCGGAAGATCGACGAAAGTGCCGCGCAGGTTGATGAGCAGGCCGGCCCAGAGCAGGGGCAGCGTGATCGCGTCGGGCAGGAGCTGCGTGTCGACGTCGATGAACGTCAGCGCCACCATGCACCAGACGAACGCCATCGCGCCGAGCGCTTGCCAGCCGAGGCCGAAGCGCCACGCCGCGTACGCGGTGAGCACGGCGGTGGCCAGCTCGACGACCGGGTAGCGCGTGCCGATCTTCGCGCCGCACGCCGAGCACTTTCCGCGCAGCCAGAGGTAGGAGACGACCGGCACGTTCTCGAGCGCGGTGATCTGGTGGCCGCATGCGGGGCAGCTCGAACGCGGGGTCGCCAGGTTGTAGCGCGGGTGCTGGGGGGGCGCCTCGCCGCGCAGCTCCGCGCACTGCGCGTGCCAGTCGCGCTCCATCATCTTCGGCAGGCGGTGGATCACGACGTTGAGGAAGGAGCCGACCGCCAGGCCGAACACCGCCGCCACCGACGTGAAGACCGCCGGGGCGGCGAGGAATTCCAGGAAGGTCACGATCGGGGCCTCGGTGTGCACCCGCGCCCGCCCGTGCGCGCCTGCGGCGCACGGGACGCGGGACGCCTGGCCCGCGCGGGCGCGGAACTCAGATCGCCTGGCCGAGCTTGAAGATCGGGAGGTACATCGCGACGACCATTCCGCCGATCAGGGTGCCCAGCACGACCATGATCATCGGCTCCATGAGGGAGGAGATTCCTTCGACCGCGTCGTCGACCTCCTGCTCGAAGAAGTCGGCCACCTTGCTGAGCATCGCGTCGAGCGAACCCGACTCCTCGCCGATGGACGTCATCTGCACGACCATGTTCGGGAACACGTTCGAGTTCTGCATCGCGGCGGTCAGGCTCGTGCCGGTGCTCACTTCCTGCTGGATCTGCTTGGTCGCATGCAGGTACACGTAGTTGCCGGACGCGCCGCCGACCGAGTCGAGCGCCTCCACCAGCGGCACGCCGGCAGCGAACATGGTCGAGAGTGTGCGCGTCCAGCGTGCGATCACCGACTTGCGGACGATGTCGCCGAACACCGGCATCTTGAGCATGAAGCGGTCGATCGCGATCTGCACCGCGAGCGAGCGCTTCCACAACTCGAAGAACCCGTAGATGCCGCCGAGCAAAATGCCGAAGATCAGGTACCAGTACTGGACGAAGAAGTCCGAGATCGCCATCACCACCAGCGTCGGAGCGGGAAGGTCCGCGCCGAAGTTGGTGAACACCTGCTTGAATGCCGGAATCACGAAGATCATGATCACCGCGGTGATGACGAACGCCACGACGATGATCGAGGTCGGGTAGAAGAGCGCCGACTTGATCTTCGACTTGATCGCGATCATCTTCTCCTTGTAGGTCGCGAGCCGGTCGAGGAGCGTCTCCAGGATACCGGCCTGCTCGCCCGCCTGGACGAGGTTGCAGAACAGGGGGTCGAAGTAGAGCGGGTGCTTGCGGAACGCAGCCGCGAGGTTGGAGCCGGTCTCCACGTCGGACCGGATGTCCATCAGCAGCTTGGTCACGCGCGGGTTCGCGTGCCCCTTGCCGACGATGTCGAAGGACTGAAGCAGCGGCACGCCCGCCTTCATCATCGTCGCCATCTGGCGCGTGAAGAGCGCGATGTCCTTCTCGGTGATCTTCTTGCCGCCGCCGAGGCGCTGCTTGCGCACCTTGGTGACGTTGATGCCCTGGCGGCGCAGCGTCGCATGGACGACGTTCTTGCCGCCGGCGCGCATCTCGCCCTTGATCACCTTGCCGGCGCGGTCGCGGCCTTCCCAGACGAAGACCGCTTCCCTGATCGCGTCGCGCTTGAGTACTCCTGCTGCTGTCGCCATGTGCGTTGCCTCTACCGGTTATTCGTTCGTTACCGCCATGACCTCTTCGAGCGAGGTCAGGCCCTGCTTGACCTTGAGGAGCCCAGACTGGCGCAGGTCGCGCACGCCTTCGAGCCGCGCCTGATCGGCGATCTCCAAGGCGTTGCCGCCGCGCATGATGAGCCGCCGCATCTCGTCGGTGATCGGCATGACCTGATAGATGCCGACCCTGCCCTTGTAGCCCGACCCCTTGCAGCGCTCGCAGCCTACCGCCGCGTAGGGGCGCCACGAGCCGTCGAACTCGTCCTCGGAGAAGCCTGCGTCGAGCAGCGCCTCGATCGGGATGTCCACGTGCTTCTTGCAGCTGCAGAGCCGGCGCGCGAGCCGCTGGGCGCTGATCAGGATCACGCTCGAGGCGACGTTGAACGCCGGAACGCCCATGTTCACGAGCCGCGTGAGCGTCGTCGGGGCGTCGTTCGTGTGGAGCGTCGACAGCACCATGTGGCCGGTCTGCGCGGCCTTGATCGCGATTTCGGCGGTCTCCACGTCGCGGATCTCGCCCACCATGATCACGTCGGGATCCTGGCGCAGGAACGCGCGCAGCGCGGCGGCGAACGTCAATCCGGCCTTCTCGTTCATGTTCACCTGGTTCACGCCCGGCAGGTTGATCTCGGCCGGGTCCTCGGCGGTGGAGATGTTCACGTCCGGCTTGTTCAGGATGTTGAGGCAGGTGTAGAGCGAGACCGTCTTGCCGCTCCCGGTCGGCCCGGTGACGAGGATCATGCCGTAGGGGCGGCCGATCGCATCGAGCAGCGACTCCTTCTGATCGGGCTCGTAGCCGAGGGCGTCGATCCCGAGCATCGCCGAGGATGGATCGAGGATCCGCAGCACCAGCTTCTCGCCGTACAACGTCGGGAGCGTGCTCACGCGGAAATCGATCTGCCGGTCGCGCGACAGCACGAGCTTCATCCGGCCGTCCTGCGGCACCCGCTTCTCGGAGATGTCGAGCTTGGATATGACCTTGATGCGCGAGGCGAGCTTCTCCTTGAGCATCAACGGCGGCTGCGTGATCTCGCGCAGGTCGCCATCGACCCGGTAGCGGATGCGGTAGAAACGCTCATAGGGTTCGAAGTGGATGTCGGAGGCGCCGTCGGCGATGGCGTCGAGCATCACCTTCTGGATGAACTTGACGACCGGCGCGTCGTCGACCTCCTGCGCCGCCGCCTCGGCGGCGGCCGACGGCTGCTCGTCGTCGCTGAACTCGACCGACAGGTCCTCGTCCACCAGCTGCTTCAGCGAAACGTCGCTGCGCTCGAGCGCGCGGTTGAGGACCACACGGAGCTTGTCGTCCTCGACCACGATCGCGTCGATCGACATCGAGGTCTGGAACTTGACCTCGTCGAGAACCTGGCTGTTCGAGGGGTCGGAGACCGCGATCGCCAGGCGGTTGCCGCGCTTGCGCAGCGGCAGCACGCGCCGCTCGCGCATCAGTTTCCGGTCGACCAGATCGAGCGGGAAGACCGTGGCGTCCAGCGCCTCGAGGTCGGCGAGCGGCAGGCCGAAGACGTGGGAGGCGAACTCGGCGATGTCGACCGCAGTCAGCTTGCGGCTCTGGATCAACTGCTCGATGAACGGCGCCCCCGCGTTCCGGGCCTGGGCGGACACCTCCTCGGCGACGTTCTCCGGGAGCCGGCCATGCTGGACCATGGCCCGCGCGAGGCCGCTCAAGGCACTGCCGTAGCTTGGATTGACCGCCATCCGCCCCGCCGAAACTCCAGCCCTCCCAGGGAGATGCATCATGCATTCCCCCCGAATGCTTTGTAAAGCCTAAAGTTTCACATCTAAGACCATGAAGAAAGGCTTCTTTTGGCTCTAGAGCCGGGATCTCGGAGGGCGCCCGCGTCAGGCCCCGGGGGAGGCGGATTCGGCGGTCATCGGGGCGGGCTGGGGGCGGAACAGGCGCACGGTCTTCACCACCCGGTCCTGGGTCTGGACGACCTCCATCGGGATCCCGCCGATCTTCACGCTGACGCCCGCCTCGGGGATGTCCTGGAGGTGCTCGAGAATCAGGCCGTTCAGCGTCTTCGGGCCGTCGATCGGGAGCGCGAGGCCGAGCTTCCGGTTGAGCCCGCGCAGGCTGCTCGCGCCCTCGACGAGCGCGCTGCCGGCGTCGTCCCAGGCGAATGCGGAGGACTTGGCGGGCGCCGCGGTCGTGAACTCGCCGATCATCTCCTCGATGATGTCCTCGAGCGTGACCAGCCCCTGGAGCTCGCCGTACTCGTCGACGACGAGCGCGAGCCGCTGCCGGTTCTCCTGGAAGTACTGGAGCTGCGCGAGCGCCGGCGTGTCGGTCGGCACGAAGTAGGGCTCCGCGAGCAGCGCCTCGAGCGCGGCCTTGTCGAGCTCGCCCTCGCGCAGCAGCGACAGCGCGCGCCGGATGTGCAGCACGCCGACGACGTTGCCCAGCTCGCCGCGGTAGGCGAGCAGCCGCGTGTGGTAGCTCGTCGCGATCTGCTGCGCGAGATCCTCCGCGGGTGCGGCGAGGTCGATGGCCTCGAGCTGCGCGCGCGGCGTCATCACGTCTTCGACCGAGATGCGCTCGAGGTCGAACAGGTTGACCAGGATCGACGCGTGTTTCTTCGGGATGAAGTGGCTGTGCTCGAGGACGAGCGAGCGCAGTTCCTCGGGCGACAGGCGCTGCGGCTCGCTCTGCGCCCCCGGCCGGATCCCGAATGCCCGTAGGATTA
>Ga0316622_100004662_pt1 | contig 10109 bp, 6 predicted proteins | sample OWC_Aug_OW2_C1_D_FD_207646 | JGI IMG/M metagenome (GOLD analysis project Ga0316622, IMG submission 207646) | Wetland soil microbial communities from Old Woman Creek delta, Ohio, United States - OWC_Aug_OW2_C1_D5_C | ecosystem: Environmental > Terrestrial > Soil > Wetlands | place: USA: Ohio... | reverse complement strand
GACGCGGCAGGCACGGCCAGCGTGCGGTTGAGTTGGGCGGCTCTGCCAACGCCGACCCCGACGGCCACTCCGACAGCAACGCCAACGCTCACCCAGACTCCCACTCCGACAGCCACGGCAACGGTCATGCGCCGGATCTACCTGCCGGCTGTGCTGCGGTCAGCACAGACACCACGGCCAGCGCCGGCGACCATTGAGGTCGGCGCCTCGGTGTCCCTGATGGGCAAGTACGCTTCCCTGGGCGAGATGGTGAAATCGGGATATCAGCTTGCGGTAGCAGATATCAACGCCGTCTCCAAGTACGGTGTCTTTGCCGGTGATATGGATCCGACCATGATCCCGACCGTTACGAGCTGCCGAGACCCCTATAGAGGCCTGGTTGCGATTGGCGGCCCAGCCCTGGACAAAACCACATACAAGCTTCTCAAGCGGGTCCTGCAAGGCGTAGATTACCCGAAGGTCGTCAATGATGTATTGGTGCCGGCGGGTTGTGGGATCGAGTGATAGCAGAGGAGGATCGCGATGCGGCGCACGAACGTACTTTGCCAGATTCTGCTTGTCAGCCTCGTGGCGCTCCTGATCCCCAGCCGCGCAGATGTGGTTTCTGCCGGGGTCAACGTTTGGACGAGCCACGGGCCGGAGGGCGGGTATGTCATCGCCCTGGCGATTGACCCGGCGACGCCGACCACCCTCTATGCCGGGACGGAAGGCGGTGGCGTCTTCAAGAGCACCAACGGCGGCAGGGACTGGAGCGCGGCCAACGTCGGCCTGACCAACACCCTTGTACTCGCCCTGGCGATTGACCCGGCCACACCCACCAGCCTCTATGCCGGGACAGGAGGGGCTGGCGTGTTCAAGAGCACCAACGCCGGTGCAAACTGGAGCGCGGCCAACGCCGGCCTGACCGCTACGAGCGTGAACGCCCTGGCAGTTGACCCGGCGACGTCCAGCACCCTCTACGCCGGATCCTGGCCCGACGGCGTGTTCAAGAGCACAAACGGCGGCGGGAACTGGAGCGAGCTCAACACCGGCCTGACCTACTCCTACGTGACGACCCTGGCAATTGACCCGCTGGCGCCGGCTACTCTCTACGCCGGGATAGGAGGAGCTGGCGTGCTCAAGACCACCAACGGCGGTGAAACCTGGAGTCAGACCAACACCGGCCTGACCAACAGCGACGTTCGGGCTCTGGCGGTTGACCCGGCGACGCCGGCTACTCTCTACGCCGGGACGTATGGCGGGGCGTTCAGAAGCACTGACCGTGGGGCAAACTGGAGCGCGGTCAACGCCGGCTTGACCGCTGCTCAAGTTATGGCCCTAGCGATTGATACGCTGACGCCCACCACTCTCTATGCCGGGACACGCCCGGGTGGCGTGTTCAAGAGTGCGACCGGCGGCCGGGACTGGAGCGCGGCCAACGCCGGCCTGACCTATACCGACGTTACTGCCCTGGCCATTGACCCGGCGACGCCGACCACCCTCTATGCCAGCATGCATTACCCGGGGGCCGTGTTCAAGAGCACGAACGGCGGCCAGTACTGGAGCCCGGTCAACTCCGGCCTGTACCCTGGCTGGATCTCCGCTCTGGCGATTGACCCAACCACGCTCTATGCCGGGGTAGAGAGCCATGGCGTGTTCAAGAGCACGAACGGCGGTGCGAACTGGAGCCCGGCCAACACCGGCCTAACCACTTGGATTGTTTGGACCCTGGTAATCGACCCGGCGACGCCCACTACCCTCTATGCCGGTACAACGGGCGGCGTATTCAAGAGCACCAACGGTGGGGCCAACTGGAGCAAGCCCAGCACGACGCTGACCAACTGCGATGTTCCAGCCCTGGCGATTGACCCGGTGACACCCACCACTCTCTATGCCGGCACAGGGGACGGCGTATTCAAGAGCACCAACGCCGGTGCAAACTGGAGCGAGGCCAACACCGGCCTGACCGCTACGAGCGTGAACGCCCTGGCAGTTGACCCGGCGACGCCGGCCACCCTGTATGCCGGGACAGATCGCGGCGTCTTCAAAAGCGCGAACGGCGGCGGGAGCTGGAGCGAGCTCAATACTGGCCTGAGCACCACCACTGCGGTTCTCGCCCTGGCAATCGACCCGGCGATGCCGACTACCCTATATGCGGGCACAGGGGGCGGAGGCGTGTTTGACATCCAGCAGGTGGAGCAGCCGTATACGGTCTACCTGCCGCTCATTCTGCGCGGCCCGTAGGGTCTCACCGAGTCGCCACACTGACGTCGAGAGCCACAGGAAACGCAACGCCGCGGGGGCTGTCTTCCCCGCGGCGCTGTTTCATGCGATTCTTTGGCTCACCTCGTCTCAGCGCATGCGCAGGATGAGCAGACCGGGGTCACTGCCGCCGACGTAGACATAGCGGCCGGACACCGCCACGGAGTACCCACTCACTGGTTTCTCGGAGAAGCCGACCTCCACCGCGGCCGCCGGGTCAACGATGCGGATGACGTGCACGCCTTCACCATCAGCGACGTAGGCATACTGGCCCGCCACCGCCAGTCCGATCGCGCCCCAGGCAGTGTCACAATAACCGGCCTCCACCGGCGTCGTCGGATCGGTGATGTCGACGATACTCAGGCCACCGACCTCATCGAGAACGTAGGCATACTGCCCGGCCACCGCCACGCGGCGTGCGCTCACCAGCGAGTCGTCATCGTAGGAGCCGACCTCGACCGGAGCGGCCGGATCCTCGATATCGATGACGCGCAGGCCCGGCTCGGAATCGGCGACGTAGGCATAGTGGCCCGCCACCACCACGTCCCAGGCCCACCCGGGCGTGCCAACGAAGCTCAATTCCACCGGGGCGGCGGGGTCTGCAACGTCAAGGATGTGCAGGTCTCCATCGGCCAGGTAGGCATAGTGGCCGGCCACCGCCACACCTTCGGCATACATTACCTGGTCATAGAAACCGGCCTCCACCGGGGCGGCGGGGTCTTCGATGTTGATAATGCGCAGGCCACTGCTCCCGGCAGCCACGTAGGCATACTTCCCCTGCAGCACCACGCCCCACGCTGGGTCCGTAGTGTTGTAGAAACTGGCCTCCGCCGGAGCGGCCGGATTGGACACGTCGACGATGCGCAAGCCCCAGGTGTGAGCCGCGAGGTAGGCATAGTTCCCCCTCACTGCCAGACCCCATGCATAATCCAGGGTGTCATAGAGGCCTTCCTCCGCCGGGACAGCCGGGTCGGTGATGTCGATGATGCGCAGGCCGCCTTCCACATCGGCCACGCAGGCATAGCTACCGAACAACGCCACATCCCACGCCCCCACCGTGTCGACATAGGCGACCTGCGTCGGGGCGGTTGGATCGAGCACGTGGATGACACTCAGGCCAAGGCCGTCGGCGACGTAGGCAAAATCGCCAGCCAGTGCCACCGCAAACGCCAGCCCAGACGTGTCGTAGAATCCAACCTCCCAGGGCAAGGTGGGAGTGGAGACATCGATGATACGCAGGCCTTTGCCAAAATCAGCGACATAGGCATAGCTGCCGTCCAGCATGACGCCCGAGGCCCACCCCGGCGTATCCCAAAACCCGACTTCCAGCGGTGTCACCACATTGGTGACGTCGATGATCCGCAGGCCAGCGGCCCTGTCGGCGACGTAGGCATAGTTACCGGCTACCGCCACCGCGTACGCGGACCCCGGCGTGTCAAAGGAGCCAGCTACCGTCGGGGCAGTCGGATCGGACACATCGATGATGAGCAGGCCGGTAGCCCCATCGGCGACATAGACATAGTCACCGACCAGCTCCACCCCCGTCACCGACCCAGGCGTGTCGTAAAAGCCGACCTCCCTCGGGGTGGCCGGATTGGCGACGTCGATAATGCGCAGGCCAGCGGCCGCCGCGCCAACGTAGGCATAGTTGCCGGACACAGCCACGCCCCACCCGTTCCCTGGCAGGAGGATCTGTCCCACCGCGACGGGATTCGACGGGGTGAAGAGGTCCACGATCACCAGCCCCGATCCCTCGGCGACATAGGCATAGTTCCCCTGGACTGCCACGGCGAATGCGGTGCCTCCTATCCAGCCCAGGGGCTCCAACTGTACGCCGCCCGGCAGAGCCGCCACAGGTGAGCTCATACAGAGGGAGAGACAAAGAATCGACGCAAGCAGGAACCCGATACCACGTTGCAGCTTCATGTATGGCCTCCTTTGCCTCAAGCTGCGAATCGAACCGTTCCAGCGACTGGCTTCACCATCGAGATCTTGCGCCTTACCTCCTTTCGCCGTGCCCACCTTCCAGTTCAGGCAGGGCAAGGCAAGCAGGCTCAGTGGTGCGGTGGAGGCGCGACGGTGTCCAATGTTGGGTGAAACGTGGCGGTGATGAGGCCGTGTTGCGGGAGCATTACAACCCTGGGCTGCGGGGAACTGCCCTGCCCGGGCAAACGTTCCTCGCCCTGACGGACTGCCCATAGTATACCTCACGTTGCGGAATCTGTCAAGTAGTTTTTCGAGGAATGCCAAAAACCTGCTTTCTGATTCCTTGGAGACCCCAAGGGTTTAGGAAAACCCTTGGGGTCTTGACCGTGAGACAGTACCGCTGCTTTGGTGTATAATACACGCCAGAATCAGATAGCAAGGGTACGCCGATGGCGGAGCAGACAATCACCGTTGAGGCCCATACCCTGGAAGAAGCACGCGAGCTCGCGCAGGGGCAGGTACCGCACGGCTTGAGCCTGCTTGCCGCGCTGGGGGACCCTGCGCATCAGGTACGGGCCCGCGCTGCCGGGGCCCTGAGCCATGCCGCATCAGTCCCCGAGGTCCTCTGTGCCCTGCTGACCGCCTTGCACGACCCGGCCAAGAGCGTACGCTCGACAGCTGCCCTTGCCCTAGAGCAGGTCGTGTCGCGACCCGAGGTTCTTTCTGCTTTGCTCGGCGCGATGCGAGACCAGAGTGAAGACGTGCGATCCAACGCCGCCTATATCCTGGGCCACAGTGTGTCACAGCCTGAGGCCATTCCAGCCTTGCTTACCGCATTGCGAGACCCAAGTGACTATGTGCGCGTCTGTGCTGCCGGTGCCCCAGCTACGATTGTGCGCAAGCCAGGTGACGCTGTCAGGCCCAGCTTGGCCGCAGAGCTTGCTGCGGGGTTTGATGTCCCGAGGGTGGATGAGATCTTCGGCCTCCAACCCCAAGACTACTTGTTTGCCGCTCTATGGCGAGTCGCCGCTGGGCCGCAGGTGAAGTAGCTGCAGCAGGTCTCCCACCCAACCTGCTTATGAACTTTGACAAATTGATTCGGTATCGCGTGCTTGGGCTGACGCGGCCAGAGAAAGGCTGGAGCATGGCTCCAGCATTCCAAAGTATGGTGTGCGCAAGCCATGCTTGCGCCTTCAGCGGTACTCGCGAGCTCGGTGCAAAGGGAGCACTGATACCGAAACAAATCCGCAAAGTTCATTAGCAGGTTCTGCCAGCCAGGCCGCAATCCATTTGCGGCGCTATCTCACGCCAGCAGCCAGATCGTGGCCGGTCAATCCTTCTTCACACGGATGAACAGAGCCGACCCTGCCGCCAGCAGGAACATCACCCCGAACATGGCCATCATCAACGTGTAGCCGGAATGGTCGGCAATGGTTCCCCCGATGTAGGCGCCGATGGCACCCGCCCCGGCCCCGGCCAGGTTCTGGATGCCCAGGAACTCGCCGGCGCGCTCCTGCGGAATGATGTCCGTCCCCAGCGCCCACGACGCCACGTTGAACAGGGCATAGGAGAGCCCGATCACCGCCGCGGCCACGTACATCAACGGGATGGTGGACCCCACGATCATCACCACCACGCCGGCCGCCCCGATCACGCCCCCAACCACGGTCAGCAGCCGGCGGTCGTAGCGATCCGACAGCCAACCGGCAACGAGTCCGAACACGATGATGAACCCGCCCAGCACCATGGGCAGCAGCCCGGCCAGAGACACCGCCTCATGGGTGGGCATGGCGAATTTCTCCTGCACAAAGTACAGCAGGAACGTGGCCAGGTTGTTGATGGCTACCAGCGCCGCCAACCGGGAGATGATGAACCAGATAAAAGCTTTGCTCTGGCGCACGGCCAGGTCCAGGTGCACCGCCAGACTGGCAAAGATGCCCGCCACCACGGCGACGAGCATGGCCGCCACCCCGATCGCCCCGAAGGTCAGCCGCGATGCATCCGGCAACGCCGCGACGGCGAGCTTGACCAGTTGGCCCAGGCCCAGGATGATAACGGTAAAGACCACCGTCATCAGCACCAGGCTGATGAAGGGTCTCCAGTCGGTGGGACCGGGAGCGACCTGCCACTGCTTCTCACGCACCAGCATGGTCAGGGCCATACAGATCAACATACTGACACAGGTCACCACCAGAGCCAGCATCAGGTTGCCCTTGCTCAGCATGGGCGAAATCACCAGCCCCACGACCACCAGCGGCAGCGGGATTTCCAGCAGCATCTTGACCCCGGAGCTCATGCCGCGCTGCTCAGTTGGCACCACATCCGGGATCAGACCCTGCTCCCCGCCCTGTGCCATGTTGGAGAGGACCATGTCGATGAGGTAGGCGACAAACAGCAGCCAGTAGCCGGTCATGCCCTGCAAGCCGCCGATCCAGGCCATGGCCATAATGACCACGACCTCGAGCAGCGTGCCGATGACGACGAACGGCCGGCGGCGCCCCCATTTCGACGTGCTGCGGTCGCTCAGCAGGCCGAATAGCGCCTGCGTCAGTACCGCCACCATCAGCGCCCACAGGCGGATGGTGCCAAAGTAGCTGCCCTTCTGCTCCTCGCCGACGAACTGCTGTACCAGCAGCGGGACAACCAGGCCGGCCAGGACCTGCGAGCGCAGCGTCAGGGCAAACCAGTAGCTGTTGACAAAGATGTGCTCGTGCCAGTGCAGCTTGCGTGGTGCGGTTGCGGCGGTCATCGTTCACTCCTTTCTCTTTCCGGTGGGGCCTCGCCCAACCCGGTATGATCCCAGCTCCGGTGCGCCGGAGCGGCAATCCACTCATCGTCATGGAGAACAAGGTACGGATAAGCAAAGGCCTCGGCGTCGTTGCGGACCGTATCCGGGGGGGCATCCCCGGCGTACGGCGCGATCAGCAGGGCGAACTCTTGCTCGCGGCCATTGTAGGATGGCGCGTAGGGCATGATGTGATCGGCCATCGTCCTCGCCAGCAGGTTGCCCAGCCCGGTATCCGCCGTGGCGTAGCGGTACTGCTTCCCCCAGTAGCTGCCAAAGGGGTTGAGCAGGACCCGCGATGCGCCTCCCTGCCGACACGTGCGCAGCGGACAAAAGGCCATGCTGCCGGAGACATCCGCGCTCTGCGCCACCAGCAACCCGCGCGAACCGTCTGAAACGGCCACCCAGGCATGGGTGACCTGGTTGTTGACACTGTCCAGAACATCGTTCTGCGAAAAGCTCCCGTAATCGAGACTGAAGGTACTGACATGATCGCAGTAGTTGTGCTTCCACACCCGCAACGGGTTCCGTGCCCCTCCGGCCAGCGCCGGTCTGATCTCGCAGGGCATGATCGCCTGCCAGGCCGTGTCCCAGGACTGCTGCAGCCGCGTGGCTCGCGCGCGGTCATAGCCCCTGTCCGGGGTGCGCGGATACAGCACACGCATGGAGACGTAGACATAGGGCACGCCGGCCGCCAGGAGGATTTCGCGTTCGAACCGCACCGGGTGACCGTCCCTGAAGGTGACGATGCCCGTCATGCGTTTCAGGCCAACCACGCCCAGCGCAAGCGATTCGCCCGGCTCCCAGGCTTCCACCTCATAGCGCCGGCTGCCATAGGTCACCGCGCTGCTGAGAAAGCGCCCCGCCGCAAGCTCCGCGCCGTTGAACTGCAGGTGGACGACCTGCCCGTGACGGTCAAGGTCCAGCTGCAGGAATTCGTTGCATAGCAGGCCTTCCTCGACGACCACCGGCGTCTGCGGGAGCGCGCCGGGCTGGTCAGGCCGGATGGAGTAGTCCTTCCGCCCGGCAGGTGCCAGGTGGTCGACAAACAACAACTCGCGTTGCGTGCCGGTCTCCAGCACGGCGCTGGAAATGAGGCGTCCGGCATCATCCCGCAGGGCGAAACGCGCCGGGGCCTTGGCCCGCAGCGGCAGGCGCAGCAGCGCCATGGACGGACGAGCGGGATACTGGATCAGATCAGTCGAATCGCCGCGGGCATAGTCCAGCAGGCTGAAGGTCCCCGGACTCGACTTGGGCGCTGCCAGATCAAGCGCCGCTGCCGCCGACTCGACGGCGTGGCGCACGAGGTCGCGGCCCGCTTTCTCGCGCGTCAGGTTCATCACCGGCGCCGACATGCCAAAATGGGTGGTGGAGAGGGTCCTCAGGCGCGCCTCGAACGAGTCCTGCAGCAGTGACTTGATCCGCGCGGGCAGCTCATTTGCCAGAAGCCGCCGGGTCTGCAGCTCCAGGATGCGCGCACGCTCCAATCCGGTCCACAGGCGCTGGTTGGACCACTTTTCCGCCCAGGTGGCAAAGCCATCAAAGCTCCCATCCGCGGTGTCCTGGCCGATGGTGATGGCTCCCACCGGCGCGTGATCCTGCAAATAGACACAGGGCGTGGTGAAGCGAACATAGTCGAGGTCAGCGACATTCTCGACCAGACCGCGCAGCCCTCTGATGCTGGAGAAATGCCCCTTCAGAACCGGAACATCGTACCCCACCCAGAAGTCGTCGTCGGCATCCATATCAAGCAGTAGCAGCAGGTCCTGCGGACCCGGGAGTGCGAGCTGCGCACGGCGCATCCCGCTCACCCAGCGGCGCAGGGTAAGGTGATCCGCCAGGTCGCCGGTGTTGTAGCACGGCATCAGGGTCATGGTCTCGTCGATGCCCGAATAGGTCAGGGTAAGCGGATTGTAGCGTTCCGTGAGGGTAAGAGGAGGGACAAAGGTGCTGAAGGTGTTAAAGGGCAGGGCCGAGTAGAACAGACTGATCGCATCGATGCCGCAGGCCCTGTACAGCTTGAGGTGAATCGGCGTGTACATCATCTCCTGCGGCCGGACCATGCTGCGGAAGCGGTCACCGAACAGGTCGCGCAGGCCTGATCCTTGCTCATTGGTGATCCCGCGGCGAACGGATTCCTCAAACTCCCTGGCCGTGTGCGCGCTGATCAGCCCGTTGTTGTACGACATGAGCTGGATTTCATCATGCCCCTCGCGAGCCCGGCGCTGAATGTCCGCGATGATGTCGGGACAATAGGCGGGCATGATCTTCTCGAGGGAGAAATAGTTGTCCAGGTCCCAGGTGCCGCACACGGGAACGCCCCGCTGATTGAGCTCATCCAGGGTAGCCAGGATATGGCGGATGATGCGCACATCCTTGCCAAAGCCAAGCTCATCCGGCGTGTCACCGCGGTAGGAATGGTAAAAGTTGACGTGAAAGCGAAAGGCGACATGGACTGCCGGTGTCATGGATCTTCCCTCCCCTGCGCGGGCCCCATCTGTGCGAATTGGCCTGGTGTGGGGCGCTCGAGTGCATTGTAGACAAGGAACAGGACAACGGCAAACCAGCAGTCTTGCTCACCGCGGGTTTGTAACCCGCGTCTCTGGCGCAATGACGGGGATTACAGATCCCCTGCGAGCGTGGAGCAGTAGCCGTGCTTTTCATGCTCGCAGCGGGTTTGTAACCCGCGCCACCGAGCACATGACGGGTATTACAAATCCCCTGCAAGCGTGGAAACACGCATACCGCGATACATCCATACGATCGTCGCCGGAGTGAACCTCCTTGCACCTGGAAGTGTACTACTCAATGATGTGATTATCCTGCTACCCGAGGCTTGACATGCGTACTCACAGAGTGATCTTGACCTGGCTGCTGGCAGGTGCCCTGCTGGCCGGCTGTGGCACCCCCCAACCGACGGCGACGCCCGTCCCAACTCCCACCTCCAGGCCAGCCACAACGGAAAAGGTACACTTTGCCACGGAGGACGGCCTCACCCTGTACGGCACGCTGTTCCCCGGTGATGGCGGCCTGGCGGTGGTGCTCGCCCACCAGGGCGCGGGCCAGACCACCCAACTGTCGTGGAGCGCCTTTGCCGCGCTGGCCGCCGAGCACGGATTCACCGCTCTGCCCTTCAACTTCCGGCGAGATTTCGGTG
>Ga0316622_100004661_pt1 | contig 10110 bp, 3 predicted proteins | sample OWC_Aug_OW2_C1_D_FD_207646 | JGI IMG/M metagenome (GOLD analysis project Ga0316622, IMG submission 207646) | Wetland soil microbial communities from Old Woman Creek delta, Ohio, United States - OWC_Aug_OW2_C1_D5_C | ecosystem: Environmental > Terrestrial > Soil > Wetlands | place: USA: Ohio... | reverse complement strand
CACGACGACGTCCAGGCGTCCTCCCCGGTTGATCCCGTCACGTCGCGGACCTCGTCCGAGACGGCGAGCGTCCCCGAGGCGGCGGTTGCGCCCGATGTGCTGACCGCGCCGGAAGCCGCTGCCGCCGAGCCGGCGGAGGCCGTCGGCGCCGCGCCGCCTGTACCGGAGCCGGCGCCCTCGCCCGCCGAAGTGGAACTGACGCCCGAAGCGAGAGCGGAGAGGACGGCCAGGCTGACGCAACTCCTCAACGGCGCGGAGCAGGTGCTCGCGGCCACGGATCTTCCGGACGCGCGTACCCGCTGGAGCGCCTTGCGTCGCGAGTGGACGGCCCTCGTGGCCGGCTTGAGGCTCGACGAACCCGTGGCGGCACGCCTGGCCGACATCGAAGGCCGCATCGAGGCCCGCGATGCCGCGGTGCGCGAGGCCCGCACGCGCCATCAGCAGGACAATCTCGCCCGCCTGCAGAGGCTGTGCGAAGAGGCCGAGAAACTCGCGCAGGGCGAGCAGCTCACGCTGCGCGATGCGGAGCGGGTGCTGCGCGACATCCGGACGGCGCTCGATGCACCCGGCCCGCTGCCGTCCCGGCAGGACCAACAGGCGGTTGTCTCCAGGCTCAAGGCCGTGCAGTCCCTGATCTTCCCGCGCGTCCAGGACCTGCGCGAAGCGGACGGCTGGGAGCGCTGGGCGAACGCCGGCGTGCAGGAGGCGCTCATCACCCGCCTCGAATCGCTCCGCGAGCAGACCGACCCCGCCGTCGTCGCCAAGCAGTTGCGCATCGTCCAGGACGAGTGGCACAAGGTGAGGGCGGTCCCGCGCGAGAAGGGCCGCGAGCTGTGGCAGCGCTACAAGATCATCGAAGGCGAGCTCCGCCTGCGGTGCGAGTCGTTCTTCCAGCAACTCGCGGTCGAGCGCGTCGAAAACCTGAGGAAGAAGGAGGCCCTTTGCGCACAGGTGGAGGCGCTGGCCGACTCGACCGACTGGATCCGGACCGCTGAGACCATCAAGGCGCTCCAGGCTGAATGGAAAACGATTGGCCCGGTCACGCCTGGCCACGAGAAGGCCGTGTGGGAGCGCTTCCGCGCCGCCTGCGACCGGTTCTTCACGCGGCGCAAGAACGACCTGGCCGAGCGCAAGAACGTCTGGATGGCCAATCTCAAGAAGAAGGAAGCCATCTGCGCCCAGGTTGAGGCCCTGCTCGAGAGCACGGACTGGGACCATGCGCTCGCAGAGGTCAAACACATCCAGGCGGAGTGGCGGCAGGTCGGCCCGGTGAAGCGCAACCGATCGGAGGCCCTCCTCGCGCGGTTCCACACGGCGTGCGAGAAGTTCTTCGACCGCTACGCCCACCGCAACGATCACGAGCTTGCGCAACAGATGGCCGCCCGCGAGCAGATCTGTGAGCACCTCGAGGCGGTACTCACGGTGCCTGAGGGCGCAGAGCCTGAGCCGGACGAGGGCCTCGCGAAGAAGGTGCTCGCGCTCAAGCGGCAGTGGGACCAGGCTCCGGCCGTGACCAAGGCCCAGGCGGAGCCTCTCGTCGAGCGGTTCACGAAGGCGATGAACGCGGTGATCGATGCCAGGCCGGCCGCGTTCAAAGGCACTGAGGTGGACCCCGAGGCGACGCGGAGGCGGATGGAGCAGCTCTGCCAGATCGTGGAGGGCTTCGCCGGGGAGGAGAAGGCCGATGCGCAGATGTCGCCGGCCGCCATCCTCGCGGCCCAGCTCCGCGAGGCGCTGGCCGCGAACACGATCGGCGGGCGGGCCGACGACGAGGCGCGGTGGAGGAATGCAGCGGACGAAGTCCGCAAGGCCCAGGCCTCGTGGCGCCGCCTCGGCCCCGTGCCAGACGCCGTGGGGAGAGAGCTCGAGGCGCGTTTCCAGAGAGCCTGCAACCGGTTCTTCAGGCAGCTCGACCAGCATCGGCGGCCCTCGGCGCCGCCGCGCCGCTAGCGCCGGGCGGGTGTCGCGTGAAACCGCAGACGCGCGTACGCTCGGAAATCCCGCACGAGTACAAGTGGGATCTGTCGTCGATCTATCCGTGCTGGCAGGCCTGGGAAGAAGCACTCGGCCGCCTCGAGTCGCTGATTCCCGCGTTTGCTGAACGCCGGGGGTCCCTGGCGTCGGGGGGCGAGGCGCTGCTCGGCGCGTTCCAGGCGATGGACGAACTGGGCCAGTTGGCGTACTCGGTGTGGTACTACCCCTCGCTGGCCCACGACGAAGACCAGCGTGACAACGAGGTCGGCGCGCGGCGGCAGAAGGTGCAGATTCTCCTGGCCCGCTGGCAGCAGGCCACTTCGTGGTTCAACCCCGAACTGCTGAGCCTGCCGCTCGACCGGGTTCGCGAGTGGATGGCCGCAAGCTCCGCGCTTGCCGTCTACCGGTTCGCCATCGAGAACCTGTATCGGCTGCAGGAGCACGTGCTCGACGACAAGGGTGAGCGGCTGATGTCGCTCGTGGGCCGGTTCGACGCGACGCCATCGGATGCGTATGAAGCGCTGTCCACGGCCGATGCGAAGTTCCCGACGATCACGCTCACCGACGGGCGGCAGGTCACCGTCTCTTACGGCGAGTTCCGGTCGATCCTCGCCACGGCGCGCCAGCAGGCGGACCGGGAAGCCGCGTTCAAGGCGTACCTCGGGACGTTCGAGGCGGCGCGCAACACCTACGCGGCGCTCTACAACGGCGTATGCCAGCGCGACTGGTTCGCGGCCCAGGCCCGGGGCTACGCCACCACCCTCGACGCCGCGCTCCACGTGCACAACATCCCTTCATCGGTCGTCGAGACCCTCATCGCGACGACGCGCGCGCACAGCGCCTCGCTGCGGCGCTATCACAGGCTGCGCAAGCGCGCCCTCGGGCTGGACCGGTACTGCATCTACGACATCCAGGTACCGATTGTCGACGCCGAGCGGGTGTATAGCTACGACGAGGCCCGGGCGTGGGTGGAGGCGTCGGTCGCCCCGCTGGGGGAGGCCTATCGGGAACGCGTGCGGCGGAGTTTCAGTAGCCGCAGCATCGACGTGTACGAGAACGACGGCAAACGCAGCGGGGCGTACTCCGCGCCCGTGTACGGCGTACACCCGTACATGCTGCTCAACCACAACGACACGCTCGACGCGGTGTTCACGCTGGCCCATGAGATGGGGCACAACATCCACACCGTGCTGGCCCACGCCCACCAGCCGTTCGTGTACTCGGATTACACGATCTTCGTGGCCGAGGTACCGTCGACCTTCAACGAGGCGCTGCTGCTCGACTACCTGCTCGCGCGGAGCACTGATCCCCGCGAACGCATCGTCCTGCTCGAGCACGCTATCGAGAACATGGCCGGGACGTTCTTCGCCCAGGTGCTGTTCGCCGACTACGAGCTGCAGGCGCACCGGCTGGCTGAAGCGGACGAGCCGATCACAGCCGAGATCCTGAGCGACCTCCACGGGAAGCTCCTCCAGGACTACTACGGCGATGCGCTCGACGAGGAGCCGCTGGCGCGCCTGACCTGGGCGCGCGTACCGCACTTCTACCAATCGCCGTACTACGTGTATCAGTACGCCACGTGCTTCGCGTCGGCGGCCAGGCTGGCGGACCAGATTCTCGACGGAGAGCCCGACGCGAGGGCGGAGGCCGTCGGGCGCTACCTCGACCTGCTGAAGTCGGGCGGCAGCGACTATCCGATGAACCAGTTGCAGCGCGCCGGTGTCGACCTTCGCGAGCCCGACACCGTGGAGGCGGTCATCACGCGGTTCGATGCCCTCGTCACCCGTCTCGAGGAGGACCTCTCCGCGCTGAACGGCCGGGGGTGAAGGCCGTGCGCAAGCCGGTCCTGGCGTGCGCCATCCTCCTGACGCTCTCGCTGTTCCCCGTCGATCGGACGGCGGGTGCCGGGGACCAGATGGCCGGGGCTCTCGCGCCAGTCTGGAGCCTTTCGGTGCCGGGCGGCACGGCCGCTCTCGCGGAAGCGGCCGGCCTCGACCAGGCGATGCCTCGCGCCCGCCTCATGCTCGCGGTCATCCGCGTCATTCACGAGTGGTTGCCCGGCGTCGACGCCCGGGCCGACGCCTCGCGGCAGCGCGTTCTCGATCACGTGAGGGCGGCAGATTCGTCTTCGCCGGGCGCCGGCGGCGAAACCGTCCCGTCACCGCTGCCGCTTCATGCCTGGCGGGTCGTCGCGGGGCTCGGTCCCGGTGCTCCTGAGTCCTTGCTCGGCAGGATTCTGGGGAGCCGGGAGGCTTCGCTGGCCTACTTCGGTCTCGCCGCGATGGACGGTCCCACCCGCGAGTACCTCGCGGCCACGTCGGACGCGCTGGCGGCGTTGACCGACCCGTCTCGCGCCCCGCTGCTCGCGCTCTACGGGAGGAGCTTGCGCGTGCGAGGAGGTTCGGTCGACGTCCCCGGTGGGACCCAGGCCGTGGCCTTGTGGGAGGACCTCGCCGGCGCGCCTGCGACGCAGCCCGCCGCGTTCTTCTCGCGGGTCATGGAGAAGGACGGCGGACGGCTCGCGCTCCTCTATGACGCCGTGGCGCACCTCCATCCGCCGGCCCAGGCCTTCGTGCTCGGACTGCCGCAATCCGATGCTGCGCTTCCTACCGAGCGGCGGAGCGGCACCAAGCGACTCGAGCGCTTCCGGGCCCTGTACCGGGCCACAGGCGCTGCCCTGGTGGCATGGAATCCCCGGGAGCAGCCGTTCGACCGGGGAATCTTCGACGCCGCACAGGTGTTGAGCCAGACGACGGTGCTGCCCGGGGGCCGGCTTGCCGGCCCGGCGTGGCGTCCTTTCTGGGCGGCGGTATTCGCCCCGGGCAAGGCTGGCCAGCCTGTTCGCGTGCAGGGTCCCGTCTCCGCCTGGGAACCGGTCGATGCGGCGTGGCTCGTCGAGCAGGTCTGCGTCACGAGCATCACGGCGCGCCGGCAACGGGCCGAGGCCTGGGCGTTCGCCCAGCGCGTTTTCCCGTCGCCCTCTCCGGAGAGCCTCCCCGATGTGTTCGTGGCGGTCCAGGGGCTCGCTCGTTTTCAGATGCTCGTCCTGACTCTGGAGCGCATGGGCATCGCCGATCCAGCCACATACGCAACGGCAGTGCGGACGGCCGAGAAGGTCGCCCGCCTCGACGGGTACCGCGCCTGGGCCGCCGTCACGCAGTTCCAGAGCGCCATCGCGTTCATCGAGCGCACGCGCTTCGCGCGCGCCATCAGCGCGGCGGAGGCGGACCGCCTCGTCCGGTCCGTCTGCGCGGTGCCGACGACGAGAGAGGGCGACTACGCGGGCGGGATGGCCGCATGGCTCGAGAGGTGGTTGCTGTCGTCGAACGGTGCGCCGACCGACGCCGCTGCCCGCGCTCGCCCGGACAGGCCAATCGAAGCACAGCTGCTCGCGGTGATCGCGGGGGCGGTGACGACGTCGCCGTTCGCCGGCCCCTCGCAGATCCCGACCGTCGAATGGGAGGGACTGCGCTACCGCGTGGACCCGTCAGCGGCCACGCTCCGTCGGCTGCTCGCGGTCAGGGACGCCCAGGGCGGGCCGCCGCTGGATGCCGTGCTCGCCCTCCTGCGGAAGGTCTCGGAGGTGCTGAGCGACTCGGACCGTACGCAGGTGCTCGGCCGGGCCAGCGCATTGGCCGCCGGCGCCGCGCAACTGCGGGTACCCGGCCTTCCAGGAGGCGAAGGGAAGCGCGCGGAGGAACCCGATCTGCACCGCGGCGTGGAGAATCTCCGCGTGCTCCTCCTCGATCGGACGCTGAAGGCCACCCGCGCCGACCTCGAACTCGCCCTGCAGAGCATCAGGCGTGAACTGGACTGGTACGTGGCTGCCGTGCTCTGCTCCATCGTGTACGCTCCTCACCTCGGCCCCGCCGGCAGCCCGGCTCTGCTCGGCGGAGACCCGTCGCTGCGGCACGAGCTCGGCATCGGCGACGCGCGGCTCGACATCCGCGCCGATGGGCCCTGGCAGCCTCCCGCCGAGGTGCGTGACAAGGCCGTCGGCTGGCGTGTCACCGGCTCGCTGCTCGGGCTGGACCTGGCGCTCGGCCGGCTGTCGCTGCGCCGGGTGCCCAGCGAGGAGATGCCTCCCGCGCCGCGGCTCACCGATGTCGAGCGCAAGACGGTGGTCGAGCCGATCGTCCTGCTGAGCCCGTTCGACCAGTCGGACGTCCAGCTGGCGCGGCTCGCGGAATCGCTGGCGGGCGGGCGCGCGAGGCTCGCCGAGGCCGCGGCGTCGGACGCCGCGCTGCGGAGGTTGGCCGGGGAAGTAGGGCTCGACGAGTGGCGCTTGCAGATGCTGGGTTGGATGCGCGAGCATGAGGCAGGGCGCATCCCCGAATTGTGGTCGCTCGGCGAGTTGGCGGGACTCGGCGTGCCCGCCGGCGCGTCCACTGCGGGTTTCGATGCGTTCGGCGCATCGCAGTGGTCGCTCCGCGGTGAGCCGGCCTGCCGGTTCCTGCGGCACCAGCCGTGGACGACGCTGGCGGGAAGGAAGGGCTCGGGGATGGTGCCGGCGCTCGTCCCCGACCTGATGATGGCGGTCGCCGATTCGCTGGCGGCACAGCGACTCCCGGCGCGGCTCCTGGTCGGCGTGCTGTCGGTGGCGGCGCAGGACCTGCTCGACCACGTCCGCGTGAGCCACGCCGACGACTGGCCTGGCCTGGTGGCCGAGGCCCAGCGCGTGGTGCGCGGGCGGCTGGAGGACTACGTGGCGGCGTTGACGAGTGACGGGCCTCTCATTCCCCTGGTGCAGGAGCCCCGGGATGTCGGCCGCTGAGCGGCGACTCGCGGGCGTGGCTGTCGCGGCTCTCGCCGTGCTCTGGCTGGGGGCCGCGGGTCCCACCGGGCAGGACGAAGCCGTCCGGATCGTCTTCACGATGCCGGAAGAGGGCACCTACGCCAGCGGTCCGATGTCGGTGGCCATTCGTCTCGAACCTGCCGGCACGCCGGTCCGCAGCGTGACGCTCTTCGCCGACGGGCGGCTGCTCTGCACACGGGAGCGCGAGCCGTTCGAATGCCCCTGGGACGCCGGCCCGCTCGTCAGCGAGCACCTGCTGCGCGCCGTCGTGGTGTTGGCCGACGGCCGCCGCGTGCCGCGCGCCATCCGCACGACGGGCGTGTCGCACGCCGAAAGCGTGGATGTCGATGCCGTCCACATCCCGGTGCTGGTGACCGACGGCAGCGGGCGCTTCGTCCGGGGCCTGCCCCGCGAGGCTTTCCGCATCACCGAGCGACAGGTCGTCCAGGCCATCTCGTACTTCGCGTCCGAGAACGTTCCGCTGGAGATCATCGTCGCCGTCGACGTGAGCGGCAGCATGACCGACGCGATGCCGCACGTGAAGCGGGCGGTGAAGACGTTCGTGTCCGCGCTGAGGCCCACCGACAACGTGACACTGATCGGGTTCAACGACAACGTGTTCACGCTGACGCGGCCGTCGGCCGACCTCGCGGCCCGGTTGCGCGCCATCGACCGCCTCGAGCCGTGGGGCGGCACGGCGCTCTACGACGTCATCGTGCAGGCCATCGAACAACTGGGCCGGCAGCCCGGCCGCCGCGTGCTGGTCGTGTTCACCGACGGCGAGGACCTGAACAGCCACATCGCGCTGGCCGCGGCGGAGCGCAGGGTCGAGGCCAGCGACGCCGTGCTCTACGCGATTGGCCAGGGCCGCGCACCGAGGGTCAAGGAACTCAAGACGGTGCTCGAGCGGCTCTCGCAGAAGAGCGGTGGACGCGCCTTTTTCGAGGATCTCGACGGCCTCGATCAGGTGTTCGCGAACATACTCGAGGAACTCTCGAATCAGTACTTGCTCGGGTTCATCTCGACCGACACGTCACGCGACGGTTCGTGGCGGCCGCTGACCGTCGAAATCCCGGGCAAGAACTACCGGATCCGGGCGAGGCAGGGCTACCGTGCCGAGAAGCGCTGATCGCCGCCGGTCTCTCGTGGCGCAACCCGCGCACGTGGCGTGCGCCGTGCTCGTGACTGCGGTCGTGTGGGGGGCGCACGGCCCGGTGCGCGGGCAGGAGCCGCCGGTGTTCAAGTCCGGGGTCGAACTCGTTGCCGTCGATGTCCGGGTGACCGATCGCAACGGTCGTCCCGTGGCCGACCTCACGACGGCAGACTTCTCCGTTACGATCGACGGCAAGCCGCGCCGCGTCGTGTCGGCCGATTTCGTCATGGCCAGGGAGGGTGCGGCCGGACCGTCCGAGCCGGCCCTGCCGGCCGAGGCTGTGTACAGCTCGAATGCGGACGAGGATCCCGCCGCCGCCGGCGGCCGGCTCGTTGCGCTGCTCGTGGATCAGGGCAGTTTCGAAGGCCCGGCCGGCCGCGCCGCCACGGCGGCGGCCCAGCGCTTCCTGGATCGGCTGGGACCAGCCGACCGGGTATCGCTGGCGACGTTTCCGGGCCCGGGACCCAAGGTCCCCTTCACGACGAACCACGGGCTGGTGCGGGCGGCGCTCGATCGCATCGTCGGCGGGGCCGAGCGCTGGCCGGTGATCGACCCGACGATCAGCATGACCGAAGCGATCGCCATTGCCCGCGGCGACATGAACACCCTGGCCGCCGTCGTGGACCGGGAGTGCTCCGGCAGGGGACGCGGGGTGACCCTCGAGTTGTGCCGGCAGAAGATCGTCGAACAACAGGCGCCGCTCGGCGTGAGCCATCTCAGGCGCCGCGCGAGCATGAGCGCGTACGGTCTGGCCGGTGTGCTCGAGTCGCTCGGCAACATCGACGGCCCGAAGACCGGGATCCTGATCAGCGGCGGCATCATCTCGGGTGAGCGGATCGGCGACCTCGACACCGATGCCCTCGTCCGGTCCGTGGGGCGTTCGGCGGCCGCGGCACGCGTCAGCCTGTTCGTGCTGCAGCTCGACACCAGCTTCCTCGATTCCCTCTCGGCCGAGCACGGCCAGCGACCCATCGCCTCGTTCGCCGACTCGCACATGCTCCGCTCAGGGCTCGAGATCCTGTCGGGGTCCAGCGGCGGGTCGATGCAAACCGTCGTGGCGGGAGCCGAGGCCGCGTTCGATCGCATCGCGAGGGAGATCTCGGCCGCCTACATCCTCGGCGTGGAGGCGTCGCCGGGCGATGCCGACGGCAAGGCCCGCCGGATCCAGGTGAGAGTGCGGCGCCCGAACACCGAGGTCCGCAGCCGCACGGAACTGATTGCGCCGATTACACCGGCTGCGCCGGCGAGCGACGCGCAGAAGCTCGCCGGTGTGCTGACCTCTCCGGGCCTGGCTCGGGCGCTGCCGGTCCGACTGGCGCACGTCTCGCTCCGCGAGCGGGAGGACCGCATGCGCGTCATCCTCAGCGCCGACATCGGACGTGGCGTGTCCGGGGCGGCCGACGTCAAGGTCGGCTACATCGTACTCGACGCTGCCGGCCGGCAGGTCGGCTACGCGGTCGAGGAGAAGCACCTGGCCCCGGCGGGCCAGGGCGCCGATGCGGCATGGTCGTTCGTCGATGCGCTCGCGGTGCCTCCGGGCGACTACACGGTGAAGTTCGCCGCCCTCGATCCGGCCGGGCGTCTCGGCAGCGTGACCCATGTCATCGATGCGCGTGCGGCCGTCGGCGACGGTCTCAGTGTGAGCGACCTGCTCCTGGTCGACCCGTCCAGGCGGGCCGCAGCGGGCGGCCTGGCCCCGACGGCGGATGGCCGCATCACGGGGCGGTCGGTCGGCATCTATTTCGAGATCTACCCGGGGCCGGCAGCGTCCACAGCGACTGTGTCCCTGGCGGTGGCCGACCGTGTCGACGGGCCGGTGCTCACCTCGATTCCCCTGAAGGTCGTGCCGCACGACGATGGCCGGCGGTTGACGGCCGAGGGCATGCTCGACCTCAGCATGCTGCCGCCGGGGACCTACGTCGCGTCGGCGATCGTGCGGGAGGGCGACCGGCCGTCCGCCCGCGTGAGTCGTCCCTTCCGGCTTGACCCGGCGGCAGGCGCCGCCTCCCTCGCCGCGGAGCCTCGGGCCGCCTTCGGCCTGGCCGCCGGCGGGACCGTCGTGCGCCAGTTCAGCCGCGAGGACGCCCTTCGGGCTGACGCCCTCGACTACTTCTTCGGCCGGCTGCGCGAGGCGGATGCGCGGGCGGCTGCCGAGCCCGCCGCTTCCGCCGCATCCGCTGTGAAAGCC
>Ga0316622_100004660_pt1 | contig 10110 bp, 8 predicted proteins | sample OWC_Aug_OW2_C1_D_FD_207646 | JGI IMG/M metagenome (GOLD analysis project Ga0316622, IMG submission 207646) | Wetland soil microbial communities from Old Woman Creek delta, Ohio, United States - OWC_Aug_OW2_C1_D5_C | ecosystem: Environmental > Terrestrial > Soil > Wetlands | place: USA: Ohio... | reverse complement strand
AGGAGGATGGCACCTGTCCCGATGCCGGGGCCGGGCTCAATCGGCGCCGGCGTCGAGCCCGTGCTTCTTCAGCTTGTCGCGGAGGGTCGAGAGGCTGAGGCCGAGCTGCCGGGCCGCCTGGGTCCGGTTGCCGCTGGCCTCGGCGAGAGCGTGTCGCAGCAGGTTGGTCTCGAGGCACGCGACGACGTCGGTGTAGCTCATCGCCTCGTCCACCATGCAGCGTGCGCAGGCCTTGACGAGCAGCTCCACCGGGTGGCCGTCGTGGATCTCGGGGGGCAGATCGCGCAGCGTGATCTGGCCGTCGGCGAAGAGCGCGAGGCGCTGGACGATGTTGCGCAGCTCGCGGATGTTGCCCGGCCAGTCGTAGCTGACCAGGGCCCGCTCGGCCTCGGGCGCCACGGTCACGCGCCTGTCCGGCGCGTAGCGGCGGAGGAAGTGCTCCACCAGCAGCGGCACGTCGCCCCGGCGCTCCCGCAGGGGCGGGATGCCCACCGGGCAGACGTTGATCCGGTAGTAGAGATCGGAGCGGAACAGGCCCCGGCGCACCAGCTCTCGCAGGTCGGCCTTCGAGGCGCTGATCAGCCGCACGTCGATGGGAAACGTGGCCGTGCCGCCGACGCGCATGACCTGCCGCGATTCGAGCACCCGCAGCAGCTTGGCCTGTACGCCCTGGGGCACGTCGTCGATGTCGTCGAGGAACAGCGTGCCGGTGTGCGCCAGCTCGAAGAGGCCCTTCTTCTCGGTGAGCGCGCTCGTGAAAGCCCCGCGCTCGTGGCCGAACAGCTCGCTCTCGAGCAGGTCGTGGGGCATCGCCGACAGCGCGATCTTCACGAACGGCCGGTCGCCCCGGGGGCTGACGCGGTGGATGTAGTCCGCGATGAGCTCCTTGCCGACTCCCGTCTCGCCGACCAGCAGGACGGAGGTGTCGGAGCGCGCAATCGTGTCCACGCGCGCGAGGATCGCGCGCATCGCGTCGCTCTGGGTGACGATGGCGATCGACGGCAGCGGGTTCATCGCCCGATCCTGGGCCGGCAGCCCCTCCCCCACGACGCGAGCGGCGCAGGCGCCTCCCCGCGGCCCCCGCGCCCCGGGGTGGCAGTTCCAGAGAAGGAGCCCCTATTCTAGCCGGGCGCCAGCTTCCCGCAAGGCGGCTCCCGCCGGCCGCCGGCCGGGAGCACGCGGACCGTGGGTACGCGCGGGCGGGTGGGCCTGGGCGACGTCGGTGAGGAGCCGCGGGTGCGCCGGGACGGGCGGGCCCTGGGCGACCTCCGGGAAGAGCCGCAGGAGCCTGGCATGGCGCGCGTGTCGCGCGTTGCCGTCGCACCGCACGGATGGTAAACTGCGACGTTGCCCGTGGTGGCGCGGGCCCGTCCTGCTGCGTGGTGGGTGTAGCTCAGCGGTAGAGCGCCGGACTGTGGCTCCGGAAGTCGCGGGTTCGAACCCCGTCATCCACCCCAACTTCACCCTTCAACGACCTGCCGCCGCGGGCCTCTTGACGCCCCACCCTCCCCGCGGCGAAAGTGGCTCGCGGACGGCGCCCACCCCACCGACAGGAGACGGCCGATGCCTGCACCCGCCCCGAACCCGTACGCCGCCTACCTCGGCGGCCGCGACCCCAGGGACCTGCTGGCCGACACGCCCCGGCGCATCGCGTCGGTCGTGGCCACCTTCGACGCGGCCGCCTTCGGTCGCAGCTACGCACCGGGCAAGTGGACGGCGCGCCAGCTGCTGGTCCACCTCGCCCAGTCCGAGATCATGTTCCAGGGACGCGTGCGCCACGCCCTCATCACGCCGGGGTTCGTCGTGACGCCGTTCGAGCAGAACGACCTGATGGCGCTCGAGCCCGGTCCCGACGGACCGACCGCCCTCGCCTGCTACGAGGGGCTGCGGCGGTTCCTGCTGCCCCTGGTGGAGGCCCTCACACCCGACCAGTGGGACCGGACGTGCACGCACCCGGAGCGCGGTCCAATCACCGCCGGCGACATCCTGGCAACGATGGCGGGGCACGAGCGGCTGCACCTCCAGCATCTCGAGATCATCGCGGGCCGGCGCGACGCCGTGACGGTGCCGGCGTGAGGACGGCCGTGGCTCCCGCTCGGATCGCGAGCGCGGCACGGGCGGCCGCCCCCCTCGTCCCGGGGCTCGTCGCGCTCGCGCTCGTCCTCCCCCGCCCGCTGGCCGCCGACACCTATCCGCGCCAGCCCGGCATCGACGTCGAGCACTACCGCTTCGAGCTGACGCTGAGCGATGCCGGCGGCGGGATTGCGGGGCAGACGGCGGTCGAGGTGCGGTTCCTGCGCGACGACGTCCGGGCGGTGGAACTGGACCTCGTCGCCGCCTCCGGGCGCACGGATGGCAAGGGCATGACGGTGACGTCGGTCACCGGCGACGCCCCGGGGGTGGCCTTCGTCCATGCCGGCGATCGCCTGCGGATCGCCTTCGAGCGTGCGCCCGAGGCCGGCACGCGCCGCACCTTCACGGTCCGGTACGGAGGCGTGCCGGCGACGGGCCTGCGGGTGGCGCCGACCAGGCACGGCGACCGATCGTTCTTCAGCGACAACTGGCCGAACAAGGCCCGGCACTGGCTGCCGACGGTCGATCACCCCTACGACAAGGCGACCGGCGAGATGGTGGTGACCGCTCCGGCCCACTACCAGGTGGTGTCGAACGGCCTGCTCGTCGAGGAGACCGACGTCGGGGGCGGGATGCGGCGATCGCACTGGCGGCAGTCCGTCCCCATCGCCACGTGGCTCTACACGCTCGGCGTCGCCCGCTTCGCGGTGCAGCACCTGGGCACCTTTGACGGCCGCCCGATCCAGACGTGGGTCTACCCGCAGGACCGCGACGCGGGCTTCCACGACTTCGCGGTGCCGACGCGCCAGGTGCTGGAGTTCTACGACGACCGCATCGGCCCGTTCGCCTACGAGAAGCTGGCCAACGTCCAGTCCAACAGCGTGCGCGGCGGCATGGAGTCGGCCACCGCGATCTTCTACGGCGACGACTCGGTGACCGGCACGCGCAGTGAGCGCTGGCGGGAAGTCGTGATCCACGAGATCGCCCACCAGTGGTGGGGCAACGCGGTCACCGAGAACGACTGGGATCACGTGTGGCTGAGCGAGGGGTTCGCCACCTACTTCACCCTGCTCTTCGTCGAGCACGCCGACGGCCGCGACGCATTCGTGGCCGGCCTGCGCGAGAGCCGGGACCGTGTCCGGGCGTTCCACGCGAAGCGGCCCGACTACCGCGTCGTCCACGACAACCTGTCGGACATGGACCAGGTGACGACGTCGCAGACGTACCAGAAGGGCGCGTGGGTGCTGCACATGCTGCGCGGGATGGTCGGCGACGAGGCGTTCTGGCGCGGCGTGCGCGACTACTACCGGCGCTACCGCGACGCGAATGCCTCGACCGATGACTTCCGCCGCGCGATGGAGGAGGCCTCCGGGCAGGAGCTCGGCTGGTTCTTCCGCCAGTGGCTCTACCGGGGAGGCCTTCCCGTCGTGGAGGGCACGTGGCGCTACGACGCCGCGGCGCGAACGCTCGTCCTGGACCTGCGCCAGGTCCAAGACGGCGGCGACCCGTTCGTCCTCCCGATGGAGGTGGCGCTGGCGGCCCCGAACGGCAGCGTGCGCATGGAACCCATCCGGCTGTCGGAGCGCAGCGGCCGCGTCCTGATCCCGCTCGACGAGGCGCCGACGTCCGTGACGCTCGACCCGGGGGAATGGGTGTTGATGGAGGCCAGCCTCAGGCGGGCCGAGCCTTGAGGGCCCCCGTCTTCATGAGCATGCCCGAGAAGTCGAAGATGTGGCGGGCCGACGTGATCCGCCCGTCGGCGAACCGGTAGTCGGCGGCGCCGGGCATCGAGACCTTCGCCCCCGTGCCGGCCACCCCGAAGAAGACGCCCTGCGCCGTGCCGCTGAGCGTCCAGAAGAACGCGGCCCGTTCGCCGTCGATGACGGCGCTGTCCCAGGTGAGCAACAGATCGGGAAACGCCTCGAACCAGTAGCGGTAGACGCCCTCGATTGCCGGCCGGCCTCTCACCACGCCGTACGCGGGGCTCTCGAAGGTGCCGTCCTCGGCATGCTGGTCGGCAAGGGCGGCTGCGTCCCGGCGGGCGAAGGCGGCCTTGTGGCGCTCCAGCAACGCCTCGATGTCCTGGCGGGTCATCGCGCACCTCCCGGGCCTCGCTTCGCCAGCCGATCGCCGCCGGCCAGGCTGCTGCGCAAAGCGCCTGCCCGGGTCCCTCTTCCCGGCCGGCTTCACAGGACGGCCGCCATTATAGCCCGTTGGTACCGGCGGCTGGCGAGCGCGCCGGTCCGAACATCGGAGGGGCAGCGGCGCTCGGAGTACCCGTACAGACGGCGGCCGCCGCCGGCGGTTCGCCGGCGGCGGCCCCTGCCCCGCGCGCAGTCGCGCCCGGAGTTCTGCCTAGAAGCGAAGCACGGCGCTGATCGGGAACGACCAGCGAGACCCCTTGTCGTTCAGGTTCTCGAGGCCCGTGCCCGCGAACCCGCTGTCGTCGCCCTCGGGGCCGCCCGCGTAGCGGAACCCGGCCTCGAAGCCGAACTTCGTGCGGCCGGCTCCGAACAGGACACCGATGTCCGTGCCGAAGGTGGGCACCCACGACTCCTTGAAGAAGGGGGTGTCGGCCAGCGTGACCCCCGCCGCCGGCACCGAGAAGGTCCCGGGCAGTTCACTGACCTGGCGGAGCCCGCCGAGCACAGTCAGGTACGGTGCGGCCCCGCCGCTGGCGAAGAAGAAGCGCGCGCCGCCGTTCAGGCCCCAGTACTTGTAGTCCTCGAACTCGGCGAGCAACTGCAGCCCGGCCACCGTCCCCACCTGCAGGATCTGGGCGCCCATCTGCCCGTACTCGAAGTTGGCGACGATCTCGGCGCTGTCGGACACGCCGAAGCCGATGCCGCCCTCGAAGCCGAAGCCGTTGTTCTCGTGGGTGTCTCCCCAGTTCTTCTCCTCGACGACCGTGGGCAGGTTCAACACGCGGCCCGAGCCGCCCTCGTGCATCACGCCGCCGATGGTCGGCTGCCAGCCGCCCTTGAGCGTCACCGACACCTGGCCGGCACCTACCTGCGCGAAGGCTGGGGCGGCCCAGAGGCTGATGGCGGCGAGCCCCGCCGCTCCCGCCGTGAACACGCGATTCGCCATGATGATCTGTCTCCTTGAACGGAACCGGGGTCCCGTGATCCGTCTGCGCCAGGATGGCCCCATGCCACCCAACTGGAAGGTATGACGCGGCACCGTGCCGGGAGGTTGCCGAACCGCGACCGCGTGCCCGGTGGCGCTCCGCAGGCCGCCGGAGCCGGGCTGGTACAATCCGCGGAACCGGCCCGAGACGTCACCGATGCCCCTTCCACACTCACGCGGCTTCGATGGCTGGATCGGCGGTCTCGAAGCGAGGCACCTCGCCGAGCTCCGGTTCGCCGAGGTGTCGCGCGCGCTGCGTGCGCTCTCGTCGACGTACGTGCAGCGGCGGCACCGGCTGGCCGAGGGCGCGGCGCTGGAGGGACAGGGCAAGCGCGCGGCCTTCGCCCTCTACTACGGCCCGCTGCACTTCCTGTTGGTGGACGCCATCGTCCGGGCACTTCCCGGCGCTGCGAACCCTCTCGACGCCATCGTGGATCTCGGGTGCGGCACCGGCGCTGCTGGTGCGGCATGGGCTGCCGCGATCACTCCCGCGCCGCGCGTGACGGGCGTCGATCGCCACCCGTGGGCCATCGCCGAGGCCGCGCGCACCTACCGGGTCTTCGGCCTGCGCGCGCGCTCCGTTCGAGCCGACGTGGCGCGCGCCAGGCTCCCTTCGACGCGGGCGGGCGTCGTGGCGGCGTTCACGGTGAACGAGCTCGGAAGTGAGGACCGTGCGGTGATGCTCGGGCGGCTCCTGCAGCGGGCGGCCGCGGGTGTTCGGGTGCTCGTCGTCGAGCCCCTCGCGGGTGCGATCGCCCCGTGGTGGGCCGAGTGGGAGACAGCGGTCGTTGCGGCCGGGGGTCGTGCCGACACCTGGCAGGTCGAAGCGCCGTGGCCGGACCTCGTGGCCCGGTTGGCCCGGGCCGCCGGCCTCGGCAGTGAACGCCTGACGGGCCGGTCGCTCTGGCTCGGCGGCCGGTGAGCGCGGGCGGGGTCGAAGCGGCCTCGCCCGCTGATCAGCCGCAGAAGCGCCGCGCGGTCTCCGCCAGGACGCCCGCGCAGGCGACCAGCGAGGTCACCTCCACCCACTCCACCGCCGCGTGGGCGCCGGCGCCCGACGGCCCGTAGTTGACCGTGGGGATGCCGGCTGCCGCGAAGATGGCGGCATCCATCCAGTAGGCGACGCCAGCCTCCGGGGGCGACTGGCCAGTGACGGCCTCCACGGCGAGGCGGGTGCAGGTGACGATGGACGCACTGCGGTCGCACAGCAGCGGCGGGCGGTCGAGGAGCAGCGTCACCTCGGCCGGCTCTCCGCAGCCCGCCGCCACCTCGCGCAGCTCGTCGAGCACCTGAGCCGGGGTCTCGCCGGGGAGCGTCCGCCGCTCCACCTTCAGCCGGCACTCGGGGGCGTAGGTGGACAGGCCCGAGCCGCCCTCGATGAGCGCGCAGTGCATGGAGGCGGGGCCGACCAGCGGGTGCACGCGGGCCCGCAGCGTGTCGCGGTCGAAGGCGTCGAGGGCCGCGACGATACGCCCCATGCGCGCGATGGCGCTCACCCCGAGGTCCCAACGGCTGCCGTGCGCGGCCACGCCCTGCGTCACGATCTCGGCCCAGACGAACCCCTTGTGCCCGAGGATCAGCGCCCCTTCGCTCGGCTCGGTCACCAGGCAGGCGTCGGCCGCGTGGCGCCGGACGAAGTCCTGCGCACCGAGGCTCGCATGCTCCTCGTCGGCCACCAAGGCGAGCAGGACCCGCCCCCCCAGGTCCTCGCGCGCCAGCGACGCGGCGGCGGCGAGGATGGCCCCGGCGCTGCCCTTCATGTCGTAGCTGCCGCGCCCGAAGAGCTTGCCGGCCCGCACGACGGGGTCGAACGGGGGGATGGTCATGTCGGCCGTGCCCACCGTGTCGAGGTGCGCGCAGAGCACGAGCGTGGGCCCGTCGCCCCCGCCCACCTCCGCCACCGCGTTGGGCCGGCCCGGTGCGGCTTCCTCCAGCCACGCGCGGACGCCGTGGCCCTCGAGCCAGGCGCACGCGGCCGCAGCGACCGCCCTCTCGCCCGTGGTCTCGGCCGCTGCGTCATCGGCGGACGCGAGGGCCGGGTTCACCGACGGGGCCCGGACCAGCGTCTGGACCGCATCGATGACCAGCGCGGCGTCGGGCAAGCGGCCTGGCATGGGCGTGATCCTCCTGCGCGCGTCCGTCCCGGGCGCCATCATACCCGCCTGCGCGCGCGGGCGCCCCGGCCGCTGCGGGATAATGCCCCCGTGCTCGCGCTGCGGTGGTGGCTGCTCTCGATCGTGCGGTGGGCGAGCGCCCGCTGGTGGCGCGCCCTCGCGCTGTTCGTGTTCGTGAGCCTGCTGACCCGGTGGCTGGGCTTCGTCGTCGACATCCTCGACGTGGACGAGTCGGCGCACATCGTCGGGGCGTGGGAGGTCGCGCGGGGCCGCGTGCTCTACCGTGACTTCGTCAACAACAAGCCCCCGCTGCTGTACGTGTTCTACCTTGCGGCCCAGTGGCTCGGGGGACCCAGCCTGCCCGGCGTGCGGCTGGTCACGGCCCTCCTCGTGCTGCCGCTCACGGCGTGGGGCCTGGTGGCCTTCGAGCGCGACCGCGCCCGCGGTGTCCTGGCGGGGCTCGCCTTCCTGCTGTTCAGCGCCGCCTTCATCGGCCACGACATGCTCGCGGCGCACGCCGAGGTCCTGATGGTGGCGCCGGCGACATGGGCGCTCGCGCTCGTCGCGACCGAGAGCCGCGCCCGCTCGTTGTGGCGCCTCGGCGCCGCCGGGATGCTGATGGGCGTGGCGTTTCTCTTCAAGTACCAGGTGGCCACGTGGGGGGCGGCCCTGGCCGCCGCAGCGGCCGTGGCCTGCTCTCGTGGCCGCGGGCTCAGGGCCGTGCCGGGCGCCCTCGGCACGCTGGCCCTGGGGTTCGCGCTGCCGCTGGTCCTGACCTATGCCTGGTTCGCGTCGCAGGGCGCGGCGCAGGATCTCGTCTACTGGACGCTCTCCAACAACCTGGCGTACAGCGCCAACCCCATCACGGCGGCCGAGGCCGTCGAGCGGGCGGTCGCCTATGCCCTGCCCTTCGGGCTCGCCACCCTGCCCCTCTGGTGGGCGGCGTGGCGGAGCTTCAGCGGAGAGGGGCTGAGCCACCGCACGTGGCTGGTCGCCGGGTTGCTGGTGTGCACGGTGCCGGCGGTGGCCATCGGCTTCCGCTTCTACCCCCACTACTTCGTGCAGTTCTACGTGCCCCTGACCTTGGCGGCCGTGCCAGCGCTGGACCGGTGGCTCCGGGCAGAAAGCGCGCCGCGCGCGGGCGTCCTCGCCGCGTGGGGCGTGGTGGTCATCGTCGGCTTCGCCGTGGCCAATCCCCTGCTGTACTTCGGGCCGTGGCGCGTCTACCGCGAGACGGACCCGACGTTCGAGGCCGTGGGTCGCCGCCTGTCGCAGGATGCGTGCGCCAGGGGATCGTCGCTCTTCGTGTGGGGCTACGCGCCGCCCGTCTACTACTACGCCAGGCTGCCGGCCGCCTCGCGCTTCGTCGTGCTCGCCCAGGCCCGCCTGACCGGCTACGTGTCGGGCAACCTCGCGCGCGTTCGGGGACAGGCTCTGCAGGAGGGCGTCGAGGCCGAGCACTGGACGTGGCTGATGGACGACCTCGAGCGCCGTCGGGCCACCTACATCGTGGACACGGCGCCTGCGGGCATCTACCGCTGGAATCGCTATCCCCTGGAAGACTACCCGCCGCTCCGCGACTACGTCGCGAGGCGCTTCGAGCTCGTCGACGACGTGTCGGCGGTGCGGATCTATCGCCGGATCGGCTGCGCGGCTGCATCGGGGGCTCGCCCGTCGCCGGGAGTGCCCGAACCCGACGGCCCGTGACGGTCGTTCGCGGGCCGACCTCGGGATCCTGGCGCGCGCGGCTGGGTCCGCACCGGCCGTCAGGCCGGGAAGAGGTCGTCGTAGAGCGAGGACACGGCCGGTCGGAGGCCGTCCGCCTGCACCACGAACGTGGTGCGGCCCGGCACGCGCTCGCCGTAGAGACACGCCACGCCCGCTCGCGCGAGGCACTCCTCGTCCCGCGCGCGTCTCGCCCCGAGCGCCGCGGGCTCGCCGACGATCGACACCCAGGCCGTGCCGGGCCTGCGCCCCTCCGTCGGCAGGCCGGCCTCCGCCAGCGTGCGATCCAGCTCGCCCGACTTGTCGGCCGGCGCGCCGAGCACGAGCCCGCCGGTGTCCCGATCGCGCAGGCACATGACGAGGCGCTGGCGCTCCCAGTCGCGCCGGATCTCTTCGGCGATGTTCACGTCTCCGGCGAACACCGTCTCCATCGGGGCCAGCGTCGCCACGCCGAGCACGGGCCCTTCGTCGTCGACGTCGCCGATGTAGGTCCCGGGGTCGAGCGAGAACGTGGACCGCACCACCACCGGCGTGCGGCCCCTCCAGCCCGCGAGGATGGCGCGCGGGTGCACCACCCTGGCGCCGAACCGGGCGAGCTCGTGCATCCGGGCGTAGCTGGCACGTCGCACCCACCGGGCGTGCGGCACGAGGCGGGGATCGGTGGACGCGACGCCGGTCACGTCGGTGAAGATCTCGACGCGCTCCGCGCCGAGCGCCACGCCCAGCGCCACGCCCGACGTGTCGCTCGCCCCGCGGCCCAGCGTCGCCAGGTCCAGCGTGTCACGGTATGCGGCCTGTCCCCCGGTGACCACCGGCACCTCGCCGCGATCCAGGTGCCGGCGCAAGCGGGTCGTGTCGATCTCGGAGACCTCGGCCTCCAAGGGGTGGCCCTCCGCGTAGATGCGCGCCTGCACGCCCGACATCGGCACCGGCGCGATCCCCTGGCGGCGCAGCGCCTGCGAGACCACGGCCACCGCGATCATCTCGCCGGTGACGAACACCATGTTGTGGTCCGCCGGATCGACCTCGCCCCCATCCGCCCGGAGGAGATCGAGCAGCGTGTCGGTGG
>Ga0316622_100004659_pt1 | contig 10115 bp, 7 predicted proteins | sample OWC_Aug_OW2_C1_D_FD_207646 | JGI IMG/M metagenome (GOLD analysis project Ga0316622, IMG submission 207646) | Wetland soil microbial communities from Old Woman Creek delta, Ohio, United States - OWC_Aug_OW2_C1_D5_C | ecosystem: Environmental > Terrestrial > Soil > Wetlands | place: USA: Ohio... | reverse complement strand
GGCCCTTTCGATGCAGTTCTCAAGCTCCCGGACATTCCCCGGCCAGGGGTGAGACAAAAAGACCTCGACAACGGCACTGGAGATTCGCCTGACGGGCTTCTTCAACCGCCGGGCGTATTTGAGAACGAAATGGTCGGCCAGTAAAATGATGTCATTCCCCCTCTCTCTCAGGGGCGGCAAATAGATCGGGAAGACACTGATGCGGTAGTAGAGGTCCGTCCTGAACTGACCGGCCGCCACGCAGTCTTCCAGGCGGCGGTTGGTGGCAGTGATGATCCGGGCGTTGGTCGTGACGAGACGGGATGAACCGAGGGGCTGGAACTGTTTTTCCTGGAGAACCCTCAGGAGCTTGGCCTGCGCCGCGGCTGAAAGTTCCGACACTTCGTCAAGGAATATCGTGCCGTTCATGGCCTCCTCGAACCGGCCCTGTCGCCGGCGTAGGGCCCCGGTGAAGGCACCCCTTTCGTGACCGAAGAGTTCGCTTTCGATCAGGGTATCGGGGATGGCCGCGCAGTTGACCTTGACGAGGGGCCCTTTACTGCGTCCGCTGTTTGTGTGGATGGCCTGGGCGACCAGTTCCTTGCCGGTACCCGTTTCACCCAGAATAAGAACCGTCGTCGCGGAATCGGCCACGTGGCGGATGAGTCCGAAGACATCCTCCATCCCCTTGGAGTGACCGATAATGTCGTCGGAGGGGGCCTTGCCCTCATTGACCATCCGGCGCAGCCGCCGGTTCTCCTCTTCCAGAGCAAGGATTTGGACGGCCTTGGCAATGAGCTCCGCCACCGACGAAAGCATGGCAAGCTCCCGGTCAAGATTTTCGACGTCTCTGGCGACCTTGTCGGCTGACAGGATACCGACGACCCGGGCATCGTAGACAATGGGGACACAAAGGAAGGCAAGTTCGTCCCGGTTCAGGTGTCTTCGCGCCCCCGTCCGGTCAAGAAAGAGGGCCTCCTGACCCAGGCTGGGGATGGCCATGGGCCGGCCCGTCTGGGCCACTTTCCCCGTGATACCCTCACCGGACTGGTAAGTGACCTCCATTCCCTGCAGATCGACGCCATGGGCCACCTCCAGCCAGGCATCACCGGTATCCCGGTCGAGGAGCGAGATCATCCCCCGCTTCATGCCGAGGCGGGCGCTCATCTCGCTGAAGACATGTTCGAGTTGGTCCCTCAGGTCCCATGATTGGGCCAGGATCTTTGCGATGGCGTGAAGGGCCGCCAGTTCTTCGTAGGTGTGATCACTCATATGGCACAAAAATGTAACCTTTCTTGATCAATTTGTCAATTAATACATTTTTATCACAAAAATCAGTAGGCCAAAGAGATTTATTTTGATATAAATAGCTATATTTTTTTGAGAGAGGTCGTCCATGAAATCCTTATCCCGCGTGAGCACAGGCATCCGGGGGCTCGACGAAGTCCTTAATTCTCTGCAGACAGGCGACAATGTTGTTTTCCAGGTGGATCACATCGAAGATTACAAACACTTCATCAACCCTTATGTGCAGAAGGCCCTGGAGAATAACGAGAGGGTCGTCTACATGCGTTTTGGCCGCCATGCACCCCTTCTCGATGCGACGAGAAAAGTTGCCATATACAAGCTCAACCCCGAGTCGGGCTTCGAATCTTTTTCCACCCAGGTGCACAACATCATCCGCCAGGAAGGAAGAGACGTATTTTATGTCTTCGATTCCCTCTCCGACCTGCTCCTGGCCTGGGCCACGGACCTCATGATCGGCAACTTCTTTGTCATCACCTGCCCCTATCTCTTTGAACTCAACACGGTGGCTTACTTCGCCATTCTCCGGGGACGCCACTCCTTCAAAACCGTCGCCCGGATCCGTGAGACGACCCAGATCCTCCTGGACGTATACAACCTGGAGGGGAAGACCATCGTTCACCCGCTGAAGGCCTGGCAGCGATATTCGCCGACCATGTTCCTGCCTCACCTCATGGAGGGGGAAAAGTTAATCCCCATTATGAGCAGCGTGGATGCCGCGCAGATCTTCTCCCTCCTGGCCGACAGGAGCGCCGTGGACGCGGAACGGCACCTCGATTACTGGGACCGGATCTTTCTCCGGGCGCGGGAACTCATGGGCCATGATTCGGCCGTCGAGGAAAAAAAGGATCTCGTCGGACAGCTGTCCCGGGTCCTCATCGGCCGGGAAAAACGCATGCTGACCCTCGTCAAGGAATATTTCACGCTGGAGGACCTCCTCGAAATCAAGGATCGGCTCATCGGGACGGGCTTCATCGGCGGCAAATCGGTGGGTATGCTCCTGGCGAGAAACATCCTGCGACGCGACACTTCCTTCGATTGGCCGCAGCACCTGGAAGTTCACGATTCCTTTTTCATCGGGTCCGATGTCTTTTACTCCTACCTCGTCCAGAACGGCTGGTGGAAACATCTCATGACCCATAAAACCCGGGAGGGGTACTTCGAAAGCGCCCGGGAGTTGAAGGCCAAGATGCTCACCGGCTCATTCCCCCAGGAGGTGAAGGAACAGTTTCTTCTAATGCTGGAGTACTTCGGCCAGTCCCCCATCATCGTACGTTCCAGCAGCCTTCTGGAAGACGCCTTCGGAAATGCCTTCGCCGGCAAGTACGAAAGCTTTTTCTGCGCCAACCAGGGGACACCGGAGAGGAGGTATGAAATCTTCGAGGAATGCGTCCGTAGAGTCTTCGCGAGCACCATGAACGAGGACGCCCTGTCCTACCGTCAGCAGCGCGGTCTCGATCAGCAGGACGAGCAGATGGCGCTGCTGGTTCAGCGCGTGTCCGGATCCTACCGCAAACACTATTTCTTCCCCGAGGTGGCCGGTGTCGGGCTTTCTTACAACCCCTTCGTTTGGAAACAGGGAATGGATCCCCATGCCGGGATGCTTCGCATCGTCTTCGGCCTGGGAACCCGGGCCGTTAACCGGGTGGAGAACGACTACCCCCGCATCGTGGCCCTTGATGCCCCGCTGGTCAAACCCCACGCAGGGATTGCGGACGCCCGCCGTTTTTCGCAGCATGACGTGGACCTGCTGAACCTGGAAGACAACCGTTTTCACTCCCTCTCTCTCCAGCAGGTCATTCACGAAGGGCTGGAGGCCCGCCTGGACCTGATCGGCGTGAGGGACACGGAGGCCTCGGATCGCATGCGGACCACGGGACGCTCCGCACAGGATGTCTGGATCCTCACCTTCGATGAACTCCTGTCCAGCACGGATTTTGCGATGATCATGTCGCGGATGCTCAAGGATCTCGAAGAGGTCTACCAGTACCCCATCGACATCGAGTTCACGGCAAACTTCAACGCCGAGGGGCGTCTCCAGGTCAACCTCCTGCAGTGCCGCCCCTTCCAGACGAAGGGGCAGAGCATCCGCGTCGAGATTCCGGAAAAAATCCCCCGCAAACGATTACTGCTCCAGCAGGAAGGTAACTTCATGGGCGGGAACGTCTCCCAGAACCTCTACCGGATCATCTACATCGATCCTCAGGGATACACAAAATTGTCCCTCTCGGAAAAGTACGATGTGGCGCGCCTCGTGGGTCGCCTGAACAAACTCATTGATCGCCGCGAGGACATGCCGACGGCCCTCCTGGGTCCGGGCCGCTGGGGAACCACCACGCCGGCCATGGGTGTCCCCATCACCTTCTCGGAGATCAACAAGATCACGGTGGTGGCGGAAATCGCTTACAGGGACGGAAGCCTCATTCCGGACCTTTCCTTCGGTACCCACTTTTTCCAGGATCTCGTCGAGATGGACATTTTTTACATGGCCATCTATCCCGAGAAGGAAAAAGTATTCTTCAACAGCAAATGGCTGGAGGGTCTCCCGAACAGGCTGACGGAACTTCTGCCGCAGGACGGCCGTTACGCAGATGTGGTGAAGGTCTATGACGTGAAGGATAAGGACCTGAAGCTTGTTTCGGACGTGCTCAATCAGAAGCTCGTTTGTTACGCGGCATCCTGATCGATTTTGGCGCTGCTGATTTGCTCATCTTTCAACGGTCCCGGCATGTCTGCCGGCGACCGCCCATCAAGTAGAAGTCAATCACAGAACCGTTTAACCGCGCCTTGGCTTCTCCCGGGGACAGGAGCGCCTGAATCTCACTTCTTTTTCCTGAGGGAATAGCTCCGGCATGCGGCACCGGAATCCCTGCAGACCACCACCGACGGGAGATCCCGGGATTTGAAACCGATCACCCGGCAGCCATAGGGAAACCTGGAGTCGTAGGTGATGAAAAAGTGTCTGCACTGGCGACAGTTGATGCTTTTGTCTTCCGGTGTCTTCTTGCCCATGGCCTCAGAATCCCGGTTCCCGCGCCGCGGGACCGGTTTTTGCATTGTGAATTTGGGTCTTTTCGTGTTAGTGGCTTTGTATTCTTACCACAGTTAAAGGTTCGATGAAAGGATCCGGGGACGTGGCAAAAAAGAAAGGGAGAAAAATCGTCAACCTGATGGTCACCGGCGGCAGCGGCTTTATCGGCAGCAATTTCATCCGCTACCTTCTGGAAAAATCGGATTTCCAGGGAAATATTCTAAACGTGGACAAGTTGACCTACGCGGGCAATCCGGAGAACCTCAGGGGCATCGAGGATCGGTTCGGCGATCGTTATGCCTTCGAGAGGGCCGACGTCTGTGAACAGGAAAAGATGCTGGGCCTTTTTGCACGCCACGACATCGACACCGTATGTCATTTCGCCGCGGAGTCCCACGTGGACCGATCCATCCGGCGTCCCGCCCACTTCATCTCAACAAATATCGTGGGCACTTTCAACCTCCTGGAGGCGGCCCGGAGCCGCGGCGAGTCCTTCAACCTTTTTCATCACGTGAGCACCGACGAGGTCTACGGGAGTCTCGGGAAGCGGGGCGTCTTCCGGGAAAAGACACCCTACCGCCCGAACAGCCCCTACTCCGCTTCCAAGGCGGCCTCCGATCATCTGGTCCGGGCCTATTTCCACACCTACGGCCTTCCCGTTACGGTATCGAACTGCTCCAATAATTTCGGTCCCTACCAGTTCCCTGAAAAGCTCATCCCCCTCATTATCCTGAACGCCTTCGAGGGGAAGCCCCTTCCCGTCTACGGCGACGGCCGTAACGTCCGGGACTGGCTCTATGTCGATGACCACTGCGAGGCCATCTGGACGATCATGAAATCGGGTCGCACCGGCGAGACCTACAACATCGGCGGCGACTCGGAGATGGAAAACATCCGGGTCGTAGAGATGATCTGCGACATCCTCGATGACATGACACCCGGCGCTGACGGAAAATCGCGCAGGGGGCTCATCACCTTCGTCAAGGACAGGCCGGGCCATGACCGCCGCTACGCCATCGATTTTGCCAAACTCCAGCGGGAGCTCCAGTGGTCCCCCAAAGAATCCTTCCAGTCGGGGCTTCGGAAAACCATCACCTGGTACCTCGAGAACAAAGGCTGGGTGGGTCGTGTCAGAAGCGGCGACTACCTCAGGTGGATTGAGGAACACTACCAGTAAAAAAACGGTTGTGAGTGTTGAGTTGTGAGTTGTGAGACAACTTTACTGTAGGACTCATTCTGTCGCTTTGCGTATCCTTTCGAATTGGACTAATTTCACGGATTTGGTATATAGAATCATACTTTCAAAGGTAAAGCAGTGACGATTTCCTTCAGTGCCCCTCTTATCCACACCCATGAATAAAGAGTTCCCGCATAAATTATCTAATCGAATCGCTTGAAAAATGTCCCGCACGGGGCAAAGGCAGCTCCCCCCGGATAGTTCAACGACGAGGAAGCCTGCCTCATGACAGAAGGATTTGTAAAATCATAAGAAGGAGGGTTTTGCGATGATGCGGATTGTTGATGTTTGGATGCAGCACCCTACCCGGCGTTTGCTGGAGCAGCCCTTCTTTGAGTCGCTCCGCCGCTGGACACGCCAGGACTCTACACTCTCTATACCGGATATCCCGCTTTCCATGACGATCGGAACGATGGACCAGGCAGGTATTGACGTCGGACTGGCGGCTGCCTGGTGGGGTCCCCAGGGTGTATTGATCGGCAATGATGAGGTCGCTTCGTTCGTAAGCCAGTATCCGCGCCGCCTGCTCGGCGTGGCGTCCGTCAACCTTGCGCGGCCCATGGAAGCCGTGCGGGAGCTGCGGCGCTGCGTCCGAGAACTCGGCTTCCGGGCCCTTCGCATCGTGCCCTGGGTCTGGGGTTTGCCGCCCGATGATCGGCGCTACTACCCCCTATATGCCGAATGCATCGAACTGGACGTGCCCTTTTGTCTCCAGGTGGGCCACACAGGGCCCCTCATGTCGTCGGAGCCGGGGCGTCCGATTCCCTACCTCGAGAACGTCGCCCTCGAGTTCCCCGAGCTTCGTATCGTTGCCGGACACATCGGTGCGCCCTGGACACAGGAGATCATTTCCCTCGCGACGAAGTTTCCCAACCTCTACATCGACACGTCCGCATACAAGGCAACTCGCTTCCCCGCGGACTTCGTCGAGTTCGTGCGAGGGCGCGGGGCCAGGAAGGTCATGTTCGGCAGCAACTACCCGATGCTCACGGCATCGGCCTGCCTCGAAGGCGCGGAGGCCCTTGGGCTCAGCGAAGAGGCCAAACGGCTTTATCTCTCGGAGAATGCGCGTCGGGTATTCAAACTCGAATAGACCGTCTAATGAACCGTTGTCTGTTATTTCAATCCGTAATTCTTAACTCGTTAGTATATAAGAAAATGAACAGAGAGACCACGTTGATTCCTTCCTGTAGTCACGTTCTCAGCTCCTCCATTAAGAATGCTCTATTTCACACGTAAATCTTGTGCTTGCGTTTTCAAAAGACCGCCCATCCCATAGCTATTTATCTCCTTGACTACTCTTGTAACTGAAGTCATATTAACCGAAACATCCCGTTTAAAACTCGTCAATTAATAATTCCTTTTCAACGTTGTTTTTTTTGATGATCCTGAATTAAATCCATGAACAGAGGAGGTGGATTATGAAGACGCGTTTAATTGCGTTTTTTGTGACAGGGGTCATGCTAATTTGCGGAACATTAGCACTGGACAATGCTTTAGCGCAGACAAAAACAGGATTTATTGAAGTCGAGAATCTCACGATTACGATTCTTACAGACAATTACTACGATGGAGTCCGTCCTGAAGCCGCAATCGGGAAGCGTTATCGACCCACGGCGGAGAAGTCGATACACGCAGAGCACGGCTCATCTTATTTTGTCGAAGCAGTATCCGGCGGGCAAACGAGCACGTTTATGTTTGACTACGGTGTAGACTCGAGAGGAGTCATGAGAAATATGGAGCTTCTGGGCGTCAATCTGCAAAAAGTTGATGCTATGGGCCTCAGTCACGGACACTGGGATCACTGGGGGGCTCTCGAAGGCATACTGGCTGCTAACAAGGGAAAGATCCCCCCGGGAACGCCCTTTTATGTGGGGGAGGAAGCCTTTCTGGAGAGAGCCAGCGTCCGCCCGGGTAGCAGCGAGCCGACGAATCTTGGCAAGTTGAACAAGGTAGCCGTTGAATCGAGTGGGTTACGTATTTTAGAGGTTAAAGAGCCGACTGCTGTCATGAAGGGAGGCTATTTCACAGGCGGCATTGTCAGGGTAACCGATTACGAGAAGGTGCCCACCAATCTCTTGGTGAAAAGAGGCGACAAACTAGTCGTTGACCAGTTTCAAGGCGAACAAGCTCTCTTCTTCATCGTTAAAGGGAAAGGCCTTGTTATCCTTGTTGGGTGCGCGCATCCAGGAATAATAAATACGGTCAAGCACGTTCAGAAGATAACGGGAGTCCAGAAAGTCCATGCTGTTATTGGAGGTTTTCACCTTGTCGGAGCGAAGCCTGAGATCATTCAAAAGACCGTCGCGGATTTCAAAGCCGATAAACTGGACTACATCGTGCCTACCCATTGTACAGGATTTGAAGCTATTGAAGCTTTTCAGAAAGAGATGCCGAAACAATTCATCCTGAATACAGCAGGAGCAAAGTACACTTTTTAAATGAAGCTACAAACTAAATGAAAAGCGGGGTCAGAAATGGCCCCGCTTTTTTTGCATATTTCAATCGGCAATCTTGGTCCTCATCGGATGTCGAGATGGTGGACTTGTAGGTGAAAGCCGCATTCCAAAATTCTATTACTCCAGACCTCTGCCTCATTTCACCAGCCTCGCGTCCATGGCGTCCGTGCGCCGGAGGATGTCTGCCATCTCCTCGTGGATGAGGCCGTTGGTGGCGAGCACATGGGGTGACCGAAGAGAGAATTCCCCGCCGAAGAGATCGGTCACCCGTCCCCCGGCCTCCAGGACGAGAAGCCGTCCCGCCGCCGTATCCCAGGGGTATAGCTTCAACTCCCAGAACCCGTCAAAGCGACCCGCCGCCACGTAAGCGAGATCGAGAGCCGCCGAGCCTGCCCGGCGGATGGCCTGAGCCCTGAGGGCGAGGACGTTGAAGTAGTTGATGTTGTTGTCGGGGTTTTCACGGATGTCATAGGGAAAACCCGTGGCCAGGAGACTCTTTGTGAGTTCCCGTGTCTTTGAGACCTCTATTCTCTTGCCGTTGAGACAGGCCCCCTTCCCTCTCTCGGCCGTGAAAAGCTCACCCATCATCGGGTTGTAGACGACCCCCAGGGTCGTCTCTCCCTTCTGTTCGAAACCGACAGACACACAAAAAACAGGGTAGCCGTGAGAGTAGTTCGTCGTCCCGTCGAGGGGGTCGATGATCCAGCGGCAGGAAGATCCCTGATGGACGCCGGCGGACTCCTCGGTGAGAATGTCGTGGTCGGGGTAGCGCGAACGGATCCTCGAAAGAAGCATATCCTCGGAGAGGTGATCCGCCTCGGTCACGATGTTGATCTCCCCCTTGTACTCGACGCGGATCTTTTCCCGGAGTTTTTCCTTCAGGAAATCCCCCGCCTCGCGGGCGATGGAGACGGCAAAATCGTGGATGTGATCCATGGATGTTCCCCCGCCTGTTTTCAAAACCATAAAACAGCACCTTCTCCGCCGGGAGAAGGTGCAGGCAAAGCGCTGTCTGATGAAATTCCGTCAGGGATCGAATACCCGGTAATTACGCTTCCATCCCCTCCAGGAGGGCCATGCAGTTGTAACCGAGGACCTTGTGGTTGTATCCGCCCTCGAGTATGGCAAAGTAACCGCCGCCACAGCTCCGGGCCGCTTCTTTGACCAGACGCCCGATGGTCGTGTAGTCCTCCTTCTTCAACACCCCGCCCCAGTCCTCCCTCGCGTAATCGAAACCCGCGGAGATGCCGATGATATCCACGCCTTCCGTCGGGAGGGCCTTTTCCACCTGTTTGACAAAATCAACCGAATTGGACGAGGAGGGATTGACGAGAGTCACGTACTTTTTTTCGCCCAGGAGATTCACCGTCCCGTCGCCGAAATGAAGATCAATGTCGAGGACGAAGGCCTTCTTGATTTTTCCGTCGCGCTTGAGCTTGTCAATGGCTATGGCCATGTTGCTGAAATAGCAGAACCCCCAGGCGCTGTTCGCCGAAGCGTGATGCCCCGGTGGACGAATGAGCCCGAAGCAGGGCTCTTTCAGGCCGATGGTGGCCGCCTGTATGGCGCCCCCTGCAGCAAGGGCGGCAATCCTGTAAAGCCCGATGCGCTCTATATGCTCGATATGGCTCTTGGTGTGCAGAGCAGCGATATCGTCACGGCCGGCCGGAAGGGCTTCCACGAAAGACACATTCTTTTCGATGACATCGAGGATGGCCTCGATGCGGCCCTCGGCCGCCGCGGGGTCAAAGGTATAGGACGCCAGGAAATCCTTGTGATAGACAACTTTCATCTGCTGCCTCCTTGTGAAGTTCTGAACACTTCCTCCGTCTTATTAATCCCTCCAGACCTGCCCGTCAACCCCGTTCTGCAAAAATGTTATTTTACCGCTCTTCGTAGAACCTGATGACGCGAAGCAGCCTCACGGTGTTGGGCGAGGCCGGGAGGGCTTCGAGATCCTCCGGGGCTACCCACCTCGCGTCAACCGCGTCATCACGGGCCTCCGGCTCGCCGCTTACATAATAGGCGAAGACGTCCACCACCACGTAGTGATACCGGATGCGCCCTTCTGCGTCGCGGTCGATGAGGTCGAAGGTGTAGACCG
>Ga0316622_100004658_pt1 | contig 10115 bp, 7 predicted proteins | sample OWC_Aug_OW2_C1_D_FD_207646 | JGI IMG/M metagenome (GOLD analysis project Ga0316622, IMG submission 207646) | Wetland soil microbial communities from Old Woman Creek delta, Ohio, United States - OWC_Aug_OW2_C1_D5_C | ecosystem: Environmental > Terrestrial > Soil > Wetlands | place: USA: Ohio... | reverse complement strand
GTTCCGCCTCTTCGGCGAGAGCGACCTCGTGGGACGGCTGGTACCCTCCCTCCTGGGGTGCCTGATCATCCTGCTCCTCCTCCCCCTCCAGCGCCACGGATTCCTGGGGAAACGGGAGACCCTGGTCGCTGCCCTCTTCCTGGCCCTCTCGCCCAGCATGGTCTACTTCTCCCGCTTCCTCCGTCACGATATCTTCATGCTCTTCTTCTCCATGCTGCTTGCCGTGGCCCTCTTCCTGTACCTGGACACCGGCAAGGGCCGGTATGCCCTCCTCGCGGCCCTGGGGGCTGCCGGGGGGCTCTGCAGCAAGGAGGAGTTCCCCCTCATCCTGGCCATCTTCGGCCTCTACTTCGTGTACGCCATCTGGAAGGGAAAGTTCCGGCTCCCGTCCGAATGGAAGATCCACCTGGTCGGAGCGGTGATCATGGTCATGGGGATCATGGCTCTCCTGTACAGTGCCCTGGGTGCCCATCCGGAGACCCTCACCACCGGTGCCCAGAGGGCCATCGAGCACTGGACGGCCATGCACGAGCAGTGCCGGCTCTGCGGCCCACCCTACTTCTACGTCATCCTCCTCGCTCTCTACGAGCTCCCCATCTTTCTTTTAGCCCTCTACGGCACCGGCCAGTTCCTTGTCGGGGAAACCGGCCTCGGGTACCGGCTGAAACGGTGGTTCGATCGTGTCCGGGGGGGGAGCGGGGAGCCGCCGATGGGGGAGCTGGTCTCCCGCTCCCTTGCCCAGATGGGGACAGGGATCAAGAACCTGAAACAGGAGGAGTTCACCCGTTTCTGCATCCTCTGGATGGTCTTCTCCATGGCCGCCTACGGGTACATCGGCGAAAAGGTCCCATGGCTGATCCTCCAGCAGCTCCTCCCCATGGCCATCGTGGCCGTGTACCGGCTGACGGATACGAAGACCGTGATCGCCGTGGTCTCGGTGATCTTCCTCGCCCTCTGTACCTGGCATGTGGCCTTTGTCCCGGCTGACGTGAATGAACCCATCGTGCAGGTCCAGAACTCGGAGCAGATGCGGGAAGTGATGGCCCTCATACAGCACGCGGACCGGGTGGCCATCTCCTCCAAGAACTACTGGCCCCTCCCCTGGTACTTCCGGGGGGACGCCGGGAAGAACATCAGCTATTTCAGCAGGCGGGTGGACGAGGATATCCTGTACCGGCAGCCCTATGACATGATCATTGCGTACGACGTGGAATCCTACGCCTCGCTCCCCGGCTACGACAAGCGGACGTACCGCCTGAACTACTGGTTCAGCTGGTACGACATCGCGCAGGCAAAGAATGTTCCCCTCCGTGTCCTGGAATACTACGTGAAGAGGGACGGGAAGGTCGGGTCCATGAACCTGGACATCTTCATGATGGTGAATGCGTCCCAGGCAGTGCCTCCTGCCGGGGGATGGTCGGCCGGCGACTTCCTCGTATCTCCCGCCGGAGGGAGCTGAGGAAGCTTGCTCATCTTTCGGATGCCACGCTCTCTTCTTTTCTTCAATAGGACATTCGGTTCCCGATGCAGTCTTCTCCGAAACGGGATGATGCGCCGGTCCCGGCGTACCTCTGATCGTTCCCCACCATGATGTAGGAGGGGGCTCTGACCCTACCGGTCCCTCCCCCGGAGGATGTCTCTCCACGTCGGGTGTACACTGACAGATCAGCCAGGAATCCGCGGGGGGGGCGCCCACGCGGCGGGGGGGCTGAGCCACGACCGGAGCGTCCCGGTAGTACTCCGAAGACAGATGACACCGGCCTGGTTCAATCAGACAATTCCACTGCGGCCCCGGCGGCGGAGGCGATGGGTGGACGGCACCTTCGGAGAGCATCCGGTGGACAGGGATCCCGTCAGGGAAAAGAAGGAGAAGAGTTCCGGGGTTCTACCCGAGCTCGTCCCAGCTCCGGTACTTCTTCCAGTAGTAGACCCCGCCCACTGCGGACACAATGATGAGGATGATTCCCATGGGGAGGAGGATCCCGCCGAGATTGAAGTTCAGTGAGAACCCGCTGTCCAGCTCCGTCTTCAGGTCAAGGGCGAGGTTCCAGGCATCCTGGGCCTGGACACCTGCTTCCACCGCCTTGGCACGGGCCGAAGCATAGGAGCCTGCGGCCTGGTCATCCTTAGCACTGGAAAGGGTGCTGATGGCAAAGTCCCTCTTCTGCGTGATGGGTACCAGCCGGGGATCCGAGATCTTCAGGGAACGGTTCACGGTGAACTCGTTGTACAGGCCGATGACACTGTCAATGGTCTGCTGGGTCTGGTCAATAGACTGCTGCGAATACGCACGGTCAAGGGCGGTATTGGCCTCGTTGATGTTGCTCATGGCCGTGTTCAGGTACTGGGTCACATCACCGGTGGCACTCTTGGCACTGGAGATGGCATTGAACGCGGCGGTGTAGTACGTCTGTGCATCCCCCACGGCGATACCTGCCGCGGCCCTCTGGTCAATGCTCGTCTTGAGGGCAGCCAGATTTGATTCAACGGCAGCAATCTGGGCCGCGATCTCGGCCGGGTTGATGACCGTGATGGTTTTTGCGTATTCGGTTCCCACGACCTCATTGTCCTCGTCGATTTCCCGGATCCGAATGGCTGTCAGCTGCCCAGAGGTATCCGGCACCACCCCGTCAAGGGTAAAGAGCACCGAGACCGACATGTCCTCCGGGTACGAGAGCAACCATCCGTCGATCCTGAGGTACTGACCTCCTGCTATGGTGACGGGGGGATATTTCTCGTCAATCCCGATGGCATATTCCCAGCTGACGGTTTCCTTGTCCAGCTGGGTGTAGAGCTCCAGGTAGCTGCTCTCATCCCAGCCGCCGGAACCGATGTCCACGGTTCCGTGAACCGTAACCGCATCCCCGGGCTTAACGTTTCCCGTCGGGGTCACTTCCACGTTCGTCACTTTGATAGCCGATCCCGCCTGGATCATGCACAGGGCAATGACCAGGAAGACGAAGAATATCCCGACTCTTTTCATCCTCACTCCCTCACTCAAACAGCGGCTCGATATCCTCGTCAAAGAGAGCCGTCTTCTTCTCCTTTGCCTTGATGGCATCCTCCTTGGTCTCCTTTGCGATCTCCAGGAGTTCCCGGATCCGGGGGGCATTGCCGACGGTGGCCAGCACTACCACCGCTGCGATATAGTTGGAGTCCACCGGGTAATCCCCGCCCCTCACTTCGATGCCGGAAATATTCTCTTCTACCCAGGACTTGGCCTTCTCGACACCCTTCCGGTCCATCTCCTCGGGGGGCCCGGCAAGGAGCACGAGAGCCCTTTCGGCGGACGAGTAGTCACAGGGGAGGGTCAGCCGTCCCAGCATCGCCCTCCGGACAAGCGCAATGATCTTCGCGGATTTGTCCTCCCCCAGCAGCACCTGCTCGGAGGGCTGCTTCTTCTTCAGAGAATCCCGCAGCCCTCCAAAGACCCCCTTCTTCTGCTTGGTCCGCTGGCTCATCACCTCGGTGATGGCATATCCGACGCTGGAGATCCCGCCCCCCCGAAGGGTATTAATGATCTCGCTCGAATCCACCACCATCTCCCCGACCCCCATCTTGGTGACCTCCCCGGCTCGGAACAACACCCCGAACCGGCGGACCATCTCGTCATTCAGCCGCTGGTACGCGGATTTGATGGACTCCCCCTCGTTCTTCCAGGCCGAGTTGTCGAAGAGGAAGGTGTTGTCCACTTCGTTCACCATGGTGGAGAGGCTCCTCGCTGCATTGTAGGAATAGAGCCGGCCCTCCTCCGGTGCCGGGAGGATGCCCAGGGCGTAGACGGGTTCCCGGTAGATCCGCTTCAGGTGCCGTGCCAGCACGGGTGTTCCCCCGGAGCCGGTACCCCCGCCGAGACCTGCCGCGATGACGAAAGCATCGATGTCGTGCGTGCCCCGCTGGTCGATGGCGTTGATGATACTGTCGATCTCGTCAGCGGTGACCTTGGCGCCGGTGACGTTGTCCGTGCCCACGCCGTGCCCCTTCACCACCGTCTGGCCGATCAGGATCCGGTCCCGGAGGCCGATGTTTTTCAAGCCCATGAGGTCGGTCCGGGCCGTGTTCACGGCGATGGCCCGGAAGCTCTGGACAGGGAAGCGCTTGTCCTGCTCGACAAACATGTCGCAGATCTTGCCGCCTGCCTGGCCAAATCCGATGAAAAATACACGCATGAAATACCGTCCGTAAGGAGTGCCGCCCCGGGGCTCTTCGGTTGCTCATCTCAATTTCTTTCGGGAAGTTCAAAAACTTTCTTATGGGCTTTCCCCAATAGTGTACAGGTCGAGAATGCGTGTCTGCGTGGTCGGCGGGGGGCTCACGGGACTTGTCGCAGCCCTGAATCTCGCCACGGACAATCATGTCGTGGTTCTGGAGAAGGGGGAGACGTTTGGCGGATGCCTCTCCTCGTACCACCGGAACGGGTACTGGCTGGAACGGTTCTACCACCACCTCTTTCCCGGCGACTCCCGGCTCCTCGCGCTCCTCGCGGAGCTGGGGATCAACGACCGGCTGGAGTGGCTCAGGGGGACCACCGGTTACTACGTGCAGGGAAAGATCCACCCCCTGACCACGCCTCTCCAGATCCTCCAGTACCCCCACCTCTCCCTCGCCGACAAGGCCAGGCTTGGCCTCCTTACCCTGCAGGCCCGCCGCCTGGACGCGGATGCCCTTGACCGGGTTCCTGCGGCGGAGTTCGTCCGGAACCGCCTCGGGGATTCCCTGTACACCTCCTTCTTCGAACCCCTCCTCCGTTCCAAGTTCGGGGACAGGGCCGGGGAGGTGTCTGCGGCATGGCTCGTCTCCCGGATCGCTATCCGGTCAAACCGCGGCGCCGGCGGGGAGCGCCTCGGGTACCTGAAGGGCGGGTTTCACCTGCTGGTGGACCGGCTGGTGGAGACGGCCGGAAAGAAGGGATGCGAGGTCCGTCTCTCCACACCGGCAGGCAGGCCGGAGCGGCAGAACGGCGGGTGGAGGGTGAACGGGGAGCGGTATGACGTGGTGCTCTGCACCGTGCTCCCCGAAACAGGGAATGTTCGGGGCGTGCCCTACCAGGGTGCCGCCTGCATGACCATCGGGCTGGACCGGGACGTGACCGGGGGTGTGTACTGGCTGAACATGAAGGATCCGGCCCCCTACGGCGCCGTCGTCTCCCATACCAACTTCGTGCCGGCCGACAGGTACGGGGAGCACCTGGTGTACCTGGCATCCTACTTCAACCGGACGCTTCCCCCAGACGCCGGGGAGAAGATGCTCGCGGACTTCTGCCGGCGGTTCGGGGTTCCCGCGGCGGCCGTCCACTGGCATGCCCTTGCCGTGGAGCCTCGTGCCGGGCCCGTGTTCACGACAGGCTACCGGGAGCATATCCCGGACTACGGCAGGGCCGGGTGTTACCGGGCAGGCATGTTCAGCCTTCCCAACTACCCGGAGCGATCGATGGAGGGATCGGTGACCGCCGGTATCCAGGTGGCGGAGCGGATCAGGAAGGGGGCCGCGTGACAACCACTCCCGAGGTGACGGCGGTGATCCCGGTCTTCAATGACCGGGCTGCGCTGGAAGTGGCCCTGCCCCGGTCCATTGACGTGCTCACGTCCCTCACCCCTTCCTTCGAGATCCTGGTGGCGGAGGACGGATCCACCGACGGCAGCGCCGAATATGTCAGGGACCGGGAGGCGAAAGATCCCCGCATCCGGCTGCTCCACTGCGACGAGCGGCAGGGCCGGGGGAGGGCGCTTTCCCGTGCCTTCCGGGAAGCCGCAGGGTCCATTGTCTGCTACTACGACGTGGATCTCGCCACCGACATGTCCCACCTGGGGGAACTGATCGGGGCCATCCGGGACGGGTACGATATGTCGACGGGGTCACGCCTCATGCCCTCCAGCGATGTGAAACGTACTGGCGGGCGGGAGGTGGCAAGCCGGGGCTATAACCTGCTGGTCAGGCTGATCCTCGGGAGCCGGCTCTATGACCACCAGTGCGGCTTCAAGGGGTTCCGCCGGGACCGGATCCTGGCCCTGCTCCCGTCGGTGAAGGCCACCCACTGGTTCTGGGATACCGAGGTGCTGGTCCGGGGCCAGCGCGAGGGGTACCGGATCCGGGAGTTCCCGGTCCGGTGGAGGGCCAGCCGGGGGACAACGGTAAAGCCGAAGGACGTGACGGAGATGGGGGGCGCGATCCTCCGGCTCTGGTGGCAGCTCCATGTGGCGAAGGCTTAGCCTCTTCATCCTTTCCTGCGCGGTCGCGGTGGCAATCCTTGCCTCCATGCTGTACCTGGTATGGGACGAACTCATCGAGACCCTGACCCGCGCTGATCCACGGTACCTGGTGCTCGCCGTGGCCATCTGCATCATCGGCTGGTGGATGAGGGGGTGGCGCTACCGGTACATCCTGGATTCCCTGGAGGTGAAGGTCTCGCTCTCCTTCTCAACGGCCACCATCCTTGTCAGCCAGACCGTGAACCTGGTGGTGCCTGCACGGCTGGGTGACCTGATCCGGATCTTCATCCTCCACCACGAGAAGGAGACACCCTACGAGATCGGCCTCTCGTCCATTGTCGTGGAACGGATCTTTGACGTGCTGATGGTGGCGGTACTGGGCCTCCTCTCCCTGCCGTTCGTCCTCGGTGCCCCTCCCTGGATCTATCCCGTCATCGTGATTCCCCTCATCCTCACCGGCATCTTCTTCGTGGCGCTGGTGCTGACCGGCAGGCTCACGGCAAAGAACCGGATCTTTGCCTTCATCCTCCGGATGCTGGAAGGGATCCGGAGGGCGTCCCTCTCGTACCGTTCCGTGGCGGTGCTGGGAGTGTCCTCGATCCTGATCTGGATGATGGATGTGCTGGCCTGCGCGGCGGTGGCGCTCATGTTCGGCCAGGAGATCCCCTTTGCAGTCATCACCCTGGCCATCGTCGTGGGCAACCTGGTGAAGGCGGTCCCGATCACGCCCGGGGGAGTGGGAACCTACGAAGCCGCCGTGGCGGTCACCCTCATGATAGCAGGGGTGAGCCAGGAGGCTGCCACCCTGATCGCCATCCTGGACCACCTGGTGAAGAACGCGGTCACCCTTGCCGGCGGGGTCATCTCCATCGTTTTCCTGGGGAGCTGGGTGATGTCGGTGATCAGGCAGGCCCTCCGGACCAAGGGAGGGGGTGACGGGGATGGCGGTACCGCCTGAGACGATCCTTCTCGATGTCGTCACCTGGCTCCTCTTTTTAAAGGTGATCCAGACCGCCCTCTGGCCGCCGATGGAAAGGGTGCTGGGGAGATACGGGTACCCTGCCGCGTACACAGCCTCGGTTCTGATCTTCACCGTCTTCTCCTGGTACCTGGCCCTGGCCGGCCTTCCGGTTCCCCTGGCCGCCGTTCCCTTCCTTATCCTCCTGGCCGTGCTGGCGTGGAAAGGATATTACCGCAGGGAACGGTGGCAGGAGGTATGGAAGTGGGACCTGATCTTCCTCGTCGCCTTTCTCGTCATCCTCGAGATCCGGTTCGTGAACCCCAGCATCTCCAGCGGGGAGAAGTTCATGGACCACGCGTTCCTGGCGTCCCTGATGCGGACGCCGGTGGTTCCGCCCCTGGACCCGTGGTATGCCGGCGGGAACCTGAACATCTACTACTACCTGGGATACTGGATGGTGGGTGTCATCGGCCTCACGACGGCCGTTCCCTCATCCGTGGTCTTCAACCTGGCCATCCCCACCGTCGTAGGCCTTGCCGCCGTGAACCTCTGGATGGTGGGGGATCTCCTCCTGCCACGCCTGAAGTGGCTTCCGGTCCTCGTCCTCCTGCTCGTGAATCCTTCCTTCGTGGTCAATGCCGGCATCCAGGCGGGGAATATCTCGCGCGGGGGGGGCACGAGCCTCATGGACCTTCTCTGGAAGTCAACCCGGACCATAGAAAACACCATCACCGAGTTTCCCCTTTCCTCGTTCTTCGGCGGGGACCCCCATGCCCACGTGCTGGCCATGGGGAACCAGGCGTTCCTCATCTTCCTCCTGGGCTTCCTCTTCACCCGGTGGCAGACCCTGAGCGGGAGGGCACGGGCCGGCCTCGCACTCCTCGTGGCCCTCTCGCTGGGAACGATGCCCCCCTCCAACTCCTGGGACGTGCTCGTGTACGCCCCCTTCACTGTCGTCATTCTCGCTGTCTGCCTGTGGAGGGCACGGAACGCCGGACAGGAGGGGGCAGCCCGCCATGCCCTCGCGGCGCTCGTCCTGGTGCCGGTCGTAGCCGCGGCCCTCTACCTGCCGTACTACTTCCAGATGGTGGGAGGCGCGATCCAGGGGGTGTATCCCGTCGCCACACCGTCGGATTCGGTCCAGTTCCTCCTTGTCCATGGATTTTTCCTGGCGGTCATCCTCTCCGTAGGGCTCCGTGGGGCCCTTGCCCGGCCCCTCTGGATCCTGCCCGCCCTGGCATCGGGGGTGCTCATTGGCCTGGCCGGGTACCCGGCGGCAGGGATCGCTGCGGCGATCCTCATGCTCCTCCTTGCACGGAATGACCGGGACTATCCCTGGTGGCTGGCGGCAGCCGGGCTCTGCCTCCTCATGGTCCCGGAGCTGCTGTACCTGAAGGACCACTTCGGAGCCCAGTACTTCCGGCTGAACACTGTCTTCAAGTTCTCATTCATTGCCTGGATGATGCTTGGCACCGCGTCCCTGGTCTTCATCGGGCGATTCGCCAACGGCCTGCGGTGGGGAGAGCGGATCCCGGAAAAGACAACCCGGATGGGTGCGGCCGTGATCGTGATCCTGCTTCTCGTGGCACCCCTGGTCCTTCAGGTAAACGTCGGCTACCCCGGCGGCACGCTGGACGGCCTCGCCTTCCTGGACACGGCCCAGCCGGGTGATGCAGCCGCCCTGCGGTATCTCGCCACCCTCAGGGGTAACGAGGTGATCGTGGAGGGTGTGAGGGGGGACTACGAGTACTACTCACGGATCTCCGCCTTTTCGGGGATCCCCGCGGTCATCGGGTCCCCCTTCCACGAGTTCACCTGGCGCGGCGGGGACGCGGGGGTGATGGCGCGGGTGGCCGATGTCAGGGCCATCTACCTGGAGCCGGACCACAGGGGTGACCTGGCGCAGAAGTACCATGCCACGCTCCTCTACGTCGGTGATGCCGAGCGGATACTCTATCCCACACTGGATCTCTCCGGCGGAGGACTCACTCCCATCTATGATGCCGGGGGGGTCACCATCTACCGGTTCACCGGGTGAGGCGGAGGCATCCAGAGCCGCCTTCCTTTGCCTCTCATCATCGTGGCTTCTTCCGAATTCATCATTATCTGTTCACAACATAGGGGTATACCGGTGAGACACTCCTGGGGGGGAAACCTGCGGTTTCCCCTGCCACGTGGTCGTCCCCCTCCCCACGGCGATACATCGCAGCTACGACTTCTGCAATCGACCACGGCTCAGGCTATCTCCACGCGGGGGAGGGGCCGTAAGGAGGCGATGTCCCTCCTGTCGGGGATGCAGTCCCAGGCCGATCCGGCGAATCTGGATAAGAGTTGTTGTGAGATACTCTCGGGCTCTCCGCCCTGCCGGGGATTATCCGCAAACCTTTATCATCGGCGGTGTTGAAAAGGATAGGGTACACCGTCACTGACTGATGAGTGATGAGGGAGCAATTGGACCGCTCCTGAATGAGGTGAGTCATGGCAACAACTGCTGCAAAATTCGACGTGCCGGACGAGATCCAGAACCGGGCGCTGGAAGCCCTGGAGATTGCCCGGGACACCGGCAAGGTAAAGAAGGGAGCCAACGAGGCGACGAAGGCCATCGAGCGGGGGCTTGCACAGCTGGTCCTCATCGGTGCCGACGTGCAGCCCGAAGAGGTCGTCATGCACCTTCCCGCCCTCTGCGACGAGAAGAAGGTCCCCTACCTCTTTGTGAAAAAACAGAACGATATCGGGGCAGCCAGCGGGCTGGACGTGGGCTCGGCGGCGGCCGCCATTGTGAAGCCCGGGAAGGCCAAGGAGATCATCGACGATATCGCCAAGAAGGTCACCGAACTGAGAGGATGAGGCGATGGTCGGAGATGCGACGCCGGCGGAGGTGATCGAGGTGATCGGCAGCACCGGCATGCACGGGGAGGCGATGCAGGTGAAGTGCCGGATCCTGG
>Ga0316622_100004657_pt1 | contig 10115 bp, 9 predicted proteins | sample OWC_Aug_OW2_C1_D_FD_207646 | JGI IMG/M metagenome (GOLD analysis project Ga0316622, IMG submission 207646) | Wetland soil microbial communities from Old Woman Creek delta, Ohio, United States - OWC_Aug_OW2_C1_D5_C | ecosystem: Environmental > Terrestrial > Soil > Wetlands | place: USA: Ohio... | reverse complement strand
ACGCGACGGATCGCGAGGACCGGCAGCGCGCCGACGCCGGTACCGAGGCTCGCCGCCGCGCTCGCGAGGACGCCCAGGACGAAGACGGAATAACCGGCGAGCTCCCGGGAGAACGTGTTCACGAGTTCCCGGTCATTTTCCCTCGTTTCGGGCCGGGTTTGGTCCCGGGGCGTATGACGGCCGTCATTTTGCGGCGGGCGCCCCGCGTTCAGACTCGCACCCTCTGGAGGGATGCAGGATGAAACGCGCCGCACTCACCGCCGCACTCGCCGCCGGGCTCCTGCTGGCTTCGCGCCCCGCCCGCGCTCACTGCGACACGCTCGACGGCCCGGTCGTCGCCGACGCCCGGCGGGCGCTCGCCGCGGGCCAGGTCACTCCGGTCCTGAAATGGGTCCGCCCGGGCGACGAAACGGCGATCCGGACGGCGTTCGAGAAGACGCTGGTCGTCCGGAAGCTCTCGTCCGAGGCGCGCGACCTGGCCGACGGCGCGTTCTTCGAGACGCTGGTCCGGCTCCATCGCGCGGGTGAAGGCGCTCCGTACACCGGCCTGAAGCCCGCCGGGAGCGCCGATCCGCTCTTCCGCCACGCCGACGAGTCGCTCGGCGAAGGGAACGCCGACGGACTCGTCTCGGCGTTGAACCGCGAGGTCGCCGAGGGGCTCCGAAGCCGGTTCGCGCGGACCCGCGCGCTCCGTGCGGCCGCCGGCGACGACGTGGCGAAGGGGCGTGAAGCCGTCGCCGCCTACGTCGACTTTCTCCACTACGTCGAGGGGCTCCACGCCGCCCTGAAAGGGGAGTCGCACCACGCGGACTGAGGACGGCGGCCGGGCGCGTCGCACGTCTCCCTTGACACGCCGCGCGCTCCGGTATTCCCTGCCGGGGTGAGGATCCGAGCCGGAACCGATGGAGGAAGGCGCGGGGCTGCGGGCCTCGCCGCCGTCCTCGCTCTCGCAGCTCTCGCTGTCGGGGCGGCCGCGCCCGGGCCGGAGGCGCCGCCGTACCGGCCCGAACGTCTCGCGACCCTCGAGGAGGCGCTCCAGAGCGAAACGGTCTCGTCCGCGAACGGCGTCGTCGTGACGGGTTCGCTCGCGGCCTCCCGGGCGGGGGCGAGGATTCTCGAGGCCGGGGGAAACGCCGTCGACGCCGCGGTCGCGGCGGCCTTCACCCTCGGGTCGGACCAGCCCGCCGATTCGGGCCTCGGAGGGGAGAGCTGGGTGCTGATCCGGCGCGCCGACGGGAGCGCCGTGGGGGTCGTCTGCTCGTCCCGCGTGCCCCTCCGGGCGTCGCCCGACGCGCTCCGGCCGGCGCTCGGCCCCGGCGGACTCGGCGGGCATCGGGTCGTCTCGACGCCGACGTCGGTGGCGACGCTGGCCTACGTCCTGGGGCGGTTCGGCACGAAGCCGTTCGCCGAGATCCTCGTCCCGGCGATCGAGTCGGCCGAACGGGGACACCTGGTCGACTGGGTGGCGCACGTCCATTTGCTCCCCTACGTGCGAAAGCTCGAGCTGTCGCCCGTCCTCGGGCCGGCCTACCTGACGCGGACGTGCGGGCCGAACGGCGATCCGGTCCCGGTCGACCTCGGGGCCCGGGTCGTCCTCCCGGGCCTGGCCCGGACGCTCCGCCGGCTTGCGGAGGCAGGGCCCGGGGACTTCTACACGGGGCGCATCGCCGCCGAGATCGACGCCGACATGCAGCGAAACGGGGGTTTCGTCCGCCTCGAAGACCTCGCCCGCGTCCCGGCGGGCGTGCGGGAGATCGAGCCGGCCCTCGGCTCCTACCGGGACCGCGAGGTCCTGACGCTCGGCACTCCCGCGAGCGGTGAGGTCCTGATCGAGGCGCTTCACATTCTCGAGACGTTCCCGCAGGCGCTCCTTCGCGGCGCCTCCGCCGACCGGATGCAGGCCCTCATCGAATCGGTCCGGCTGGCCCTGGCCGACGTCCCGGTCTCGACGCCCGTGCTCCTCCCGGTCCAGGGCCCCTACCGGTCCCCGGCCCTCGACCCGCGGCACGCGCGGGAGCGGGCGAAGCAGATCCGGCTCGGGACCGCCTGGAACGCCGAGGCTCTCCGTCTGCCCGCGAAACCCGCCTCTCCCGACATGGGGCACACGACCCAGATCTCGGTCGCCGACCGGTCCGGGAACGTCGTCTCGATCACGCAGTCCATCGGGAGGAACTACGGCTCCGGCGCGGCGACGCCGGGGCTCGGCTTCCCGTACAACTCCTTCCTCGAGTGGTACGAGGTCGACGACCCGGCCTCGCCGCTTTACCTGCGTCCGCGCGCGTTCCTCCGGTCCGTCGTCGCACCGACGATCGTCCTCCGCGACGGAGAGGTCGAGCTGGCCTTCGGAAGCCCGGGCAGCTCCCGGATCGTCCCGGTCCTTGTCAGCGTGATCTCGAACATCGTGGACCGCGGCCTCTCTCTCGGGGATGCGGTCGCAGCCCCCCGGGTCCTCTGGCAGGACGACGGGGGCAAGAGGCGCCTCATCGCCGAGGTCATCCCCCCGGTCACGGCGAAGGCGATCGCCGACCTGAAGGCGCGGGGCTACGAGCCGACCTTCGAGCTGAGCGGCCCGGACAGCAACGTGGTCGCCTTCGGCGGCACGCACGCGGTCGGATGGGACGAGCGCCGGAAGGCCTGGATCGGCGTCGGCGACCCGCGCCGCGGCGGCGTGGCGGAGGTTCCCTCCTCCGTGCCGGCGCCCCCGGTCCGGCGCCCCGAGGGATCCCCCCGGCCGGCTTTCTGAGATCCGGTCTCGTCGGAGGTTGACCCGGGCCCGGCCCGCGCATAGGCTGCCGGGACGAGAAAGGGGATCGAACGATGGCCACGAAGAAAGCACCCGGGAAGGCGCGGAAGAAGCCGGCCGGGAAGCCCGCCGCGAAGAAGGCGGCGCCGGCGGGCCTCAAGCTCGACGAGGTGTCGACCAGCTTCACGGCGAACGACCTTGCGAAGAGCCTCGCCTGGTACCGGGACGTCGTCGGGTTCACCGTCGAGGAGCGGTACGAGCGTGAGGGGAAGCTGGTCGGCGTCGGCCTCCGGGCGGGAAAGGTCTTCCTGATGCTGGGGCAGGACGACTGGAAGAAGGGGCGCGACCGGAAGAAGGGGGAGGGGTTCCGCCTCTACCTCATGACGTCGCAGGACGTCGACGCGATCGCGAAGGGGATCGTGACGCGGGGAGGTGTCCTCGACCAGGGGCCGACAAACCAGCCCTGGGGGATGCGCGACTTCTCCCTCACCGACCCCGACGGCTTCAAGATCACGATCGGGGCGGAGCTCAAGAAGCGCTAGGTCCGACACGGCGGCCTGAGGCGCGCTTCGGCGCCTCGCCGGGGCGGGCGGACGGCCCGCTCCCGGTGGGGCGTTTGATTCTTGCGGGCGTCGGGGATCTTCCATATCCTCCGCGCGGCTTTCCGGAAGCGGTTCCTGTGATTCCTTCATCTTTCGCACCGACAGGGAGTCGTCCATGACAGAAACCATCGTTCTGCCCGACTGGGCCATCAAGACCCTCGGGAAGAAGTCGACGATCACCGTCATCGCCGGCAAGGCCCGCGCCCTCTCCGTGACGAACCCGGACTTCGTCCGGGCCGACATCGGCGAGGTCTGCGCCCCCGGCCTCTTCCCCCCCGGCTACCGGGAGAGCCTCGAGAAGACGGCGCGCGACGTCCTGAAGGACGGGCGGATCGGCTACTCCGCCCCCGACGGCGAGCCGAAGCTGAAGAAGCTCGTCTTCAAGCACTCGATCCCGGACGAGCAGCGGGAGCTGATCCTCGAGCGCCTCCGCGAAGAGGCGAAGGCGGCCGGGGCCGACGTGGCGAAGTACACGGAGGAGAGCCTCCCGAAGTACGTCTCGATGACCCCGGGCGGCGCCGGAGCCCTCGGGGCGGCCATCTCGGTCTTCCTGACGGAGAAGAAGAAGCTCTACGTCGTCAACCAGCGGACCTGGCAGAACCACAACCTCATCGTCGACATGCACGGCGGAATGCTCTGGCCCGTCCCCCTGATCGACGAGCAGGGGCGCGTAGCGGACCCGGACACGATCCTCGCGCTCTGCCACCCCGTGAAGGACCGGATCGCGGCCTTTCTCTTCAGCGAGATCAACAACCCCGACGGGGCCGTCGTCACGGACCCGGCCGAGCAGAAGAAGCTCGAGGCGATTGTCCGCGGGCTCGACGTCCCGCTCATCCTCGACGCCGCCTACCACGGGATGGTCTTCGAGGGGAAGAAGGCGCAGCCCTTCTCGCCCGACATCGTGAAGAAGATGGTCACCTGCGGCAGCTACTCGAAGACGCTGCAGATCCCCGGCGAGCGGCTCGGCTACCTCGCGAGCTACGACACCCGGGTCGTCCGGTACGTCTACTTCTACAACCGCTCTCACAGCGGCTGCCCGGCGGTGACGCCCCAGAACGCCCTCGCCGCCCATCTCTCCCTCCACGACACGGACCCGGCGACGGCGAAGGCGTACAGCAAGGCCCTCCTCTCCGAGCTCGAGACGCGCCGGAGCATCCTCGTCGAGACGATGAAGAAGGAGCTGGGGTGGAAGATGAGCAGTCCGGGCGGGGCGATCTACGCGGTGATCCCGGTCCCGGCGGACGTCGTGAAGGCCTTCGGGGACATCGACGCATTCTCGATCGGACTCGTGGAGCGGGGGGGCGTGAGCGCGATCTCCGGGAGCGACTTCGAGTTCCGCGTGCGCGGAGCCGCGGGGCACGAGGAGATCTACACGCCCCCGCCGACGGATCCGTCGATGCACTACCTCCGCTTCTGCTTCGGCTTCACGCCGACGGACCGCGTGGCGCTGGCCGTCCGGAACATCAAGGCCTTCATCGCAAGCAGGTAGACGGAAGGGGGCGGACCATGGAGGTCGACCGCGAGAGGCTGGTTCGCTGGCTGCAGGAGCTGATCCGGATCCCGAGCGTGACCCGGAACGAGGCGGCGGCGGCGGGGTACGTCGAGGAGGAGCTGCGCGCCCTCGGCTACCGGCCGAACGTCGAGAAGGACAACGTCTGGTTCGAGACGGGCGAGGGGCCGGCCTGCCTCCTCCTCAACTCCCACCTCGACACCGTGGAGCTGGGGAAGGGGTGGACCCGCGACCCGTTCGGAGGCCTCCTCGAAGGGGACAAGGTCTACGGCCGCGGCGCGAGCGACTGCAAGGGGAACATCGCGGCGATGCTCGAGATCGCGCGCCTGGCCAAGGGGAGAACGCTCGGCAAGCGTCTTCTTTTCACCTTCACGACGGGAGAAGAGTTCGGGACGACGCTCCCGGAGAAGGGGAGCTATCTCCTGGCGCAGCACCTCCGGGCCGACAAGGCCCTCGTCCTCGAGCCGCAGTTCGACGTGAAGGAGCGGCGGCTCAACATCATCCACGGCTGCCGCGGCATCGAAAACGTCAAGGTCGAGGTGAAGGGAAAGGGGGCCCACACCGGTTACCCGGAGCGGGGGATCAACGCCGTCTCCCGCGCGGCGAAGATCCTCTCGGAGATCGAGAAGCTCGCGTTCCACTCGGTCACGGTTCCCGGGGAGACCGTCACGACGATCTGCATGCCGATCAAGATCGAGGGGGGCGCGGACATGTTCCTCGTCCCGGACCGGTGCGAGATCCTCGTCCACGCCCGGACGGCCCCGGAGGACGAGAAGCTCGTGAAGGACGTGGAGCGGATCTGCCGCGAGGTCTGCGGGAACGACTTCACTCTGACCGTCCCCTACAGCGCGCCGGGGTACGTCGACACGCACGAGGACCCGCTCCTCGACCTCGTCCGGAAGGAGGCGTCCGCCTGCGGCTGGTCGACGGTGACCCGCTTCGCCGGAGGGCGGATCGACGCCTCCATCTTCAAGAACGTCGCGGGGATCCCCTCGTTCTGCACGGGGGTCGGGGACCGCGACCAGATGCACCTCGTGGACGAGTTCCTGACCGTCTCCGATTTCGTCACCGGCTCCGAGCTTCTGAAGAACGTCGTCTTCGCTCCGGGGATCTGAGAACCGAGGTACCCATGTTCCGAAACGTCGACGAAGCCCTCCGGTACATCCGCGACAAGAAGGTCGTCATGGTCGACCTGAAGACGGCTGACCTGATCGGACGCTGGCGGCACATGGTCTACAAGACCGGCCACGACGACGAGAAGATCTTCACGAAGGGGACCGGGACGAGCCTCAGCTCCTACCCGGGCTTCAAGACGATCGAGGCCGGGGACATGACGATCAAGCCGGACCCGACGACCGGCTTCCTGGACCCCTTCGCCGAGGTTCCGACCCTCTGCTTCCTCTGCGACATCTACAACAACGACGGGACGCCGTTTGAGCTGGACCCTCGCTACGTGGCGCGGAAGGCCGAGCGGTACCTCCCGAAGGTCTTTCCGGGGGGCTCGACGCTCTGGGGACCCGAGCTGGAGTTCTACCTCTTCGACGAGGTCCGGTACCACAGCGACATCCAGGAGTCCTTCTACCGGGTCGATTCCGCGGAAGCCTACTGGAACGCCCGGAAGGAAGGGGGGCAGGGCTACAACCTTCCGTACACGAAGGGGAGCCAGGCCGACCCGCCGCGGGACCGATTCAGCAACCTTCGCTCGAGGATCGTCCAGTACCTCGAAGGGGCCGGCGTTCCGGTCAAGTACCACCACCACGAGTCGGGTTCCCCCGGCCAGATGGAGATCGAGACCTACTTCCTGCCGCTCGTCGCGGCGGGCGACGCCGTCCTCAAGATGAAGTACATCATCAAGAACGCCGCCGTCGCCGCCGGGAAGTCGGCCACGTTCATGCCGATGCCGCTCTACTCCGAGTCGACGAACGGCATGCACTACCACCAGTACGTCACGGACGGGAAGAAGTCGCTCTTCTGGGACCGGAAGGGGTACGGCGGCATCAACAAGGCCGGACACTCGTACATCGCCGGGATCCTCTCGCACGTCCAGGCCGTCCTCTCGATCACGAACGCCAGCACGAACTCGTACCGGCGGCTCGGCGGGTACCGCGCGGCGCCGAACTACATCTTCTTCTCCGTCGGCAACCGGACGGCGGCGATCCGGATCCCGGCCTACGCGATCAACGAGAGGGAGGCGCGGGTGGAGTTCCGGATGCCCGACGCCACGGGGAACCCGTATCTCCAGCTGACGGCGATGCTGATGGCGGGGCTGGACGGTGTGGAGAGGAAGCTCGACCCGACGAAGCTCGGCTTCGGCCCCTACGAGGAGAACTTCAACCTCCAGGAGGTCGTCGACAAGTACAAGCTCGCGCATGCGCCCGACAGCTTCGAGGCCGCCCTGATCGCCCTCGAGAAGGACCACGCCTTCCTGACGAAGGACAACGTCTTCCCGGAAGCCCTCGTCAGGGCGTACGTCAAGGTGAAGGAGACTCTCGAGATCGTCCCGCTCCTGAAACGCCCGCACCCCTACGAGTACGACCTCTACTACGACCTGTGAGCCGCGACTGAGGGCACCACGGCGGATCGGAAGCGCGGGGACGAGGGGATGAGACGCCACCTCCTCGAAACGTCACAGTGGGTCCGGACGCCGCTCGAGACGACGTTCGCGTTCTTCTCCGATCCCTGCAATCTGGCGCGGATCACGCCGCCGGGCCTCGGGTTCGTCATCCTCACCCCCGGCCCCATCGAGATGCGCGTCGGCACGCGGATCGATTACCGGATTCGCGTTCGCGGGCTCCCCGTCCGCTGGACCAGCCGGATCGAGGTCTGGGAGCCGAACGTCCGCTTCGTCGACGTTCAGGTGCGAGGCCCGTACCGACTCTGGCGACACGAGCACACCTTCGAGAAAGAGGACGGCGGCACGCGGGTCCGCGACCGCGTGGAGTACGAGCTTCCGCTCTTCCCGGTCGGCGAGCTCGCCCACCCGCTCCTCGTCCGGCCCGACCTCGACCGGATCTTCTCCTTCCGGCACGCCGCGACCCGGAGGCTTCTGGAAGGAGATCTCCGGGAGCCGTCCCCTGTCGCTTCAACCTGTAAGCTCAGGACGTGACGCCATGACGAAGCGCCTCCGTTTCTTCGCGCTCTCCGCCGTTCTTGCGGGACTCGCCCTGTTCGACGCCGGTGCGCGGGCCGGGGCGGGCCGGTCCTTCGCCGACGCCGCCCGGACGAAGCCCGACGTCACGATCGTCGTCACCGATTCGGGGCTCGGCGGCCTTTCGGTGGTGGCGGGCCTCGCGACGCGCCTGCCCGCGAGCGGGATCGTCCGGTCGGCGCGGATCGTCTTCGTCAACGCCGAGCCGGACGTCTCGCTCGGCTACAACGACATGAAGTTCGAGGCCGACAAGGCCCGCGTCTTCGACGCGGCGCTGTCCGCCATGGAGACCAGATACGAGCCCGATCTGATCCTGATCGCCTGCAACACGCTCTCGGTGGTTCACCCCGGGACCGCGCAGGCGAGGAAGGGGGGGCCGGAGACCGTCGGGATCGTCGGCCTGGGCGCGGACCTCATCGCCCGCGCCGTCGACGGGAAGAAGGACGCGACGGCCGTCATCTTCGCGACGAAGACGACGATCGAGTCCGGCGCGCACCGCAAGCTCCTCGTCGAGAAGGGGATCCCGGGCGACCGGATCGTCGGCGAGGCCTGCCCGAAGCTGGCCGGAGCCATCGAGCGCGGCGCCACGAGCGAGGAGACGGCGGCCTACGTGAAGAAGTTCGTCGCGGAAGCGCTCGAGCGCCTGCCCGAGAAGCCCGGCCCGATCGTCGCGAGCCTGAACTGCACGCACTACGGTTACGTCCTCCCCCTCTGGGAGAAGACGTTCGCTTCCCTCGGCCATCCCGGCGTGACGGTTCTCGATCCGAACCCTCTCATGACGGATCTCGTCCTCCGGGAGGGAGGCGCGAAGCGTTACCCGTCGACGTCGGTGACCGTCGAGGTCGTCTCGAAGGTGCCGATCGGTCCCGAGACGCAGGCCTCGCTCGGCCGGCTCCTCCGGTCGGTCTCCCCGCTGACGGCAGACGCCCTCGCCCACTACAAGCACGAGCCGAATCTCTTCCCGGCGGCCGTGGACCCCTCCGCCGTCGTGCGCTGAGCGCCGCGCCTGAGATGATCGGCCGTCCCCGCGGTCAACGGGGACCGGAAGGCGGTCTGATGCCGGGGAAGCGGATCTTCATCACGGGCGGCGCGTCGGGCCTCGGCCGCGCGCTGGCCGAGCGCTACGCCCGCGACGGGTGGCGCGTCCTGATCGGCGACGTCCACGAGGCGCGCGGGGCCGAGACGGTGGCCGCGCTCGCCGCCCTCGGCGCCGAGGCGCGGTTCCTCCGGTGCGACGTCACGCGGGAGGCCGACCTCGAAAGCGCGGCGTCGTGGCTCATGGAGAGCTGGGGCGGCGTGGACGTCGTCGTCAACAACGCCGGAGTCGCCGCAAGCGGGGGAATCGCCGAGACGCCCCTGTCCGACTGGCAGTGGATCGTCGACATCAACCTCCTCGGCGTCGTCCGGGGCTGCCGGGTCTTCACGCCCCTATTCCGGCGGCAGGGGAGCGGGCACATCGTCAACATCTCCTCGATGGCGGGCCTCGTCCATCCCCCGCTCCTCTCCGCGTACGACGCGACGAAGGCGGGCGTCGTGGCGCTCTCGGAGTCGCTCTTTCTCGAGCTGGCTCCGGAGGGAATCCGGGTCTCGGTCGTCTGCCCGGCCTTCTTCCGGACGAATCTTCTCGAGACCTCGCGCTCGAGCGACCCGGTCTTCGAGGCGACCGCACGCGCGCTCGTGGAAAGATCGAAGCACACGCCTCAGGAGGTCGCCCGGCGGATTCACCGCGGCGTCGCGCGCGGGGACTTCCTCATCCTGACCCATGCCGACGGGAAGGTCGCCTGCCTCCTGAAGCGGTTCCTCCCCGTTTCGCTCTACCTGCGGCTCATGAGGCGTGCCACGACGAAGCTGCGGGTGCGAAGGAGGTGACCATGGACTTTTCCGAAACCCCGAAGATGAAGACGATCCGGGGGATCGTCGGGGACTTCATGCGCGCGGAGGTCTTTCCGCTGGAGCCGGCGCTCCTGCACGACGGCTTCGTGGCGCTCCTTCCCGTCCTCCGCGAGAAGAGGGAGCGGGCCCGCCAGACGGGGCTCTTCGCCGCCCACGTCCCCGAGGCGCACGGAGGCGCGGGGCTGACGCTCCTCGAGTTCGCTCAGATGAGCGAGGAGC
>Ga0316622_100004656_pt1 | contig 10115 bp, 6 predicted proteins | sample OWC_Aug_OW2_C1_D_FD_207646 | JGI IMG/M metagenome (GOLD analysis project Ga0316622, IMG submission 207646) | Wetland soil microbial communities from Old Woman Creek delta, Ohio, United States - OWC_Aug_OW2_C1_D5_C | ecosystem: Environmental > Terrestrial > Soil > Wetlands | place: USA: Ohio... | reverse complement strand
GTCACGGTGGCGGCGTCGCCCACGAAGTGCGGGCCTTCGCTCGCCTCCGCCCTCACCTCGAACTCGGGCTGCCGGAATTCCTGCACCTGGAAGACATGGGCGTGCTGGCGCCCTTCGAGCGCGGTGCCCGCGGCCTCGAGCTGCACGACGGCGGCGCCGAGGTTCATCGTCGCGGGGAGCTTCAGCGCGAGGTCGAAGCCGCCGAGTCCGCTCACGCGGGCCTCGCCCTTCGCGGCCTCGTTGCCCTGCGAGTCGCGGAGCACCCAGCGGAGTGCGGTCACCCCGGACGGGAGCGCCTCCACGTCGCCCCGGGGGCCGGCCCCGATCCGCCGCAGCCAGCCCTTGACGCGCACTTCCTCGCCGGGGCGGTACATCCTCCGGTCGTCGAACACGCAAAAGCGCAGGAAGTCCGCCCGCGCGGCCCTCCGCCAGCCCGCCCCCTCGCTCCACCAGCCGGTCCGGGACGGAAGAAGTGCGACGTCCCGTCCGCGGCGCGCGACCAGCAGGGACGCGGGCGCGTCGCCGAGGGCGAGTCGGGCGAGCCCGGACGCATCGGTGCGCACGGGGGCATCCGGCCCCCGCGAGTCGAGACGCACCTCGACGTCGCCGAGCGGCCTCCCGTCGGCGAGGTCGCTCGCCCACGCGACGAGCGTCTCCTCGTCGGCGAACGCATCGAGGCCGATGCGGGTCGCCTGGATCCAGGCCTGGACGACCTCGCGGCGGCGCTCCCTCGACAGGGAGGCCGGTCGCACGACGAGGACCACCTGGCCGAGCCCGTCCTCGAGGGCGGGCGCTAGGTCGATCCGCGTCTCGCCGAGAGTGTCCAACTCGCCGGCCACCCGGACCGTGGTGTCGATGACGCGGCGCCCCGGCGGCGTCGCTGCCTCGTTGCGCCAGCTTCTCTGCCGGTATGCGTGCCAGGCGGCCCAGTCCTCCGGGCCCACCGCGTAGGCCTCGACGCGCAGCGCGGAGTGGTTGATCGAGTGCACCGGGAAGCGCGTCCCTCCCGCCGGATCGAGCACCACGAAGTCGCCGCCCGGGGCGAAGAGCGCAGCCGGGGCCGGGCCCACGGCGAACTCGAGCGCACCCCCGGGCTCGAGCGACTGCCCGAAGGTGTCGGCGATGTCGCTCGAAAGCGTGACGCGGTAGGTCGTGCGGCCACGGGGAGCGCCGCGGATGGCGAGGGTGTCGCCCCACGCCTCCACCTTCAGGCCCGGCAGGTCCGGCTCCACGCGGACGAGTTCCTTGCGCAGCCTCTTCGCGTCGACGGGGTTCGTCAGCTCGACCCGCCACGGGTCGAACGGCGTGCAGCGGCCGCCCCCGCCGCACTCGTGGCGACGCACGCGGAAGGGCCCATAGGTGCGGAACTGCCACTCCTGCGCGGTGGCCGTGCGCCGCGGGCCCTCGGCCGAGGGTGTCCCAGCGCCGACCGTCACCCTCACCGCCGCGTCGGGCGGGAGATCGCGCTCGGTGCGGAAGGCGACGAAGCGCCCGGGCTGCGCCCCTCTCGCGAGGCGCGTGACAACCGCGTCCGCCTCCACCTCGCCCGGGGAGGCGAGCCGCACGGGCACCTCGGCGTCGCCCGCGCGGACCCGCAGCGACGAGAGGACCGCGGCCGGATCGACGCGCTGGTCGAACGCTGCGAACATCAGCGCGTCGCGTCTCGCCGGGCCGGACTGCGGGTGGCGCGTCAGGAGACGTGGCGGGGGCGTCGAGAACGACCAGGCGACGGCATCCGCCAGCGTCCCACCGGTCGCGCTCCGCGTCGCGGCCGGCACCTCGACGTGGAAGTCGGTCGCCATCGGGAAGCGTCCCTCGGGCTCGAGGACGAGTGTCCGCGTGCCCACCCAGCGCCACTCGCCGGGCGGCAGGGGAGAGAGCCGGGCGGGGACCGCCTCGCGCGAGAGTCCCTCGTGCGAATCGAGCGCCACCATGGGCTGCGAGAAGGTGATCGAGAGGTGGGGCGCGAGAGGCACGTCGCCCTCGGGCATCCGGCGCAGCACCTCGAGTGGGCCCGCCGGCGCGGCCTCCGGCCGCGGCGCCTCCCCCTCGGGAGGGAAGGCCGCGCGAATGGTGCGCCCGGCGCGCGGCGGGGGCGCCGAGGTCTCGCGGGTCGCGAAGGGCTCCTCGCGAGGCTCGGCGGCGGGAGGCGGCAGGCGGTCGAGCACGCGGCGCGCGTCGGCGTCGGACAGGGGCTGCGCCGGCGGGCGCGCCACGAGCAGCGGCGCCTCGCCGGTGTCCGTGCCCTCGCTCAGGCGAAACACGAGGCCCGGCGCCTCGCCCGTCACCGGATCCTCCGTGGCTGCGCCCGCGCCACGCCGGGCGTCGGCGGCGCCGGTCGCCGTGGTGAAGACGAGGAGCAGCCCGAGGACCATCCGTCGCGCACGCAGCATCGCCGGCCTCCCATGTCTCGACGAGGATACCGCCGAAGCGGCGTTCCCATTCCCGCACTTCGGGATATGATCGGGCCCTTGCCGTCTCGTCAGGAGGCCCGATGGGTGACGCCGGGGAAGGACTGGTCGACGCCGAAGACCGCTTCCAGCAATGGGTGGCCGAGCGCGAGCAACAGAAGCAGCGGAAGGGTGTCGCGTCGGCCGACCCGGAGAGGGAGCGCCGCCTCCATTCCCTTCGGCTCGCGAAGGCGGAGCTGGAGCGGCAGCGGGCCGTGACCACGAGCGAGATCCGCCGCGAGCAGATCCGCCAGGCCCTGGCGGAGATCGACCGGCAGCTCGAGTCGGCGTAGCTCGAGCACCCGGCCGCCGGTGGGTTCTGGCTCCGGGATACTGCTCTACGAAGGCTCTGGGACGACCTTGCTCGGGGCTCTGTTAATCCCTCGCAACGCCCGCTCGACTGGGGCGTCGCTCGGGGGCGTCTCAGCGAGCGGGTGCTCCTTCCGCGTACGCGAGCGCGGCGGGGCCCGCCTTCGAAGCCACCCGGTCCCGGATCCACGCCCCATCCCACCACTCGACCGGGGTGACGGGCAATCCCCGCACGAGCGTCGTGAAGTGCAGGTGGTCGCCGCCGGCGAGGCCCGTGGCGCCGGTGTGGCCGAGGGTCGTCCCGCGCTCCACCGCCTGACCTTCCTTCACCTCGACCGAGGAGAGGTGCGAGTAGAGGGTGGCGAGGCCGAGCCCGTGGTCCAGGACCACGCTGTTCCCGTAGATGCCGAAGTAGCGCGCGAGGAGGACGACGCCGCGGTTGGCGGCGGGCACGGGCGTGCGCGCGACCACCGCGAGGTCGAAGCCGAGGTGCGTCTGGGCGTCCACCTCGCGCCCCCGGTAGACGTACGTGCGCTGGTCGGCGAAGGCGGACATGACCTTGGCGTTGCGGAGGGGGAGGAAGGGCTCGGTCCAGAGGAAGGCTCCCGCCGAGCGCGAGCCGAGGGCGAGGAGCTCCTCCGCGTTCGCCTTCCGCAGGTCGCGGTTGATCTGCAGGTAGTTCTCGAGGAGGCTCCCGCGATCCTCGAGCCCCGGCGTCTCGGCCCGGATCTCCGGGACGACCTTCGCGAGGAAGCCGTCCTCGAGGGCGATCGTGTCGCGGGCCGGCGGCTTCGGGAAGAAGCGGTCCACGAACGCGAGCTCGGCCGTGTTCCCGGCGTCGTCCTGGGCGACGAGCCGAAGGGCCGCCGCGTCCGAGAGGACCCACGGCACGCCGAAGAGCGCGAGCCGGTCCTCCTTCCCCCCGCCCGGCAGCGGCGAGCCGGGGAAGAAGAAGACGCCCGCGCGCACCCCGTCCCGCACCGAAGTCGACCCGGCCCGGTAGACGACGATGCCCGACCCGCCCTGGGCCACGTAGTGCTGCGAGGAGAGGAGCGCGAGCGCGGGCGGAGAGAGCCGCACCGGCAGGCGCAGCTCCTTCACCACGGGGTCGGGGTGGCGCAGCCACGTCCCGGCGCGCTCGGCCACCACGCGCACGACGGCGTCTCCCTCCACGAGGCCGGGGACGGCGCTGCGGCCCACCTCGACGCGCAGCCTGTCCGCCTGCGTGCGCTCGCCCGACCACCCCCACGGCGGGAGCGGCCGGTGGGTCCTGCGGGCGACGACGTGCGTCGTCCCGGCCTGCTCGAGCTCGACCCGCAGGCCCGCGAGGCCCCGGCCCGCGGCCGTCGCGACGACCTCGAGGCCCGTCCGGGGACCGATGGCCTTCGCCTCGGCGCGTATCTCGACAGAGGGCAGGGGCCCGACGCGCAGCGTCGCCACGAGAAAGGCGGCGAGGATTGCGAGAGCGAGCAGCAAGGCGGCGGTCTTGAGGATCGTCTTCATTCGGGTTCGCTCCGGGGGGCGCTGGGGGGGCGGGATGCCCCCCCGGTTTGAAAGCCGGTCTGTCGGCCCTCAAGTATCTCAGTTCTGTAGGGCCGTGATGGGGCATCGCAACGCTTGCAGTCCCGCCCACGCGGCTTTACACTTGCCCCCGCCATAAGTCGCACGGGCTCTAGGGGCTAGGGCGGGAGCCATGGCTAGCGAGGAACCTGTCGATTCCGACACGGAGACCCTGGCTGCGACCGAGGTCGTCCGACCGCGGCGGAAGCCCTTTCACCGGGACCCGCTCAGCATCATCGGGTGGGGCATCGCGTTCGCCTCGATCGTCGCGTACTGGTACTTCTTCGTGCGCCAGCCCGTGCCGAAGCCGGGCCAGCAGATCGCGCGGCTCACCGCGGTCGAGGGCAAGGTCAAGGTGAAGCCGAACGAGCAGGAGGCCTGGGCAGACGCGCGCCTCTCCGACCAGCTGCACGTCGGCGACGTCGTGCAAACCGAGGCCCGTGCCGGTGCCCAGATCTCGTTCAACTCGGGCAGCGTCGTGAGCGTGCGCCCCGACAGCGTGGTGTACATCGGCGGCTCCGCCGAGGCCTCCACCGCGGCCTGGCGCGTGCAGTCCGGGCGCGTCAACTTCGCGACGGGCGACGAGGCGACCGAGATCCTGACCCCGACCCTGAAGACGACCGCGTACCAGAACGCCTCCGGGAACATCGACGTGGGCGACGCGGGTGACACCGGCGTCAAGATCTTCCGCGGCCAGGCCGAGGTCGAGACGACCCAGGGCCAGAGGATCAGCCTCGGCGAGAACCAGGCCGTGCAGGTCGACGCCGCGGGAAAGGCCGGCGCCAGACTGGAGCTCCCCCCGCCGCCGACGCTCGTCGCCCCCGCCTCGCGGGCGAAGCTGCCGCTCGTGGCCCCCCCCGAGGCGAGCGCGAAGCTCTCGTGGACCGCCGTGAAGAACGGCATCACGTACCGGGTGGCGATGGACTACAACGTGACTCAGGCCAACCTGCTGCTGTCGGCCGCGCTCGACGAGCCGGGCATCGCCTCCACGTCCCATGACGTCAAGGGCCTCAACGTCGGGCGCTACTTCTGGCGGGTGTCCGCCGTCAACAGCGACGGCCTCGAGGGGGCCCCCTCCCGCGTCTCGTACTTCGCGGTCGTCGAGCCTGAGGCGCTGCAGCGCGCGCCCACACCCACGCCGGGCCCAGAGCCACCCACCCTCGTCGTCGAGTCGCTCGACGAGGTGGCCCCCGGCATTGTCCACGTCGGCGGCCGGGCCGCCGCCGGCGCCACGGTGGCCGTGGACGGCACGACGGTCAAGGTCCTGCCCGACGGCTCCTTCAGCGAGTACGTGAGGCATAGCGGGCGGGGCCAGATCGTCGTCCGCGCCACGTCTGCCGACGGCCAGTTCACCGAGCAGTCGCGCTCCGTCTCGAAGCGATAGATGGCGCGGGAGCGCTGGTTCTTCGCCCAGGGAAGCCAGAGGAGAGGTCCCGCCCCCCTCAGCCGGGTCGTGGCGTCGGTGCTGGGGCAGCCCGACCCGCGAGCGGTGCTGGTGTGGCGCAAGGGCTACACCGACTGGACGCGAGCCGAGGACGTGCCGGAGGTCGAGCGCCGGATCGCGCCCCTCCTCGCGAGGAAGGCGGCCGAGGAGGCCGCGCGGCGCACGCCCGTCGCCCCGCCGGTTCCGGCTCCCCGGCCGCCCGCAAGGGTCGAGGAGGCGAAGCCGGGCAGCCCCGCCCTCGTCTACGGGGGCATCGCCGCCGGCGTCGCGGTGCTGGGGCTGCTGGCCTGGCTCTTCTGGCCACGGCCGCAGCCTCCGACCCCTCCCGTTCCCGTGCCCCTCGGCGGCACCACGGCGGACGACGCGCCGGCAGTGGTCATCCCCGCGCCCCCCGGCCGCGCCCCCACCGCCGCCCCGATCGCGACTCCCACCCCGCCGCCGCCCCGACCCGCCGCGGTTCCGACCCCCTCGGCCGCGGGGATGGCCGACCGCGAGAGCGACCTCCCGAAGTCGGACCTGCGCAGGCTGCGGGCGGTCTGGGCGTGGGAGGGCGACACGTTGAAGGGAACCGTCTACAACGGCACCGCCTGGCGCGTCACCGGGATCTACGTGCGCGTCTTCCGCTTCGTGAACGACGACTTCATCGAGGACCCCCGGTCGATCCAGATGGTGCCGCCCGGGGGGCAGGTGGACGCGGGTGTCGCCGACCTGCTGAGCAAGGTCGCCCCGGACCGCAAGAAGCCCGGCGTGAATCCCCTCGACACGGGCGCCTTCGAGGGCAAGGCCGGGATGCGGCCCGAGAGCTTCCGCGCCGAGATCGAGTCGGCCCGCGGCTACGCGCCGAGGTAGCCCTACCTCGCGTCGACGGCGATGAGGCCCTCTTCGGAGGGCGTGCCCTCGAGGCCGCGTGGATCCCGGGCCGACACACGCCACCGGAACGCCCCCTCCCAGGGGACCTCGATCCGCGCGGGCGAGGCGGCGACATCGCGCTGGAGGAGCACGACATCCGAGCCCACCGGCAGCAGCTCGACCTGGTAGCCCGGCGCGTCACCTTTCCAGCGCAGCTCCAGGGGCTCGCCCGGGGCCGCGTAGACCGGATCCTTCCCGGGCCACAGGCCGTCGGACGGTGGCGCCGGCACGGCCTCCGGCGCGGTCGGCGCGCGGCCGGGGCGGACGACCGTACCCCGGCCCGCGTCGAGGGTGACGGTGGACTCGCCGCCCTGGACGTGGAACCGCCCGGCGAGGCAGGTGACGAGCGTCTCCTTGCCCTGGCGTCGCACCACGGCGCGGCCCTGGCCGCGGACCTCGGCCTCCTCGGTCACCACCTTCAGCGCGTCGCGGACCTGCGCCTCGACGAGGGCGCGGCCGCCCCCGAGCGAGGCGGAGAGGAGAAAGGCATCGGGAAAGCCGAGGGTCGAGCCCGGCCCGAGCGTGAGGGCCATCCAGGGCAGCTCGACGCGCGCGACCGCGTCGGGACCGGTGCGCAGGGCCTCCCCGATCTGCAGGGGGCCTCCCTCCACGGCCGCCTGCCACGTGGCCCCCTTCTTCGTGAGCTCGACCTTGCGCTCCACGAGGCTGAGGCGGGCGAGCACGAGCGCGCCCTGCGCGCTCGCCGGCGCGGGGGAGGGGAGCGACGCGAGGGGTACGAGGAGCGCGGCCCAGTTCAGGGTCTTCCACCTAGAGGATCGACGTATTGGTCACCTCCGCTGCAGGCGGCGCGGCCTCCGGGCCCGGGCGCCGGGCCGTGGCGCCGCGGTCCGCGCCCTTCTCGGGGCGGCCCTTCCGGGAGCCGTAGTACTGGTAGCCGTAGTAACCCTTGGTCTTCACGTCCACCGCGTTCAGCACCGCCCCGACGACGTTCGGGGTCACCTTGCGCAGTGCGCCGAGGGCGCGCTTCACCATCGCGCGGTCCACCTTGTTCTGCTGCACCACGAGAACGGTCGCGTCGGCGCACTGGGCCAGCAGCAGGGCGTCGGTCACCGCCGCCACCGGGGGCGAGTCCACGAGCACCCAGCGGTAGTGCCGCTTCAGCTGGGCAAGGGCGGCGGGGAGGTCGGGCCGCGCGAGGAGCGCCGGGGGGTTCGGGGGGAGAACGCCGGCCGGGATCACCCACAGGTTGGGGATGCGGGTGTTTCGCACCAGCCCCGAGAGCTCGACGGTCTTCACGAAGTAGTCGGTGAAGCCCGGCTCGCGGGGCACGTTCAGGCGCTGGTGGAGGTTGGCGCGGCGCAGGTCGCAGTCGACAACCACGACGCTCTCCCCCGAGACGGCGAGGAGCTTCGCCACGTTGAGCAGGGTCGTGGTCTTGCCCTCGCCGGGGGCGGTCCCGGTGATGAGCACCACCTGGCCGGCCTCGCCCCGCCGCGAGAAGAGGAGCGCCGTCCGCAGGTTCTGGTAGGCCTCGGTGGCGAGGGTGGCGTCGTCCTTGCCGTAGCGGGGGATGGCGGCGAGCAGCTCGAGGTGGAGGTGGCGCTCCACGTCCTCGGCGTCCTTCAGCGTGTTGTCGAGAGCGTCGCGCAGGAGCACCCAGCCCGCGCCCAGCGCCAGCCCGGCGAGGAGCGCCACGAGGGCGATCTGCCGCTTGCGGGGCCACACGGGGTGGACCGGCACCACCGCGCGGTCGAGGAGGCGGATGTTGTTGTTCTGGAGCGAGGCGGCGATGTTCGTCTCGTTCAGCTTCTGCAGCAGCACCGCGTAGAGGCCGGCCGCGGAGTCCGCCTTCTTCCTGAGCGACTCCAGCTCGGTCAGCTTCTGGCTCTGCTCGGCGGCGCGACCCTTGTGGTCGTCGATCGCCGCCTTGAGCTCGGCCTCCTTCCGCTGGAGCTGACGGTACTCCGCGCGCAGGCCCTCCTCGATCTGCGCGACCCGGGCGTCCCGGTCCTTGCGCAGCTGCTGCGTCTGGACCTGGATCTTCTGGATCTCCGGGTGGCCCTCCTTGTACTTCTCGCGCAGCCGGGCGAGGTCGAGGGTGAGGGACTGGATCTTCCCGTCGATCTCGGAGGCCACCTGGTCGCCCGCCACCTGCGGGATCGCGTCCAGGCGGCGGCCGCGCCGGCGCGCCTCCACGAACTCCCCGAGCTGCGCCTCGAGCTCGATCCTCCGGGCCTGCGCCTGGATGTGGTCCTCGTTGAGCTTGGTGATCGAGGTGGTGATCGCGGAGACGCTGCCCTCGGGCACGAAGAGGTCCTGGCCCTGGTAGGTCTTCAGGAGCTTGTCCTGGGCCTCCTGCATCCCGGTCTCGGTCTCGGCCAGCCGTTCGGTGACCCACTTGTAGGCGCGCTTGGCCGCCTCCACCTGGCCCTCGATGCTGTAGTCCATGTAGACGTCGGACAGCGTGTTGGCCCAGAGCGCCGCGTCCTCGGGCTGGTTGTGGGTGACCCTCACCTCGACCACGTAGGTGTCGGGCACCGGCTCGACCGCGACGGTGGAGAGAAGCAGGCCCACGGGGTCGCCGGCGGCCTGGAAAGCCGGCTGGTCCCTGAGCTTCAGCCTGTCCACCACGCGCTCCGCGATCGCCCGCGAGTGCAGGACGTTGAGCTGGGTGTTGAAGAACTGGCGGTCCCGCATCGGGCTGCCCGTCTGGACGAGGGCGTCGGTGACGGTCAGCGACGTCGGGTTCGGGGGCATGACCTGAAGCAGCGTGCGCGCCTGGTAGCGCGGGACCTGCAGCTCCCCGGCGAGGACGCCCAGCCCGAGACCGCCGATCGCGGCGGCCGCGAGCAGGACGCGCCGGCGCCAGAGGAGCTCCGCGTAGTACCGGACCTCGAGGTCGCGCGGCGCGCCGCCGGGGTCGATGTCGCCCGGCCGAGGAACGTGGACGTTCGTGCTCATAGTCGTCGGGCCCTGACCACCACCTGGTCGCCTGGCGCCAGCGCGAGGTCCTCCACCCTGCCCTCGCGGACGGCCCCGAGGTCGACCTCGATATCGCCGTCCCTCCGCCGCACGAGGACGCGCTCGCTCCCGTTGCGGAGGATCCCCCCGGCGGCCTCGACGGCCCGGCTCAGGGTCAGCGTGCCCTCGAACTCATGCCGGCCCGGCCGCCGGACGGCGCCGCTCACCGTGACCCAGCGCTGGATCATGGCGGTGATCACGTCCCCCGCGAGGAGGGGCAGGCCGAGCTGCTCGAGCTCTTCCAGGGTCGGGCTCGCGCCCGCGAAGCGGAAGCGCGCCGATCGGGTGCCGTCCGCGAACGCCCCTGCCGACCTCTCCAGGACCACCTCGCCCGAGGCGCCGTCCTGGAAGCCGCCCGCATCGAGGAGCGCGTCCACGAGACGCGTGCCGCTGCGCAGCGGCTTCCTCCCCGGACGCAGCACCGCGCCGCGCACCCACACGAACTGGCTCTGGTACTCCCT
>Ga0316622_100004655_pt1 | contig 10116 bp, 9 predicted proteins | sample OWC_Aug_OW2_C1_D_FD_207646 | JGI IMG/M metagenome (GOLD analysis project Ga0316622, IMG submission 207646) | Wetland soil microbial communities from Old Woman Creek delta, Ohio, United States - OWC_Aug_OW2_C1_D5_C | ecosystem: Environmental > Terrestrial > Soil > Wetlands | place: USA: Ohio... | reverse complement strand
GCCGATCTGGAACTCCACGCTCTTGCGCAACCGCTCCTCGCTCAGCGCGCCGTCGTCGGCGAACGATGTGACCAGCGCTGTGATGATTCCCTGTGGTCTATAAGTCATCTCATCCTCCTCGTGACCAGCGGTCACACAGTGGGGTGGGTCCCCCGAATCTCTAGGTCCACAATGTTCCAGAGAATCTGGCAGATCGCCACGGAGGTCTCGGCATGCATGCCGTCCAGGAACGGCCCGCTCTTCCCCAGTTGGCCGTCGCGGCAGTCGTGTTCGATGCCGATGCGGAAGAACTCGCGCTCCCGCTCGGCCGTGTGCGCGAGAGAGGGGTTCTTCAGCATGACTGCCAGCGCGGCGGCCAAAGCGTAGCCGCCCCAGTTGCTAACCGAGACCGGATATAGAAACGTGGTGCGGGTGGATGCAAGGACACCCTGCCCACACGGGCACTTGCACACGGCGCCGAAGGGGAGCAGGTCTATGACCTGTTCGCGGACGTTGCCGAATCCGATCTCGTTCCCGCCGTCGCCGATTCCAATGGTCAACTTCCCGGCCTCCGTCATGCGGTTCACCAGGCCGTCGATCTTCGCACGCGTGCCCTCGCGGCTGGTTCCCGTCATGGAGTGCAGGACGCCAGCCGGGTTCACGCCGGCGCGCTCGATGCAGACTAGGGCGTCCAACCGGTCGGCCAAGAAAGCGTATTCATCCGGTTGTCCGAGGATCAGGGGAAGCAACTCGAAGCTTCGGCCGTAGACCTTGCTCAGCGCGCGCAGGACGGGGAAGATCGGTTCGTCGGCCATCACGGCGACCTGCCATCCTGCGGCGAACAGCGCGTTCGCCAAGACCACGGTGCCGAACGGGCCGTCGTTTTCTCCGGCCGGGAGATTCGCGGAGAGAGCGCCCGTGGCGATCCCGACGCGTCCGGCCGGGGCGGACAGGCGCGCGGCGATCGAGTACACCAGCGGCTCCGCCTTGTTTTGCTGGGCGATGGCATAGACGTCGCGCAAGACGCCCCTCGGCATGCTGGGCGGGCGGATCTCCAGCGTGCACACCTCATCGATGCAGCGATACACGAACACCGCACACCTCCTCTCGCCGCCTGGCGGTCGGCCCGGCGGCCGCCGGGCTCGCGCGTCACTTCCTGGCTAGCGGAATGAGATCCTTCATCGCCTTTTCCATGTCGTCCCACGCTTTGGCCATCTCGGCCGGGTCCTGGTACTGCAGAGCGATCCCGAGTTCGCCCTCCATCTTCTTGCGGTGCTCCGCGCTCTCCATGACCCGCATGAGCGCCTTGCTGAGCGTGTCGATGATCTCCTTCGGCGTTCCGCCAGGCGCGTAGAAATTGCGGTAGGTGGTGTAGAAGATGGGGTAGCCCTGAGCCTCCATTGTCCGCACGCCCGGGAGGAAGGGGCTCTCCTTAGTACCCAGAATCGCCAGCACACGGAACTCGCCACCTTTCACCAACGGGTGCAACTCGCTGGTGGCGCCGAAGTAGACGTCCACGTGCCCGCCGATGAGCGCCGGGATGGCCTCGCCGGTCCCCTTGTAATGCACGTAGGTGAACTGCCCCCCGGTGAGTTTCTCGAACCACAGTTCGGCGAAGTGCGCGTCCGACAGCGCACCCACGGTTGCCGCCTTCACCTTGCCCGGGGTGGCTGTGATGGCATCGGCGAGGTCCTTCGCGCTCCTGTACGGACTCTTGACGCTGACCGCCACGGCGCGGACGTCCGCGACGTGCGCGGCCACCGCCGACAGGTCCTTGCGCTGGAATGTGGCCTTGCGGCCGGGGTCCGTGTAGTTCATGACCACGCTGGAGAGCGCTGAGTACGCGATGGTGTGTCCGTCCGGCCTCGCCTGCGCCAGCTCCGTCATGCCCAACTGCCCGGACGCGCCGGGCTTGTTGATCACCTGCACCGGATTGCCCAGCTCCTTCTCGAGCCCGGCCGCGATGATCCTCCCGCCAATGTCCGTCCCACCGCCCGCAGCCCAGGGAATGATCAGGCTGACTGGTTGGCCCTTCCCAGGGAATTCGACTTGACCGCCTTGGGCGGTCACCACGACAGCCACCACACAGACGAGCAGCGCTGGTATCCAGGCCCGCCTCATCTCTACACCTCCGGGGCAGCGAGTCAGAGGCGTTGCCGCCGACCCGGTGTGGATGGAGAATCCCCGATCGGCGTAACAACGGACAACGGGATGCCCGTCGTCCAGTGGACGATTTGGGTGCCGTCCCTTTGCCTACTTCCGGGCCAGCGGAATGAGCTCTTTCATGGTCTTCTCGATCTCATCCCAAGCCTTCTCGACCTCGTCTGGCCCTTGGAAGTCCAGAGGCAAGCCCATCTCGCCCTCCACCTTCTTTTTGTGCTCCTCACTCTCCATTACCTTCTTGATTGCCCTCGCTAGGATGTCGATGACCTCTTTGGGTGTGGCACCCGGAACGTAGAGGTCCCTGAACGTCGTGTAAAAAACCGGATAGCCCTGGGCTTCCGCCGTTTTCACGCCCGGCAGGAACGGGCTCTCCTTCTTTCCCAGGACGGCAAGCACGCGAAACTCCCCGCTCTTGACCAACGGATGCAGCTCGCTGGTGCTGCCGAAGTAGGTGTCGACCTGCCCGCCCATCAGGGCCGGGATAGCCTCCCCGCCGCCCCGGTAGTGAACGTAGGCGAACTGCCCACCAGCCAATTTCTCAAACCAGAGTTGCGCGAAGTGGGTGTCCGACATCGCGCCCACGGTCCCGGCCTTAATCTTCCCCGGGTTCGCCTTGATCGCCTCGGCAAGATCCTTGGGGGACTTATAGGGACTATTGGCTTTTACGGCAATGGCGCGAGTATCGCCAACGTGCGCCGCCACTGCGGCCAGATCCTTACGCTGGAAGGTCGCTTTCCGGCCCGGATCCAGGTAATTCATGGCCACACTCGAAAGTGCCGAGTAGGCGATCGTGTGGCCGTCAGCGCGCGACTGCGCCAATTCCGTCATGCCGACCTGCCCGCTCGCCCCCGGCTTGTTCACCACCTGAACGGGAACACCAAGCTCCTTTTCCATGCCCAAGGCTAGCAGACGTCCGCCGATGTCGCTGCTGGCACCCGCCGCCCAGGGGATGATCAAGGTGATCGGTTGCCCCTTCTTCGGGAAGTCCACCTGTCCGCATTCCGCAGCCACCACGCTGCCCACCAAGAGGGCGATCGCAACCAAGATGCTCAACGGCTTCATGTCCTCCTCCTTTCCGTTTCCCAGACGACCGACCCAGTCTATCGCATGCTGCACGGGGCGCCTCCACGCTCACCCGTGCTGCTGCAACGTCCGCCTACACCTCTGAATCCCTGCGAGCACTCCGCGCTAGGCCGATCCCGGTCGTGACTAGGACGACAACGGCCAGAGCCAGGAAGGCGGCTGCGACGGGGCGCTGGAAGAATATCAGGAAGCTCCCCTGCGACATCGACATCGACTGCCGCAAGGAGTTCTCCATGATGGGACCGAGGATGAGCGTCAAGGCGATCGGAGCGAGCGGGAAGTCCAGCTTTCTCAACACGTATCCGATCACGCCGAAAAACACCATCACCCCGACATCGAATATCTGATTGTTGAGGCTGTAGGCGCCGACGACCGTGAAGAGCAGGATGAGCGTAAAGAGGATGGAGTAGGGAATCCTCAGGATCGAGACCCACATCGGAATCAGGGGCAGGTTGAGGACCAGGAGGATCACGTTGCCGACGTACATGCTCGCGATGACGGTCCAGACCAAGGGGGCGTGATCCCTGAAAAGCAGGGGCCCCGGGGTCACCCCGTTCATCATGAATGCCCCCATTAGCACGGCGATGGTCGGCGAACTGGGGATGCCGAGGGTGAGCAGCGGGATGAACGCGGCATTCGCGTAGGAATTGTTCGCAGTCTCGGGGCCTGCCACACCTTCGATCGCTCCGTTCCCGAACCGCTCCGGATGCTTCGATAGCTTCTTCTCGGTGACGTAGGAGATTATCGTGGGGATGGCGGTCCCGAGGCCAGGGATGAGGCCGAGGAAGAACCCCAGGACGGTTCCCCGCGCGATCGGCCAGGCCGAGTCCTTCACGTCCTGGCGCGTGGGGACGAGCGAGGTCATTTTGGCCTGCAGGACGCTTGACGACGGCTTCCCGGCGTTGAGCAGAATCTCACTGATGCCGAAGAGCCCGATGAGTATGGCGATGAAATCGATGCCCCGCATGAGCTGGATGCTGTCGAAGGTGAAGCGGGGAATCCCTTCCCCCACCTCCATGCCGACCATGGAGAGGAAAAGGCCCAGCATGCCCATCATCAGGCCCTTCACCAGCGACTTGCCGGCGAGCCCCATGATGAGCGACAGCCCCAGGACCATCATCCCGAAGAGCTCTGGAGGGCCGAACTCGAGGGCCTTGCGAGCCAGCGGAGGGGCAGCAATGACCAGGCCCAACATCGCCACGGTACCGCCGATGAACGAGCCGATGGCGGCGATGCTAAGCGCCGCACCGGCCCGGCCCTTGCGCGCCATCTGATAACCGTCGATGCAGGTGATAACCGAGGCCGTCTCCCCGGGGACGTTGATGAGGACGCTGGTGATGGTGCCCCCATACATCGCGCCATAGTAGATGGCCGCCAGCATGATGATGGCGCCGGTCTTGGAGAGGTGAAACGTCAGGGGGATGAGGATGGCGGTGGCACTGACAGGGCCAAGTCCCGGGAGAATGCCCACGACCGTCCCCAGGATGCACCCCACGAAGGCGTAGAGCAGATTGTCGAGAGCCAGCGCCGCACCGAAGCCGCTGAGGAGGAGCTGTGCACTATCCACGGGCCGCCCCTTATAGGCCGAGGCTCGTTAGAAACGGGATAGACGCCTTAGGTAGAAAGACTCCCAACCACTGCTCGAACACGTATCTCACCCCGAAGCTCCCCGCCACCGACACCACGACGGTGACGAAAAGCCCCTGACGCCCCAAGGCGTGCAGGAGGAAGGCCAGGAAGCCCAACATGGTCAGCGAGAACCCGAGGCTTTTCAGGAGCGCTACGCAAAGCACGAGCGCGCCGAGGATCGAGAAGATGTTACGCGCACCAGCTGAAGTGGGGATGAAGTCCTCAGGGGTGTCGATCGCACGTCCGACCGTCACCTGGACTAGCCACACGACGGACAAGCCGGCCAGGATCGCCCCTACCCAGAACGGGAGGAAACCCGCGCCGGGCCCGAGAACCGTGTAGTACTTCAGAGTGCGGCTCTCCCAGATCATAAACAGGCCGAGACCGACGAAGAACAGAGCGGCTACCTGGTACCCTCGCCTCAGCGTCATCTCCGCTCCCATCGGTGGAATCGGCCCGCTCGCGGGCGAAAAGTTCATTACGAATCTGGCACCCGCTCCCCGGATCGGACCTCCTCCAGATAGGTGTACACGGTGGTCCGGGACACACCGAGCAGTTGTGCGATCGTGGGGACGCCTCGCTGGATCTGAAAGGCGCCGCGCCGATCAAGCGCCGCGATCAGCGCCAGCCGCTCATCCCGACTCATGGCCGAAGGCGCCTTCAGGTTCTCGGCGAGTGCCTCCTCCACGATGCGTCCGAGCACCTCCTCGATCTCGTCCGTGAACCTTACGGCGACTGGGGGCACGGCAATCTCCGGCACGAGCTGCGTGAGCGCCTTGCGGAAGGCGACCACCTCGGTGATGTCGAGGTTGATGCAGAGGCACCCGATGACGTGCCCGCTGGGATCCCGCAGCATGATGGTTGAGGATCGCAAAGTCTTCCCATCCTTGGTGTTCCGCACGTAGCCGATCAGATCCTCCTGCGAGTCCCCCCCACGAATTGCTGCCAGCCCGATCTCGGTCACTGAGCCGCCGATGTTCCGCTTCGTAACGTTGCCCTCGATCCCGATGATCGAGCGCTCCGGGTCCGAAAAGTCGTGGATCACGACCTCGCAGAGGTCGCCGAAGGTCCGCGCGATCCCGCGCGCGACGGGGCGAAGGGCCTGCAGTAGCCACGCCCGAGCCTGCTGGGGGTCACTCCGTGAATCGACGCCCCCGTTTCCGCCGACCACGCTTGCAGTCTGTTGTCGCGCGCTCAATGGCGTCGCTCTCCGGGGCTTCTCGGTCTCTGCGCGAGCATCGCGCCCACGGCGCACTCGAGGCGCTTGACCAGCTCGTCGACGACGTGCGGCCGGCTTCCGACCGCGGTCAGGCGCAGGTGGTCGGCTTCGCCGAAGACGCAGCCGGGCGCGGTGGGGATCCCGTATTCCACCAGGAGGCGGTCGGCCAGATCCTCGCCGTCCCGACCGAGGCCCGACACGTTGATGAAATGTGCCGTGCCGCCGCCCGGCCACACCGCATGCAGGCCCTCCAACCCGTCGAGTGCCTGGCTGACCCTTGTCCGATTGGCCTCGCACCGCATTTTCAATGCGACGAGCCAGTCCTGCGGCCCCGTGAGCACCGCCAGGGCGGCCGCCTGTGAAAGGAAATTATTCGCCAGCACCATCCACTCCAGGAGGGTGGTCGCGCGCGCAATCAGCGCCGCGGCACCCACGACGTACCCAACGCGGAATCCCATCAGGTTGTGGGCCTTGGTTAGGCTGAACACAGTCACGGTCCTGTCCGCCGCTTCGGGCAGACAGGCGAGGCTGGTGTGCGAACGCCCGTCGTAGACCAGCCGTTCGTACGCCTCATCCACGACGACGATCAGGTCGTGGCGTTGTGCCACATCCGCGACTGCCCGCAGATCATCGGGCCCGGCGACGAACCCGGTGGGGTTGGCGGGCGTGTTCAGGAGGAGGACCTTGGTGTGGGGGGTGATCGCGCGCTCCAACCGTTTTGGATCCCAGCGGTAGCCATCCCGCTCGCAGAGCGGGACAGGACGGCTCACCCCGCCGACCAGCGCGATTGTGCCGCCGAAGACGTAGGCGGGCGTCGGGAAGGCGACCTCGTCGCCCGGCTCGAGGAGCGACGCGAGCACGACATGCAGGGCTTGCTTCGCGCCATTCGTGACGAGGATCTGACTTTCCGGATCGGCCGAGATCCCATTCTCCCGCTGCAGCTTGACGGCGAGCGCGCGTCGGAGTTCCGGCAGCCCTGCGGCGGGCGGCATCACGTGGTCCCGAGCCGCCCGGGCGACGGCCTCGAGCACGGAGGGATCGAGCGGCTCACGCGGCGAGCCCATCACGGGGAGGACCTCGACGCCGCGCTCCTGCGCCCGCCGCGCACGCTCGCGCGAGGCGACCGTACCCGAGCGCTCGACGCAGCGCGCAGACTCGCTCAGCTTCGCGAGCCACCAAGAGTCGGATCCGGTCCGGCAGGGATCGATCACGGCGGAGCACCTCCCTCGGATGGTCAGAACGTTACTACTTGTCAAGTACCTTGTCAAATAGTAAAGGTCCGTGTTATAAATTCTGACCACGTACGCGAAAGAGTTGCACAGGGACAGGGCAACAGTATTCCCGTCGAAACAGGGAGAGCGGCGATGACACTCGGATGGGCGGTACTGGGAACTGGTGCCCACGTCACGAAGTGGATGCTGCCTGCGTTGGAGAGAGCATCGGATACCCGGCTCGCCGCCGTTTGCAGCCGCGACCTCGGCCGCGCTCGAGCGCTGGCGGGACAGTTCAGCGTGGCGCGAGCCTATGATACGTACGAGGAGCTATTGCGGGACAGCACCGTTGACGTCGTGTACGTCTGCACCCCGAACGCCCTCCATGCCGAGCAAGCGATCCATGCAGCTCGGGCCGGCAAGCACGTCCTGGTGGAGAAGCCGATGGCGCTGCGGGTTGGTGATGCGGAGGCCATGGTCGAGGCGTGCGAGAAGGCCGGCGTGCGCCTCGGCGTGGGCTTCCACCTTCGTCATCACCCCGCGCACCGCGATGCCCGCGAGATTATCCAAGACGGTCAGTTGGGGAAGGCCTTCCTGTACGCTGCCCACTGGGTCGTCGCGAGTTCCCGGCGCACCGGCTGGTGGGAGGACCCCGCGATGGTGGGCGCGTACGTCCTCATGGCCCGCGGTGTTCACTTGATGGACTTAGCCTGCTTCCTCTCCGGCCGCGAGCCGACTTCGGTGAGCATGGCGAGTGATGGCCAGCGGCCCGGGCGCCCGCTGGAGGAGATCGCCATTCTGACGCTGAGGTTAGGCGAGGATGTCTTCGCCACACTGGCCGTCTGCCGCGATGCCGCTGCCCAGAACAGCCTCGTCGCCTACGGAACCCGCGGCTCGCTGCGTGCCATCGGCACGATAGGCCCGCACCCCACCGGCTCCATCCAGGTGGAAATGGAGGGCTCCACTCTCGAAACCAACTACCACGCCAAGGATCCGTACCAAGCGGAGATCGAAGCGTTCAACAGGGCGGTAGCCACAGGGGTGGCGCCGGAGGCGTCCGGGCTCGACGGTCTCCGGGTCGTCCGGATCACCGAAGCCGCGCTCGAGTCGGCCCGCACCGGCACGACCGTCAGGATTGCGTGAGGGGGAGTTTGGGAGGAATATGCACGGAGCGACGCAGGAAGACCGGCTTCGTGAGGCGCTGCGGACCTTTCCGCGGGTGCGGCTGGCGCGGCTTCCAACCCCACTCGAGGAGGCGCCCCGCCTCAGCGCCAGGCTCGGAGGCCCACGCATCCTGCTCAAGCGGGAGGACCTAGCCGGCGTCGGCACGGGCGGCAGCAAGTACCGGATCCTGGAGTTCACGCTGGCGCGCGCGAGCCAGGAGCGGGCCGACATACTGGTCGCGGGCGGGTTGGCACAGTCGAATCACCCTCAGCAGGTAGCCGCAGCTGCGGCCCGCTTGGGACTTCCGGTCATTCTGGTGCTCGGAGGACCGGAGCCGTTCGTTTGGCAGGGAAACGTCCTGCTCGAACACCTCTGCGGGGCAGACGTGCGCTGGCTGCCCGGTGCCGACCTCGACGGCGTCCGCCGGCACCAGGAAGCCGTGGTGGAAGAGTTGCGCACGCGCGGGAGGCGTCCCGCGATCGTCACGCTCACGCGTCAGGTGTACGTGCTCAGCGTGCTCGCCTACGCCAACTTCGCTCTGGAGTTGGCTGAGCAACTGGAGGAGGCGGGGGAGACCGCAGACGCGGTCTACGTCGGTTCGGGCGGCGGAACGTACGCGGGGATGCTGCTTGGGGCGCTCGCGCTAGGGCGACCCTTCCGCGTCGTTGGCCTAACTCCGACAGGGTCGGCCGCATCACGATCGCGCTACATCGCGGAACTGGTGCGCGAGGCGCTGACGCTGCTCGGCCTCGACCTCGTCTTCACAGGGAAAGAGGTTGATGTCTCCGATGCGTACCTGGGCGAGGGGCACGGGCTGCCGACAAAGGCGAGCGTCGACGCGATTCGCCTGATGGCCTCGACGGAGGGGATCTTCCTCGACCCCGTGTACACCGGCAAGGCGATGGCCGGGCTCGTCGACCATGCGCAATCCGGTCGCCTGGTGGGAAAGACCGTAGTCTTCGTCCATACGGGCGGCATCCCCGCGCTCTTCGCCTACAACGCGGTCTTCGCGCCGGGCTCTCTTCGGCCCGACGCCCCCCAGGAGGCGCTGCCATGAACTGCGGGAAGGCGTCGGTCGCTCATGGTCTTCTCGGTCCACGGGCTGGTTTCGGAGAAGCCGGGGCACCTCGGCTCCTCGAGTTGGCGCGCACGATTCCGGACACCATCGCCCTCGGGCGCGGCGATCCGGATCTGCCCACACCCCCGCACGTCATCGCCGCGGCCGAGGACGCGTTGCGGGCGGGGCACACACACTACACGGCACTGCGGGGGATACCGGCTCTCCTCCAGGCTATCGCCGAGAAGCTTCGGGGCGAGAACGGATTGGCCTTCGATCCCGAGCGCGAGATCATGGTCACGACCGGCACCCAGGAAGCCGTGGCGGTGGCGGCCCTGACCCTACTGGGGCCGGGCGATGAGTGGCTGATACCCGACCCATACTATTTCTCCTATGAGCTGGCCGTGCAGTACGCTGGCGGACGAGTGGTCTCGCTCCCGACCTTCGCGCGCGACGATTTCCAGCCGAATCCGGACGAGATCGAGCGGCGGATTACCCCTCGCACCAAAGCCATCGTGCTCCTGACTCCTCATAACCCGACTGGGGCCGTCTACCGACGCTCCGTGCTGGAACGGATCGCAGACATCGCCCGTCGCCGCGACCTCCTGATC
>Ga0316622_100004654_pt1 | contig 10116 bp, 7 predicted proteins | sample OWC_Aug_OW2_C1_D_FD_207646 | JGI IMG/M metagenome (GOLD analysis project Ga0316622, IMG submission 207646) | Wetland soil microbial communities from Old Woman Creek delta, Ohio, United States - OWC_Aug_OW2_C1_D5_C | ecosystem: Environmental > Terrestrial > Soil > Wetlands | place: USA: Ohio... | reverse complement strand
GCCTGCTCGAGTGGGTGCGCGCCGTCGACCGCCGCGCGCAGCCGACAGTCGATTTCCTCGTCGAATTGAACCGCCGCCTGCAGGCCGACATCGCCTACACGATCCGCTTGGAGCCCGGTGTCCAGACTTGCGAGGAGACGTTGCGCTCCGTCCGCGGGTCGTGCCGCGACACAGGCTGGCTGCTGGTGCAGATCCTGCGCCACCTCGGTCTCGCCGCGCGCTTCGTGTCCGGCTACCTCGTCCAACTCACCGCCGACGTGGCCGCCCTCGACGGCCCCTCGGGCCCGACAGCGGATTTCACGGACCTGCACGCCTGGGCGGAGGTCTATGTTCCTGGGGCCGGTTGGGTCGGACTCGATCCGACGTCGGGCCTGTTCGCCGGGGAAGGGCACATTCCGCTGGCCTGTACGCCTGACCCGGTGACCGCCGCGCCGATCACCGGCCTCGCGGAAGCGGCCGAGGTCGCCTTTTCCTTTGCGAATAACGTGCGGCGCATTCATGAGGATCCGCGCGTCACCAAACCCTACACGGACGAGCAGTGGGCGGCACTCGACCGCCTCGGCCATGCGGTCGACGTGGACCTCGCAGCGCAGGACGTGCGCCTGACGATGGGCGGGGAGCCGACGTTCGTGTCGATCGACGACATGGACGGGGCGGAGTGGAACACCGCCGCCGACGGCCCGACCAAGCGGCGCCTCGCCGACGCCTTGCTGCGCCGCCTGCAGCGGCGTTTCGCGTCGGGCGGCACCCTGCACTACGGGCACGGGAAGTGGTATCCGGGCGAGCCGCTGCCGCGCTGGGGATTGTCGTGCTTCTGGCGGCGCGACGGGCAGGCCGTTTGGCGCGACGCCCGCCTCATTGGCGACCGGACCCGCCAGTATCCGTACACCGCGGCGCACGCGCAGCGGTTCGCCGACGCCCTGGCACTACGGCTCGGCTTGCCCCCGGACCTGACGGTCGCCGGTTACGAGGACGCCTTCTACTACCTGTGGAAGGAGGGCACGTTACCGCTCAACGTTGACCCGCTGCGTGCCGACCTGTCGGACGAGGCCGAGCGGCGCCGCCTGGCGACGCTGCTGGAACGCGGCCTGGGCAGTGTGACGGGTGTCACGTTGCCGCTGCGTTGGCGGCTCGACGATCCCGAGCGCGGCGGGTGGCAGAGCGCGCAGTGGCGTTTCCGGCGCGCCCGCATGTACCTGGTGCCGGGCGATTCGCCGATGGGCTACCGCCTGCCACTCGACGCGCTGCCCTGGCTCGCGCCTGACCAGCGACCGCTCGAACACGAGCGATCGGCGTTCGAGGCGTTGCCGCCGCTGGGCGACGTGCACGGCCAGGTGGCCTGTCGGTTCGCCGAGTGGGTCGGGGTGCAACCGCATGAGGGCGTGCGTGAGCAGGTGGCGGCGCCGGAGGCGGATGGCGTCGTCCGCACGGCGCTCTGTGTGGAGCCGCGGGACGGGCAACTGTATGTGTTCCTGCCGCCGCTCATGTACGTCGAGCACTTCCTCGACCTCGTCGCGTCCGTCGAGGCGACGGCGGCCGAGCTGGACATGCCCGTGTTGCTGGAAGGCTACCCGCCACCGCGCGACCCGCGTCTGCAACATCTGCAGATCACGCCCGACCCCGGCGTCATCGAGGTCAACATCCACCCGGCGGCGGACTGGGCAGCGCTGCGCGAGCACACCGAAGCGCTGTACGAGGAAGCCCGCCTGTGTCGCCTCGGGACGGAAAAATTCATGGTCGACGGTCGCCACACGGGGACGGGCGGCGGCAACCACGTGACCATCGGCGGGTCGACGCCCGCCGACAGCCCGATCCTGCGGCGCCCGGAGGTGCTGCGCAGCCTGCTGACATACTGGCAGAACCATCCGAGCCTGTCGTACCTGTTCTCGGGCCTGTTCATCGGCCCGACCAGCCAGGCGCCGCGCGTCGACGAGGCGCGCGACGAAGGCCTCTACGAACTGGACATCGCGTTCCAGCAGATGCCGGCGGGCGAGGTGCCGCAGCCGTGGTTAGTGGACCGCCTGCTGCGCCACCTGCTCGTCGACGTGACCGGCAATACGCACCGCGCCGAGTTCTGCATCGACAAGCTGTACGCGCCCGACAGCGCCACCGGGCGCCTCGGCCTGGTCGAGTTCCGCGGCTTCGAGATGCCGCCGCACGCGCGCATGAGCCTGGCCCAGCAACTGCTGCTGCGCGCACTCATCGCCTGGTTCTGGCGCGAGCCGTACCGCACCGGACTGGTGCGCTGGAACACCGCGTTGCACGACCGCTTCATGCTGCCACACTACGTCTGGCACGACTTCGGCGAAGTGGTCTGCGACCTCGAACGTGCCGGCTATCCGTTCGATCGCGCCTGGTTCGCGCCGTTTCTGGAGTTCCGCTTTCCGCACTACGGCACGGTGCAGGTCCAAGAGTTGCGGCTCGACCTGCACATGGCGCTCGAGCCATGGCACGTGCTCGGCGAGGAGGTTACCTCTCGCGGCACGGCCCGCTTCGTCGATTCGTCCGTCGAGCGGCTGCAGGTGCGCGTGGCCGGCATGACCGACGGCCGCTACGTCGTCACCTGCAACGGGCGGTGCCTGCCGCTCCACCCCACGGCAACCGCGACGGAGTACGTGGCCGGTGTCCGCTATCGGGCCTGGCAGACCCCGTCCGCATTGCACCCGACGATCCCGGTACACACCCCGCTCGTCTTCGACGTCGTCGATACGTGGAACGACCGGGCGATCGGCGGATGCACCTATCATGTTGGACATCCGGGCGGGCGGCATTACGAGACGTGTCCGGTGAATGCCAGCGAGGCGGAGGCGCGGCGGATTGCCCGCTTCTGGCCCTACGGGCATACTCCCGGCCCCATGACCGTGCCGCCACGCGAGTCCAACGCGCAGTTCCCGTACACGCTCGACCTGCGCTACCGGGAGCCATGCTGACGCCCGCATGCCCGGCTGCAGGGCGGTGGCCGCGGTGTGAGGGGACGTCATGATGCTGGATGTCGCGGCCCTTCCTGCCGCGGCCGCCGACGCGGGCGGCCTGTTCTCCGGCTACCAGCCGTGGCCCGGCACGTACGACGAGATGTGCGGGCCCGACGGGGTCGTGCGGGCGCACTGGTCGTATCTGGCGCAGGCGCTCGACGCGCTCGGGCCGCAGGAACTCGGCCAACGCTGGGAGGAAGCCCACCGCCTCCTGCGCGAGAACGGGGTCACGTACAACGTCTACGATGAGACGCCCTCGACCGCCCGGCTCTGGCCGCTCGACCCGATCCCCGTCCTCATCACCAGTGCCGAGTGGAGCCAGATCGAGCATGGACTCGTGCAGCGCGCCGAACTGCTCGACCTGATCCTCGCGGACGTTTACGGGCCGCGGAGCCTGCTGCGGCGCGGCGTGCTGCCACCGGAGTTGCTGTATGCGGACCCTGGGTTCCTGCGTCCGTGCGACGGCATGCAACCGGCGGGCCGGCGCTGGCTGTCGCTGTATGCGGCGGACCTGGTGCGGGCGCCGGACGGGGGCCTGCGCGTCATTGGGGACCGCACCCAGGCACCGTCCGGGTGGGGGTATGCGCTCGAGAATCGGTCGATCACCTCGCGCATCGTGCCGAGCCTCTACCGTGATTCGCACGTCCATCGACTCAGTGTGTTCTTTCGGACACTGCGCGCCGCGCTGGCGCAGTTGGCGCCGTCGGGCGGCGACAACCCGCACGTCGTGCTGCTGACGCCCGGCCCGGACAACGAGGCCTACTTCGAGCACGTGTTCCTGGCCAACCACCTCGGCTCCACCTTGGTGCAGGGACCCGACCTGACGGTGCGGGACGGACGGGTCTGGCTCAAGACGCTCGACGGCTTGAGTCCGGTCGATGTGATCGTCCGGCGCCTCGACGACGTCTACTGCGACCCGCTGGAACTGCGGCCGGATTCCCTCCTGGGCACGCCGGGGCTGTTGCAGGCGGTACGCTTGGGCCACGTCGCGCTCGCCAACCCGCTCGGTAGTGGCGTTGTCGAGAACCCCGGTTTGATGGCCTTCTTGCCGGCCGCGGCGCGGGTCCTCCTCGGCGAAGAGTTGTCCCTACCGTCGCCGGCGACGTGGTGGTGCGGCACGGCGGACGGATGCCGCTACGTCGTCGAGCACCTGGGCGACCTGCTCATCAAGTCGGTGGACCGTCGGTCGAGCCGCTCGGTGTGTGTCGGCGCAAGTCTCAGCACTGGGCAACGGGCCGACCTGGTCGCCCGGATCCGGGCGCAGCCCAACCTGTTCGTCGGCCAGGAAGCCCTCACCCCGTCGATGGCGCCGACCGTCGTCAGTGCGCGGCTGGAACCGCGGCCGACGGTGCTGCGCAGCTTCGTGGTGGCGGGCGGCGGTGGCTACGTGGTGCTGCCCGGCGGCTTGAGCCGGGTCGGACCGGCTGCCGACACGCGCATCGTGGCGAACCAGCTGGGCGGCCTCAGCAAGGACGTGTGGGTGCTCGCCTCGGAGCCGGAGCGCGACACGCCGGCGATCGAGCCGGCGGTGGCGCCCGTGCGGGTCACGCGTGCCGCCGACGACGTCCCGGCGCGCGTGATGGACGACCTCTTCTGGCTCGGCCGCTACGCCGAGCGCACCGAGGCGTGCGCCCGGCTGTTGCGCGAGGTCCTGCTGCGGCTGCTGGCCTCCGACCGTGCGCGGCCCGATCCGGCGCTGCCGATCTTGCTGGCGGCCGTGACGGCGCACACCGCGACCTTCCCCGGGTTCGTCGGGCCCGACACGCCCGGGGCCTTGTGCCAGCGTCTGGCGCACGCGGAACCGGAGGTGCGTAGCGTCGTGCTCGATCGCACCCGGGTCGGCAGCCTCCGGTTCACCATCGAGGCGCTGGTGCGGGCTGGCCGGGGCGTGCGCGACCAGCTGTCGAGCGACGCGGTGCGCGTGATTCAAAGCCTCGATGCGGAACTGCGGCATCCCGCCGAACCCCACGCACTGGTGGAGTCACTGCAGCGGCTGATCATCTTGCTGGCGGCCTTCGCCGGCATCTGCGGCGAGAGCATGAGCCGCGGGGCCGGGTGGCGGTTCCTCTCGGTGGGCCGCTGCCTGGAACGGGCGCTGCACGGTGCGCTGTTGCTGCGCAACGTCTTCATCCCGGGCGCCGGCGTGCCGGGTACGCTGGAAGCGGCGCTCGGTGTGGCGCACAGCCTGAAGACGTACCGCCGCCGCTACCGCACGCGGGTCGACAACGCCGCGGTGCTCGACCTGTTGCTGATGGACGAGACCAACCCGCGCTCGGTGGCGTCCCAACTGGCGCACTTGGAATCGCTGGCGCACGCCCTCGGTGGGGACGAGGCGCCGCGGCGGAGCCGTGCGGAGCGCCTCGCGCTCGACGCCCTGACGCAGCTCCGCCTCTTTGACGTCTCGGTCGTGAACCTGCCGCCTGCCGCCACGCGGGCCCCCGATGGGCCGGCGGTGCCGGACGGCCTACACGCCCTCGATGCCCTGCTGATGCGGATCGGCAGTCTCCTCGCGACGCTGTCTGACGAACTGACCACTCGCTACTTCCGCCCGCCGCTGGGGCCACAACAACTGGTACGAGTTGCATGATCTTCCGCATTACCCACACGACGCAGTACCGCTACAGCCTGCCCGTCGACCTGTGCCACAACGAGGCCCGCTTGCGTCCGCGTGACCTGCCGACCCGGCAGCGGGTGGCGCACAGCGTCACGATCGACCCGCCCCCTGCGATGCGGCATGAGCGGACCGACCACTTCGGCAACTCGGTACTGTACTTCGCGGTGCAGACCGAGCACCGCGCGCTGACGATTTCCGCGGTCAGCGAGGTCGCGGCGACGCTGGCGCCGTCCCCCGTCGTCGGCGCGTCGCGGCCGTGGACGGACGCCGGTGCGCTCCTGCACGAGATGGCAGCCGAGGCGGCGCTCGAGGCGCGGCAATTCGCGCTCGATTCGCCGCTCGTGACCGCGAGTCGCGAACTCGCCGCATACGCGGCACCATCGTTCCCGTCCGGGCGCCCGCTGCTCGAGGCGGTCTTCGATCTCACGCAGCGTATTCATCGGGAATTCGCCTACGATCCGCACGTCACCACGGTCGCCACCGCACTGCCGGAGATGTTCGCGGCGCGGCGCGGTGTCTGTCAGGATTTCGCGCACCTGGCGATCGGCTGTCTGCGGGCCCTCGGGCTGCCCGCTCGCTACGTCAGCGGCTATGTCGAGACGCTCGCGCCACCGGGCCAGCCGCGCCTGCAAGGGGCCGACGCGTCGCACGCCTGGTTTGCTGTCTTCGACCCGGACGCGGGGTGGGTCGATTTCGACCCGACGAACGATCAACTGGCGGGGGCGCACCATGTTACCGTGGCGTGGGGGCGCGACTACACCGATGTGGCGCCGGTGAAAGGCGTGGTGCTCGGCGGCGGCGCCCACCAGCTCGAGGTGACCGTCGACGTGTTGCGCCTGCCGGGGCCGCCCGGCCCGCCGTGCTGAGCCGCACTCATGGAGATCACGCAAGCGCCGATTCTGACCCTCGAGTTGCCGTACCGCGAGCAGCTCCAGTTGTGGCGCAGCCGGTTCCGCGGCGGCCCGGGACCGCGCGTGGCGCTCGTCTCCGGAATCCACGGCGACGAACTCGAAGGGCTCTACGTCTGTCATCGCATCGCCGGGTGGCTGGAGGCACTCGCCCAGACGCAGCCCGCGGCGTTGCGTGGGACGGTCGAACTCTACCCGGCGCTCAACCCGATCGGGATCGACACGCTGCAGCGCTTCGTCCCGGTCTTCGACACCGACCTCAACCGCAATTTTCCCGGCCACCCCGAGGGGTTGCTGCCGCAGCGTCTTGCGGAGTCCGTGATGGGCGAACTCGCGGGCATGAGTCTGGTGATCGACATCCACGCCAGCAACGTCTTCCTGCGCGAAATCCCCCAGGTTCGCATCGCCGAGGAGTTCAAGGGCACGCTCGTGCCGCTCGCCAACGCGATGAACATCGACGTGATCTGGCTGCACGGTTCGATCACCGTGCTGGAGTCGACCATCGCGCACAGCCTGAACAGCCGCGGCGTGCCGTGTCTCGTGGTCGAGATGGGCGTCGGCATGCGCATCACGCCGGCCTTCACGGACCAGCTACTGACCGGCATCCTGCACGTGTGGCGGCGACTCGGGGTGTTGGGCGACGACGTGGTCTTGCCGCCGCTGTCGCACGCGCCGGTGATCGCCGACGATCACAACGTCCACTATCTCAACGCCGCGACGTCCGGCCTGTTCGTGCCCGAGGTGGAACACTGGACCTCGGTCACGCGGGGCCAGCGGCTCGGCTGCATCGTGTCGCCGTATGAGGGGCGGCGGTTGTCGGAGGTGCGGTCGCCCGTCGACGGCTTGCTGTTCACGCTGCGCGAGTATCCGGTCGTGTATGAGGGCTCGCTGATGGCGCGCATTATGGGGCTGGGTGACGCGCACGTCGCGGCGGAGGGCGTATGACCGCGCACCGGCTCCTCGCCATGACGGCCCCGCTGCGCGAGGACTTCGTGATTGGCCACCACGATATCGGCGATGCTGTGCGGCCGCCGCGGTTGGCGCTCGTCGGCGGCATCCACGGTGACGAGCTCACCGGCATCTTCGTCCTCTCGCGGCTGGCGCATTTTCTCACCGGCGTCGTGGCCGGCCGGCACCCGGGCCACCGCCTGCGCGAGCGCGTCGTGATCGTGCCCGCCGTCAACGTGTTGGGGGTCAACGTCCGCAGTCGGCGCTGGCCGTTCGACGGTACCGACATCAACCGCATGTTCCCAGGCTACGACGCCGGCGAGACGACGCAGCGCATCGCCCACGCCGTCTTCGCGCTCACCCGCACGGCGTACTATCGCGTCGACGTCCACAGCTCCAACCTCGACTTCGAGGAGGTCCCGCAGGTGCGCCTGTATGCGCCCGAGCCGGCGGAGCGAGCGACGGCCCCGCTGTTCGGCCTGCCGGCGATCATCGAGTTGCGGATGAACGCCGTCTATACGACGACAATCCACCACGCGTGGCGGCAGGCGCCGGGCGAGAACTTCGTGCTGCAGGCGGGCCATGCCGGCGTCTTGGACCCGGCGACGTGTGACCGGTTGTTTCGCGCGCTCGTCACGTTCGTGCAGCGGGCCGGGATTCTCGTCGGCAGCCGCATCGCGACTGAGGACGACGAAGTGCATTACTTCGGGCCGGACCAGACGGTGCCTCTCATCTCGGCGCACGCCGGCTTCTTCGTCACGCGCCTCGAGGTCGGCCGCTGGGTGCAGGCCGGCGACGTGATCGGCCAGGTGTTCGACGGGTTCGACGGCACGTTGCGGCATGAGGTCCACACACCGGTGGCGGGGATGCTCAGCGGGGTGCGCCGCCAGCCACTACTCTTCGAGGGCGACCTCGTCGCGCGCATTCAAACCCGCCAGCCGACGCCGCTGCACGTCCAGACGCACCTCACCGGCCAGGGGCAGTAGGGGTGCCACGGCACGGTCTTTCGACGGAGGGGGCCGTCGCGACCCCGGGCCGCCAGGGAATGAATTCCCTGGCTCAGTCGAGGCCAAGTCCACTGAACTGGACTCCGAAAAGCAGTCGGCTGAAGCCTAATGCCGGTACGATAAGCGGCGATCGGCCGAGATCGCACCCTTCGAGACGGCGCCTCCGGGCGAACGGTACCTGGCTGGCCGGGTGCGGTGGGCCAATGAACCCGACCGGCTGGACGCCGGTCCCACCGGTGGCACCGGCTTCCAGCCGGTGGCGGTTCGTTGGGAGGCTCTCGAAGGGGGAGCGGAAATCCTTTTTCCAACGGACTGTTCGGGCCAGTAGGCGAGGCGTACTTGCCGCTGGCGGCGCGGGCGTGTAAGCGAGACAGCATGCGCTCTGTGGGACGGGTTATCGCGGCAGCGGCGGTGCTGCTGAGCGGAATCGGCCTGAGCGGCTGCATCATGGGCCGCGTCTACCGCGACCAACCGCTCGACGAGCAGAAGATTGCGGCGATCGCGCGCGGCGTCACCACCAAGCAGGAGATCCTCTCGGAGTTCGGGCCGCCACAGGAAATCGAAGGGCGGGAACTCGTCGCGATCGGCGGACCGGTCGAGGCGTTCCTTACCCGCCGCGGTGAGCGCGCCCCGGTCGAACGGGTTGTGGCGGCGCGCTTCTTTCGGTACACCTACGCCCGCGCCAATATCCTCGCGGTCGTCTTGCTGCTGTTCAACTACGGCGAGTTCGACCAGAAGACCGACAACCTGGTGATCTTCTTCGACGGCGACAACCGGGTCGAGGACTACGCCTATGCGAAGCGGACCGACCAGCTGCCGCGCTTTGGCTTCCTGTCCCGGTAAGCGTCGCGGCATCGAGCCGCTGGCGATCGCCGCCGTTGCGGTCGCCATGCTGATCGGTGGGTGCACCATCGGTCGCTACTACCGTGGCGTGCCGCTGCGCGCCGACCCGAACGGTCTGCAGGAGGGCGAATCCACGCGGCACGACGTGCTGAACGTCTTCGGACCGCCCGACCGCATCCTGCAGAACGCCAGCGGCGACACGTTCATCTACGAGTACGAGCGCGAGAACTACTCCTCGTTCCGGCTGCAGGACCCGATCATCCGCTTCACCTGGTTCACGTACAGCCGCTCGCTCGGGCAGCGGGACCGGCTGGTGGTGGTGTTCGACCTGGGTGGCGTCGTGCGCGGGGTGGCCGTCGACCAGCACACCGAAGAGCTGCCGATGTTGTGAGCGAATGCTGCCGGCCCTCACGGCGGCGCCGGCGGCGCCGCCGCGGGGGTCGCGGCACCGATGGCGCTCGCTTCGAGTGCCTTGAATCGTTCCTCGAGCCGGCTGAAGCTCGTGGTCATCTGGTCCGCGAGTTTCTGGAACTGTTCCATCTGGCGCTCGGCGCGGTCCTTGGCGTAGGTGGCGGCCTCGAGCTTGCGGCGCAGGTCCTGCACCTCCAGCGTGGCGACGGCCGCCGGGTCCGGCCGCGGCGGCAGCACCTGCAAGCCGATCAGCAGCCCGACCGGCAGGCCGATCACCAGTCCGAGGATCACGCCGGAAGTGAACCGAAATCGCAACATGTGCCGTGTCGAACTCCATGGAGAAACTGGCACAAAGGATCCAGCCTCGCAAACGGCCTGCCGGCACCCTCACCCCCCGGCCCCCTCTCCCCGGC
>Ga0316622_100004653_pt1 | contig 10116 bp, 8 predicted proteins | sample OWC_Aug_OW2_C1_D_FD_207646 | JGI IMG/M metagenome (GOLD analysis project Ga0316622, IMG submission 207646) | Wetland soil microbial communities from Old Woman Creek delta, Ohio, United States - OWC_Aug_OW2_C1_D5_C | ecosystem: Environmental > Terrestrial > Soil > Wetlands | place: USA: Ohio... | reverse complement strand
TCGATCGTGCTGCGCGTGACGGCGACACGCGCGAGGGGGTTCTGGCCGACTGCGCGGGCCTCGACGGCGGCCCCGCTGGCGCCTGAGATGACCGAATCGCTGATGCTGGCGGTGGTGACGTTCGAAGCGCCGTTGCTTTGGGCGTACAGGCCTCCGTACTGAAGGATGTGCGAGTCGGAGATCGTGGCTCTCGCTCCACCCGACAGCGAGATCGCCAGTCCGGCGCCGTTGCGAATGGTGGACCTGACGACGGTCAGTTCGCCTTGTCCGGCAACGGAAATGCCGTTTCCAGGCAGACCGAAGATCACGCTGTCTTCGATCACCAGCGACGATGCGCCGGTCATCGCAATGCCGTCGGTGCCTGGCGTGGCGCCGGCGACGGGTGCGAGGACGACGTTGCGAAACGCCACGACAAGACCGCCGAGCGTGATCGAGACGGCCGGGCCGCCGTTCAGCGCGACGATGCTGCCGACCACACCCGGGATCGCGAGGATCGATACGGACCGGTCGACGTTCACGGTCGCCGTGTTGTAGTTGGCGGAGTCGAGCATCCAGATCTCGCCGTTGCTAGCGACAGCCGCGATGGCAGCGGGCAGCAAGCGGCAGGGAGCCTGCAGCGTGCAGGGGTTGGCGTCGCTGCCGTAAGAAGAGAGGTAAGCGCGGAACAACTGCGCCTGGGCGCCGCTGCAGAAGAGCAGAGCAGCCGCCAGGGCGACACGGGCCAGCTTCGTTCTCGACATTCGACTCTCCCGGGAAGGGTTGCAAACCCTTCGAAGTGCGGACGAGCCGGAGTCTGATACCGCGAATGCGCGTCCCGGTATCGGTCGGATGGGCTAGGGAAGCCGTCGGGCCGGGTCGATCGTCAATCGTCCGGTGCGGCCCCTGCCATCGGCTAACGGGGCGCCGTCGTAGTGATCGTGCCCTGTACGTCTGCGGCGTTGTCGACCACGGTGTTGTCGACCAGCGAGCGGAAGGTTGCGCCTTCGTAGTTGCCGAAGCCGGTCGCGTTGCTCGCGGCGACGCTGGCGGAGACGGTCATCGAGGCCGAGCTGCCATAGGCCTCGAATGCGACAGCGGAGTTGTGCGCAGCCGTCGATCGGAAGACGGTCATCCTGGCCTGGTTCGAGGTCGATGCGCTGGCGACAAATCCATAGGCGTTGTTGCTCGACACGCTGTCGGTCACCATCACGCTGACCGGCGACGATGCCACGGTAGGGCCGGCCCAGATGCCGATGTACTGGTTGCCGACGACCGTCGTGCGCGCGACGTCGCCCCTGGAGCCGTTGTCGAACAGGATGCCGTTGTAGTTGTCGCGCACGACGGTGTCGACGATGGTCACGACGGCTGGGGTCGCGATCTTGATTCCCGAGGCTCCGGTGAAGCCCGCGATCTCGCAGCCCTCGACCTTCAGGCTGGTGCCGTTGGTCATGAGGATGCCATTCTGGCCGGCGTTGAAGTTCAGGATCTTCAGGTTGCGCAGCGCCACTCTCACGCCAGGCGCGGTGATGTTGATGGCGTCACCGGCATTGCCGACGACGCTGCCCAGGGCGCCCGGGACGGCCAGGATCGACACCGACTTGGCGATGTTCACCAGTCCGGTATTGAAGTTGGCGGAGTCCAGCATCCACACCTCGCCGCCGTCCTTGACGGCGGCCAGCGCCGCAGGCAGGAGGCGGCAGGGTTGCTGCACGGTGCAGGGGTTGGCATCGCTGCCGTCGCTCGCGAGGTAGGCACGGAACAGTTGCGCCTGGACGGGCAGGGCTGCGAGCAGGCAGGCTGCTGCGATGAGGCGAAGCAGGGTCGGATGACGCATGACGTTCTCCGGGAAGGAACACCCGTTGCCGGCGCGCACTCGGATCGGCGAGCGGCCTCGGCACCCCGGCGGAGAGTCCGTCGCCACGCATCGGGTAGACAGTCGAAGCGCGCCGGCGGAACCCGAAGGACCCGGGCTCGAAGCGCTTTCCGTTCCCGACAGCGGACGCAAAGCAATCGCGTCACCAAAGAGTTTCCTCGTCCCGGCGGACGCCGTCGTGCCTCAGGTCAATGGGCGCGCAGGCAGAGGCTCCGACGAGCCGGTTGCCGCGTCGATGAGCTAGCGAGTGGATGAACCACTGGCACGCGGCGATGTGCCACGGCGCGCCCGGGCAGCGCGCCGCGAGGTGACCTGCAGCGCCTACATTGGCATGAGGGCCGTCAAAGTGCCACTCGGAGGATCGACACTTCCGCTCACCAGGTTGTTGCCGAGCGAAAGAATCCGCGCGTCGGTGCCGCTGATCCCCCAGGCGGTCAGGTTGTTGACAATGACGCTGCCGCCGATTTCGGCTTCCGCTGAAGAGCCCGGCTGGTTGGTCTGAATCAGCAGGCCGATCTCCGTCCCTTCGATGGTGCTCCGGACGATGGTCGCACGAATATGGATGCCTGCGACCGGAGTGCCGCCGAGCGAGACGCCTCTGAAGCCGCCCGAGATCAGCGAGTCGACAATCGTGACCGTCGTACTCGCGGCCGCGTCGCCGGCAGCGAGCACGCCACCGCCATTGCCGATCATCTGAGTGTTGGCGATGGTGGCGATCGCCCCGTTGACCAAACGCACGGCGCGGCCGCCGCCATCGCCGCCGTTGTAGCGCAGCGTGGAGTTGACGATCTTCAACGTGCCGCCGCCGATCACCCTCACGCCGTCGCCGGGCAGATTGGCGAGCAGGCTCGATTCGATGGTCAGGCTGGATATGCCATCCATTCTGACGCCGTGCGAGTTGGCGCCGAAATTGCCGGCGAGGTTGGTGATGACCAGGTTGCGAAGGCCGACACGCAGTCCCGCGGCCGGAATGCTGATCGCCGGAGTGTCCGCGATCGCCAGCAGGCTGCCGACTGCGCCGGGCACCGCCAGGACCGACACCGACTTGGTGATGGTCACCGTGCCGGTGTTGTAGTTGGCGGAATCGAGCATCCAGATTTCGCCGCCGGGGGCGACCGCCGCCAGCGCCGCCGGTAACAGGCGGCACGGCGCCTGCAGCGTGCAGGGGTTGGCGTCGTTGCCGCCGGAAGCGATGTAGGCACGGAAGGCCTGGGCGTGTGCGCCCGAGGCGAACAGCAGCGTGGCAGACAGCAGCAGGGCGCAGCGGGAGGACAGGCGCATGGCATCTCCAGTGGATGGCGACGATGTCACCCCCGGCGGCGGGCCGGCGGCGGCGCGCTGATTCTGTGCGAGGCGGGGCGTCAAAGGCAAGGGCCTCCGATGGTCGAGCGCTCCAGGGAGATGGGGCCTTCCCCAACGAATTCGATCGGCGCATGCAGGCCGGAACCGGTCTGCAACCGAGGCCGGACACGAGACTGCAGCCAGTCGGTCTCGCCGGGATCAGACATGGTTGCCAAACCGGGAGGCGTCCATACAAAACTCGTGATGGCCTCCCGCATGAGGCTGAGGCGCGCCAGGCCGCTTCCGGCCAGGCCCCCGCCCGTTGGGGCACCCTGTTGACTTGCACCGCGTCAGCGGGACGGGAGCGCTTCTCGGGACTTCGTTGATCCTTGACACCTGGCGCCTTCGTGTTCGGAGCATCCTGTGCGTGTGGTTCATAAATTTCCACGCGCTGGGAGTGTCACCATGCCGAAGCTCACGATGCTCGCTCGCTCTACTGCTGTCCTCGCCGCTGCGCTCGCCTGCACATCCGCACACGCCCTTCTATTCCGTGCCTACCTTGCTTCCGACGGCAGCGACGGCAATCCCTGCACGCTGGTCGCTCCCTGCCGCCTGCTGCCGGCGGCTCTCGCCGCCGTGGCCAACCAAGGCGAGATCTGGATGCTCGATTCGGCAAACTACAACACCAGCACCGTCAACATTGACAAGTCGGTATCGATCCTGGCCGTGCCCGGTGCGGTCGGCAGCATTGTGGCCACCGGGGGGCCGGCGATTCAGATAGAGACCCCCGGCATCGCGGTCGCCCTGCGCAATGTGGTGATCGTCCCGCTGTACCTGACGGGAACGACCACGGGGACGCACGGCGTGGCCTTGAATGCCGCCTCGACGCTGGTCGTCGAGCACAGCCTTATCGCGAACCTTCCGGGAGTGGCCGTGCTTTCGGACTTCGGCGGCGCGAGAGTCAGGATCGTGAACTCGATCCTTCGCGGCAACGGCAGTTTCGCCCTCGTGTTGAGGAACGGGGTTCATGGCGAGGTCGCCTCGACCCAGATGCTCGGCAATGCCGCCGGGATTAGCGCCTATGGGACGACGGCATCCGTGACCACGATCACGGTGAGCGACTCCGTGATCTCTGGAGGTTCTGAGGGCGTCTTTGCTCATTCCACTGCCCCCGCGGGTGTGACCAAAGTCACGGTCACGCGGTCCAGCATCTCCAACACCACGTTCCCATTGCGCGCAGGTGGCTACGGCGCAGCAACGGTCATCTCGGTTAACGGCTGCACAGTGGCCGGCAACACCTATGCTTGGCTAGTCGAAGACGGGATCATTCGCACGATGGGAAACAACCAGTTCACCGATAACACGAACCCAGGAGTGGGATCGCTGACCCCTACGGCGCTGCAGTAGCCAGCTTCCGAGCGTTGCTCCTGGAACGCCCGCCCTGCGGCGGGCGTCTTAAGTGCGCATCGCGCCGGCTTCGAAGCGTCGGCTACATCGGGACCAACATGCTCGACGGCGTGCCGTTGCTGTTGGTGTTGCCGAAGACTCGGTTGTTGCCGTCGGAGACGATGCTGCCGCCCCCGACTGCCTGCAACCCGTCCTTGTTGCGGGCAATCGTGCTGTCGGACAGGAGCACTGTTGCCAGGGCGCCGGCGTAGACGCCGGTGGCCCCGTTGGAGACGCTCAACACGCGGTCGAGCGTCAGCGACAAGGCGCCGCCCGCCTGCGCCAGAGCGACGAATCCATTGGCGACGTTGCTCGCCGCGCGGCTGTCGCGCACATGGACGACGCTGCGGTCCTCGACCCGAAGGCCGCGGCCATTGTTGTCCATGACCGTGCGCTCGATCGTGCCGGTTGCACTCGCCGTGCCACTGGGCTTGACCAGCACCGCGCCGGTGTCGCTCTCGCGGATCGCGACGTCGCGCACGTGGAAGGCAGCGCTGGTGGAGGGCTCGAAGTCGATGCCGTGACCCGTGAATCCGGCGATCGTCACGCGCTCCAAGTGCAGCCTGCCGCCGGCGAGGAACCGCACTCCGTTGATCCCGGTGCCGGCGCCTTCGATGGACAGGCTGCGCAGCGTGACGACGCAGGCCGGAAGCGAGATGCAATTGACGAGCACGCCGTTCACTCCGGAGGCGAGAATGCTGGCCAGCGTCCCGTCGCCGCTGATCGTGATCGACTTGGTGATGGTGACCGCGCCGAAGCCGCCCGGATCCAGCACGCTGATCTCGCCGCCATCCGCGGTCTTGGAGATCGCCCCGGCGAATGTCTTGCAGGGCGCCGTCCGGCTGCAGGGGTTGACGTCGTCACCGACACCGGAAACCCAGGTGCGGGTCGCCTGCGCAAGCGCAGGCGCGCTGAGGCTGGTCAGTAGGGCCAGGGCGCAAAGGAGCTTGCCCAGGCCGACTTTCTTCTTGGTCATTCTTTGCTCCCAACGGGAGATCGCGAGTGCGACCGGGCGGCAATTGTCGGGCAGTCGGCGGGTGGCGGAACGGACGCTCGCGCGGGCGCGCCGACCTTCTGTCGCCCGGTTGCCGTCGGTGGTGCCGTTGCGGTCGGCCAGGAGGAACGAGCGGCGGCCAGACAGGCGGCCGCCGAGCGCAGCGTTGTGGGTCCGGGCCCCAACCTCTCCTTGGCCGGGACCTGAGCAAACAGCGCCTCCTCGGAGGCGCTGTTCTCGGGCCTTGCCTATCGCTGTCTACTTCGGCGCGACGACCGTGATCGTGCCACCCGTGTCGATCGTGTTATCGAAGACGGTGTTGTCGCCCAGCGAACGGAAGGTCGCGCCGGTATCCTGCCTGAATCCGTAGTAGTTGCCTGACGCGACGCTGCCCGACACGGTCATCACGCCGGTGCCGGCACTGCCGGACACCCCGAAGCCATCTCCTATCGATCCGCTCGTGTTGTGGGCGGCCGTCGACCGCGAGATAGTCATCCTGGCGATCCTGCCTGCTGAGCCGGTGGCGAAGAAGCCCCAACGGTTGTTGCTTGACACGCTGTCGGTCACGGTGACCGTGACTGTCGAATCGAACGTGGGGTAAGCCCAGACTCCGACGTACGTGTTGCCCACCACGGTGGTCCGCGCTACGTCACCCGTAGAACCGTTGTCAAAACGGATGCCGTTGTAGTTGTCGCGCACGATGGTGTCGACGATGGTCACCTTCGCCGGCGTGGTCACGCTGATGCCGGCGTAACTGTTGAAGCCGGCGATCTCGCAGCCTTCGACCTTCAGGGAGGCGCCGTTCGTCATGTGAATGCCGTTCTGGCCGGCGTTGAAATTCAGAATCTTCAGGTTGCGCAGCGTCACCTTCACGGCGGCCGCGTTGATTTCGATCGCATCACCGCTGCTGCCGACGATGCTGCCCAGCGCGCCGGGAATGGCCAGGATCGACACTGATTTCTCGATGACGACCGGCGAGGTGTTGAAGTTCGCCGAGTCCATGATCCAGACCTCGCCTCCGTCCTTGACCGCCGCCAGGGCGGCAGGAAGCAGGCGGCAGGGGGCCTGCACCGTGCAGGGGTTGGAGTCGCTGCCGTCGGAGGCGAGATACGACCGGAACAACTGCGCGTGAGCCGTCGAGATGAGGAGCGGTGACAAAGCGATGGCGATGCAGAACAGAGTCGATTTCTTCATAAGTGTCTCCAGACGTACGTTCAGGAACCTGTACTCACTGCGGCGCGAGAGGCGTCAACACGCCGAGCGGCGCCCCATTGCCCCGCAACTGGTTGTTGCCGAGGGAAAGAACCTTGGCGCTGGCGCCGAAGACGTTCCAGGACTGGCCGTTGTCGGCGATCAGGCTACTGCCAAAGCTGACCTCAGCGGCCCCCGACGAAGCCTCGCTGTCGAGCGCTTTCGAGGTCCTCTCTATCGTGCTGCGCGCGATCGAGATGCGGGCCGCGGCGCCGCTCAGGTCGGCGTACGCCGACACGCCGTAGTTGCCGCCGGAGATGACCGAATCGCTGATGCTCACGGTCGCGGCCAGACCCGAGTAGTTGCCATAGGCCAGCACGCCGCCGGCGGCGTTGCCGAGCAGTTGCGACCCCGAGACCATGGCCCGCGAGTAGTCGTCGAGGCGAATCGCGAAGTTGCCGTTGTTGCGCAGGACCGTCTTGTTGACCTTCAGCGTGGCGCCGTTCTTCACTCGCACGCCGTATCCCGGCAGGTTGGCGATCACGCTCTTTTCGATCGTGAGCGTGGCCGCCGCGTTGACCTGCACGCCGTCGCTGCCAGCGGCAGCCCCTGCGACCGGACCGATGACGACGTTGCGCAGCGCGATGATCGGTTGATCGGTGCTGTCGATGACGATAGCCGGTCCGCCATTGAGCGCGACAATGCTGCCGACCACACCGGGAACGGCCAGGATCGACACGGCCTTGTCGATCGTCACGGTGGCCGTGTTGTAGTTGGCGGAGTCGAGCATCCAGATCTCGCCGCCGTCAGCCACTGCGGTGAGGGCGGCCGGCAGCAGCCGGCACGGCGCCGCCAGCGTGCAGGGATTGGCGTCGTTACCGTCGGCGGCGAGATAGGCGCGGAACAACCCGGCCTGCGCCGCGGCGCAGACAAGCGCCGACGACGCGAGGGCAATGCGCAATGCGTTGGTGAGGAACATGTCGTTCTCCCAGGATCTCGTGCGGCGCCGTCGACCGCTACTGCGGCGCCATCGACGACTTGGCGCCGACCGAAGTCGTGTTGCCGCTGAACTGGTTGTTGCCGAGCGAGACCACGCTGGAACCATTGCCGTTCTGGTACCACGCGTAGCCGTTCTCGACGATCAGGCTGCTGCCGACGTTGACCTCGGCTGCGCCCACGCCCGACGTCGTGCTCTGCAGCGCAAACGGCGTGTGCTCGATCGTGCTGCGGGAGACCGAAACACGAACCGTGGCGCCGGCGATCGTGGTCGATGCGCTGGCCCCTTCGCCCCACCCCGAGATGACCGAGTCGCTGATGCTGGCGATGGTGGTCGTGGCGGTCGTGCCATAGGCGTTGACACCACCGAAGTTACCGATCAGCTGCGATGTCGAAATCGTCGCCAGCGCGCCGTTCTGCAGGTAGATCGCCGGGCCATGGTTGTCGCGCAGGATCGTGTCGCTCATCTTGAGCGTCCCGTTGCCGACGATCGACACGCCGCGGCCGGGCAGGTTGGCGAACAGGCTGTTCTCGATGATGAGGCTCGAAGCGCCGGTCATCTGCACCCCGTGGGTGCCTGCCGTGGCGCCGGCCACCGGCGCGATCACCACGTTGCGCAGCGCCACCTTCAGGTTGGGCGCCGTGATGCTGATCGCCGGTCCGCCGTTCAGCGCGACGATGCTGCCCACCGCGCCCGGCACGGCCAGGATCGAAACACTCTTGCCGATGGTGACCGTGCCGGTGTTGTAGTTGGCCGAGTCGAGCATCCAGATTTCGCCGCCGCTGGCCACGGCGTTCAGCGCTGCCGGCAGCAGACGGCAGGGCGCGGGCAGCGTGCACGGATTGGCGTCGCTGCCGGTGCTGATCAGGTAGGCGCGGAAGAGCTGTGCCTGCGCGCTGGAGCCCGCGCACAGCGCGGCCGCAACCGCGAGACGGAGCAGGTTCGTACCGAGCGACATCTCTTTCTCCTTCACTTCGTGGCCCTTGCGACGGGTCACATCGGCGGCATCGGCGTCTTCGTGCCGAAGGACCCGGTATTGCCGCTTAACTGGTTGTTGCCGAGCGAGAGAATCAGGCCGTTGGTGCCGTACTGGTACCAGGCGTACTCGTTGTCGACGATCAGGCTGCTGCCGACGTCGACCTCGGTGCTGCCGCCTCCGATGGCGTGGCTTTCCAGCGCGCGCGAGGTGCGTTCGATCGTGCTACGCGTGACCGAGATGCGGGCCGCCGCACCGCTCGCGTCCGCCTGTGCGGTGACGCCGTAGTTGAAACCGGAAATCACCGAGTCGCTGACCGTTGCCGTCGTGGTCTTGCCGGGCATGGAACTGCCCGCCGCCACGCCTCCGCCGTTGTTCAGCATGTACGTCGACGAGATCGCGGCCTCGGCGCCGTCGAGCAGTTCGAAGGCGAAGTTGCCGGCCTGGCGCACGGTCGCGCCGGCGACCTTCAGGCGCACGGCTCCGGCGGCGATAACGCCGCTGAGCGGGATGCCGGCGATGACGCTGTCCTCGATCGAAATGGTCGACGCGACGCCGGACGAAATGTTCACGCGAACGCCAAAGGTTCCGGGCGGCAGTGTCACGGCCGGCGCGATGACCAGATTGCGCAGAGCGATCGTCAGCCCGGGTGTCGAGACCTCGATGGCCGGCCCGCCAGTAGCCACTAGGCTGCCAACGACGCCGGGAACGGCGAGGATCGACACCGACTTGGCGATGTTCACCGTGCCGGCGTTGTAGTTGGCCGAGTCCAGCATCCAGATCTCGCCGCCGCTGGCCACGGCATTGAGTGCCGCCGGCAGCAGCCGGCAGGGTGCCGGCAACGTGCAGGCACTTGCGTCGCTGCCGCTGCCGGAGAGATACGCGCGAAAGAGTTGCGCATCGGCGCTCGTGCAAATCACCAGCGACGCGGCAAGCGCGTGTCGAATCAAGTTCAGTGCAGTAGGCATCGGGACCTCCCCGGAAGTTGATGGCGGACCGACGATCACTGCGGCGGCAGAGCCGTCTTGGTGCCGGACGAGCCCGCGTTGCCACGCAACTGGTTGTCGCCCAAGGACAGGATGGTGGATCCGGCGTTTTCCTGGGACCAGGCGTTCTGGTTGTCGATGATCAGGCTGCTGCCGAAGTTGACCTCGGCGCTGCCGCCGGTGCTCCTGCTGTACAGCGCGGTGGTCGTCTTCTGGATCGTGCTGCGCGTCACCGAGATGCGGGCGACGCTGCCGTTTACATAGGAATAGGCCCACACACCCTGCGGGCCGCCGGAAATCACGGAGTCGCTCAGGCTCGCGGTCGTCGTTGTTGCCGTCGCGCTGAAGACAAGGAGCCCGCCGCCGAACCCCCCGGTGCCGAGGTTGTCGAGC
>Ga0316622_100004652_pt1 | contig 10118 bp, 10 predicted proteins | sample OWC_Aug_OW2_C1_D_FD_207646 | JGI IMG/M metagenome (GOLD analysis project Ga0316622, IMG submission 207646) | Wetland soil microbial communities from Old Woman Creek delta, Ohio, United States - OWC_Aug_OW2_C1_D5_C | ecosystem: Environmental > Terrestrial > Soil > Wetlands | place: USA: Ohio... | reverse complement strand
GAGACCGGAACGGGGGATATCGTGAAGTGCTTCAACGCGCAAACCTTCACCCTGAAGGTGAAGGGCCCCGCGACGGGGACAATCTCCCTCGCGTCCCCGGGGGAAGATTGCGTGGACGACGGGATCGTGAAGGGGACTATTTCGTACAACGCGTCTAACACGGCGGGTACATTCACCCCTGCCTGCCGGCTCACGAACGGAACGGTCTACACGGCGGCGATCGCTTCTTCACCGGGCGGGCTCCCTGCGTCGGAGACGTGGGAGTTCACGACCATCGCCGCCAGCCCCGACACGGACGACGACGGGGTCCCCGACAACGAGGACGACTTCCCGGGAAACAAGGGCAAGGGATCGCCCCCGAGTTCGAGGGGGAAAGGGAAGTTCCTGATCGACGTCACCGACACGGTGGGGGCATCCCTTGCCTTCACGGAAGGGATTGCCGAAACGAGCCCCACGCTGAACCAGGCCGGGAAACCTACCGGGTACGAGTTCCCGGACGGGCTGGCGAGTTATCAGGTCATCGATGTGGCTCCCGGAAGCACCGTAACGGTCAAGGTTGCCTTCCCCTCCGGCATACCGGCTGGAAGCAAGGTGTACAAGGTCGGGCCGGCCGGATTCAAGGAGGTCGGCAATCCGGCGATACAGGGCCATACGGTGACCCTGACGCTCACCGACGGGGGTGCCGGCGACAGCGACGGGCTGGTCAACGGCGTCATCGTGGATCCCGTCGGCGTGGCGGTACCCGTCGCGTCCGGCGGCGGGTCGCTGGACCTGTCGAACAGCTCCTCCGGCGGCGGGTGCGCCGTCGCTCCGGGGAAGACCTCGGGCGGGGCGGGGGCCATGGCCCCGCTGCTCCTGCTCCTGGTCGGGATGGGCGTCCGGCGGTTGCGGAAGCCGGGCCGCAGGGGGTAAAACACCGCGGGATGCCCGCGGTCCACGGGGGGGCGGCGCCGGTGCGCCGCCCCCTTTCCTTCTTGCGGGAGATTTACGGGAAGCCTTCCCGGGTAGAGCCTTACTTCACCGCCCCCATCGTGAAGCCCGCGACGAACCGGTCGAGGAAGAACGTGTAGACCACGGCCACCGGGATGCTGGCGATCAGCGCCCCGGCCATGAGCGGCCCCCACTGGAACACGTCGCCCCGCACGAGCTCCGTCGGCACGCCGATGGAGATCGTCTTCTTCGCCGACACGGAGATGAAGGTCAGGGCGTAGATGAACTCGTGCATCGACAGGGTGAAAGCGAACACCACGACCGTCAGGACCCCCGAGATCGAAAGTGGGAGCACGACCTTCCACATCGCCCCGAACCGGCTCAGCCCGTCGATCATCGCCTGTTCCTCGATGTCCTTGGGGATCGTCTTGAAGAACCCCATGAGCAGCCAGGTGCAGAACGGGATCGTGAACGTCGGGTAGACGAGGATCAGCGACCACAGGGATTCCTGCAGCCCGAAGAAAGAAGCGAAACGCGAGAGCGGGATGAACAGGATCGTGGGCGGAACGAGGTAGGTGAGGAAGATCCCGATCCCCAGCGTCTCCCCCCATCCCCTGGCCCACCGCGCCAGGGCGTAGGCGGCCGGGACGGCGGTCGCCAGCGTGATGACCACGACGGCGAGGCCGACCAGGAGGGTGTTCCACAGGTACCCCACGAAGTGGGTTTCGAAAAACAGGAGACGCAGGTGGTCCAGCGTCGGCGGTTCGTTGAAGAGGAACGGGTTGTTCAGCGGGCTGAACAGGTCGTGGTCCCGCTTGAACGCGGCGATCACCATCCAGTAGAAGGGGAACGCGCCGAAGAAGGCGAATCCTCCCAGCAGCGTGTACAGCCCACCGCGGCGGGCGATTTTTCCGAGGTTCGCCATCAGACCACCTCCGTGCGGCGGGCCAGCCGCAGGATGAAGACGGCGACCACGGCGAGCACGGGGAACATGAACAGGGAGATGGCCGCCCCCTGGGCCAGGTCCCCGGCCTCGATCCCCTTGAAGAACGTCCAGGAGGAGAGCACCTGGGTGGTGTGCACCGGACCGCCCCGGGTCAGGACGTAGACGACGACCAGGTCCGTGAACGTGAAGACGACGCCGAAGAGGAAGGCGATGCTGACGATTGGCAGGGTGAGGGGGATCGTGATCATCAGCGTCCGGCGCCACGGGGTGGCCCCGTCCACCTCGGCGGCCTCGAGCAGGTCCTTCGGGATGGAACTCAGCCCCGCCAGTTGGATCACCGTGGCCAGGGGGAGGATCCGCCACGCCTGGACGAGGATGACCGAGGCCATCGAGAGCCCCGGTATCCCCAGCCAGTACATGTTCGTCTGGAAGCCGAAGAGGGCGTCCTTCGTGCCGAGCAGCCCGACATACCGGAGAACCCAGTCCATCGGGCTGAAGATCGAGTCGAACATCCAGAGCCAGCCGATCGTTCCGAGGGAGATCGGCGCGGTCCACGGGAGAAGGATCAGGAACCGCACGAGCCACTTCCCCCGGAAGTTCTTGAGCAGGGCGGTGGCGAGAATCCGGGAAAGCAGGATGACGATCGTCTGGGAGACCAGGGTGAAGACGAAGGTGTTCCTCAGCGACATCCGGAAAACGGGGTCCGCAAGGGCCGCCCGGAAGTTCTGAAGGCCCACGAGCCGAAGCGCCGGGTCCCCCGTTGTGGCGTCGCTCAAGGAATACAGGATGGCCAGGACGAAAGGGGCCCCGATCATCGCCGCGATGTAGACCACCGCCGGGGCGATCATCAGCTTCGCGAGGGCCCCTTCCCTGTCGGTGATTCCCCCGTAGTCCGCGACGTGGGGCGGAGGAGCCGCGTGTGCCGGGGCGCTCACGTCGTCCCTCCCGGCAGCGCCAGGCCGGTCTTCTTGTCGAAGCGGCGCAGGTCCCCGCGGGCCACGGCGAACGGGTACGTCATCCCCGCCTCGATGGAAAGGTTCATGCTCCCCGGGAGGCGCGCCGCGACGTGGCGCGCGTGGGATTTCTCCCCGACGTTCCCGTACACGAGCCGCTCCGCACCCAGGTATTCCAGGTACGTCACCTCGAACGGCCAGGTGACGATCCCTTCCGACCCCTCTACCGCGTCGGCGGGGAGGAACGTCTCCGGCCGGAAGCCGAGGAGCGTATCCCCCTGGTCCAGGAGGTTCATCGGAGGGGATCCGACGAAGGTGGCCACGAAGGTGTCGGCCGGCCACTGGTAGATGTCCAGCGGCGTGCCCACCTGGCGTACCTTTCCCTGGCTCATCACCACGATCCGGTCCCCCAGCCCCATGGCCTCCACCTGGTCGTGGGTGACGTAGATCGTCGTGACGCCGACCCGCCGCTGGAACTGCCGGAGTTCCTCCCGCGCGGAGGCGCGCAGCAGGGCGTCCAGGTTGGAGAGCGGCTCGTCCAGGAGGAAGACGCTGGGCTCCCGGACCATGGCGCGGGCCAGCGCCACGCGCTGCCGCTCCCCGCCGGAGAGCTGGCGGGGTTTCCGGTCGAGGAGGCGCCCGATCTTGAACATCCCCGCCGCCCAATCGACCTTCTTGCGGACCGACTCCTCGTCCACCCCCCGTGCGCGGAGCGGGAATGCGATGTTCTTGAAGACCGTCATGTGGGGGTAGAGGGCGTAGCTCTGGAACACCATGGCGATGTTGCGCATCCGCGGCGGCAGGTGGGTGACCTCCCGCTCGTCGATGACGATGTCGCCGGAGGTGGGCTCCTCGATCCCGGCGATCATCCGCAGGAGGGTGGTCTTCCCGCACCCGGAGGGACCCAGCAGGACCAGGAACTCCCCCTCGTTGGTCAACAGGTCCACGTGGTCGACGGCCCGTACTTCCCCGAACAGTTTCGTTATCGCACGGATCTCCACACGCCCCATGGTCGCCGCTGCCTTCCGTGTCGTTTTTTGGAATGTGCATCGGGGGGCGGCGAGGTACCGCCGCCCCCCACGAGCCGGAGCGTGCTACGTCTTTCCGCCGACAAGCCCCTTTTGCCGCCACTTGGCGAAGATGGTCTTGGTCAGGAGCTCGGCCTGTTCTATCGCCGTCTCGGCCTTCATCCCCCGCGCGGCGTTCGCCATCATGTTCGGCAGGATGAAGGTCGCGTAGACCTCGCCCTCCGCCGGGTTTGCCGGTCCGGGGTGACCGACATTGGTGCTCCACTTCTCGGCGTCCTTGAGGACGAGGAGCTTGCCCTTGGCTTCCCCGGGGAGGGCGAACGGGTCGTCGGCGAACCAGGCGTTGTGGAGATCGCGCAGCTTCTTCGCCCCCTTCGGAACGGGGTACCCGCGGTCCCTCGAGGGGATGGGAGCGTCGAAGAAGGCCGGAGAGTTGTACAGCTCGCTGTAGTACATCGCCTGGTCGTAATTCTCCACCAGGTGGAGGAGGAACTTCTTCGCGGAGTCGACGTTTTTCGAGTACTGGGGAACCATGTACATGTAGATCACGTGCTCGGAGCTGAACCCGGTCCCACGGGGCCCCTTGAGGGCGGGAGTGAAGTAGACGTCCTTTGCGATCTCCGGGACCTCCTTCTGCGCCGAGCGGTACGCCGAGATGGAGTTGAGGATGTAGGAGGCGCGCCCGGCGATCAGCGCCTGGTTGTTCGAGACGGCGGTCCAGGCGAACACCTCGGGGACCATCGACTCCTTGAACAGCCGTGCCATGTAGGCGGTCGCCTCCACGGTCTTCGGGTTGTTGAGGACCACGTTCTCGTTCTCGTCCTGGATGCTGGTGTCGTAGGACCACAGAAGCGCCCGGGCCGCCATGTTCGAGTCGATCTCCTGGGACAGGCCGATGCCGAGCTGGATCCCCTGCTCCTTCTTGATCTTCCCTCCGTAGGTGATCAGGTCTTCCCAGACCGCCGGACCGTCCCCCTTGCCCGCCTTCTCCCAGAGGCTCTTCCGGTAGCAGCCGGGATCGATCGTCCAGCCGGGGCAGAAGGCGTAAAACTTCTTCGTGTTCGGGTTGTAGGAGCTTTTCCGGCAGAGGGGGTGCTGTTTCCCGAGCCGCTTCTCGGCTTCCTTGACCACGTCGGAGAGGTCGAGGACGCTCGGCTCGAACTGGGACGGCGGCGCGACCCACTCGATCAGGTCGTGCCCTTGCCCCGCCGCAACCTCGGCGGCGGTGCGGGAGGGGAGCTCCGCGAGATTGATGTGGTCCACCGTGACGTTGACCCCGTTGGCCTCCCCCCACTTCTTCGCAAAACTGTCGTACCACTCCTTGTCGAACCGGGGAACGAAGTGGGACCAGACGAGGATCTTCAGCTCCTTCGAGGCCCCGCGTGCCTGCCTCGGGATGAAGATCGTGGGGGCGGCGCCCGCCGCGACCACTCCCAGCCCCGCGGCCTTCACGAACTCGCGTCGCGTGATCAGTTTGCGTTTCGTCATGATCTCTCCTCCTTCCCCGGCGTGCGGTGGCCCGCGCGCCGGCCCCTGGGTTTCCGTCCCTCGTCCATCCTCGCTCTTTGCTGGAATGCTCCTTGAATCCGGCTGCTTTTCCGCCGGCGCGCAAGTTTGCGGTATGATGCATTACATCATCGGAACGATGCCCGGTCAAGGCAGAGGCGGCAAAACGGGAAACGGGGTCTGCTTTTCCGTTCCGGGCGCGTCGACACCGCCCGGGAGACAGGACAAAGGAGGCATGCGCATGGGCACGGTCGTCCACACGTCCCGGATAGCGATCGTCCGGGAAAAGGGCCCGACGCGGATCGCGCGGATCGAGGGGTTCCCCGAGCCGGTGTATTACGGCGTCCACGGGGGGATCAAGAACTTCTACAAGGTCGAACCGGACAAGGAGCACGCCGCGACGCTGGACCACATCGTCGGGGCCATCTCGGCCTGAATGATGGGTACACTGGCCACGGTGCTGGCCGGCAAAAAGGTTCCCACCTTCGGCGACCGGTTCCGCGCGGACGTGGAAGGGGACATCGAGGACGTGGACGGGGTGCTGCGGATCACGCGGATCCGGGTACGGTACACGCTGAAGGCGCCCGCCGGGAAGACGGGGGAGGCGCGCGAGGCGATGGGGAGCTACATCACGCGCTGCCCCGCGGCGATGAGCGTGCGGGGGTGCATCGCCCTCGAGGACACGCTCGACGTGACGGAACTGCCGGAGTAGGGGGGGGATCCGGTGCGGTTGACGCACAAGGGGGTATCCCCGCGCCTGCACCCGACCGTCTTCGTGGCGGAAGGGGCGATGATCGTCGGCGACGTGGAGATCGGCGAGTCCGCAAGCGTCTGGTTCAACGCGGTGATCCGGGGGGACATCCTCCCGATCCGCATCGGGAGGCGGACCAACGTCCAGGACGGCTGCATCCTGCACACCAAGGACGGATTTCCCCTGACGGTGGGGGACGAAGTGACGTTCGGCCACGCGGCGATCGCCCACGGCTGCACCATCGGGGACCTGTGCCTCCTCGGGATCGGCTGCGTCGTTCTCGACGGGGCCGTGATCGGGCGGGGGAGCGTGATCGGCTCCGGGGCGGTGGTTCCCCCGGGGACGGTCGTCCCGCCGCACTCGCTGGTGATGGGCGTCCCCGGCAAGGTGGTGAAGGACCTCGGCCCGGATTCCGGCGAGAGGAACCGGGCGTTCTCCGACAGCTACGTGAGGTACGCGCTCTCGTACCTCGGACAGGGGGGGTGATGGACCGCGTCCAGGAGATCTTCCGCGGGGACCGGCTGATCCAGGATTTCGGGATGAAGCTCCTCGAGGGCCGGGAAGGGTACGCGAAGGTCTCGGTGACGGTCGAAGAGCGGTTCCTGAACGCCCACCGCATCGGACACGGCGTCCTGTTGTTCGCCGTTGCCGACGCCGCATTCGCCCTCTCGGTCAATGCCGCCGTCGATGCGGTGGGCGTCCAGTGGAGCTGGAACGTCTTTCGCGCGGCGAAGCCCGGCGAAACCGTGATCGGCGAGTCCCGCATCATCCACAAGGGGCGCCAGTCGATGGTCTGCGAGCTCGTCGTCACCGCGGGCAACGGCCGCCTGCTGGCGAAGGGGCAGTCCACCGCGCTCCCCGTCTCCCGCGAGGCGTACCACGCCGCCCCCGGGAAACAGGGAACGGCTCCCCGGTGATGCCGGCGATCCGGTTGTGATACCCTTTTTTGAAATCTTGCCGGGAACCATCCGGACCCCGGACACGGATGTCGACGATGACAGTCAAGGGAGGGCAGGCATGAAAGGGATCCTTTCCCGGGCAGCGGTTCTGGTCTTCTGTTTTCTGTTGGCGGGGGGAGGTAGGGCGAACGCCCTCGAGATGGTGGAAGGGGATTGGGAGATCGTCTCCGAAACCAGCATTACGATGGGGACGATGTCGATGCCGGGCATGACCTCCAAGTCGACCCACTGCCTCACACGGGAAGATCCCGTTCCGGCAGCGGAGCAGGATAAGGATTGCAAGATGGTGGACCACAAGGTCGTCGGGAACAAGGTCTCCTGGCGCATCGTCTGCAAGGACGGAGAAGGGGAGGGGGAGATCACGTACGCCGGATCGGGGAGGAGCTACGCGGGGACCTTCCGGATGAAGACGGCGGCGGCCGCGGAGGCGCCGAAAAAGCGGACCGAGAAGTCCGGCGCGAAGGCCCAACAGAAGAAAGCGGCGGAGGATGGGGGGGACGGGGAGACGGCGATGATGACCATGAAGCTCGCCGGCAGGTATCTCGGCCCCTGCCCCAAGGGGCAGAAATCGGGCGCGACCGGCGAGACGGCGGCCCGCCAGGCCCAGGCGGAACAGGCGATGGCCCAGGCGAAGCAGCAGCAGGCGGAGGCGGAGGCCCTCCGGCAGAAGTGCGAGGAGTTCGTGAAGCGGACCGCCGTACCGGCGGAGGATCCGAACGCGTGCGCCCAGGAGGGATTCGCCAAGACGCCGGATTGCGAGCAGAAGGTCGGGAGTCTCAACCTGCAGTACGGCCTGTACGAGATCACCGTCGAGCGGGCCGACCGCAGCGGGCAATTCTGCTCCAAGAAAGAGGAAAAACGGAAAGCCGGGGAAAAACCGGCAACCGTCTGCCTGAACGGGGACAACCCGGTCCCGCCGGAGCTTCGGACGGGCCGGCAGGTACGGAAGGTAAAGCGGGGCAAGGACAAGATCACCTGGGAGGAATCGTACCAGGGCGGGGTAACCCGCGGCGGGGTCGTCTACAGGGGGACTTCCTTCGAAGGAGTCACGATCCAGAAAGGCTCCGCAGGGCCCGGCATGGAGCAACTCCAGGTCACGAAGGTCACGGGCCGGAGGGTGGGAGACGGCGACTGCCCGAAGGAGTCGACGGGGCGGGAGTACACGTCGAGGGCAAGGAGCGGCGCCGCCACGGGAGGTTCGAAAGGGAAAGCGTCATCCCCGGGAGAGGCTGGCGGGACGGCGGAGACCCCTCAAACCCAAACCCCGGATACTTCTCCGACTGGGAAGGAGAAACCGCCCGATGACGGGAAGGGGACCGGGGAGATCAATCCGGTGAAGGAAATCCGGAAACTCTTCAAATTCTGAGGTCCTCCCTGCTTTCCCCTTTGCGGGCAGGGCTGCTCCTCGGGATCTGCTTCGGTTTCGTCGCTTCGGCGGCCCAGGCCGGGTCCACCGCCCCGGCCGATCGCTTCGGGAGCGTCGGCGCGGCCTACCTCGTGAAGATCGACGGGCGGGAGGTGTGGGCCCGCAACCCCGACCGGCGGCTTCCCCCCGGGAGCCTGACGAAGATGATGACGGCCCTCCTCGTCCTCGAGCGGGCCGGACTCGGCCAGGTGGTCACGGTCTCGGAGGCGGCAAGCCGGGAGACGGGCACGCGGCTGGGGCTTTCGCCCGGCGACCGGATGCCCGTCGTCGACCTTCTCGCCGCCACCCTCCTCGGATCCGCCAACGACGCCTGCCACGCCCTCGCGGACCACGTCTCCGGGAGCGAGGGGAAGTTCGTCTCCCGGATGAACGCCCGGGCGCGGGAGATGGATCTCCGGGGAACGCGGTTCGCCAACGCCTGTGGCCACGACGCCCCGGGCCTGCACTCCACCGCCCGCGATCTCGCGCGCCTCGCGGAAACCGCGATGGGGAACCCCGTCTTCGCCCGGATGGTCGGCATCGTCCGCGGGGAGGTCGCCACGGCGGACGGCCGCAGGAAATTCCTCCTCGAGAACAAGAACGAGCTCGTCGGCCGGTACCGCGGAGCCGCGGGCGTCAAGACGGGCTTTACCCGGAGGGCGGGGAAGTGCCTCGTCGCCTGGGCGGAGAGGGACGGCCGTCGGGTCCTTCTCGTCCTCCTGGACGCCCCCGACCGGTGGTGGAAGGCGGAGGAGATTCTCGACGCCGCCTTCGCCCTTCCCTCCGGGGAGCCGGCGATTCGCTCGCCGTGAACCGGGTACCCCCGGTCCCCGTCCTCGCCGGGGCGGTCGCCGCCGCATATCTGAACTCCTTTTGGGGCGCCTTCCAGTTCGACGACTTCAACGTCATCGTCGGGAACGGAACCGTCCACACCTGGCAAGCCTTCCTCTCGGGCCTTCCCCGGGGGATCCGCCCGCTCCTCAAGCTCACCTACACCCTGAACTGGACCTCGGGGCTCGGCCTCTTCGGCTTCCACCTGGTCAACGGAGCGCTGCACGCGGCGAACGCCATCCTCCTGTACCGGATCGCGGAGGAAATCGGTGGGCGGTCCCTTTCCGGTTTCGCCGCCCTGCTGGCCGCGCTCCTGTTCGCCGTCCATCCCGTCCAGACGGAAGCGGTCACGTACATCAGCGGCCGGTCCGTCTCCCTGATGGCGTTCTTCTACCTCGGGAGCCTCCTCGCGTACCTGCGCGGGCGTGCCAGCAACAGCCGTTTCCTTCTGTATGGCGCATCCCCCGCGCTGTTCCTCCTCGCCGCGCTTTCGAAGGAGGTGGCGCTCACCCTTCCCTTCGCCCTGGCCCTTGCGGAAGGGGCCCGAGGCGTCAGGGCGGGATGGAGAAAGGCCCTCGCCGCCCAGGCGGTCCACTGGGCGCTGCTGCTCTTCATCGGGTTCTTCTTCCTCGCCCACTCCGGGTACGGCCGTCTGCTCGAGGCGTGCTTCGACATCCGCGGTGCAACGGCGAACCTGTCCACCCAGCTCCACGGGATCCCGTACCTTCTGTCCCGCCTCGTCCTCCCCCACGCGCTCAACATCGACCCCGACCTCCCCGTCTTTCCGGGATGGACCCCCGCACTGCTGC
>Ga0316622_100004651_pt1 | contig 10119 bp, 8 predicted proteins | sample OWC_Aug_OW2_C1_D_FD_207646 | JGI IMG/M metagenome (GOLD analysis project Ga0316622, IMG submission 207646) | Wetland soil microbial communities from Old Woman Creek delta, Ohio, United States - OWC_Aug_OW2_C1_D5_C | ecosystem: Environmental > Terrestrial > Soil > Wetlands | place: USA: Ohio... | reverse complement strand
GCGACCGGCCGCTCGCAGCCGAACGTCTCGCAGCACCTGGCGAGCCTGACCCACGCGGGGCTCGTGGAAGCGCGGCGGGACGGCACCCGGGTCTTCTACCGGATCGCCGACCCCACCGTGCTGCGGATCTGCGACGCGGTGTGCGACAGCCTCGTGGCTCGCGCGCGGGGGCAGAGGCAGACGGCCGAGACCCGGCGGCAGCGCCGGGCGGGAGGTGAGAGATGAAGCTGACGAGCGTCGTCCTCGCGCTGGGCCTCGGGGCTACCCTGGGTGGAGCCGCGGTGGCGCCGGCGGAGGACGTCCCGGTCACGCTGGCCGAGGCGCTCGCCCTCGCCGACAAGGCCAACCCGGAGCTCCAGGCCGCCGCGGCGCGTGTCGAGGCACAGGTGGCCCGGACCGAGTCCGTCCAGCGGATGCGGTGGCCGCGGCTCGGCCTGGCCATGGGCTGGTCCCGCATGGACCTGCCGGCCGGGGTCTTCGCGAACAAGCTGAACTCGGGCGAGTTCACCCAGGCGGACTTCGACGTTGCGAGCATCAACGACCCGAGCGCCCTCAACCACCTCGGCACCAACCTCTCCCTCGAGATGCCGATCGACGTCTTCGGCAAGGTGGGCAACATGGCGACCGCGATGGCTGCTTACGGCGACGCCGCTGCGGCGGGGACGCGCGACGCGACCCAGGAGATCCGGATGCGGGTGGTCGAGGCCTACCGCCAGGCCGAGATGGCCGGTCGCGCGGTCTCCCTGATGGAGCGGGTCGTGGGCGTGGCGAAGGCCCGCGAGGCCGAGATCCAGGCCCGGGTCGACACCGGCGCCGCCCTGCAAGCGGACCTGCTGCGCGCCCGGGCCCGACGGCGGGAGCGCGAGGCCGACCTGGCGGACCGTCGAAACCAGCGGCGCATGGCCCAGGCGGGCCTCGCGAGGCTCCTCGGCGCGCCGACGGGGACGGACTACGTTCCCACCGAGGGGCCGCCCCCGGTCGGGCCGCTCGAGGGCGACGAGGTCGCGTGGGTGGAGAGGGCGCTTCGGCAGAGGCCCGTTCTCGAGGCGGCCCGCCGCCGGACCGACGCTGCGTCGGCCTTCGTGAAGAATGAGAAAAACGGCCTGCTGCCCGATCTCGGCGTCTTCGGCCAGGTCTGGGACAACCGGGTCCAGGTGGACGACGGGAAGCAGTCGTGGGCGGTGGGCGTCGGTCTCAAGTGGGCCCCCTTCGACCCCGCCCGCAGCAAGCGATCGGCCGCGGCCACCGCGGAGCAGCGCGCCGCCGAGCTCGAGGTGCGGGCCGCGGCGGACCAGGTGCGCCTCGAGGTCGCCATGGCCTACCGCCGTGCGGTGTCCGCCCGCGAGCGCCACGCCGCCGCGTCGGGCGGGTCCGAGGAGGGGCGCGAGGCCTTCCGGGTGGTGCAGGAGCGCCGCAAGGCGGGCATGGCCACCCTGACCGACGAGCTGGAAACGGAGACGGCCGCGCTGGGCGCGGCGCTCCAGGAGATCGGGGCCGCCTCCGAGGTGGCCATCGCTGACGCGGCGCTCGAGCGCGCCGCGGGGGAGATCTGACGATGAGACCGATTCGTGCTGGGGCGTTCCTGACCCTCCTGGGCCTCGGCCTCGCCGCCTGTGGCGGCCACGAGAAGCCGAAGGCTGCCGAGCCCGCCGTAGGCCCGGCGAAGGACGTGAAGACCGCCGAGGTCGTGCGCGCCGGCGGCGTGGGCGAGGTCGCGGTGCCGGCGGCGGTGCAGGCCCGCAAGCGCGCCGCGCTGTCCGCCCGCCTGCCCGCCTCGGTGACGGAGCTGCCGTACCAGGAAGGCCAGTGGGTCATGGCCGGAGCGGTGGTGGTCCGCCTCGACGACGCGGCCCTTCAGGCGGCGGTCGCCGCGGCCGAGGCCAGCCTCGGGGCGGTCCGATCCGACCTCGAGCGCACGAAGTCGCTGCTCGAGAAGGGCGCGGCCACACCCCGTGAGCTCGAGCAGATGGCCGCCGCCGCGAGCGGCGCCCAGGCGCAGCTCACCGGAGCGAAGGACCGACTCTCGTACGCGGCCCTGCGGGCTCCCTTCGCGGGCCGCGTGGCCTCGCGCCGCGTGAACCTCGGCGACGTGGTGACCCCCGGCATGCCCCTCATCGAGATCGAGGGAGAAGGCGGCCTGGAGTTGCGCGCCACCGTCGAGTCCGGGATCGCCGCGACCCTGCGTCCCGGCTCGAAGGTCAAGGCGATGGTGGACGGCCAGCCGGCTCCCCTGAGCGCCACCGTCACCGCGGTCGCCCCCTCGGGCGACGCGACCACGCACCGCTTCGAGCTGAAGGCCGACCTGCCCGGGGCTCCCGGCCTGCGCGCGGGGCTGTTCGCGCGCTTGCTGGTCCCGAGCGTCGCCGGCGAGTCCCGACTCACCGTCCCCGCGGCCGCGTTGTTCGAGCGGGGCGGGCTCATCGGCCTCTACGTCGTCCGCGAGGGCAAGGCCCACCTCCGCTGGGTGGCCGCCGGAGCCCGTGACGGCGACCTCGTCGAGGTCCGGGCCGGAGTCGAGGCCGGCGAGCGCGTCGTCGTCGACCCCACCGGGCTCGTCGACGGGAGCCCGGTCAAGGAGACGAGGTAGATCATGAAGGTCGGATTCGCGGGCAAGATCGCCCACGCCTTCCTCGACAGCAAGCTCACGCCGCTCTTCATCGCGTCCTCCCTCGGCCTCGGGGCCCTCGGTCTCCTCGCCACTCCCCGCGAGGAAGAGCCGCAGATCCGCGTGCCGATGGTGGACGTCATGGTCGCCTGGCCCGGCGCCGAGCCGGCGGAGGTCGAGAACCGGATCGTCGCCCCGATCGAGCGGATCCTCTGGGGCGTCCCTGGCGTCGAGCACGTCTACTCGTCGTCCCGCCCCGGGATGGGGATGGTCACCGTCCGGTTCAAGGTGAACGAATCGAACGAGGACAGCCTCGTCAAGGTCTACGAGCGGCAGACGGCCATGGGCTGGATCATGCCCCAGGGCGCTATGCCACCGATCATCGAGCTGCACTCGATCGACGACGTGCCCTTCCTCACCCTCACCCTGTGGGGGAAGGGCTGGTCGAGCGACCGGCTGCGGCCGCTCGCCGCCGAGCTGGCCCAGGAGCTCTCGGAGGTGCCCGAGTCGAGCCGCGCCCAGATCATCGGGGGCCAGCCGCGCGTCGTGCGCGTGGAGCCGGACCCCGACCGCATGGCCGCGGCCGGCATCGGCTGGACGCAGCTCACGGGTGCGTTGCAGGCCGCATCCGTGCGACAGCCGGCGGGGACCGCGGTGCGGGACAACCGCGAGATCCGGGTCGAGGTGGGCCCCCTCTTCCGCAGCTCCGAGGAGATCGGCCGTGTCGTGGTGGGCCTCTCGCAGGGGAGGCCCGTCTACGTCTCCCAGGTGGCCCGAGTCGTGGACGGCCCCGACGAGGCGACGGACGCCGTCTTCTTCTCCCCCGGCCCGGCCGGGACGTCGGAGGGAGGCCCTGCCGGCAGCGAGCACGCGGCCGTCACCATAGCCCTCTCGAAGCGCACCGGGGCGAACGCGACCGTCGTCGCCGAGAGCATCCTCCGCAAGGTCGAGGACCTGCGGCCGCGCCTCCTGCCCGCCGAGGTCCGCGTGGACGTGACCCGCAACTACGGCGAGACGGCCGAGGAGAAGTCGAACGAGCTCGTCGAGCACCTGCTCATCGCGACCCTCTCGGTGGTCGCGCTCATCTCGCTGGCCATGGGCTGGCGCAGCGGCCTCGTGGTGGGCATCGCGGTGCCGGTGACCCTCGCCCTGACCCTGTTCATCTACTACGTGGCCGGCTACACCCTGAACCGGGTCACGCTGTTCGCGCTCATCTTCTCCATAGGGATCCTCGTCGACGACGCGATCGTCGTCGTCGAGAACATCGAGCGCCACCACCGGGAGAAGAAGGGCCTCTCCTTCCAGCGGATCGCGGTCGAGGCCACCGACGAGGTGGGCAACCCGACCATCCTCGCCACGTTCACCGTCATCGCCGCCATCCTCCCGATGGCCTTCGTGCGCGGGATGATGGGCCCCTACATGAGCCCCATACCGACCGGGGCCTCGGCGGCCATGCTGTTCTCGCTGGCGGTGGCGTTCATGGTCACCCCGTGGGCGGCGGTGCGCATCTTCCGGCACGACCACGCGGCGAAGGCCCACGAGGAGGGGCCCGAGGGCTGGTCCACGCGCCTCTACCGCCGCGTCATGACCTCGCTCGTGAAGAAGGCCTCGGCGCGCTGGGCCTTCTTCGCCTTCGTGGTGGCGCTCTTCGCCGCCTCGGTCGCGCTCGTGGGCGTGGGCTTCGTCAAGGTCAAGATGCTGCCCTTCGACAACAAGAGCGAGTTCCAGGTCATGATCGACCACCCCGAGGGGACGCCTCTCGAGGTCACGCTCGAGACCGCGCGGCGGATGAGGGACCACCTCGCCACGGCCCCGGAGGTGAGGAACGTCCAGCTCTACGCGGGCAACGCCGCCCCCTTCAACTTCAACGGCCTCGTCCGCCACTACTTCCTGCGCCGCTCGCCCCACTGGGCGGACCTGCAGGTCAACCTGACGCCGAAGCACGACCGGGACGCGCAGAGCCACGACATCGCCAAGCGCGTGCGGCCCGCCCTCGTCGCGATCGCGAAGGAGCGCGGAGCGAGCGTCAAGGTCGTCGAGATCCCACCGGGCCCGCCCGTCCTCGACACGATGGTGGCCGAGATCTACGGCCCGACGCCCCAGGTGAGGCAGGAGGTGGCGAAGGCCGTTCGCTCCCTCTTCGAGACGACCCCCGGGGTCGTGGACGTGCACGACTCGATGGAGGCGGACCGCGAGCGCGTGCTGGTCAGCATCGACCGGGAGAAGGCGGGCATGAAGGGCATCCCCGCGGTGGCGGCGGTGGAGACGCTGGCCGGGCCCGGCGCCGGCCGCGACGTGGCTCGGATCGACGCGCCGAGCTCGCGCGAGCCGGTGCCGGTGCGCGTGCGCCTCTCCGCCGCCGACCGGGCGAGCCGGGAGCGGCGCCTCGCCCTGCGGGTCGACTCGCCGATGGGCGGCCAGGTCTCGATCGGCGAGCTCGCCCGCGTGGAGCGCGTACCCGAGCCCCAGCCGCTCGCGCGCAAGGACTTGAAGCCCGTCGTCTACGTGATGGGCGACCTCGCGGGGGAGAAGGAGAGCCCGGTCTACGCGATCCTCGCCCTCAACGAGAAGCTCGACGCCCTGAAGCTGCCCGACGGGGCGGGGATCGAGCGGTTCTCGACGGTGGCCCCCGAGACCTCCGACCGCGTGGCCATGAAGTGGGACGGCGAGTGGCAGATCACCTACGAGGTCTTCCGCGACCTCGGCATCGCCTTCGCAGTCGTGCTCGCCCTCATCGCCGTCCTCGTGGTGGGGTGGTTCCAGTCGTTCACCGTGCCCCTCGCCATCCTGCTGCCCATCCCCCTCTCGCTCATCGGCATCCTGCCCGGGCACTGGGGCATGGGCGCGTTCTTCACCGCCACCTCGATGATCGGGTTCATCGCGGGGGCGGGGATCATCGTGCGCAACTCGATCATCCTGGTGGACTTCATCGAGCTGAAGCTGCGGCAGGGGATGGCGCTCGAGGACGCGGTGGTGGAGGCGGGCGTCGTGCGCTTCCGCCCGATGCTGCTCACCGCGGCCGCGGTGGTGGTGGGCTCGTCCGTGATGCTGTTCGACCCCATCTTCCAGGGCCTCGCCATCAGCCTGATGATGGGTGAGGTCGCGGCGACGCTCCTCTCCCGCCTCGCGGTGCCGGTGGTGTACTACCTGATCGCGCGCCGGGGCCGGGCGGAGGAGCTGCGCCAGGAGGGTCTCGCCCCCGCGGTGTCCGCCTGAGGGGCCGTTTTCCCGTTGACGAGGAGAGAGAAGAGATGACGATCGAGAGAGCGCTGCGAGCCATGGCCGGGTTCTTCGTGATGCTGTCGGTGGCCCTCGGCTACTGGGTGCACCCCGGCTTCTTCCTGTTCACGGCCTTCGTGGGCGCGAACCTCTTCCAGTCGGCGTTCACGAACGCCTGCCCGGCGATGGCGATCTTCCGCAAGCTGGGCCTGCGGGAGTGCGCGCCCGTGGCGTCGAAGCGGTAGCTGCGACAAGCCGACGTGGGCGGGCTGCGGCGCCCACGTGGAGCAGGCCCTGCGGGGCGTGCCCCCCGAGAAGCGGTGCCAGTGCCCGCGGCCGAAGTCGATCTTGGCCCGGTGGCTCGGCCGCTGAGGGCCGTCGACAACGAGCCCGCCCCCGCGGGAATCGTGGCGCCGCGTCCCCTACCGAATCTCGAGCGTGCCGCAGCGCGTGCCGTTCGAGGCGACCGGCCAGCTTTCGGCCGCGCAGGCCCGGTACGTTCCCTCGTCCTTCGCGATCGCCAGGAACTGATTGCCCCCGTGGTTTGCGCACGACCCCGGGAGGGACGCACACAGAGTGTCGCCGAAGTACCAGGTCGGCCCCCAGCGGCCGGTGTCCTGCGCCTTGCCGGTGACCAGGTAGTCGCAGGCCTCGCGCTCGGGGTGGCCTTCCGGCCGCGTCTCGCAGAACTTCCAGTCCCCGAAGCCCACCTTGTCGCAGTAGCCGTTCTCGTTCACGACCAGCGGCTTCGAGTCCACGACGTACCGGCCCGGCTCGCCGGCGTGCACTTTGATGTGCATGCGGAGCAGGGGCGGCGGCGTGGGGCTGGAGCAGACCATGCCCGCCGGCAGCCCGCTCGAGCCGCCCGGTGCGGGGGGCGCGCTCGGGCTGGGGCTGGGCAGGATGACGGGCGGCGTTGGAGTCCCCGTTGGTGAGGACGAGTTGGACCCACACTGGGCGAGCGTCAGGCCCGTGGCCGCCCAGGCGCCAAGCGGCAGCAGTTGTCTGAGGTTCACGGCGCTTCCTCCCGCGGCTTCACAGAAGGTAGAGTAACACCTCAGAAGGTAGGGCTCAACTAGTCCATCTAGAAGAAGAAAAAGCCTACCTGCACTTGCTCTGTCCGGCCACGATCGTACAGAGGCCACACCGGCTTCCCGGCCGGGCCGGATCCTGCGACACGGGGACGTCGGGGGCGGCACAGGCGTTGAAGGCGCCTTCCCCCTTCGCGAGCACCAGGAACTGGTTGTCGGGGTTGTTCCGGCACCCCTCCTTGTCGTCCTCCGAGCACGGCTTGCCGTTCGCGGTCCAGGTCGGGCCCCAGCGGCCGGTGTCGCTGGCCTTGCCCACGGCCAGGTAGTCGCACGCCGTGGCCTGCGGGTCGCCTTCCTCGCGCGTGTAGCAGAAGTAGCCGCTGAATCCCACCTTCTCGCAGTAGCCGTCGACGTTGATCACCTGCGGCCTCGAGTCGAGGGTCTTGCGCGCCCCCGAGTCCTGGTGGACCTTGATGTGGATGCCGTACAGCGGAGGCGGGGTCGGAAAGCAGGTCATCCCCGCGGGAAGCACGGGGGTCGGCGAGGGTGCCGGTGTCGGCGTGGCGGCGACGGTCGGCCCCGGGGTCGGGGTGACGGTCGGCGAGTCGGCGCCGCCGCCGCATCCGACGAGGCCGGCGAGAACGGCAGTGGACGCGAGAACCACGAAGAGAGAGCGCTTCGACATCCTGAAACCACCTGCCTCCAGAAAAACGCGTCAGTCTAGCAGTCCGGCGGAAACGGGTCCTAGCAAAAAGGTGTGAGCTGTCGCTAGCCTCGCGCGCGCGAGGACACGATCACGATCTCGACCGTCTCCTCGGTCCGATTCTCCCATCGGTGCGGCGCGTGGGCCGGGAGAGTGACGGCGTCGCCCGGCCCGAGGTCGTGCTGCTCGTCCGCGAAGCTGAGCGTCACCTCTCCCTTCACCACGAACGCGAACTCCTCGTGGGGGTTGGAGTGGAGGTGCTTCCCGCTCTTCCCGCCCGGACCGAAGATCGCGACGACTGGCTCCAGCCTCCGGCTCCTTCCCATGGGCCCCAACGCCTCGAGGTGCGCGTCCGTCCAGGTGCTGTCGAGCCGGCGTCGGTCGGACGGGCGCACGACCAGGGATTCTTCGTCGCTCGCCGCCGCCGCGAAGAACTCGCCGAGGGTCACGCCCAGCGCCTCGGCGATCTTCTGCATGGATCCCAGGGAAGGCGACACCTGACCGTTCTCGAGCTGAGAGATGAAACTGGGGGAAAAGCCGGTCTGGGCGGCAAACGAGCGCACCGACACGTGTCGCTTCAGCCGCAGTCGCCGTATGTGCTCGCCCATGACCTGCGGCTCGATGGCCTTTCCCAAGTGCTCCCCACCTCTCGCGTCGCTGCGTACGCCTCATTCTAGACGACTCGACGGAGGCTCCGATTCCCACGGGGATGAACGTTCAGCGAGTCTGAACACCCAGCCACGACGAGCGTTCTTCTATTGTAAACAGTTGAGAATAAAAGACTTGACGTTCATGTGAGGCCAAGCCTAGCATCCCGAATCCGGTGTCCCAGGCAGCACACTCGGGCGTCAGCCGAGACCGTTCGCTCCTGGACGATCGTGACCGGGTGGCCCACGGGGGCGAGAGGGTGGTCGCTTTCTCGAGGTGGTTCGGATCCGTTGTCCTCGCCGGCCTCCTTGCCCACGGCGCGTGGGTGTTCGTGGCACGCGCCGGGGCCACGCTCCGCTCGCCCTGGAGCGGCGACTACGGCGAGGGCTGCACGCTCGCCCTGGCCGAGCTCCTCGCCGAGCGCGGCAACTACTTCCCCGACCTCACCGACTATCCCTTCTTCGTGGCCAACTACCCGCCGGCCTTCCTCTCCCTCGTGGCACTGGCGCAGAAGGCCCTGGGCCCCTCCCTCTTCGTCCCTCGTCTCATCGCGTTCGTCGCCACGCTCGGCATCCTGGCCGTCCTCTTCGACACTCTGAGCTTCATGCTCGGGGCGCGGGTGCCGGCCCTCGCCTTCACGGTCCTCTTCGTGATGCCCTGGTTCGTCACGACGTGGGCCGCGCTCGCCCGCGTGGACACGACGGCGATCCTCCTCTCGCTGGCCGGCCTGTCGATCGTGCTGCGCCAGGGTCCCGGCGCCGGGGCCTGGCCGGCGTTGCCCGTCTTCTGGCTGGCCTTCTTCACCAAGCAGAGCGCCCTGCTCGCCCCGGCCGCCGTGCTCCTGGAGCTGGGCCTCGCTCGGGACAGGCGCTTCCCTCGCGTGCTGGCGGCGTACGCGCTTCCGCTGGTCGCCCTCTTCGGCCTGCTGGTGCTCGCGACGCACGGCGGTGCGTGGCGCCACCTCGTGGTGTACACCGCCGCCTCGTCGTACGAGTGGGGCCGGATGGGGGAGAGCGGCGTTCAGCTCGCGGTCATCGGTGGTCCGCTGCTGCTCCTGGTGTGGGCGGGTGAGGCCCTGGAGCCCGCCGCGTTCCGCAAGCGGACGGGCCGCATCCTCCTCCTCTACTTCGGCCTGAACCTCGCGGGTTTCGCCACCATCGCGAAGGCCGGCGCCGCCCAGAACTGTTTCATCGAGCCGTGGCTCGCCACCGTCCTTCTGGCCGCGTGGGCCTTCCGGTGCCTTCGGCAAGGGCGTCCGTGGCTGCGGTTGGCCTGGCCCGCCTGGCTCGCCGTGGCCGCCGCGACCGCCCACTTCGCGTACCCGTCGCTCGATCGGCTGCCCCACGAGCTGCGCCATCCGGAGAACGCGAGGGCGTTCGTCGCCCTCGACCGGCTGATCCGAGAGACACCGGGGCCCGTTCTCTCGGAGAATCTGAGCCTCCTCGTGCTCGCCCGCCGGCGAGTGTTCCTCGAGCCCTTCGGGGTGACGCAGCTGGTCCAGCGCGACCTGCTCCGGCCCGACCGCCTGGTGCAGGACTGCGAGGCCGGCCTCTTCCCGCTGGTCGTGGTCGAGCGCCGCATGTGGGACGTCCCCGGCTTCGGCGAGTGCATCGAGCGGCGCTACGAGCCGCTGGGCGCATTCGGACGGTTCCTGGCCCTGCATCCGCGCCCCGGGGCGTGGGCGGGGGACGGGCGGCCGGGCCGGGGTATCGAACGGCCAGAGCCTGGGGCGGCTCAGGCCGTCGTCGACGCCCGCCAGGCCCCGGCGAAGCGGCGCACGATCTCGCCCGCCGGCTCGATGCGGTCGATCCCGGCGACGCTCCTGCCGGCCTGCCAGTAGTCGCGCTCGGGCGAGTCGCGCAGGAGCCCCCGCTTGAGGGCCCAGAGGGAGCGCAGCGCGTAGATCGTCCTCA
>Ga0316622_100004650_pt1 | contig 10121 bp, 6 predicted proteins | sample OWC_Aug_OW2_C1_D_FD_207646 | JGI IMG/M metagenome (GOLD analysis project Ga0316622, IMG submission 207646) | Wetland soil microbial communities from Old Woman Creek delta, Ohio, United States - OWC_Aug_OW2_C1_D5_C | ecosystem: Environmental > Terrestrial > Soil > Wetlands | place: USA: Ohio... | reverse complement strand
CGGCGGGTACTACGTCATCACCGGGACTGTGTCGGCCTCGGTCATCGTGGCCAGCCTGCCCGTGGCGCTGGCGGCGACGACCGTGCTGTTCGGCAAGCACATCGACAAGCTCGACGCGGACGCCGCCAAGCGCATCCGCACGTTGCCGGTGCTCCTCGGGGAACGGCGCGCACGCCATGGCACCATCGCAATGCTGACGCTGGAGTATGTGCTGGTGGCGTATCTGGTTGTGACCGGCGCCCTCTCCTGGCTGCTGCTCACCGTCGCGTTCGCCCTGCCGTGGTACGTGCGCGCCGTGCGCGTCTATGCCCACCCGCGGCCGGCCGGCCCGCCGCCCGAGTACCCGCCGAACATCTGGCCGCTTTGGTACTCCGCGTTCGCTTTTCAGCACACGCGCCGGTTCGGCGGGCTCTTCCTGCTGGGTCTCGCAGTCGACGCGCTGGCACACCGCCTCGGCCTCTTTTGAGGGTGTGGACGCGGGCTGGCGGCGTAGGGTCGATCCGCGCGCAGGAATCTGCTTAAGTGGACCGACGTCCGCGGCATCCCGTCCTTCAGACGGCGGCAATGCCGGCGGGCAATCCGATGCACGCAAGGCAACCACACGCCGCCCCGGGCGCGGCGTCGACGAACGCGAGGAGGAGAGCATGAGCAAACTGTGTGAAGGTCGGGTGTGTATCATCACGGGCGCCGCACGCGGCATCGGGCGTGAGTACGCGCTGATGCTGGCGGCCCATGGCGCGAAGGTGGTGGTGAACGATCTCGGGGGGGCGCGCGACGGCACTGGCGCGTCGCTCAGCGCCGCCGAGGAAGTCGTGGCCGAGATCAAGAAAGCCGGCGGCCAGGCAGTCGCCAACGGCGACGACGTCAGCGACTGGCAGGGTGCCCAGCGCATGATCCGCCAGGCCATCGACACCTACGGCACGCTCGACGTGTTGGTCAGCAACGCGGGCATTCTGCGCGACCGCATGCTCGTCAACATGACCGAGGCGGAGTGGGACGCCGTGATCAAGGTGCACCTGAAGGGCACGTTTGCGCCGGCGCGCTTTGCCGCCGAATACTGGCGCGAGCAGGCGAAGGGCGGCAAGACCATCTCGGCGCGGCTGATCAACACCACGTCGGTGTCGGGCATCTACGGGAATGCCGGCCAGACCAACTACGGCGCTGCCAAGGCGGGGATTGCGGGCTTCACGATCATCGCCTCGCGCGAACTGCGCCGCTACGGGATCACGGTGAACGCGATCGCTCCCGCCGCCCTCACGCGCCTCACCGAGGACCTGCCGATGGGTCAGGGCAGCGAGGAACAGAAGGAGCAGCTGCACCCGCGGTGGATCGCGCCGATCGTCACCTGGCTGGCGAGCACCGAGTCGGCGGGCGTCACGGGTCGCGTCTTCGAGGCGTCGGGCACGGTCCTCGGCATCGCCGAGGGCTGGCACCGCGGGCCGGTCGCCAAGCCGGTCGAGGATCCGACAGTGCTCGGCCCGATCGTGAAAGACCTGGTGCAGCGGGCGCGCAAGAACGCCGGGATGGACGGGGCGGATCTCGACTAGCCTCACGGAGGGCCCGCGCGTCCCACACGTGACGCGCGGGCTTCTGCCCTTGCGCCGCGCTCAGAGTGGCTGGGCGCGAACAGGGGTCTCTTCTTCACACTCCTCGTCGGAACGTTCGGACTCGAGAAACCGCGTCACCTCGTCCTTCGACGGCAGCAGGTCGGCCGCCTGCACGTGGCGGCGTGCCGCCTCCGCAGCACCCAGCCGTTTCGTCAGCTCTTCCAGTTCGGACAGCTGTTCCAAGGCCGCCGGCTGCCCCTTCCCCTCCTCCGCCCGCTGCAGGTACTCGCGACTCGCCGACCAATACGCAGCGAGCGGCGAGTAGAACTTGATCGCTGCGAATTCTTCGTCGACGGCGCCGCGGCGCACCAACAGCGCGAGTTCGCGGAAGAAGTCGAGGACCGTGCGGAGGTCCGGCGTGGGAGCGCTGGCCAGCAGCCCGGCCGCCGCACTGCCGCGGACGTCCAGCATCGTGTCGGAGTTCCACCGGTCGTCGAGCCGATCGAGCACGGTCAACGACGCGCTCAGGAGCGCCTGCTGGTTTGCCGCGCGCCACTGCGACACCAGCCAGCCTGCGCTCGCCACGGCGGCCAGCGCGGCGAGCGCGGCCAGCAGGTTGACGACCGCACTCAGGTTGGGACCTCGGCGTTCGCGGACGATCATGTCCGCCGCGTACCACGCGCTCGGGCGGCGCTCAAGGCGCCATTGGGACACACGCGGCGCGCCGTGGCCGGAACGGCTTGTACATGCACAGCCGCCGCGTGGTAAGGGACGGCGACGACACACGCTTGGAGAGGAGAGCACCCAATGGCGGATTTCTTCGACGTCGTCCTGTCACAGCGAGCATACCGTGCGCTGCGACCCGACCCGGTGAGCGACGATCTCATCGCGCAGATCCTGAACGCCGCGGTCCACGCCCCGAGCGGCGAGAACTCCCAGCCGTGGGTGTTCGTCGTCCTGACCGATCGCGCGGCGCGCCAGCAGCTGGCCGATCTGGTCCGTGCAGCCTGGGACGGCGGTGTCCGCGAGTTCGCACGCCAGCATCTCAGCGAGCGGTTCTTCGCCGGCGTCGAGCGCTGGGCGACCGTGGGCTTCGGCGACACACCGGTGCAGATCGTCGTGTGCGGGGACACCACCGCCTGCAACGAGTCCCTGTTGCCCTCGTCCATCTTCCCGGCGACGCAGAATCTGCTGCTCGCGGCGCAAGCATTGGGCTTGGGCTCGCTGTTGAGCACCTTGCCGCTGCTCGCCGGTCAGCAGGTGATCGACCTGCTCGGCCTTCCGCCGCACATTCGCCCGATGGGCGTGGTGTCGCTCGGCTGGCCCGCCCGGCCACTCAAAAAGCCGACCCGCATGCCGTTCGCGGCCAAGACGTTCCGCAACCGCTACGGCAACCCGTGGTAGCGGCACGGGTCGCGTTGCCCACGGGCGCGGTCAGACGGGTGGGCGCTCGGGGCGCATCCACGATTCGCCCGTGATCATCACGTCAACCGCACTGCCGCGCGGCACGACCGCCCCCGCCGCCGGCTCCTGCCCGATCACCCGGCCCGCCACCCAGAGACCGAGCGCTTGCCGTTGGGTGGTCACCGCGCCGCGCGTGAGTCCGGCCGCCTTGAGCAGCTTCGCCGTCTGCTGCACCGCACGGCCGAACAGCGGCGGGACCACGACGTGCCCGACAGCTACCTTGACGGCCGGCACTTTCGCCTTCGGCTTGCGCGGGTAGCGCTTCGGCTGCACGAAGTCGGTGACGAAGTCGAACGACATCGAATAGTCGAAGACCTCCTCCGCGAACGGCGCCATGCGCAGGTGCCCTTCGTGGTACATGTACCGGTCCATCGCATCCCAGTCCGCCAAGTCGCACGCCAGCCCGTAGTCGAAGGCGGCGTTGTGGAAGCGGGGCTCCGGGCTGAAGCCGCTGATCCAGTTTTTCACCTCCCGGTTGTACTCGGGCAGCTTGTTGAGCTCCGCGATGAAGCGGTTGATCTTGCGCCGCGGCGCGTCGGCCTTGAACTTGATGAAGACCACGTGGTGGATCGCCATCATCGCCCTCCGTGTGCGTGGGGTGGCCCCTCTCTAGCGCGTCGGCCTCCCCGCTGTCGAGCGACGGTCCGCAGGCCACGGCGGTTTGCGTCCGCGCACGCCTCGTGAAACACCCCGGGGCATGGAACGCATCGAGAACCGTGTGACACGACTCCTGGGCGTGTGCTACCCGATCGTCCAGGCCCCCATGGGCTGGATCGCCCGCGCCCAGCTGGCATCGGCCGTCTCCAACGCGGGCGGCCTCGGCATCATCGAGACCTCCTCTGGCGATCTCGACGCCGTCCGCATCGAGATCGGCAAGATGCGGGACCTCACCGACAAGCCATTCGGGGTCAACATCGCCGGCCTCTTCGTGCGCGACCCGAGCATCGTTGACTTCGTCGTGGAGCAAGGCGTGCGCTTCGCGACGACGTCCGCCGGCGACCCGCGCCAGTTCCTCCCGAAGTTGAAGGCGGCAGGTCTCACGGTCTTTCACGTCGTGCCGTCGCTCGCCGCGGCGTTCAAGGCCATCGAAGCCGGCGCTGACGGGCTGGTCGTCGAAGGCGGCGAAGGCGGCGGGTTCAAGAACCCGCGCGACGTGGCGACGATGGTGCTGTTGCCGCTGATCTGCTCGAAGGTCCAGGTGCCCGTCATCGCTGCCGGCGGGATTTGTGACGGGCCGACGATGGCCGCCGCCTTCGCGCTCGGCGCCGAGGGCGTGCAGATGGGCTCGCGCATGGTGGCGTCGGCGGAGTCGCCCGTGCACGAGAACTGGAAGCGGGCGATTCTCGCCGCGAGCGAAACCGACACCGTGTTCCTCAACCGCTTCAGCCGGCCCGGCTTGCGCGCGCTGCGCACGAAGACCTCGGAAGAGCTCGAACGGCAGCCGCACGTGGGTATGGAGATTTTCGGCCGCGCCCTCGACCTCTACTTTGGCGGCGACATGGAAGCGTCCATCGCGCTCGCCGGACAGACCGTGGGACGGATCGAGGAGATCAAGACGGTGCGCCAGATCATCGACGACACCATCGCCGCGTTCGAGGCAACGATCAAACGTCTCCAGGGAGCGATCCCGGTCCGATAGACGCCCGCCGCCGCGCCCGCGTGCGGTCCGGCAATCGTGTTGGCTCCCGCCGTGGATACTGGTATGAGATTCGCCTCATTTTCGCCACGAGTCCGACACGGTGCTGGATCGATTTCATCCCCTCGTCGCCCGCTGGTTTGCCCAGCGGTTCGGCAGCCCGACGGCGGCGCAGGCCGCGGGATGGCGTCACATTGCGGGCGGGCGGGACACGCTCATCGCGGCGCCGACCGGCTCGGGCAAGACGCTGGCCGCCTTCCTCTGGGCGATCAACCGCCTGGTGGCGGCGGGCACCGACGCCGGGGCGCTCGCGTCGACGCGCGTCATCTACATCTCCCCATTGAAGGCACTGGCCAACGACATCCAAAAGAACTTGCGCGAGCCGCTGGCCGAAATGCTGGCGCTCGCCACCGGCGAAGGTCTCCCCCTGCCCGACATCCGGGTAATGGTGCGGTCGGGCGACACGCCGGCGAGCGAGCGGCAGTCGATGATGCGACGGCCGCCGCACGTTCTCATCACGACGCCCGAATCGCTGTACATCCTGCTCACCGCAGAGCGCAGCCGCCGCATCCTGAAGCAGGCCGAAACGGTCATCGTCGACGAGATCCACGCCGTCGCTGGCGATAAGCGCGGCGCGCATCTGGCGCTGTCGCTCGAACGGCTGGACGCGCTGTGCGGCCGCCGCCTCCAGCGCATCGGGCTGAGCGCCACCCAGAAACCCATCGCGGACATCGCGCGCCTGCTCGTCGGGACATCCCGCATCATCTTGGGCGGCCCACCGGATTGCGCGATCGTCGACACCGGCCACCAGCGGGAGCTCGACCTGCGTGTCGAGGTGGGCGACCAGGTGCTGGGACCGATCGCCAGCCACGAGCTGTACGCGGCTATTTACGACCGTATCGTCGCGCTCACGGCCACGCACCGCACGACCATCGTCTTCGTGAATACGCGGCGCCTGGTGGAACGCGTCGCCCATCAGCTCGCCGAGCGGCTCGGCAAGGACCGGGTCGCCGCACACCACGGGAGCCTGTCGCGCCGCATCCGCCTGCAGGCCGAGGAGGGACTGAAGAACGGCACGGTGCCGGTGGTCGTGGCGACGGCCTCGCTCGAGCTGGGCATCGACGTCGGCCACGTCGATCTCGTGTGCCACCTGGGTGCGCCGCGCTCCCTCGCCACGTTCCTGCAACGGGTCGGGCGCTCGGGTCACTGGCTCGGCGCCGTACCCAAGGGCATCCTGTTTCCGCTGACGCGCGACGACCTGGTGCAGTGCGCGGCCGCGGTGCGTGCGGTGCGCGCGGGCGAGCTCGACCGCATCGTGATGCCGGAGGCCCCGCTCGACATTCTGGCGCAGCAGGTCGTCGCCGCGGTCGCAGGCGAGGAGAGCAGCGAGCAGGCCGTGTGGGAGCTGGTGCAACGCGCCTATCCCTTTCGGGCGCTGTCGCGCGACGACTTCGAGGCGGTCGTCGCGATGCTGTCCGACGGCGTGGCGACGCGGCGTGGCCGCCGCTCGGCCCACCTGCACCGCGACCTCGTCCACGGACGACTGCGCGCGCGCCGCGGGGCTCGCATGGTCGCGATCACCAGCGGCGGCGCCATCCCGGACACCGCCGACTTCGACGTCATCGAAGAGCCGACGGACACGTTCGTCGGCAAGGTGAACGAGGACTTCGCCATCGAAAGCGTCGCGGGCGACATTTTCCTGCTCGGCAATCGCTCGTGGCGCATTCGGCGCGTCGAGGCGGGCAAGGTGCGGGTGGTCGACGCCGAGGGCGCGCCACCGACGATTCCCTTCTGGCTCGGCGAGGCGCCGGCGCGCACCCCGGAGTTGTCGGCGGCCGTGGCCGGGTTGCGTGAGGAAGTTGCGGCGCGCCGGCACGATTTCGCAGCCGCGACCGAGTGGCTGCTGCGCGAGTGCGCCGTCGACCAGTCCGGCGCCGACCAGCTTCTCGCCTACGTCGCGGAGAGTCACGCGGTCCTCGGGGCCGTGCCGACGCAGCAGACGGTCATCGCCGAGCGTTTCTTCGACGAAGGGGGCGGCATGCAACTCGTCATCCACGCCCCGTTCGGCGGGCGCATCAACCGCGCGTGGGGGCTCGCGCTGCGCAAACGCTTCTGCCGCACCTTCGACTTCGAACTCCAGGCCGCCGCCACCGACGACGGCATCGTGCTCTCCCTCGGCGAACAGCACAGCTTCCCGCTGGAAAACGTCTTCCAGATGGTGCGGCCGGCGACGCTCGAAGAGGACCTGATCCAGGCCGCGCTGGCCGCGCCGATGTTCGGCACACGCTGGCGCTGGAACGCGACGCGCGCCCTGGCCCTCCTGCGGCAGAGCGGGGGCAAGCGCGTGCCGCTGCAGATCCAGCGCATGCGGGCGGAGGACCTGTTGGCGGCAGTCTTCCCCGCCCAGGTGGCGTGTTTCGACAATCACCCGGGCGGCCCCGTCGAACCCCCGGATCACCCGCTGGTGAAGGAAACGATCGGCAACTGTCTGCGCGAGGCCATGGACGTCGACGGGTTGCGTAGCGTGATCGAGGCGATCGACCGTGGCGCCATCCGCGTGCTTTCGCTCGACACCCCGGCCCCGTCGCCCATGTCGCACGAGATCCTGAACGCCAACCCGTACGCCTTCCTCGACGACGCGCCGCTCGAGGAGCGCCGGGCGCGGGCCGTCTCGTTGCGCCGGCTCGACCCCGAGCTGGCGGGTGGAGTCGGCGCGCTCGATCAGGGAGCCATTCGCGAGGTCCGCGCGCAGGCGTGGCCCGACGTCCGCGATGCCGACGAGTTGCACGACCTGCTTCTGAGCGTGGGCATGGTACCGCTGTCCGTGCTGCAGGGAGCCACCGACGGCAGCCAGTGGCGCGTCTTCGCCGACGGGCTGATCGCCGGGCGCCGCGCCACGTGGGCGCGCTGGCACGAGCGCAGCGCGCTGGTCGCCGCCGAGCGCGTGGCGATGGTGGCGGCGGCAATTCCGGCGGCTGTCTTCGATCCCGTGCTGCCGCCGCTCCCCACCGCCGGCCCGTTGGAGCCGGAGGACGCGCTGCGTGTCATCGTGCAGGGATGGATGGAGTGCCTGGGACCGGTCACCGCCGGCGCGCTGGCCGAGCGCCTCGGGCTTGCCCGCACGGAGATCGAGGCGGCCCTGTGCCGCCTGGAATCGGACGGAGTCGTGTTGCGCGGTCGTTTCGCGCACGACGCCGTTGCGCCAGCCGACACATCGCCCGCCGACAGCGAGCCGGTCGTGGAATGGTGTGAGCGGCGGTTGCTGGCGCGCATTCACCGGCTGACCATCGGGCGCCTGCGCAAGGAAATCGAGGCCGTCTCGGCGGCCGATTTCATGCGCTTCCTCTTTCGCTGGCAGCACGTGCATCCCGGCACGCAGCTGCACGGGCGTGACGGTCTGGCGCAGCTCATCGGGCAATTGCAGGGGATGGAATTGCCGGCGCCCGCGTGGGAACGAGACATCCTACCCGCGCGCCTCTACCGGTACGACCCTGACGACCTCGACCAGCTTTGCCTGTCGGGCGAAGTCAGTTGGGGACGGTTGCGCCTGCTGGCGCCGACGACCGATGACGGCAGCGACCCGCGGCCGCAGCGTCGCGTCGCCCTTACCCGCGCCGCGCCCCTCGCCCTGACTCTGCGCGAGTCGCTCGCCTTCTTGCTGCAACCGGTGGCCGACGGCGCGGACGTGGCGGCCGACCTGTCGCCCGCGGCGCGGGCGGTGTGCGACCACCTCGTCCGCCACGGCGCAAGCTTCCAGGGCGACATCGTGCGGGCGACGCGGCAAACCCCCGCGCAAACGGAAGAGGCGCTGTGGGAACTTGTCGCACGCGGCCTGGTCACGGGTGACGGCATCGCCGGCCTGCGCTCGCTGCTGGCGCCGGATGGCGAGCGTCAGACGCTGTCGCGCCTGCGCGTCGTCACGAGCGGTACGCCGCGGCGGCGCGCGCCGGCGGGGCGCTGGTCGCTGCTGCGCAGCGCGGGGCTCGCGGTGCCGGATGCCGAGACGGTGGTCGAGGGATTCGCCCGTCAGCTGTTGCGCCGCTATGGCGTCGTCATGCGCGACCTTCTCACCCGCGAGGTGCGGGCACCGTCGTGGCGACTGCTCCTATCCGTCTTCCGGCGTCTCGAGGCGCGCGGCGAAGTGCGCGGCGGTCGCTTCGTCGCCGGCTTCGTGGGCGAACAGTTCGCCCTGCCCGAAGCGGTCGACACCTTGCGTGCCGTGCGACGCACGCCGCCGCGCGCGGAGACAGTCGTCGTGCCGGCCGCTGATCCGTTGAACCTGGTCGGCATCGTCACGCCCGGCAGCCGGCTCTCGATGTTCTCCACGCACGTCATCGCTTTCGAGAACGGCGTGCCGATCGACGCCGGGCCGGTGGCGGAACTGATGCAGCGCCTGCGCGCACGCCCCAGCCGCACGGGCTGAAGCGCCGCGGGCCGCCATCTATGCCGCACGCACCGGTTCTGAGCGCGCGGGGGCTGACCGTCCGCTACGACGCCACCACCGCGTTGGATGGCGTGGATCTCGACATCGGACCGGGCGAGGTCCACGCCATTGTCGGAGAGAACGGCGCCGGCAAGTCGACGCTGCTCCGCGTGGTGGCGGGGAGCACGGGTGTCCTGGGTGGCCGGTGCGACCTGCACCCGGGGACACGCATCGCCTGGGTGCCGCAGGAACCGGTGCTGCCGCCCGATCTGACCGCCAGCGCCTGGATCTTTCTCGCCAGCGAGCTGCGCACACGGCTGGGTTTCCTGGCCCGGGGCAGGATGGATGCCGAGGCGCGACAGGTCCTCGCCGCCATCGGGTCGGCGGTCCGGCCGGAGGCGCGGCTCGGCTCCCTCTCCGCCCCCGAGCGCAAGCAGGTGCAGATTGCGCGCGCCGTGTGCGCCACGCCGGACCTGCTCCTGCTCGACGAGCCGACGGCGGTCCTGAGCGGAGCGGACACCGAGCGCCTGTTCACTGCGATCCGTGAGCTTCGCGCGCGCGGCACCGCCGTTCTGTACGTAAGTCACCGTCTCGACGAGGTGCTCGCCATCGCCGACAGCGTCACCGTGCTCCGCGACGGCCGGCGCGTGTCGACGGACCCGGTCGCCGCCGTCGACGTGCCCACGCTCGTGCAGCGCATGGTCGGGCGCGACATCGCGCGGGGGCACACCGCGCCTGTAAACCTCGGCGACGTCGTCCTGCGCGTGCGGGACCTCGCCTCCGGCCCGGCGCGGAACGTGTCCTTCGACGTCCGGCAGGGCGAGATCGTGGGCTTGGCCGGCTTGGTCGGCGCCGGACGAAGCGAAGTGCTGGAAGCCATCGCCGGCCTGCGTCGGTTGCGCGCAGGGCACGTCGCCTCTGCCGCGGTGCCTGCGTTGCTGCCCGAGGACCGCAGCCGCAAGGGATTGGTTGGAGCGCTGTGCGTTCGCGAAAACCTCTGGCTGCCCCCCGGGGGCACGCTGCTGCGGCCGGGTCGGGAACGCCGCGCAAC
>Ga0316622_100004649_pt1 | contig 10121 bp, 8 predicted proteins | sample OWC_Aug_OW2_C1_D_FD_207646 | JGI IMG/M metagenome (GOLD analysis project Ga0316622, IMG submission 207646) | Wetland soil microbial communities from Old Woman Creek delta, Ohio, United States - OWC_Aug_OW2_C1_D5_C | ecosystem: Environmental > Terrestrial > Soil > Wetlands | place: USA: Ohio... | reverse complement strand
TGCTTGGCGCAGTAGGTGGGCCGAAGTGGGAGAAGCTGGACCGGCCGCTGCGCCCCGAACGCGGCCTGCTGGCGATTCGCGCCGATCTGGAATTGTTCGCCAATCTGCGTCCGGCCCTGCTCTATCCTCAACTGGCCGTAGCCTCAGCGCTCAAGCCGGAGATCGTTTCCGGGTTGGACATCGTGATCGTGCGCGAGTTGAACGGCGACATTTATTTCGGCCAGCCGCGCGGCATCCGAACCCTGGACAGCGGCGAGCGGGAAGGTTTCAATACCATGGTTTACCGCGAGGCGGAGATCGCCCGCATCGCCCGAGTAGCGTTCGAGACCGCTCGCAAGCGTTCCCGGCGGCTCTGCTCGGTGGATAAGGCCAACGTCCTGGAAACCTCGGAGTTGTGGCGGGAGGTGGTCGAGCGGGTCGCATCAGACTACCCCGACGTGGCGTTGTCGCACCTGTACGTGGACAATGCCGCCATGCAACTGGTCCGCGCGCCGAAACAGTTCGATGTGATCGTGACCGGCAACCTGTTCGGCGATATTCTCTCCGACTGCGCCGCCATGCTGACCGGTTCCATCGGCATGTTGCCGTCGGCTTCGCTGGATGCCAGCGGCAAGGGGCTGTACGAACCGATTCACGGCTCCGCTCCCGACATCGCCGGCCAGGGCGTGGCCAACCCCCTGGCGACCATCCTGTCGGCGGCGATGCTGCTGCGCCATACCCTGAACACGCCGGATCAGGCCGAACGAATCGAACGTGCGGTGGGCCGGGTGCTGGACAAGGGCTTGCGTACCATGGACATCATGGCGCCCGGCATGATCCCGGTGGGCACGCAGGCGATGGGCGATGCCGTGGTGGCGGCGCTGGCGGAGTAGTGGGGCGGGGACAGGGACGATGGTGTTGAGTGATGGGTTCTAACTGGACAAATTTTTTAGAGGCGTTTAGATGATGAAGCGTATAGGGTTAGTGGGCTGGCGTGGCATGGTGGGTTCCGTGCTGATGGAGCGGATGCTGGCGGAAAACGACTTCGCCCTGATCGATCCGGTGTTTTTTACCACCTCCAACGTGGGCGGCCGGGGGCCAGCCATCGGTCGGGATACTCCGGCTCTGAAGGATGCCAAATCCATCGCCGAACTGAAGTCGCTGGACATCATCATCACTTGCCAGGGTGGCGACTACACCAACGAAATTTATCCGCAACTGCGCGCCACCGGCTGGAAGGGCTACTGGATTGACGCTGCCTCGGCCCTGCGGATGAAAGACAACGCCGTCATCATCCTGGACCCGGTGAACCGGGGCGTGATTCAGGATGCGCTAGCGCGGGGCGTCAAGGATTACATCGGTGGCAACTGCACGGTCAGCCTGATGCTGATGGGCTTGGGCGGGCTGTTTGCCCACGGACTGGTGGAGTGGTTGACCGCCATGACCTATCAGGCCGCTTCCGGCGCCGGCGCCCAGAACATGCGCGAACTGCTCCAGCAGATGGGCGTGATTCATCATGCAGTGGCCGACCGGCTGGACCAGCCAGCCTCGGCGATTCTGGAAATCGATCGCATTGTGGCTGAAACCCTCCGCTCCAGCGATTTTCCAACCGTGAATTTCGGAGTTCCGCTGGCCGGCAGCGTGATCCCCTGGATCGACAAGCAACTGGACAACGGCCAGAGCCGCGAGGAATGGAAGGGGCAGGCCGAGACCAACAAGATTCTCGGTCGTTCGGACCAGCCGATTCCCATCGACGGCATCTGTGTGCGAGTCGGCGCGATGCGCTGCCACAGTCAGGCGTTGACCATCAAGCTGACCCGTGATGCCCCGCTGGACGAACTGATGGAGATCATCGGCACGGCCAACGACTGGGTGAAGGTGGTGCCCAACGAGCGCGAGCTTTCCATCCGCGAATTGACGCCCACTGCTGTCACCGGAACCCTGAGCGTACCGGTGGGCCGGCTGCGCAAGCTCAACCAGGGCCCCGAGTATCTGGCGGCGTTCACCTGCGGCGATCAGTTGCTGTGGGGTGCGGCCGAGCCATTGCGGCGGATGTTGCGCATCCTGCTGGAACGCTGAGCCGGGCAGGGTTGCAAACGGTCCTTGGCCGAAAAATTTCATCGCGCATCCAAATCGCGGAAATCCCAATTAAGGAGTATCTTTAAAGGGAAGCTTGGAACCGCCGCGTGTCGCCCGCGGTTCCAGGCGGAACGGCCGCCGGCTCGATTGCGTCGGCGGCGGTATCCAAGCTCATCCCGCCGGCATCACGACCTTCCGGCGGCGGAATGGAGACAGGTTCCATGCCGACCAGGATATTACTCCGACTCTTCTTTTTAGCCGGGCTGCTGGCGCCATGGTGCGCTTTCGCCCTGGGCGTTGGCCAACTTGAGGTGCGCTCGGCGCTCAACCAGATCTTCGAAGCCGAACTGCCTCTGATTACCAGCAATCCCGCCGAGCTGACCGGGCTGGTCGCGCGAATTCCCCGTCAGGAGGAGTTTGATCGGGCGGGCGTCGAACGGCTGGAGTTTCTATCGAAGCTACGGTTTTCGGTGCAGACCCCTCCGGGGGGCCGGAGCGTCGTCAGGGTGACATCGGTCGGGCCGATTCGCGAACCGAACTTCAATCTGCTGTTGGAACTGGTTTGGCCGCGAGGCCGAATGATTCGCGAGTTTACCATTCAACTCGATCCCGAGTTGTACGCGAACCGCCAGCCCCCACCCCCGCCGCCGCCGGTCGTGGCGCCCCCGCCGCCACCGGTCGTGGCACCCCCACCCAGGGTGGCCGCAGCGCCCGTGGCTCCACAACTGCCGCCCGCGCCGCCGGTCAGCTTTGAAGGCGCTTCGTTCTATGGACCGGTCAAGCCCGGCGAGACCCTGGCGGCTGTTGCCAACCGGGTTCGGCCCTCGACTGCGATCAGTCTGCCGCAGATGATGGCCATCCTGGTAGCGGGCAATCCGACGGCCTTCGCCAACGGCAATCCCAATACTCTCCGCTCCGGTGCTACGCTCAGGGTGCCGGCACCACAGGCGCTGGGCGCGCCCCCGCCGGCGCCGCCGGTCCCGGAACTGGCCGCGGCGTCTGCTACCCCTGCACCGGCGATCGCTCCTGCGCCAGTTGATTTGACGCAGACCAGTCCGCCGCCTGCGTCCATGCCGGAATTGCCGCCCCCATCCGCGACCACCGAACCCGGTACGCCACCCCCGTCAGTTGACACGACTTCGTTACCCACGACTCCGGTGGCAGAGGTGGCGCCGCCTGCTACGCCCGTTTTGCCGTTGCCGCCGTCCTCCGAACAGCCACGGGAAATCGTTCCGCAGGCAACCATTCCTCAGCCGGAAGCGCCGCCGCCTGCTCCTGCCCAGCCACAACCGGAGGCAGTCACCGCGCCGCCCGCCGCGCCGCCGCCCGCCCCTGCGCTACCTGCTGAAGCTGAGTCTGGCTGGATAAGTGACCCGGTGGTCTGGATCGCCATCGCGCTGATCGCGCTCGCGATTGCTGCGCTGATCCTGCTTCCACTGTTGCGGCGTCCCGCCCGGCCGAAGCCGTCGGTGGTGGAAGCGGGTACACCGGGATTCCCGGAAGGCGAGTCCACGGCGGTTGTCGAACCGCGAAGCGTCCCGATAACCCAGGCGCAACTACGCGAGCCGAGATCTGCGCGGCCACGGCCTGCCGCCGCGGCGGCTCTGGACAGAGTCGAACCCTCACCTGGTCCCACGGCCGCGCCTGTGGCCAGACCCATTGGAGAACTGCTCAAGGACTTCGATTTTGATCTCGGTGAAAAGCCATCGCCTGCAGCCGCTGTCCGTCAGGGCGCGACGCCTGCGGGGGAGATCAAGGCGCCGCTGCTCGAGGCCGAGCCGCCCACGGCATCGGTTACCCGGCGGGAGGTCAGTCCGTTCGAGGAGATGCCAGCCGAACGGGCAGAGCAGGAGGAGAAAAAGCAGAAGGGGGAGCGGGAATCCCCAGCGTCGCCGCAGGCCGAACTGCCGTCCGATTTGCGGCTGGATGGTTTGGATTTCGATTTCGGCGACCTGGGTCTGGACAAGATCGCTCGGCCGCAGTCTTCCGAACTACCGCCGCTGGAGATGAAACTGGAGACCGGGGGCACAAGAAAACCGTCCGTGTTGCCGACGCTGGAACTGGGTATCGCGGAACCTGCGACCGAGCCGCCATCCCTGGCGCCTGCTGCCGCCATCCCAGGGGGTGCCGCGATGCCGGATTTGAAGTTTGAATTCGCCGATGTCACCCAGGAAATGGCCAGGCATGGGTTACAGGAGGATTCGTTGAAGCTGGATGAAGCCCTGCAAAGCCTCGGTGGTGATACTTCGAAACGCGGCGGCCAGGAAGAGAAGGTCGGTGGTATTTCAGTTCGAGGCATGGATAATGCCGACTACGTGGAGACCAAGCTCGATCTGGCCTCAGCCTATCTGGACATGGGGGATCAGGTCGGGGCGCGCAGCCTGCTGGAGGAAGTGTTGCAGGAAGGCAATGTCAAGCAGAAGGAGCGGGCTGTGGAGTTTCTCAAGAAGCTGGGCTGACCCAGTCGAACAAAAAACCCTCCCCGGATGGGAGGGTTTTTTGTTGCCAATCTCTTGGGAGGTCTTCCCAATCAGCGCAACCGACCGGTGGCGACCGGGTCGGCCAGTGCCAGCGCCCGGTCGGCGGTGCCCCGCTGTGCCAGTCGCGCTACTGTTCCAGCCGGCAGCCACACCAGGGTTCCCGCCGGCAGGGCGATTCGGCCGTTTTGGGCCGCTGGATTCCAGGCCTTGTTCAAGCTGACCAGTTCCCCCGGACTCACGTCGTAATAAGTTGCCAGCGTCATGGTATTGACCGTTTGCCGCAGCCGCACCCGGTCCAGGTTCAAGGGCGGTTCATAGCGGACGCCTTCCGGGAAGAAGCGTTGGGGACTGCGGGCGATGTCGCGGGCCGCCAGGAATTCCGTGTAGAAATTGCGCGAGGCAAAGCCAAAGCCAGCCCCGGAATAATGGCGCGCGATGGCGACAATATCGTTGCCGTAGGCTGCCTGGGCGCGTTTTATACCGCCTACACCGTGATTGTAGGAGGTCAGCGCGAGCGGCCAACTCCCCAGTCGATCGTGGGCGTTGCCCAAATAGCGGGCCGCGCCTTGCGCCGAGGCTACAGGATCGCGCCGTTCGTCTACCGCCGCGTTCAACATGCCGAAATGGCGCGCGGTGCCGGGCATGAATTGCCACATGCCCACCGCACCGGCCGAGGAGGCGGCGTGGTTCTGGAAGGACGACTCAACGTGGGGCAGGTAGGCCAGATCCTCGGGCAGGCCCGCTTCGCGGAACACGCCGCGAAACGCCGCGTCGTATCGGCCGCTGATTTCCAGCCCCCGCTTGAAGCGCTCGCGCATGCCGCGCTGCGTGCGAAGCCGCTCGCTGGCGCCGGCGATGGCGCCGGGACCACCACTGCTGGCCCGGATATGGGCCACCAGCTTCTGCTCGGCCGGCGTCAGCGGTGCGTTGGCGGCTACCTTGAATTCCAGTTGGCGCAAAATGGACCGCAGGTTCTCCTGATGCCCCTTGACGAAGTCCTTCTGTTCGGGAGTCTGGTTTTCGCCGATTTCACCGGGCAGGGTCAGGACGCCGTACACCAGATCGAGATAGCGGTCGTCGTGCAGCGCGACCCGGTTGCGTCCCCACTTCGAATAGACGTTGCGCCAGAATGCGATCTGGGGTTGCAGTTCCGGTGGCGCCGGAAATACCGCATCGCCGCTGATCGTCGTTGAAGGCTGGACCTTTGGCGGGGCCGGCTGGCTGGCGCAGGCGGCCAGCGCCAGCATCGTCAGAGCGATCAAGAATCCGCGCGGTTGTGATTGCATCGGCGCTTACCTCCCTTATTGGTTCCTCGAAATCAGAAGTGGACGAGCAAAATACTACCCTTTATCGGGGCAAAACACCGGAAAAATTTAAGGCCCAGCGGCCATCGCCACCGGGAGGTCCCAGCATATTCATCGCCTGCCGGAGCGCCGGGTTGCCGGCATCGCGCACCGCCGCGTGGCCGGTGAAACGGTAGCGGCCATCCGGCAGCAGGTTCAGCGTGCCTTCCAGCGCCAGCGGTCCGTCATTATCCTTGACCGCACCCTGGATGCCCTCGGGGGTCGCGGGCGTCAGTTGGACAGTGAAATCGCCCAGATTCAGCGGCTGGCCCAGGGTGGTGCGCGCGTTGAGCAGATAGACGATGCCATCGGCGGTTTGCGGCTGGCCCGCGGCGTTCGTGGACAGCTCCCGCAGGTTGAATTTTACCACGCCCTGGAGCGGCAGCTTCGCGGCTCCAATCAGGGCGCCCAGCCGGGCGAGCAGCAACTGGCCGCTGGCATCGCGCAAACGCCACCGGCGGCCCGGGTTGATCCCAACCTTACCGTTCAACTCGATTTCGGGATCGTCGGTGTCCAGCCGGAATTCCAGCCAGCCGGTCAATAGCGCCAGCGCCTGCCAGTTCCAGTTTAGCTGCTCGATCCGGACGCCGCGCCACCGAACACCGCGTGCGGAACCTTCAGCCGCCAGCCCTTCGACGGCTTGCACGCTGAAACCGGTCAAACGTTCGGCAAGCCGGTCGGTAACCAGGTTGGCCGGCGCCAACAGCAACAGGGACAGCAGAAAGGCCAGCACGCCCAACAGGCCATATCGCAGGACGCGCTTCATGACCGGCTGCCCTGGACGATGAGGCGGGCGTTCACTCGGCCAGCGGCGGCGCGGTCCACGCTCAGATTGACGATGACGATACGATGGTCGCGTTCCAGCGCGCCCAGCCAGGGCACCAGCTTGTCAAATTCGACCGCGTCGAACTGGACGCCGAGGCGGTCTTCGCCCTGCGGCGTAACCCGTTTTATGGCCGTACCCAGCCCGGCCGCCCGTGCGGTCTGATCCACCAGGGTCAACAGGGAACGGCCTTCCGTCGCCGGCGGCTTCCCGCTCGATCCACCCAGTTGCTTGATTTCCCTGGCCATTTGCTGCATTGCGGTTAGTTCGACGCGCTGCTCGGCGACGCTCTGCCGCAGCCGGCGGTGGCTGGCTTGAAACGGCTGCCACGCTATCACGTAAAGCAGCAGCACCAGGGTCAGCGTTGCACCGCCGGCCACCAGCAGGCGTTCGCGGCTGCTCAGGCCTTCCCACCAGGCTTTCATGAAGGGCTCCTTTTCAGAGTGACCTTGCTTTCCACCTGGCCTTCCCGCTGGGTGGCGCGCATCTCGACCTGCAGTCCCGTCTGCTGATTCAATTTCTGCCGGAGCTGGTCCAGCACTGCCGGGCTGCCCCCTTCCAGATCCAGATCCAGTTGGCCGTCGCGATAGCTGAAGCCGCGCAGGTTGACGTCCGGGAAACCGGCAAGCGGTTGGCCGCCCCGGTAGAGCAGTTCGAGGAAGGCGCCGCTGCTGGTGCGGGTCGGACGCAGCTCCCGCAGGCGGCTTTCCAGCTGGACCTTGGGATTCACGATCCGGGTCGCGCCGGGCACGGCATCCTTGTAGACCTGTTCCATCGCCGTCCGCAGCGCGGTTTGTTCGCGGCGCAGACTCCAATGTTCGTGCGCCAGACCGATGCCCTGTACCAGCAGCCACGCACCCACCAGGGCCGCCGCCGCGCGCCAGGGTCGCAGCCAGGGTCCCCAGCGGGCCTGCGGGCTGTAGGGACCCTGCAACAGGTTGATCGTGCCGGCCGGTTGATAGGCGCTGGCGAAGACCTGAAGCGGTTCGCTTGGGTTATCCTCGATGTGCGGTTCCAGACCGGCTTCAGTCAATGCCGGTGGCGGATTGCCCCAGATGCGCAACCGCTGCGGCTTGGCATCGCCGGCCTCGGTCATGGCCTGGTTCAATAGCAGTTCCAGCAAATCCCGCTCGGTAGCAAAGCCGTCCCAGCGACCGGTACGCACCACCGCCCGCCGCTCTTCCAGCAACAAGGTCCACTCGCCCTCCTGCCAGGGGATCAGCAAGGGCTCCGGGATGACAGCAGCGGGAACCAGCCCCGCTTGCGCGCAGGCGTCCAGCCAGCCGCGCAGCGTATCCCGGTTGACCACCGCCACCGGCAGATGACCGCCTTCAGGCAGACCGCCCAGCGCAAAGTGTAGCGCCTCGATGTCCTCGACGACCTGATCCTCCAGGGCATACGGCACGGCGCGTGCCCATGTGGATCGCTTGCGGCTGGGCAAGGGGACCCGATGCAGGGTGATCGCTTCGCCAGGCGCGATCAGCAGGAGGCGCGCCCCCGTGGTCTGAGCAGCCAGTTCGGAGAGCGAACCGCGCCCCGCCCCCCCCGTGCCGCTGGAAACCAGCCACTCGGCCTGATCGGGAGTTTGGAAGCGAAAGAAGCAAGTAGGGGCGGGCAAGGTGTTTTAATCCTGATGGCCGAAATTGCGCCGCAGGACGCGGACGCCGTTCTCATCGCGATAGAGCATACTGTATAGCATCGCGCGACCATCGCCCACCCGCGCCTCGGCCCGCAACAGAAAATATTGACTGGCGGTGCTCAGCAATGCCTTGACCGGCGCTTCCACGGTGAGTTTTGCGGCGTTTAGAAATTCGTCCACGTTTTTGTAGCCTTCCGCTGGCCGATCTTCGAGCAGGCGCTCGAGGTCCGTGGGTTTCAGCGCCTCCTCCCCCAGCACGGCCAGCACGGGCGCTCGTGCGGTATTGACGTTTAACGGTGTGCCAGGCGGCAGGGCGCAGACCAGCGGCGCCAGCTTGGCATAGGCCTCCTGGTCCACCCCCTTCACCAGCCGCAGTTCGGACACACCGAGGAATGGGCGGTTCGCAGCCAGATAGGCCGGATTCAGGACCGTGTATTCGCTGTCCTCGGCTCCGTCGGGAAACTGGGGATCGGGATCGGGATCGGCCCAGTCGGCGATGACCTGCGCCAGCGCCGGCTTCAGTTCGAGGCTTTCCAGCAGGCGTTGCAGCATCTTGATCTGCGCGGGCTCCAGCCCCGCCTTGCCCGAGGACTCGGCCTTTGGGAGTTTGGGCTTGGCCGGCTTGGATTTGGATTCGTCGTTCGCCTCCGAATCGGCCGAATCCTGGGATTCGCCCTTGTCTTTGTCGTCTTTATCCTGATCCTGATCCTCGTCTGATTCGTTGGGAGCAGGCGACTGCTCGCCGGCTGCCGGTCGCCACACGTTGTTGAGGTTGAAGCAGCCTTGCAGGTCGGTCAGACGCGCGGTGATCGTACCGCCCTCGATGGGCAGGGTGGGCGGCAGGCTGGCCCATTCCTCGCCGGGATGGTCGGTTTCGTTCTTCTGTCGGTCACGCGCCAGGATAATCATGGCCCACTGTTCGGCCCCGAGCGTATACAGCCGGGCCTGCTGCTGGTGCAGGAGCACCGTGCTCCGGCGGATAGCCAATTGTTGCAGGGCAGCGAGGCTGACTGCGGCGATGCTGGCCAGGAACACGATCAGCAGCACCGTGATCAGGGCCACACCCACCTGGCGTCTGACGCGGCTAACCGGGCAGGGGCAACAGGCGGGTGATTTCACCCCAGTCCTCCAGGGTCAGACTGATTTCCACAGCGCGCGGCAAACGATCGGGATCCGGTTTGCTGTCATCGCCGCTGGACGATGGCGGCCAGTCGTCACGCCAGTCGTCCTGATCCAGAAATCGCGTCTTGAATTCCCGTACCCGGTCCAGCAGCAACGTCTCGCGCGGTTCGATCAGACCGCCCCGGTCGAGAACCAGCCAGTACCGTCGCCACAGCCGGCCGTCCCGCAGCCGGTAGGCGACCCGCTGCAGGTTCGCTCGCGGCTGACCGAGGGGATTGTCCCAGCCGGTGCGGGTCAGGGTCAGGCGGTCGTCAGCGAGCGCCCCGCCGAGCAGGGCACCCTGGGGTTCGCCGTACTCGTCGCGGATGCCACGCGGCACGGCCTGCTCGATATCCTGCTCCAGGCGGTAAACCGCCAGTTGCACCGCCGCCAGTCGCCGGTTTTGCTCCTCCACGGCGGCGCGGGTGTACAGCACGTTGCGCAGGCCACCATAGGCAGCAACTGCCATGATGGAAAACACCGCCAGGGCCACCAGCAGTTCCAGCAGGGTAAAACCACGGGTGGGCTTGTTCATGACTGGGGTCGGGTTTCCTGGGGATCAGTTTCCTGGGGATCGGTGACCGATGCCTCAGGTTTCGTTGGCTTGTCTTTGGGTG
>Ga0316622_100004647_pt1 | contig 10122 bp, 9 predicted proteins | sample OWC_Aug_OW2_C1_D_FD_207646 | JGI IMG/M metagenome (GOLD analysis project Ga0316622, IMG submission 207646) | Wetland soil microbial communities from Old Woman Creek delta, Ohio, United States - OWC_Aug_OW2_C1_D5_C | ecosystem: Environmental > Terrestrial > Soil > Wetlands | place: USA: Ohio... | reverse complement strand
GCCTGGAGATCTGCGTCGAGCGGGTCGAGCTGGAGTAGTGGCCGTCGTGGTGGAACCGCATGCCTGAGTACGCAACACCGGGTGTCTACTTCGAGTCCGTGGATGCGAGCCGCGGGGCGATTGCCGGCATCCGCACCGACATCGCCGGCTTCGTCGGCATCGCCGAGCGTGGGCCGGTGGACACTCCAGTGCCCGTAACCTCGTGGGAACAATTCCAGAGTAAGTTCGGCGGCTTCATCCCGAACGGCTACCTCGCGTACGCAGTCAAAGCGTTCTTCGAAAACGACGGCCAGTTGTGCGTTGTCGTTCGTGTCGCAGCGGAGCCGGTGGAGACCCAGACGGACCAGTCGGCCGTGCAACCCCCGGATCGTTCCGCCTCCATCGTGGCAAGCACCACAGGATTCGCGCCCGCTGCCATGGTGACCGTCAGGCAGACCGTCTCGACGCAGACCGTCGGCTTGCAGCCAGCGGACAGATCGGCATCGGTGGTGGCAGACGTCGACGGCTTTGCTTCTGGAGTCCTGGTGCGGATATCGCAAGGCACTCGGATCTCCTGGCGTCGTGTCGACGCAGTGGACGTTCCTACCAGCCGGTTGTTCTGGCAGGAACCGCTCGACGCGGCCTATTCGCTGCTAACGCCTATCTCTCTCCAGACGAGCCACCAGAGCGAGCACCTGCTGCGCAACGTCAGCGGCGCGGAGCTGAAGTGGGAACGGCCGCTGGAGGGCTACTACAGCCTCGGTGATCCCATCGAGTTCGAAACCGGGCCGTCGGCCGCCGCCGGCGACCTGTTGGACGAGGCCGGTAATCCCACCCTGCGCATCGAGACCGTCAATCCCGGTATCTGGGGGAACAGCATCGCGATTCGTGTTGGGCGCACGAGCCCGGCGGCAACCCGAACTGCTCCCGTGCCCCAGCCGCCTGCGCGGACAGCCTCGATCGTCGAAAGTATCGTCGGCATTCCCGTGACATCGCTGGTCCGGCTGTACCAGCCCGGAACGCCAGGCCCGACTTACCGGATCGTGACGCGGGTCGATCCGGGGCGCAATCTTCTGCACTGGGACCTTCCACTCGATGGCGCGTATGACCTCACGGACGCCGAAAATGGAACGCGGCCGATAGCATGTGAGACGATCGAGTTTTCTCTAGGCGTCTACCGTGCCGGGGAGCTGTGCGAGACCTTCTCCAGCCTTTCATTGCTCGAGAAACAGGGGTCCGGTTTTGTCAGCGACGCTGTGAATCGGGGCTCGCGCCTCGTCCGAGTCACAATGATGCCGCCGCTTCCCACCGCCTTGCCGCTGCCACTGGCCGAGACGTTGCGCACGCGGCTGCCCGATCCCAAGGCGCCGAACCTCACCCGAGGCGTACTGGCGCTGCGGGGGGGACGCGATGGCATTGCCGGCTTGCAACCGAGCGACTTCGTGGGCAGCGCCGCGTCAGACGCCAAGAGGGGCCTCCGTACGCTGGAGGACGTCGATGCGGTGGCCATCGTCGCCATGCCCGATATCCTCATCAAACCCGTGCCGCCAGTTGAAACGGCACCGCAGCCACCGCCGCAGATTGACCCCTGTCTGCCCAGCACGTTGCCGCCCCCAGTTGCAGAACCGGTGCCGCCGCCACCCAGCGAACGTGCACCGAGTTTCTCGCTCGACCAGGTCGAGGCCATGCAGAACGCCCTGATCGCCCATTGCGAGAAGCTCAGGGACCGGATCGCTCTGCTCGACCCGCCACTGCTATCGGAGCCGAGGGAAATGATCGATGTCGCCGCGATTCAGAGCTGGCGGCAACGGTTCGATTCCAAGTACGCCGCGCTCTACTACCCCTGGGTCCTCGTCTACGACCCGCTGCGCCTGGGCGGCGCTGTCGTGCGGGCGATTCCGCCGAGCGGACACGTTGCCGGGCTGTTCGCGCGCACGGACACCGAGGTCGGCGTACACAAGGCGCCGGCCAACCTCGAGTTGCGCTGGGTGCAGGGGATTACGGACGACATCTCGGCGAACGTCCAGGGGATTCTCAATCCATTGGGAATCAACTGCATCCGGAACTTCGCTGGACGCGGGATACGGCTCTACGGAGCGCGCACCGTGAGTAGTGACGCCGCGTGGCGCTACGTGAACGTCCGTCGGCTTTTGATGATGATCGAGGAAGCCGTCGAGGAGGCAAACCAGTGGGCCGTCTTCGAACCGAATAGTCTCGCACTGCGGCACGCGCTGATTGTGTCGATCTCCAGCTTCCTCGAAGCGCTCTGGCAGCGCGGTGCCCTGGTCGGCAGGACGGCGGAGGAAGCCTTCTTCGTCAAGTGTGACGGCGAGAACAACCCGCCGACGCTTGCCGATCTGGGGCAACTGCTGGTGGAGGTCGGCGTAGCCCCGGTCGTGCCAGCCGAATTCGTGGTGTTCCGGATCGGCAAGACGGCCGACACGCTCGAGCTTCGTGAAGGCGACGGAGGGGCGGTGTCATGGCAGTAGGCCAGCGGGTCGACCCGGTGGGGAGCTACAACTTCGTCATCCGGCTGCAGGAGAGCAGCAGCGCGATCGCCCTGGTTGCCCTGAAGATTGGTACGCCGGCGCAGGGCGGATTCAGCGAATGCAGCGGGCTGGAAATGAGCATGCCGCCCGAAGAATACCGCGAGGGGGGCCGCAACGATACCGTGCTGAAGTTTCCGTCGCGTGTGTCGTGGTCCAACATCCGCCTGCGCCGCGGGGTCGTGGTGTCGAACGATCTCTGGGACTGGCATTACGCCTTCGTGGAGGGCCGTGGCAAGCGCCGCGACGGAACCATTACCTTGCAGAACGACTTGCACGAGCCGGTACGGGTCTGGCGCTTCACACGCGGGCTTCCGGTCAAATGGAGCGGCCCTGTGATGAACGCCACGCAGAGCCAGGTGGCGATCGAAGAACTCGAGATCGCCCACGAGGGCCTCAAGATGGTGTCGTCCGGGGTCGCTGGCGTCATGGCGGGCATCGGACCAGCACTCGGCGTGGGGTGAGACCATGGATGTCCACATTGGAGAGATGAATAGCTCCGTTCGGGTGTCCGACACAGAGGCGCTGTTGAGTCCGCAGATCCTCGACCAGATCGTTCGTGCCGTGATTGCGCGGCTGCATGAAGACACGGCGCGCCAGCAACGTGGCGAGGCGGACCGACGGCTGCGCAACAACGTGTCGGGTGACGATACGCCGTGGAGGTAGCAAGTCGTGACGCCGCGTGTCGCCCAATTTCAACGACTCAAGTCAGACGGCTCACCGCTCGGTGCGCCGCTCAAGGTGCAGTTCAATCCGACCGAATACACGCTGACCAAGGGGGCGCAGATCGCTGAGGTGGCGATCCCCGGTCTCGACTCGCCGCTGCTGCAGTTCGTCCGCGGGCAGACAGAAACTCTGACGCTCGAGCTGTTCTTCGATTCGACCGAGGCGGGCATGGGGCGCGACGCCACCCCGGTCACGGCCGAGACGGACCGCTTCTATCAGTTGATCAAGATCGAAAGCGCGCAGCACGCGCCGCCGATCGTGCTGTTTTCCTGGGGCGGCAAGGAGTTCCCCGGGCATCGCTCGTACGCCAGCCTCGGGAGTCAGCAGCGCTACGGCTTCAAGTGCGTTGTCGAAAGCGTCCGGCAGCGCTTCACGCTGTTTAGCCCCGTCGGGGTGCCGCTGCGCGCCACACTTACGGTCTCGTTGAAGGAGTACAAGACGCTGGCCGAGCAGATTCGGGAGCTTAACCTCCAGTCGACCGACCACACGAAGGTGCACGTCGTGCAACAGGGGGAGACACTGAGTCGCATTGCCTGGCAGGCGTACGACGACCCCACGGATTGGCGCCGCGTGGCGGAGTTCAACAACATCACTGATCCCCTGTCGATTTCGCCGGGCATGATCCTGCGCCTACCGCCGGCTGAGTAGACCGCCAATGACCCAAACCTCACCGATTCCATTGTACGAGGAACAGGAGACGTTCTATGTCCCCCACTTCGAGATCAAGCTGCGGGGCGGCCCCTTGCCGGACAACGTCGTGCGCGACGTGATCGACGTCACGTACGAGGACAGCATCGACAAGATCGATTCCTTCACGCTCACGGTCAACAACTGGGACGCGGACAAACGGCGCCCCAAGTACGTAGGGATGGAACCGACACCCGGGGCCGGAAGCCCTGAAGCCAAGGTGGCAGCCGTGTTCGAACCGGGCAACCGACTGGAGCTGTACATGGGGTACCAGGGAAATCGGCGGCTCGTGATGACCGGGTTCATCACCACTGTCGAGCCTGATTTTCCCCAATCGGCCGCCCCGCGGCTCACGGTGCGGGGCTTGAACGTGCTCGATACGTTCCGTCAAAAGCAATACACCTGGAGCTGGCCAGAAGGCGAAGAGACCTCGGTGCGCGACAGCGACATCGCCCGCTCTCTGAGCCGGAAGCCGGACGCACGCGGTCAACGTCCCGGACTCGGCATAGAGGTGCGCATCAACGAGCTGGCGAAGGGCCAGGAAGAACCACAGCCGTACGTGCTGATGCGCGATCAATACCCGATCGTGTTTCTCATGGAGCGCGCACGCCGACGCGGGTACTCCCTGTTCATCGTAGAGGAAGAGAGGAACAAGGAGCCGTACCGCTACCTGCATTTCGGTCCTTCGCAGCAGCTGCGCGACATCACCTACCGTCTCGAGTGGGGGAAGTCGCTGATCCATTTCCGGCCGACCTTGACGACGACCAAACAGGTGTCGCAAGTCACCGTCTACGGATGGAACCGCCGAACCAAAGAGCGCATCGTGGGCAGCGCCTCACTCGAACAGTGCAAGGATGTCAACCCCGACCTCCATGCCATTGCCCGCGCTGCCAATCGGCACGAAGTGATTACCGATCGCCCTGTGCACACCAAGCAGCAAGCCGATAAGTTGGCCCAGGACATCTTGCGCAAACAGCTCAAGGAAATGGTGGAGGCCAGCGGTGCGACGGTTGGCCTCCCGGACCTGCGCGCGGGCCGCGCAATAGTGATCGCAGGAGTTGGAGAGCGCTTTGGTGGCCGGTACTTCGTCACCGAGACCACCCATTCGATCAACGACAGCGGCTATCGCACCACGTTCAAGGCGCGGCGCGAGCAACCGCAGGGGCCGCGGCCATGAGTCAGGTCAACGGCGTGGTCATCGGGGTCGTCAAGAGCGTCGACGATCCGCAGGGCGAAGGACGAATCCTCGTCGACTTCGCGTCGCTCCCGGGTCGCAACCGCAGCTTCTGGGCACCCGTTGCGACGCTCATGGCGGGCGGTGCCCGCGGCGCCTGGTTCATGCCGGAGATCGACGATGAAGCGCTGGTCGCTTTCAACCATGGCGACGTCGATCATCCGTACATCATCGGCTTTCTGTGGAACGGACAGGATCGCCCACCGAAGATCGACCCGCAGATACGTTTGCTGCGCTCGGTGAACGGGCACGAGATCGAGATTTACGATCCCGAAGTCAGCCAGGGGGACAAGGGGTATATCCGGATCAAGGACGCCCACGGCAACAGCATTGAACTGGCGAACGGGCGGATCAGCATTAACAGCGTCAGCTTCATCGAGATCAAGGCCCCCCAGGTCGTCATCAACGGACGCCCGGTCGCGTTGGCCCCCGGGCCAATCTGAAAATGGGGTCGCACCTATGAATCGTCCGACGCCGAAACGGCAGGTGAGGTGATGGCTACCAGCACGAGCATACCCTGCGTCAAGCTTCCGAACCCAAAGCCGCTGAAAATTACTCTACCGTTCCCCGGCGCGGAACTGAAGTCGGTCATCGACATCTCAAAAGGCCCCCCGAGCGATTGCACGCTGATTCAGGGGTTGATGCTGCAGTTGGCCCCGTCGCTGGCGGGGCTCGAGTGCATTCTGAGAATGCTGAATGTGTTCAATAAGCTCTCCGAGGTGAAGCAACCCTTGGACATTGTCAATGTCGCCACAGCAGCCGCCGAGCTTGTTCAGTGTGTCAACTTTGTTGGGAAAATTCCGTGCATGGTCGTCGACGTCTTGAAGCTAATTATCGCGTACCTGAAGTGCATCATCCAAGCGCTCGAAAGCATATTGAGTTTCCGAGTCGGCATCGATTTCAGCGGTGCCGATGGCAATCCGGTGTTGCTTGCCTCGCTGAACTGCGCGCAGGAGAACGCCGATGCATCAACGGAGCAGCTTCGCGAAGCACTGAAGCTCATCCAGCCGCTACTAGACCTGATCGACCGGATAGGGGGCATGGCTCCGTCGTCCCTCCTAGGTCCCGCGGGCGACGCATTGAAAGCCATCCCGGAGGCCGTGGAAACCATCCGTTCCATTCTCGAAGGAGGGAGTGTGTCGGTCGGCGTTGCAGACGGCCATGACGTTCTCGCCGCTCTGAAAGATGTCAAGAACATCCTCGAGAAAATACAGGAAGCACTAGAGACGGTGCCATGATGACTGAAGATACCAAAACAGGACGCAGGGTGGCGTCGCCGGAGAATCAGAAGCCATGACCACTCCATCTCGCGAGTTCACCGGAACCGGCTGGAAGTTCCCGATTCGCGTCAATCCGCGCGGCGGCCTGTCGTACTCGGTCGACGAGCAGGACATCGAGGAGGCGATCTGGATCATCTTGAGTACGGCGCGCGGCGAGCGGCAGATGCTGCCGCGGTTCGGCTGCGGCATCCACGACTACGTCTTTGCGACCAACGAGCCGGCGACGCACGGCAGCATTGCGCATCAGGTGCGCGATGCGCTCACCGAGTGGGAAGCACGCATCGACGTGATTGACGTCCAGGTCGAGGCCCACGCCGACAGCCCCAATCTACTGCTGATCCGTGTCGATTATCGCATCCGTTCCAACAACGCGTTCCACAACCTGGTCTATCCCTTCTACGTGCGCGAAGGGCCGGAGACGTGATCATGCCCTTGCAGCCACCGGACCTTGATGATCGCCGCTTCGCCGACATCGTTGCCGAAGCCAAGAGTCTCATCCCGCGCTACACCCGCGAGTGGACCGACCACAACGACAGCGACCCCGGCATCACGCTGGTCCAGCTCTTTGCGTGGATGACGGAGATATTGCTGTACCGGCTCAACCAGGTGCCGGAGCGCAACTACATCAAGTTCCTGCAGCTACTGGGCATCGAGCTGAAACCGGCGCAGCCGGCGCGTGCAGAGCTGACGTTCACTCTTGCGCGCACCGACGTCGACACGGTGATCGTGCAAAAAGGCACCCAGGTGGCGGCGGGCGGCGGCGGGGCGGAGCCGCTGGTCTTCGAGACCGACGACGCCTTGATCGCTCTCGGCGCGCGGTTGAAGGCGATACAGAGCTTCGATGGCTTCGCGTATGCCCCCGAAACGAAGAAGAACAACGCCGTCGGGCAATGCTTTTACCCGTTTGGCGTGCACGCCCGCGAAGGCAGCGCGTTGCTGCTCGGCTTCGATTCGCCGGTCGCCTTCACCGCACAGCAGATCAACCTCGCCGTGTATGTCTTCGGTGAAGGCGACCGGACCGCGCAAACGCATTGCGACCTCGACCTCGATCAGATGCCCGTCCCGGCGACACTTGCCTGGGAGTACTGGGACAGTCGCCACTGGGAACCGATGAGCGTGGACAAGGACGAGAGCCGCGCCTTCACCCGTAGCGGCCACGTGTACGTCCGCGGCCCCGGTGACAGTGACAAGATCAAGAAAGATCGGATCGGTGACGCGCTGGAGCCGTTGTACTGGATCCGCTGCCGCCTGGTGCGCAGCACCTACGAGAGCGCCCCACGCCTGGAGATGGTGCTCACGAACACCGTGCGCGCGACGCAGGCCCTGACGGCGCGCGACGAGGTGGTTGGCGGCAGCGATGGCCGCGCCGGTCAGACGTTTCGCCTGGCGAACACCCCGGTCGTGGTGCGCGACCGCGCGATCGAGGTCCGCGGTGCCAATGGCAAGCCCGTCACGGTCACGAGCCTCCAGCTGGAGGTGGACGAGGGCCATGGCTTCGCCGTGTGGAAGCAAGTCGACGACTTGTTCCCGTCTGCACCCGACGATCCACACTACGTGCTGAATTGGACCACGGGTGAAATCCGTTTCGGTGACGGGAGACACGGTCGCATCCCGGTGGCGAATGCGGGTAACCCCAACGGCAACATCGTGGCACGCGAATATCGCTACGGGGGCGGGAAACGAGGCAATGTTGGAGCCGGGACGATCAAGGAGCTGCAGACCTTCGTCGACGGCGTCGACAGCGTGACCAACCTGCGTCCGGCCGAGGGCGGTGCCGAGGAAGAGACCGTGGAGGATGCCAAGCTGCGTGCGCCCGGCGAGCTCAAGAACAAGGGCCGCGCCGTGACCGCCAAGGATTTCGAGGATCTGGCGGTGGCGACACCCGGGGTACGCGTGCGCCGCGCCAAGGCCCTGCCGCTGGTGCATCCGAAGTTCCCCGACGCGCAGATTCCCGGCGTGGTCACGGTCATCATCGTTCCGGAGAGCGATGCTCCCGCCCCGACGCCCAGCGAAGCCACGATTCGCATCGTCTGCGCGCACTTGAACGACCACCGCCTCCTGACCTCAGAGGTGTACGTCGTCGCCCCCCGGTACCATCGCGTGAAGATCGAGGCTGAAGTGGTGGTGCGTCCGGATGCGGACCTGGCCGAGGTCAAGAATAAGCTCGACGAGCGTTTGAAGGATTTCTTTCATCCCCTGAAAGGCGGCGATCTGGGCAAAGGTTGGGAGTTTGGACGCGACATCTTCTACTCGGACGTGTACCGCGTCATCCTGCAAGTTTCCGGCGTCGATCGCATCCGCAACAATCAGCTCTTCATCTGGCTCGACAAGGAGCGCTACGACGCCTGCCGCGACGTACCGCTCGAAACGGGGGCGCTCCTCTACTCCACGGAGCACGCCATCAAGGTTTCGTACAACACACGTGAATGAGATGATGGCCAACGGGCACGGCGAGTTCTTTCTCGACAAGCGCAGCGGCTGGCGGACGGCCCATCTGGACCACGCCACCGCCGAAGAGACGCTGCAATTGCGGTCCCTCCCCGGCGCTTCCCGTCCGCTCGTTGACGCCGCCGGCAGTTTCGGTGAGCTGGCTCTGCCGACCGGACTGGCGGTCGACCATGAAGGTCGCATCTACATCCTCGACGGGCCGGCCCACGTCATCAAGCGCTACGATCCCTGCTCGGAGCAGTTCGAGGTCCTGCCCTGCGTAGGCGGCCTGGGATACCAGCCGCGACAGTTTTGGGACCCGCATGGCCTGGCCATCTCCTGCCGCAACGACCTCTATGTGACCGACACCGGCAATCGTCGCGTACAGGTGTTTACCCTCAAGGGACTGGCTCTACGCGCGGTGTGGGGACCGTTGAAGGTCATACCAGGCGACTCGCAGCCTCGGGTTGAACCGGCGGAACTGTCCTGGGAGGTTGACCCGGCGACGACCGACTGTCAGCCGCAGGCGATCTTCCCGGCTGGCGTGTGGCAGCCCTATGACATCGCCCTGTCGCGCGCCGGCTGCGCCTACGTCACGGACTACGCCAACGGCCTCGTACACGTGTTCGACCCGCATGGCTGCTGGCGGACAGCGTACGACGGCGCGTCGGCAGACTCCCCGCCGCTGCAGAAGCCGACTCACATCGCCGTCGACGCGGACGGGCGCCTGTATGTCGTGCAGGAGGACATGGACTTCGTCACCGTCCTGGACGCCGACGGGAAGTTCTTACAGGACATTCGACGGGTCGACGAAGTGCCGGGACGCTTTTGTCCCTTCGCCGTCGGTGTCGATGCGGACGGGAACATCTACATTAGCGACCGTGTCGCGCGCCGAGTGTACTGCGTCGACAAGCGTAGCGAGCGCGGATGCGCGTGTCCCGAAGCGCTGCCGGGTCCACCTACGGACTGTACGACCATTGCCTTCGATCATTTCGGCAATCCACTGCTCGGCGACGCCCAGAACAAGTGCGTCGTTCGCCGGGCGACCAAGACGGCTTATGAAAGCGAAGGCTGGTACTACTCTGAGCCACTCGACAGCCGCACCTACCAATGCCTCTGGCATCGGGTCGTCGTGCGGGCATCGATCCCGGCGGGAGCGCAGCTGCGTGTGGATACGTGCACGGCCGAGTCACCCAAGAGCGCCGACGAGATCCAGTCGATGCCTGAGGAGCGGTGGGAAACC
>Ga0316622_100004646_pt1 | contig 10123 bp, 3 predicted proteins | sample OWC_Aug_OW2_C1_D_FD_207646 | JGI IMG/M metagenome (GOLD analysis project Ga0316622, IMG submission 207646) | Wetland soil microbial communities from Old Woman Creek delta, Ohio, United States - OWC_Aug_OW2_C1_D5_C | ecosystem: Environmental > Terrestrial > Soil > Wetlands | place: USA: Ohio... | reverse complement strand
ATGATCGAAGTGCGCTTCCGAAAAGGACAGGCCGTAGATATCGGCCGCCTGGAACGTGACGTTCCGGAGGCCGGCCTCCTCGACCCGCGCCTCGGCCCGTTCCAGCGAGGCCGGCGAGATATCCACCGACACGAAGCTGGCCTGCGGGCTCTTGGCGGCCAACGTGACGGTCTGCGCCCCGACCCCGCACCCGGCTTCCAGGACGAGGCTCCCGGCCGGATATGCGGTGTCGCCATGGAGCAGCTCCGTCAAGGTTGACGCCTGATCGACCAGGCGCGCGGCCTCCGGATCCGTGTACCCGTGGACGTAGTCGGGCGCCATGTCTTTCCCCTCATTCCGCCGATCGGGCCATCCGATGGCGAGCCCCCTCGCCGGCCATGACGTCGCCGACGAGAACGTGGCCGTCAAAGGGCACCCGGAAGACGCGGCTCACCGCACCCCCCACAGCGCATCGCGCAGTCCCGACGAGCGCGCGAGGCGGCGGCCGAGGGCGGCTTCAAAGACGGCCCGGGTGCCCCAGAGCTCGACGCGGGTGCGGGCGCGCGTCACGGCGGTGTAGACCAGCTCGCGGGTCATCACCGGGCTGGCCTGGCCGGGAAGAATCAGGACGATCTCGTCCGCTTCGGAGCCCTGGCTCTTGTGGACTGTGGTAGCGAACGCGGTCTCGTGCTCGGGCAGCCGCGCCGGCGGGAGGCCACGCGGTCGGCCGTCGGCCGCGCGGAAGAACACCCGAAGCTTGCCGTCCGCCGCTGCGTCGCGCAGCGCGATGCCCAGGTCGCCGTTGAAGAGCTGCAGGTTGTAGTCGTTCGCCGTGATCAGCACGGGTCGGCCGTGGTACCAGGGATTCCGCGAGTGCAACGCGCCCCGGGCCTCTAGGCAGGCCGCGATGTGCTCGTTCAGCGCGTCAACCCCGTACGGGCCCGCGCGGTGGGCGCTCAGCACGCGGAACTGGTCCAGGGCAGCCAGGGCCGCCTCCGGAGTCCTGGCCGCCAGGTATGCCCCAAGCGGCGCGGCGACCTCCGCGAGGCGCGGCGGGAGATCCCGGGGCGACTCCAGGGAACGCCAGGCGATATCGGCACAGGCGCCTCCCGTGAGAAGGTCCAGGGCCCCTGGCCCGTCTCCCTGGTTCACGCGGCGCGCCAGCCGGCCGATACCGCTGTCCCGGCCGAAGCGGTAGCTCCGCGTGAGCTGGACGACGGCATCGCGGATCGGCGCCCCCCCGTCGTGGGGGGCCGCGCCGGTGAGGTCCGCGAGGTCCTGGCCGGTCGCCTCGATCACGCGCCGTCCGAAGCCCGGGGAAAAGCCCGGCGAATCGCCGCAGATGTCGCCCAGCACCGCGCCGGCCTCGACGGAGGCGAGCTGCTCCTTGTCCCCCAGGAGGATGAGGCGCGCCGCTCTCGGAACGGCCCGGACCAGTTTCGCCATGAGGGCGAGGTCCACCATCGAGGCCTCGTCCACGACGAGGACGTCTACCGGAAGCGGATCGTCCCGATCGCGCCGGAAGGTCACCGACCCCGGCCGGACTCCAAGCAGCCGGTGAATCGTCGTCGCCTCGACGGGAATCGCGTCGCGAACCCGCGGATCGACCGGCAGCGTTTCCCGGCTGGCGCGGATGGCTTCCTGCATCCTCGCGGCCGCCTTCCCGGTGGGGGCCGCCAGCGCGATGCGGAGGGGCGAGGCTGCCTGCTCCAGCAGCAGGGCGAGGATTCGCACCACGGTGGTGGTCTTCCCCGTCCCCGGACCGCCGGAGATGACCGTGAACCGCTTCAGCGCGGCCACGGCCGCGGCGACTCGTTGCCGGTCCGCCGCATCGGCCGCCGCCGGAAAGAGCCGATCGAGTCCGGCTCGCAGCCGCCGCAGGTCCACATCCGCCGGATCGTCGGCGACGCGCGCCTGGAGGTCCAGCGCCAGGTCGTGCTCGTAGGCCCAGTAGCGGTACAGGTACAGGCGGTCGGCCTCGTCCAGGATGAGTGGCGCATAGTCGCCCGGCCGCCCGACCACCGGGTGCCGCCGCAGCGCCTCGCACCAGACGGACAGCGGCGGGGCGGATTCCGGCCCGCCGGCGGCGTCGGCCAGGCTCACGCAGATGTGCCCCTGGCTTGTGGCACTACAGACCAGGCGCGCGGCGAGTCCGAGCAGGGGGTCGGCGTCCCCGTTCAGGCGAGTCAGCAGCCGGGCCAGGTGTGCGTCCAGTCCGCCCGTCTCGGCGAACCCCGGCGTGTCCGGCGCCTCGGCGCGCACGCTCACGCGGTCTCTCCCCGCGCCAGGTACCGGTCCAGCGCTTCCATCGACTCCTCCGATGGTCGGTCGCGGTAGACGCCGAAGTCGGCGCCTCGCGCCGGTTCCATTCCGCGGACGAAGAGGTAGAACACGCCGCCGAAGTCACGCGCGTACCGGAAATCGGGCAGGCGCCGGGCGAGATACCGCGCCAGTGCGACAGTGTAGATCAGGTACTGAAGGTCGTAGGTCTCGCGGGCCATCACCGGGGGCAGCCGCTCTGCGCGGTAGGCGTCCGGCCCGTCTCCCAGCCAGTTCGACTTGTAGTCGGCAAGATAATAGCGGCCGCCCGCCTCGAAGACCAGGTCCATGGAGCCGGTCATGTAGCCCCGCACGGGATCGAAGGCGATCTCGGCGATCGGCCCCGCGCCGTCTCTGTCGCGCCGCTGCGTGCGCAGCACCCTGGTAAGCTCTCGCGGATCGAGGTGCGCCACCGGATAGTGGAACACCATCTCGTCCCGCCGCGCCTCCCGCGCCACGTGGGACAGCGCAAGACCGCTTGCAGGATCCAGCGGCGTCCGCACGACCCGCTCGACCATGTCCGCCACGGCGGGCTGCCAGGCGGCGTCGAAGCCATGCTCGCGCAGCGCGCGCGCCGTCGCCGCCTCGACGGCGGCCCGGTCGGCCCGCGCGAAATCCAGCGAGGCGAAGAGCGCGTGGATGAAGATCCCGGCTCGGACGCCGCGCGGGAAATCGGCGATGTCGGCCGGGGGCTGGCCGGGCAGAAGAAGCCGCCCGCCTCGCTCCGGCGCGGGAGCGGCATCGTAATCCCACGCCTCGCGATGGGCGCCCGCCGTGAGGCCGGAAAAGCTGGTTACCTGCCACCCCCTCGGAATCGTCCCGGTAAATGGTCTCGCGTGGAGCGGCTCCGGGACGGCCGCCGTGAGGCCGGCGGCGGGCAGTGCTGCCGGAGCCAGCCGCTCGACCGCGATCGTGCCGCCGGCGCGCTCTGCAAGCGCAGCGAGGTCCGCGAGCACCTCGTGGTCTCCGAGCGCCCGGGTTCGCTCCCGGACGGCCGCCGCGCGGTCCGCGCCCGGCGCGAGGTCCGCCGGCTCGTGCAGCAGGTAGGCCAGACCCGATGCCTCTCCTCCGTTGACGTTTCCCCATACCACCGTGCACCGATGCTCGGCGCGGGTCACGGCCACGTACGCTAGCCGAAGATGCTCGGCCAGCGCCTCGCGCTCGGCCAGCGCCCGGGCCTCGCCGATCCGTTCCGACCCTGCGTCCAGCGTCAATTGGTCCGCCGCCGTCGGATCGTGGAACAGGATGCCCAGGTCCTCGTCCTGCTTCCGCAGCGGCACGTCCCACAGGAACGGGCAGAAGACCAGCGGGTACTGGAGGCCCTTGCTCTTGTGGATGGTCGCGATCTTGACGAGGTTCTCGTCGCTCTCCAGACGAAGCTGCGCCTCCTCGGGCGTCGTCTCCTCGCGCTGGCGGCGTGTCGAGAGCCAGGCAATCACGCCTTCCATTCCCAGGTGGTCCGCCGCCGCCGCGGCCTGCAGCAGCTCCGCGAGGTGCAGGACGTTGGTGAGCCGCCGCTCGCCGTCCGCGAATCGTAGGAGGCGTGCCGCCACGCCCTCCGCCTTCATTAGCCGGCGGAACATCTGGACAAACCCCTGTTCCCGCCAGGTCGTATGGTACTCCAGGAAGGCGTTCGCCCGCGCCTCCCAGGCCGCCTCGTCCTCCCCGAGCGACTCCAGCGCGTTTCCGCACACGCCGAAGAGGTCCGTCGTCAGCGCGGCCCTAACTACGGCTTCGCGCGCCGGCTGCGCCGCCGCCAGGAGGACGCGCTGGATCTCGTCCGCCTCGTGAGACGCGAAGACGCTCGCCTCGCCGAGCTGAACGCTCGCGATTCCCCGCGCGAGCAGCGCCTCGCGGATCCGGTCCGCCTGGATGTTGGTGCGCACCAGGACCGCGATATCCCCTCCGCGAAGCGCTGTCTCCCCGATCCGGGCCTCGCCCCGATCGGCGGCCGCGAGGAGCCGCGCGATCTCGTCCGCCGTGGCCTGGATGGCGGCGTCCGCGGCCCTGCCTTTGGGGAGCGGCTCGTGGTCGTCCGCTCGGGGCAGGCACCAGAACCGGAGCGGTGCCGTGTCATCCCCCGCCACGGCGAACGCCCTCCGCTCCTTCTCCGCCGGCCGCACCGGGTGAAACGCGATCTCGTCCAAGAGGAACGGCTGCGCTACCCCGCCGAACAGCGCGTTCACCGCCTGGACCAGCCCCGGGGCGGAGCGCCAGTTCCGCTCCAGCGTGCGTCTCGCGCCCGCGTCCCGGCCGGCCGCGAGATAGGAGAAGACGTCCGCGCCGCGGAAACCGAAGATGGCCTGCTTCGGATCGCCCACCAGGAAGACGGGGAGGCCGCTCCCGCCGTAGACGCGCTTGAAGATCGTATACTGGACGGGGTCGGTGTCTTGGAATTCGTCGATCAAGGCTGCGGCGTACCGTCGGCGGAGGCTGGCGGCCAGTGTCGCGCCGTGGGGGCTCGCCAGCGCCTGCTCCAGCCGCAGCAGGAGATCCTGATACGCGATCAGCTGACGGCGTTTCTTGCGTGCGGCCAGCTCCTGCCTGCAGTATTCGAGCAGCTCCAGTCGGAGCGTCTTGGCCCGGAAGTCCAGGACGGCCGTCAGCGCCTGCCGGGCCTCCACCAGCCGTTCGCACGCGCCGAAGGCCGGGTGGGCCGGCGGCGTGCCCCCCTTCTTCACGGCCGCGCGCAGCGCCCCGGCCGCAAACTTCTCGACGCGCTTCCGCCAGGCGGCGTGCGGCTCGGTCGGTCGAAAGAACGCGTCGACCTCTTCCAGCCAGCCCGGCAGGGCGCTCGGCGGATACTTCGTCGCGTTCAGCGACCGCTGGCCGAACAGCAGCGTCTCGATCGCCGCACGGTCCGCTTGCCAGGCCGCGCGGGCCTCGCGGTAACACGCCTCGTAACGCGAGTCGGCTTCGGGTGCGCCGGTGGGAGGCACGGGCGGCCGGACGACACACGGCGGTCTCCGCAGGTAGGGCCGGACCGCCTTGACCAGACTCTCCGGAGTCCACCCCCGTCCGACCAGGTCCCCGACGAGCAGCCGAGGTCCGTCGTAGAATCTCCTCCGCCAGAAATCGTCCACGACTTCCTGCAGGATTTCGCCTTCGTCCGGAACCAGCTCGACCTCGAACGGCTGGCCGCTGTCGAAGGCGCTCTCCCGGAGAACCCGTTGGCAGAATCCGTGGATCGTGAGGATGGCCGCTTCGTCGAACCCCTGCACCGCCTGGGCGAGGCGGCGGGCGGCCGCGGCGCGCTCGGGACGCCGGGCCAGCAACCCGGCCAGCACCGCGTCCGCGGGGTTGGGCGGCGCTCCGCGGAGGAATGCCCTGCGCGCCGTCTCCAGCCGCGCGCGGATCCGGTCGCGCAGCTCCGCCGTGGCGGCGACCGTGAACGTGACGACGAGGATCTGGTCGACCGTCAGGTCCCTCTCCAGCAGCAGCCGGAGGTACAGGTCCGCCAGCGTGTGGGTCTTCCCCGTCCCGGCGCTGGCCTCGATGAGGCGCAGGCCCTCCAGGGGCTCCGCCAGGATATCCAGCGGCAGGGTCCGGCTGCGCGACCGGGTACTCATGGCCGCCGGTGTTCCAGCGCAGGTCGGAAGACCTCCCGCGCTAGCCGCGCGAACTCCGCATCCAGCGGATCTAGGCCGCGGAAGGCCAGCCGATGGTACGGATCCTGGCTCTCCGGAGTCTTCGGCGAGAAGTCGCTGCCGTTCCAGGCCGTGCGGGCGGCCGCGAGCGCCTGCGCGTCGTCCTGGCCCTTCCGCACGCGCTCGGCGTAGGCGAGACTCGCCTCCGGAAAGAGCGGCACCGGCCGCGAGAGGCCTGCCCAGTAGATCCCGGCCAGCGCCGTGAGATGATGCAGCGGATCCTCGACCGGCCCCAAGACGATCTCCTCGTCCTCGCCGAGCCAGCGGCTCTCGCAGGCCGCGCCCGGCGGCCGCACACTGCACAGCAGCAGATGTCGAACCCAGAGACCGATCCAATCCTTCGGCTTGGCCGTGGTCGGCCGGTACTCCAGGAAGCCCTGCGGGGTCACGGCGGTCAGCCAACCAGTTAGGCGAATGGGCCCGAGGTCGCAATCCACGGGGATCGGGTCGAAGCGAGAGGCCGCGCGCCGCGCCTCGATGCGCCTGGCGAAAACCTCGACGGTCTCGGCCGTTGCCGCAAAGCACACTTCGCCTACGCGCCCCTGCGGAAGCCATCCGCCAGCCCGGGCGATCTCCCAGCTGTCGTCCAGCGAGCCTCGCGCGAGGCGGATGTCGAGCAGTTCTTGCCGCAAGCCATAGGCGGCCAGGCCGTCCAGGAGGAACGGCTCGCGGCTCTCCAGCAGCGCCTCCCCTTCCTCTAGGTGGATCCGCAGCCGCTCGCGGAGCAGGTACTTCGTCGGTTGCTGGAAGTAGCGGATGAAGCGCGCGAGTTCTACCGTGCGCCACTCCCCCGACGGCTCCGCCAGGGGGCGCCCCAGAAACGGCGCCGGCCTGCCTTGGGATCGTCGCACGCGACTGGCCTCGCAGTACTCCTCAGAGTAGCTGAAGAGCCGCGATGCCTCCGTGCCGCCCCGGAAGTAGCGCGGGCTGAACGCGTGCAGCGGATGGCTAGTGAGCAGCCGCCCGCGGAGCGACGCTCGGTCCTCTTCGAGCGTGAACCCGCGCTCCACGTATTCCAGCAGCTCGCTGATCAGGACCGAGGGCGGAAGCGTGGCGTTGTCCCGGTTGCTCTGTCCGACGTAGCTCAGGTACAGTGCGCGCCGCGCCGAGAGGATGGCTTCCAGGAAGAGGTAGCGGTCGTCGTCGCGCCGCGACCGGTCGCCGATCCGGGCGTCGTCGCTCATCAGGTCGAAGCCCGGCGCGCGGCGGCTGCGGGGGTAGCTCCCGTCGTTCAACCCGATGAGACAGACCACCGCGAAGGGCACGCTCCGCATCGGGACCATGGCGCAGAAGGTCACCCGCCCCGCGAGAAAACGGCTGCCGCCCCGTCCCTCGCCGATCGCCGCCTGGAGGCCGGACCGCGCCACGGCCAGCGACACCGGGTTGTCGAACGCGGCCCGGCCCGACTCCGCAGCCAGCGCCGCGGCCGCCCGGCGCAGCTCGGCAACCTGCGCCTCCCCGTCTTCGTCCGCCTCCAAGAAACGGCCCAGAAGGCGCAGGAAGAGATCGGCCCACGCGGACACCGGCCGGGGGCGCGTCAGCTCTTCCCGCGCCGCGAAGAGCGCCTCGGCAAAGGTGCAGAGTCGGCCCAGCACACGGCTCGCTGCGCCCTCGACCTCGTCGTAGGGAAGGATCCCGCCGAAGAGCCGCCGTTCGCCCGCGGGCATAGCGTAGCCGAGGAGCAGCCGATCCAGGCCGGCGCGCCAGGTGTGCTCGCGGGTCGCCGGGAGATCCAGAGCCGCGCGGCTCTCGTCATCAACACCCCAGCGGACGCCGGTCGCGCGGATCCAGTCCTGGATCTGCGGCAGGTCGGCCTCCGCGATGCCGAATCGCCGCCGCACCGGCTCGACCTCCAGCAAGCCCAGCACCTCCTCCGCCCCGAAGCGGCCCTCCGCGACCTCCAGCAGCGAGAAGAAAGCGCCGACCACCGGATCCTCGGTCCGCCGATGCCGGTCCGCGATGCTGAAGGGAATCCGGCGGTCCGGCTCCGCGGTGCCGAAGACCGCCTCGATGAAGGGGGCATACGCGTCGATGTCGGGGGTCATCACGGCGACGTCCCCGGGCTCGAGTTCTGGGTGGGCCTCGAAGAGGGCGAGGAGCTGGTCGTAGAGCACCTCCACCTCGCGCATGGGGCCGTGGCAGGAATGGACCTGGATCGAGCGGTCGTCGGAGCGGATTGGGGTGCGGGCCGCCTCCTCCTCACCCCGATTCCGGAGGTGAAGGATGTCGGTCTGAAGGCAGTGGAGCAGGCTGTCCTCGCCGGGCTCGTCGAACACCGCCTCGTCGTGGGGGTCGCAATCCAGGAGCAGCGTCAAGAAATCTCGGCCCTGCTTGCCGCAGGCGGCCAGCAGGTTGTTGCCGGTCTCCAGGTACAGCTCGCGGGGGTCCCGGTCCTTGGCGCGACGAGCGATCTCGCGCTCGGACCGAATCTCGGCCCAGAACTGCCGACAGGGGTTCAGCAGGAAGATGTGCACGTCCAGGTGTTCGGCCAGCCGCGCGAAGACCGCAAGCTGCGCCGGCGGCATCGTCGGGATGCCGAACAGGCTGAGGCGGGCCGGCAGCGCGTCTCCACCCGGCGGGCCGGCGGCGAGCGCGGTTAGGAACCGCTCCTGCATCTGGACGCGGTGGCTGCCGCCGATCGACCGCACCAGCTCGCGCCAGAGCGGCGCATGCCACGTGTCGCCGCCGCCCCGCTCCCAGTCCTGGATCCAGTCCGGCCGGTAGACCAGGTACTGATCGTACAGATCGGCGATTCGCGAGGCGAGCTGGTAACCGCGGAGGTCGTCGTCCCGATCGGCGAGATACGCGCGAAGCGGCGCGAAGGGTTCCGCGTCGACGAGGGTGCTCGGCATCCCCATCAGCCGCCAGACCAGGACCTCCCGGTCGTAGGGGGATGGCTCGGGCACGTCGGGCAGCACGCGGCCGAAGAGCTGCCAGATCAGACTGGCGGGAAGAGGGAAGTCGATGTTGGCGGCGACGCCCAGGCGATCCGCCAACCGCAGGCGGAGCCAGCGGGCCATGCCATTGCTCTGGACGGCGATGGTCTCCGGCGCGAGCGTCGGCGTCATCGGCACGCGCACGACCTCGGCCAACGCGTCCGCCAGCCGCTCCAGTCGATTACTCTGATGGAGAATCAGCATCCGGTCAGCCTCGAGACCAAATCCCCTGAAGCCACAAGATGCACAAGAAGCACAGGAATTCCTGGCAGGGCCTCGAACCAAGAGTGTGAACCTTGTGCCCCTTGTGCATCTTGTGGCTGATGTCGGAGCCCCGCGGCGCGTTCGCGGACTTCTGTGATCGAGGCTAGATGTTCTGGCTGTGATAACGAAGCTGCACGTCCTCGCACCAGTTCCCCACGTTCCAGACTCCGTAGGCGCCGAGGCCCCCCAGCGGGTCCGGTCCGTAATACACCGGCACGTGCACCAGCGACAACCCGGGGTGCCGTGCGGCCTCGGCCAGTGCGGCCCGCAAGGACACCGGCGTGTCGCCGCCGTCGTGCGCCTTGACGCCGGGCACCGCCGAGGCCAAGCGGACGTAATCCACCGCCACCCCGTCATGCGTGCGGAACGCTTCGCCATACTGGGCCTCTTGGAGTCCCGAGATGGCCGCCATCCGCCGATTGTCGAGGAGCAGGATGGTCCCGCGGGCGCCGTGCAGCACGCCGTCTACGAGCACCTGTGGGTTCATGAAGAACGCTCCGTCCCCGCTGAAGGCGATCCCGTACCGGGGCCGGTCCGCGACGCCGGAGGCCAAGAGCGCGCTCACGGCGAAACCCATGTACGAGGCCCCCGTCTCCGTGATCGTCTGGTTCGGCTCGTCATCCTCCGCCACCTGGAATCCGACCGCCTGGACGTCGCCGGCATCGAAGAACTTCACGACGCCGATGGACTTGGCGAAGTCGCAGGCGATCTTGATCGCCGCGGGCTGCGTCAGGACCGGCCGCCCCCACAGGTCATCGGAGAGGACCGGGTGTGCGTACCGCTCGGCCTTGAGTGCCTCCCACTCCCTCTTCTTCGCCGCCGCCGCGCCGAGCCACGCCGCCGCCCGCGCCGGGTCCGCCCCGCCCGCCTTCTGCAGGGCCTCCAGCAGTTGGCCCGCTACCACCCCGATATCGCCCGCCAGTGCCACGGTCCGGTTGTAATGCGTGACATCTCCCAGGTCGGCGTTGATGTTGATCA
>Ga0316622_100004644_pt1 | contig 10124 bp, 6 predicted proteins | sample OWC_Aug_OW2_C1_D_FD_207646 | JGI IMG/M metagenome (GOLD analysis project Ga0316622, IMG submission 207646) | Wetland soil microbial communities from Old Woman Creek delta, Ohio, United States - OWC_Aug_OW2_C1_D5_C | ecosystem: Environmental > Terrestrial > Soil > Wetlands | place: USA: Ohio... | reverse complement strand
GTTGCAGTCCAGAGTCGAGCACACGCTGTCCAAGTCGGCGTCGGCGCACTCCGTGACCGTGATCGTGGCCACGGTGCTCGTGTTCCCTGCCGCATCGTAGCCCCGGACGGTGAGTAGATTGTCCCCCGCTTCGATCTCCACCGGGACCGCGAAAGGGCCGGCGTGGACGGGAACGATGATCGACTGCAGGGTCGCGGCGTTGTGCACGACGACATGATCGACCCCGGAGCCTCCGGTGTCGGTGATCGAGCCCTCGAGCCGGATCGAAGGTCCGGGCACGGCGCACGCCGAGCTGCAGGGCCCCGTGACCGCGAGGGACGGTGGGAGGTTGTCGATCCGGATCTCCACCGTCACTGGTGTGGAATAGGTCCCGGCGTTGTCCATCGCCTTCACGGAAACGGAGCTGCTTCCGGAGATCGCTACCGGAGCGAGGAACTTGCTCCACGCTCCACCGTCGAGGCTGTAGCAGGTACTGTAGATTCCCGACCCATCCGGATTGTCCGCCGCGCTCACCGCCGCCAACGTGACGTCGGAGTGATACCAGCCGTTCGGATTCGGCGCTCGGGGTTCGAACGTCGGGGCCGCCGTGGGCTCGGTCTCCGCCGCGACTGCCAGATTCTGACGCAACGTCTGCGGAAAGAACACGGTGCCGAGCACGGTGAACGTGCGCTCGACATCCGAGCATACGAGTCCCCAAGGCGCGGGCGGCGTGCACGAACCGTCGGGTACGTTGTTCACTGCGTACCCTTGCTGTGAGTACATCAAGGGAAGTCCGTCTTCCGGGTACACCCAGCCGTTGAGATCTGCGCTTTCCCAGGCCTTTTCCGAGAGCCCCGTGCAGATCCACTGGTGATTCTTGAAACTCCCCGGACCTTTCTGATCGCTGAAGTCCTCGTCGTAGCCCTCGCCAACCTGGTCGAGGGCGAGCAAGACCACATTCCGGCGACGGAGCGCTGTGTCGCCGCCCGTCGGCGTCCTGGCACCCTTGGGAACGTAGTCGCCCACGTCGCAGGATCGTTGGAAATGCCAGTCCCCGCACCCGTTGAACTCCGTGTAGCGGACGCCGTTCCAGCCTGGTGTCCCCCAACCGAGCGCTTCGACGACGTGCGGTACGGACCCACCGTCGGCGTGTCCGATGAACACGCCGACGTGCCCCGAGTTCCAGAAATCGATGCCGCTCCCGGTGCTCGTGTCCCCGTACATTTCCCCGCCCGGAGACGAGATAAAGAGAAGGTCGCCGACCTCCCCGGGATCGTAGTAGGGCTGTAGGAGTGGATCGGGACAGGGCTCCGCCTGGGGCGCGCGAGTCGACGCCGGAGCCGGGACGCCGTTCCCGCTCGCGCGGACGCGAGCCTGGGCAAGAACCTCAGGGCCCCCGGGAAGGCCCGAGCGGGCCAGCAGGTCGATGGCGCGTTCTTGAATCTCCGCCGGCCACGATTCGTCGCGGAGAATGGACGCAAGAAGCGGAAGAACGTCTTCCTTGAGCCTGCGGCGAAGAATGATCAGCCCGTATTCTTTGGAGAGGCTGCTGCCGGAGGTCGATGGATCGCTGTCGAGGACGAAGCGCTCGATCAGTGCCTCGGTGTCGGGATGTTCGGATCCGGCGAGGTACTGCAGCGCTTTGTGGTGCATGATCGGCTCCTGGGCCGACTGCAGCAGATCGACGAGAGTCGGATGGGTCTCGAGCGGCCAGGTCGACTTCGCTGCTCTCAACGCCGAGATCCTGAGATTCGGGTTACGGCTATGATCCTTGGCCAGCCGCAGGAACGGGTCGCGGAACGACTCGTCGGCGCGAGCGGAGAGTCGGTCGATGCAGTGCGTTTTCGTCCACTCGCCCGACGACGAGGACGCGAGCACGTCCTGCAGGACCGATCGGCTCATCTCTGCAGGCACCCCGTCGGACGCGAGGTCGCAGACCGACCTCACGGTGAGCTCCGAGGACGTCGCCCGGCGCGAAAGCAGCTCGAGGCCCGCGGCGGCGGCGGCGGGCCGCGAATGCAGGAGCTGCTGGTAGACCGATTGTGCCTGCTCGTGACGCTCGTCGGCGAGCAGACCATCGAGCTCGAGGATGAGGGCGGAAGCGTCGACCCGTGATCCGGCCGGGCTCGAACTTGCCGCCGGTGGGGTCGTTTGCGCGAACGCCGGCGCGCCCGTGAGCCAGGGGATCAGCAGGCTCGCAAGCACGGCGATCGAAACCAGGATGCTTCGCGGTGTCCCGCCTTGTGGCGGTGAGGGAATGACTCCGGGTAGCCTCCTCATGGATGCACCTCCATGTCCGGACCGCGGAGATTCCGTCGGTCCTCGCTCCTGCTCTCAAGGTGTGCACACGGAGGCTACGGCGTCAATGATCCAAATGGATCATTCTCGGTCTCTCAGAGCCGCCTCAGAACCTCCACGCGAGACTTGCCGTAGATCGTCCTTCGCTCCAAGAACAAGACCGTTTCGCGGTGGCCGGTTTGCCCGCCCATCACTCGTAGACAACCACGAGTAAATTGATGGGGTTGCGGGGATTCTTGAGGCAGGGAAATCTTCCCCGCCTACCCCCTCGCGGTAATCCCGAGCGAATAAGGCGGACAAGCTTCGTTTTCGCAAGTGGCCGTCGTACGAGTCGGCAGCGTCCGGTAACCGGGACTTACGTCAACCCGCCAATCGGCCCTGGAACCCTCCCCACACGAGGAAGGACAATCCCTGCGGGCGCCGAGCGGACACACCCGTCCCGGACTCGCGAGGATGGCCGCCTCGCGGCAGGTGGGGTTTCTAGTCGATGAAATCAGCTTCCAGAGCCGCCGGCTCGGGCTCCGACACCGCTGGGGCGATCGGCGGCGCTCGCGAGGGCAGCCCCAGGTGCTCCAGGATCTTTCGCGTGGTGTCGGGCGGATGAATCGCCGCCAGGATCCTCATCCGTCCGTGGCAGTGCGGACATTCCAACACATCCACCGCGAACACCCGCCGCATCAGCTCCGACCAGGTGGAGTTCCGGGTGCGTGGAGCCCTTCTCGTCGGCGATGAGCCTTCCGCCGATTCGGAAGTCTGCGGTCGAGGGCTCGCCGCCGTGCACCCCGGATGCGGCCCCCGGCCGTCGATCTCGGGTGCGTTGGGCACGATCCGAGCCCGCAGCCGCGCCGCCGGCGCGAGATCCTGCGCGAGCCTGGCCGGGATCAGGTTGTCGGTCCCGAGCGGGATCGCGCCGTGCGCCTCGATCGTGCCGACGGGAACGATCACCGAATCCGATTGCGACGGGACCCTGTACCGAAACTCCTCCCAGGTGAGATCGGTCAGGTTCCAGGTCATCGGCTCCCCCTTCGCTGCGCGGACCCGCCGGCGGACCCATCATCATACCCGGTGCCGTGTGGAGCTGCTGTCCCCGGAGAGCCGCGTCTTCGAAACGACGAGTCGGCTCATCTCGTCGATCGCGGCCGATCGCACGTCGAACGCCTGGACGTCCAGGATCCGCCGCCCGAGGGCGCGGTCGGGCGGAATCGGCATCGGGAGCGTTGTCTCCACGGCGGAAACCGTGTCGCACCGCATCGACTCCGGCGGGGGCGGTCGGCGAGCGTTGCGCTCCGGAGGATGCCCCTGGCCCCGGACGGGCGCGGACTGTAAAATGTCTCTACCCATGCGCGTGTCGCTGCGAGTCGCCGTCGCCACGGTCAGCCTGGCTCTCGTGCTCTTCGTGGGCGGGGCCCCGGATTTGCTCTCCGTCTGCCTCGACGGTTGCGAAGAGGGGTCGGGCGCCGCGTGCGCCGACTGTCCGCTGTGCTCGCCGGGACGAGCCCCGGTCGTGCTCGGCCCCTCGGGCAATGCCTCCCAGCCGGGACCGGTCTCGCCCCACGACGCCGCGCCGAGCATCGAGCCGTCGCGCATCGAAGAGCGCGACGTGTTCCACGTCCCGCGCAACTTCGCCTGAGCCCAGCTCTGGTGGGTTCCTGCCGGGCAGTCGCCCGGCGTGGCTCTTCGTCCATGGAGGTGAGCGGTGCGTGTCTCGATCTGTCTCCTGCTGTGCTCGATTCTCGTCTCTCTCGGCTGCGGCGATGCTCCCGCGGTCGCCTCGCGGAACGGTACCGCCCCGGTCGGGCAGGCCGCGGGAAAGGCCGCCGGGCACGCCCCCGCCGACGTCGTCCCCGGATTCCACGAGGACTGGTGCGGCGAGCATCAGGTCCCCGAGTCCCTGTGCACCCGGTGCAACCCGGAGCTGATCGCGGCGTTCAAGGCGACGAACGACTGGTGCGGCGAGCACGGGCTGCCCGAGTCACAGTGCTTGGTCTGCAACCCTGAGCTCAAGATCGAGCGGCCTCCGAAGACGGAGGCGCGCTGAAATGCGCGCCGCACTTCTCATGGCGCTGGCCCTCGTCGGGGCGAGCGGCTGCGCCGGGCCGCCCGAGGCGCCGGCCGCGGCGTCCCCCGCGGTCCCATCGACCGACGAGCTCTGCGCGGAGCACGGCGTGCTCGAAGCCGTGTGCCCGAAGTGCAACCCGAAGCTCGCTCCGGTCTTCCAGGCCAAGGGCGACTGGTGCGCAGAGCACGGCTTTCCCGAGAGCTTCTGCCCGATCTGCCGTCCCGAGCGGGGCGGACGTCCGGCGACCGAGGTCGCCTCGGCCGATGAGCCGCCGCCCGACCGGCTGAGGGTGCGGCTGCTCTCGCCCGAGACGTCCCGGGTCGCGGGGATCGTCACCGAGAAGGGGCGCAGCGCCGACGTCGCCGCCACGCTCGTTCTCCCGGCGAAGCTGGCCTACGACTCGGCGAAGCGCGCGGAGGTCAACGCCCGGAGCGCCGGGATCGTGCATGCGGTGGCGGTCGACGTCGGGAGTCCCGTCGCGAAGGGGGCGCCCCTCGTCGTCGTCGACAGCCCAGAGGTCGGCGCCGACCGCTCGCGGCTACTCGCCGCGCAAACGCGGGTCGAGGTCGCGCAGGCGCGGCTCGAACGGGAGCGCGCGCTCTACGCCGAGAGAATGACCGCCCAGCGCGAGGTCCAGGAAGCCGAGAGCGAGCTGGCCGCGGCCCTGGGCGAGGTGCGGGCGCTCGAGGCCGCGGCGGGCGTCGTCGGAGCGGGAGAGCCCTCGGGCCGCTACACGCTCTTCGCCCCGATCGCCGGCGTCGTCGTGCGAAGGACCGCCTCGCTCGGCCGGCGCGTCGACCCGGAGGAGATCCTGCTCGAGATCGTCGACGCCTCGACGCTGTGGGCCGAGATCGACGTGCCCGAGCGGCATCTGGCCGAGGTCCGCGTCGGCTCGGCCGTGACCCTGACGTTCGACGCCCTTGGCGGGGTCGAGGCGCACGGGACGATCGCCTCCGTCGCGCCGGAGGTCGATCCGAAGACCCGCACCGCAGTGGCGCGGGTCAAGGTCGCCAACCCGGACGGCGCGCTGCGCGCGAACATGTACGGACGGGCGCGTATCGCCAAGGGAGGCGGCGCCGCCGGGGTGAGCGTGCCGCGCACGGCGCTGCAGCGGGCGAACGGCGCCGAGGTGGTGTTCGTCCGGATCACGGACGCGCTCTACGAGACGCGGCGCGTCGAAACCGGCGCACGCGGGGACGGATGGGTGCAGGTTCTGCGTGGGATCGCGCCGGGCGAGGACGTCGTGACCGTGGGCAGCTTCCTGCTCAAGACGGAGACGCTCAAGGGGAGCATCGGCGCGGGCTGCTGCGAGGTGGAGTAGCCCGTGCTCGATGCGGTGATCACCTGGTCCTTGCGACATCGCGTTGTGGTGCTCGCGCTATGGCTCGGCGTCGTCGCGTTCGGGCTCCTGGCGCTCGCGCGCTTGCCGATCGACGCGTTCCCCGACACGACGCCGGTCCAGGTCCAGATCAACACGGTCGCCCCGGCCCTCTCGCCGCTCGAGATCGAGCGCCAGGTCACTGCAACGATCGAGCAGGCGCTCGGGGGGCTCCCCGGGCTCACCGAGGTGCGCTCGGTGTCGAAGTTCGGCTTCTCGCACGTGACCCTTACGTTCGACGACGGAATGGACATCTACCTCGCGCGCCAGGTCGTCGGCGAGCGGCTCGCTACGGTCGAGCTGCCGCAGTCGATCGACCGTCCGACGCTCGGGCCGGTCGCCACCGGCCTCGGCGAGGTGTTCCACTACCTGGTGACGGGCGACGGCACGCTGGCCGAGCTGCGCACGGCCCAGGACTGGATCGTGAGGCCCCAGCTGCGGTCGGTTCCCGGGGTCGCCGAGGTCAACTCGTGGGGCGGGGACGAGCGGCAGATCCAGGTCGTCGTCGACCCGCTGCGGCTCCACGAGTACGGGCTGTCCCTGGACGGCCTGGTGCAGGCGCTCGAGCGCGGGAACGCGAGCGTGGGCGGGGGCGCGATCGACGAGGCCGGCGAGTCGAGCCTGGTCCAGGGCACGGGGCTCGTCTCGACCATCGACGACGTCGCGCGCACCGTGGTCGCGGCCCACGATGGAGTTCCGATTCTTGTCCGAGACGTCGCGCGCGTGGTCGAGGGTCGGGAGATCCGCCGCGGCGCCGTGACCGCGGATGGCCGCGGCGAGGCGGTGCTCGGGCTGGCGTTCCTGCTGACGGGCGAGAACAGCCACGACGTGACGCATCGTCTGAGCGCGCGACTCTCCGAGATCCGGAGGACCCTGCCACGCGGAATCGAGGTCACGCCGGTGTACGAACGCACCACGCTCGTCGACCGGGTTCTCGCCACGGTCCGCACGAACCTGATCGAGGGCGCGCTGCTCGTCGTTGCCGTGCTGTTCCTGTTCCTCGGCAACCTGCGCGCGGGACTCATCGTCGCGTTGGCGATCCCGCTGTCGCTCCTGTGCGCGTTCGATCTCATGACCCGTGCCGGCATCGCCGGCAGCCTGATGAGCCTCGGGGCGATCGACTTCGGCCTCGTCGTCGACAGCTCGGTGATCGTCGTGGAGAACACGGTGCGGCGGCTCGACCTCGAGGGCGGGCGGCGATCGATCCTCGACGTGGTGCGCGACGCGGCGCTCGAGGTCCGCAGGCCCACGCTGTTCGGCGAGCTGATCATCATCGTCGTGTATCTCCCGATCCTGACGCTCGAGGGCGTCGAGGGGAAGCTGTTCCGGCCGATGGCACTCACCGTCGTGTTCGCGCTGATCGGCTCCCTGGCGATGTCCCTGACCCTGACACCGGTCCTCGCGTCCTTCGGCCTCGGCCGCCGCGGAACGCACGGGGAGACCCGGGTGATGCGCGCGCTCGGAAGGCTTTACCGCCCGGTGCTCGAAGCCGCGCTGTCCCGCAGGCGCGCGGTTCTGGCCCTCGCCGCGGCTCTCGTCCTGGGCGCGGGCCTCCTCGCGACACGGCTCGGCTCCGAGTTCGTGCCGCGCCTCAACGAGGAGACGATCGTGATCAACACCGTGCGGCTCGCCGGGGTGTCGGTCGATGAATCGCTGCGATACGGCACGCGGATCGAGCAGGCGCTGCTCGACGCCTTCCCGCACGAAATCGCGCGGGTCTGGACACGGACCGGGAGCGCCGAGGTCGCGACCGACCCAATGGGTCTCGAGCTGTCCGACGTGTTCGTGGCGCTCGAGCCTCGCGAAGAGTGGACCCGAGCCCGCACGCAGGGCGAGCTCGTCGAGCGGATGCAGGTCGCGCTCGCGGGTCTTCCGGGAATGCGCCTGATCTTCACCCAGCCGATCGAGATGCGCGTCAACGAGATGATCGCGGGGATCCGCTCCGACCTGGGCGTCAAGATCTTCGGGGACGACCTCGACGTGCTGCGGGCGAAGGCCCGCGAGGTGGAAGCGGTCGTGAGGCGGATCCCCGGCGCACGGGATGTCACGACCGAGCAGGTCACGGGGCAGCCGTTGGTCGAGGTCGACGTCGACCGCGAGGCCGCGGCACGGCACGGCATCTCCGTGGCCGAGGTGCTGAGCGTCGTCCGTGCGCTGGGAGGGATCGAGGTCGGAGAGCTGCGCGAGGGCGAGCGGCGGTTCCCGATCGCCGTGCGTCTGGAGGACCGCTACCGTCTCGATGCCGCGACGCTCGCCGAGGTGCCGGTCACGACGGCGACCGGGGAGCGGATTCCCTTGACGAGCCTGGCCCGGGTCGTCGAGACCAAGGGCCCGTCGACGGTCAGCCGCGAGTGGGGCAAGCGCCGCATCGTCGTCCAGGCGAACGTGAGGGGTCGGGACGTCGGTTCGTTCGTTGCCGAAGTGGAGGACGCGATCGCGCGCGAGGTGTCCTGGCCGGCGGGGAGCTGGGTGCAACTCGGCGGGCAGTTCGAGCACCTCGAGCGCGCCCGCGCGCGGCTCCTCGTCGTCGTGCCCGTGGCGTTCGCGTGCATCCTGGGCCTCTTGTATCTGACCTATGGCCGGATCGCCGATACCATCCGCGTGTTCACCGGTGTGCCACTCGCGGCTGTGGGCGGCGTGCTGGCCCTGTGGCTCCGGGGTATCCCGTTCAGCGTCTCGGCCGGCGTGGGCTTCGTCGCCCTCTCGGGCGTGGCCGTGCTGGGCGACATGGTGCTCGTGTCGACGATCCGCCAGCTCCTCGCCGAGGGACTCGACCGGCGTGTCGCGATCGTCACCGCCGCGACGCGGCGTCTACGGCCCGTCCTGATGACCGGGCTCGTCGCGAGTCTGGGGTTCCTGCCGATGGCCCTCAACAGCGGTGTCGGGGCCGAGGTGCAGCGGCCGCTCGCCACCGTCGTCATCGGCGGCGTCCTGTCGTCGACCCTACTGACGCTGGTCGTTCTGCCGGTCTTGTACGAGGTGTTCGGCGGGACGCGGCGCCGCGCCCCGCGCATGACGACGCAGCCGGTCCCCTAGCGCCCGCGGCGAGCCGGAACGAACCGCGGTCTTGGAAACGTCAGACCTTCCGACCTGGAGCGACTGGTCAGGAGCATTTTCGTCGACCAGCTCGCTCGCAACTGAGCGAGCGCTCCCCTCCCCGACGCGCGCCAGGGACACCGGACGGGCTCACGGCATGCGCGCGCGATCAGTCGACGAGGTTGGGCTGCGACGCGCGATCGCTGGATCCCGTCCCGGGTAGATGAACGCTTCGGGGATTTGGTCAGGCCTCAGCAACTGTGCCAGGGTGTGAGCATCGATCTGGTCGATCTTGAACTTGGCGTACGCGATCGCCTTCAAGTAGAGAGGATGAGCCAACTCGACCGCGATCTCCTGATCCTGGAGAAGATCGACGATCCGGTACCGGTTGAACGTCGATTCGAACACGGCGCACAGGCTCGGTCCAAACAGCGCAAGCAACTCGAGGATTCGTGCCGGGTCGTTCGGAACCCTGCAGTTGAGCCGCTTGCCGCCCTGCGCGTCGACCACGCATGGCCACGAACTCCTCGCGCCGAGATCGATTCCAGCTGGTATTCCGCCATAGGCACCTCCGGGTTCGAGAGATCTGAGCCAGGGGGGTACCTTCGCCCCGACCTGGAGGCGCCTTCCAGAGAATGCTCCTATGAGCCGATGATCAGAGGATGGCCGCCTCGCGGCAGGTGGGAGTTTCTAGTCGATGGAATCACAGCTTCCAGAGCCGCCGGCTCGGGCTCCGACATCGCCGGGGCGATCGGCGGCGCTCGCGAGGGCAGCCCCAGGTGCTCCAGGATCTTTCGCGTGGTGTCGGGCGGATGAATCGCGGCTAGGATCCTCATCCGTCCGTGGCAGTGCGGACACTCCAGCACATCCACCGCGAACACTCGCCGCATCAGCTCCGCCCAGGTGGAGTTCCGGGTGCGTGGAGCCCTTCTCGTCGGCGATGAGCCTTCCGCCGATTCCGAAGTCTGCGGTCGAGGGCTCGCCGCCGTGCACCCCGGATGCGGCCCCCCGGCCGTCGATCTCGGGTGCGTTGGGCACGATCCGAGCCCGCAGCCGCGCCGTCGGCGCGAGAATCCCGTGATAGCGAACGAGATTGAACTTCGGCGGACGAACCAGCGCGGCGAGCTTCTCCATAGATTCCTGCGGCTCGAAGACGTGGCTCCTGCCCCGGGAAGACGGCCGCACGCGAGCCCGGAGATCCTGAGGTCCCTGCGTGAGGGCAAGGAAGCCCTGCGCCGGGAACGGGAGCGACTCGATCTCCGTGAGAAGGTCCGCATCGTTCTTGAGCTGCAGCGGCTGTGCTTTCCCCTGATTCGCCAGCGTCGCATTCCCGCCCAGTGGGAGCGGCCCTGGGCGATCACCCCCTGACCCTCC
>Ga0316622_100004643_pt1 | contig 10124 bp, 6 predicted proteins | sample OWC_Aug_OW2_C1_D_FD_207646 | JGI IMG/M metagenome (GOLD analysis project Ga0316622, IMG submission 207646) | Wetland soil microbial communities from Old Woman Creek delta, Ohio, United States - OWC_Aug_OW2_C1_D5_C | ecosystem: Environmental > Terrestrial > Soil > Wetlands | place: USA: Ohio... | reverse complement strand
GCCCATAAGTCGGCTTCTCCGAAGTAACTGATAATGTGTTGGAATTCTCTCCGGGTCCGCGCACAGGAATCCCTGCCGGAAGTAACCCGTCAGTGGGGCAATTATGCAAGTTCCATGTCATGAAGATTTCAACCGCCTAAATTTTTTTAAAAATCGAAGAGTTCCATCGTCCCGGGTGTCAAATACGGCACGGGTCATTGAGCGCCGCAATACCGCGCGGACGCCCCTTGAATGCATAAAAGACCTAAGGTGTTTCGAAGCCTTCGAGGCTTGGAGGAATCTCTTGATAATCTGAGACTTCAGGCGTCGATGCCGGATTGGACTTTTTCCCCCGATAGTGCTAGGAAACCCGCGGAGGCCTTTCATCGAAGAATGCCCGGGTTGTGGAAGAATAGGGTATTTTTATGTTTTACGCCTGGCATAATTCTTGATAAATTAAAGAAACATACTTCCGTCCATCACGTTTTCGCAGTCAGCATGATGGCTGGTAATATTCCTCCGCAAATGACGACGGAGGAAGGAGAGACATTGATATGAGCGGAGAGGACAACCGATATCTCTTTGAGGTCAGTTGGGAGGTCTGCAACAAAGTCGCCGGTATCTATACGGTCATCCAAAGCAAGGTCCCGAGGGCCGCTTCGGCCTTTGGTGAGAGGTATTACCTTCTCGGCCCCGATCTCAAGAACAACCAGGAATTCGAAGAAACGGATGAGGAGTACTGGAAACCGATCCGGGAAAACACGGCCATGCGGGACATCCCCTGCCGGTTCGGGCGGTGGAAAATCCCCGGGGATCCAAAAGTTATCCTGGTCAACTACAGCAAAAAATACAACAAGGACCAACTTCTCTATCAGCTCTGGGAGGAGCACGGTGTTGACTCCATCTCGGGGACAGCGGACTACATTGAGCGGGTCATGTTCAGCGCCGCCTGTAGCGAGGTCATCGAGACGATTTTCAATCTGGAGGTGAAGCCGGGCGGTGCGTCGGCGGTGGCCCATTTCCATGAATGGGTGTGCGGGGCGGGGCTTCTGACGCTCAAGAATCGGGTCCCCGCCATCGGTACCGTCTTCACGACCCATGCCACGGTACTGGGGAAGTCACTGGCCGACACCGGTGTCGATCTGTACACGGAGATGGATCACATCTCGCCCCAGAGGGAGGCGGCATCCCTGAACATCACGGCCAAGTATTTCCTGGAGGTTGCTACAGCCCGGGAGGCCGATGTCTTTACGACGGTGAGCGAGATAACGAAAACGGAAGCCAGGAACTTCCTGGGCCGGACGCCGGATTTCATCCTGCCTTGCGGTCTGGACATCCAGATAATCCCCGATCTCTCCCAGAACCGGGAACCCGCTGCAAAAGCCCGTGAGAAAGTGCTCGCGCAGGCGTCACGTTTCTTGAGGAAGAGCTTCCCCGCAAACACAAAGATCTTCATCCTCTCGGGGAACTACGATTTCCACAGCAAGGGTATCGACGTTTTTCTCCACAGCCTGGGGCGTCTGGACAGGGAAATCGGAGAAGGGCACACCGTTCTGGCCCTCCTCTGTGTCCTGGGCGGCCACATGGATCTGATCCCCGCCCTGCAGAGCGAATATGCCAAGGCCGAAGGCGGTGTGCCGCCCGTCTCGACGCACCGGCTCCACTACGAAGCCTCCGACCCCATCCTGGAGACCTGCAATCGGCTGGGGCTCAAAAACCTGCCGCAGAACCGAGTCAATGTCATTTTCGTGCCCGCCTACCTCAACGGGTTCGACGGGCTCTTCAACATGCCTTACGGCGAGGTCCTCTCCGGCTGCGACCTGGGTGTCTTCCCCTCGTACTATGAGCCCTGGGGATATACAACGCTTGAGAGCGCGGCCTATGCCGTGCCGACCGTCACGGTGGATCAGTCCGGATTCGGTCTCTGGGTTCAGAGCGAGATTGGTGTCGGCGGCGGCGTGATCATCCTCCGGCGGCGGGGCAGGGATACCGTATCTGTTGAAGAGGACCTGTTCAGCATCCTGCGGGATGCCCTTGGCTGGAACGAGGAAGAAACAAATGCCCGCCGGCGTGCCGCCCGGGAAGCGGCAAACCTGGCGGACTGGGGCAGTTTCTACGGCCGCTACCTGGAAGCCTATGAAAGGGCCGCCGTCATCGCCGGCGGTCGCAGCGTCAATCTCGTATCGACAGAGTACCGTCCGGAGGTGAAACACGTGTTTCCGGGAACCGGGTCCACGCAGCCGCACTTCCGCTGCTTCACGGCCGTAGTAAACCTTCCCCTGACAATCGCGCGGCTGAGGGAATTGGCGTACAACCTCTGGTGGTCTTGGAACCCTCGGGCCCTTGACCTTTTTGCCCATCTCGACACAAAGCTCTGGGAAGAGATGGGAAATAATCCCGTCCGGATGCTCGAGTCTGTTTCACCGGAGAAACTTTTGGAGGCGGCGGAGACGGAGAGTTACCTCAAGCTCTACGAGCAGGTCATAGAGCAATTTGATCATTACATGGCCGAAAGGGGCAACCACAAGAAGCCGGGACAGAATGACATCAAGTGGTCCTCCCCCATCGCCTATTTTTCGACGGAATACGGTCTCCACGAATGCATCCCCCTTTACTCGGGCGGCCTCGGAACCCTCTCGGGGGACACTCTGAAGACGGCCAGTGACATGAATATCCCCATGGTGGGTGTCGGGCTTCTTTACAAAAGCGGGTTTTTCAGGCAGTCCATCGACAAGGACGGTATCCAGACCGCGGATTACCCCGAGAACGATTTCTCCAATCTGCCCGTACAGGTCATCCAGGACGACAAAGGCGATGAGGTCCAGGTGTCCATCGATCTGCCGGGCCGGACGCTCTACGCGAGAATTTGGGAGATCAAGGTGGGGCGTGTTTCCCTGTTCCTGCTGGACTCGGATGTGAGCAAAAACACCTTGCAGGACAGGCGGATCACGGCGAGGCTCTATCCTGCCGACCAGCGGACCCGGATCGAACAGGAGATCCTCCTCGGGCGCGGCGGTGTCCGCCTTCTGGAGAAGCTGGGAATCAAACCCCGAGTTTATCACATCAACGAGGGACACTCGGCCTTCCTGGTCTTTGAGAGGATTACCGCTCTCATGACCGATGAGGGGCTTTCCTTCGACGAGGCCGCGGAAGCCGTCCGGGGCAGCACTATCTTCACGACCCACACCCCCGTGGAGGCCGGCAACGAGAGATTTGCCCGGGATCTCATCGAGTACTACTTCTCGAACTTCATCAAGCATGCCGGCATCTCATGGTCCCATTTCTTCGAGCTGGGCAGGAAGGAAATCGGTGACGACCGGCCTTTCTTCATGAACATCCTGGGCTTCAAGCTCTCAAACATGAGGAACGCCGTGAGCCGCATGCACCGCACCGTCTCCCGTCGCATGTGGCGGGAGGTCTGGAAGGGATTTTACGATACCGACATCCCCATCGATTACGTCACCAACGGCGTTCATCTGCCCTCTTATGTGGCGCCGAGGATACGGGAGGTTTTGGAAGATTATCTCGGACTGGACTGGGAGAAGGAGATTACGGATGCGAAGCGCTGGAGCCGGGTGCACAACATCCCTGATTTGGTCCTCTGGCGTGTCCGGTACGAGCTGAAACAGGATCTCATCAATTTTCTCCGTGACAACACCGCGAAGCACTGGAGCAAGTATGGGTACTCCAGGGGCCTGAGGGAGGAAATATTGGGGAGGATCAACCCTGCGGCCCTCTTGATAGGATTCGCGAGACGCTTTGCTCCCTATAAGCGGGCCGACCTCCTCTTCATGGACCTCGACCGGCTCGACAAAATCGTCAACCACCCCGAGCGCCCCGTTCATATCCTCTATGCGGGCAAAGCCCACCCGAACGATCAGATGGGCAGGGACATTCTCAAAAGGGTGATCGACATCACGAAGGACAAGAGGTTCAGGGGGAAAATATTCTTTGTCGAGGACTACGACCTGCAGTTGGCGCGCATCCTCGTCCAGGGGGTCGACCTCTGGCTCAACAACCCCCGGAGACCCTTCGAGGCCTGCGGCACGAGCGGCCAGAAAGTGACCATCAACGGCTGCCTCAACGTGAGCACCTCAGACGGCTGGTGGTGCGAAGGCTACGACGGCACCAACGGATGGACCATCGGGCCGGTCATGACGGACACGCCCCAGGAAGAAGGGTCCACAGACGAATCCGACGCGCAATCCCTCTATGCGCTCCTCGAGGACACCATCACGCCGCTCTATTACGAAAGAGGTTCAGCAGGGATCCCCGTCCGCTGGATCGGCATGATCAAGCGGGCCATGGAGACGCTCGTCCCCCTGTTCAATTCCGATCGTATGCTCCTCGACTATCACGACAAAATGTATCTCCCCACGGCGAGAAGGGCACAGGCCGTCACGGGCGATAGTTACAGGCTTGCCCGGGAACTGGCAGACTGGAAGCGAAAAGTACCCATGCGCTTCTCGTCCGTGAAGCTTCTCGATGTGCACGTGGACGGCATCATGGGGGATAGCGTGGTTGTGGGGACGCCTTTCGTGGTGAGTGTGCGTGTCGATCCCGGGAAGCTGGAACCGGAGGAAATCCTGGCTGAGCTGGTTATCGGCAGACGGGACGGACAGGTTTTCAGCAAGCCGCCGATTGCCATTCCGCTGCACATGACCGGAAAAGCCAAGGACGGCACGGTAACTTTTGCCGGTGAATACGTCGTGCAGGAAAACGGCCCCCACTCATACGGTGTCCGGATCATGCCTTACAACAGGGACCTCGCTTCGAAACAGGAGCTGGGGCTCGTACTCTGGGGCTGAGACGAGGGTCAAGGGCCTTTGTCAGTTTTGAGTGGTGAGTGGTGAGATCGGGCGGAAAAGACAAGAAAATCAGAAACTGAGAACAAGGGCAGGTCCTTCACGCTTTGCCTTTGGCCTTAAGCCCGGCACTTCTTGGCATGATTCATAATTCAAAACTCAAAATTCAAAATTGGGGTATTCCCTGACCACTCATCACTATCTTTTGCTGAAGAGCCAGAGGATCAGCGTCAGGACGACGCTGAGGAGGATGCTCGTACCGAGGGGGAAGTAGAAGGTGAAGTTTTTCCCTTTGTGGGAAAAGTCCCCCGGAAGTCGCCCGAGCCAGGGGATCTTGGCGCCGAACGCAAGAACAACTCCCACAATGACGATCACCGCACCGACGATGATCAGTATCTTACCCAGAGAAGAAAAGCCTTCCATAAACTGAAGTCCATCTCGTTCTGTATAGAGCTTCGCTCAATTTTGAATTATAAATTTTGAGTTTTGAATTTATGGGTTATCTAATTTTTTGCCTTTAATTCATAATTCAACACTCAAAACTCGAAACTGCCTTTACCCTGACCTCTACCCCGTAAAAGATACTACTGCCATTGAAAAGGAGTTTCAAGCCTGAAATCAGGGGTCATGTGCCGCTCGTCTACATCCTGGAGGAAGAGCGTCTCGAAGCCGAGATCGAGAGCCAGTTCGACCACGGAGTCATATTCGTCACGTGAAAGCCTCCGACCCAGATCAGGATGCCCTGCGACCGGAGGCGTGGGTGTGTACTGGGAAAGAAGACTCAAGGGGACTGTCGCGGGAAACTGCTTTCGGAGAAGCCGCAGGACACCCAGGCTATTCTCGACAGCTCCGGGCAGGATCAGGTGACGGATGATCAGACCCCGATGGGCGATGCCGTCCTCGAGGAGCGGCTCCTCAGCGGTCTGGCGGAGCATCTCTCTCAATGCCGTGAGGGCGTGCCGGACGTAATCCCCGACGCCCGAATACCTCATGGCCCATTCATCGTTTCCATACTTGAAATCGGGCAGGTAAACATCGACGATTCCCTCGAGTAGCCTGAGCACGCCGGCATCCTCGAAACCCCCGCAGTTGTAAACGACAGGGATGTGAAGGCCTCTTTGTACCGCAAGCGTCAGACCCTCCAGGATCGCGGGAAGGTGTGGTGTGGGGGTGACAAGCTCGATGTTGTGGCAGCCTTTTTCCTGAAGTTCGATCATGACATCTGCCAGGGCTTCACCGTCACAGGTCCTGCCGGTAACACCATGGCTGATCTGGTGGTTCTGACAGTAGATGCATTTCAGGTTACAGGACGAGAAAAAAAGCGTCCCTGCCCCGCGGCTGCCGGAGATGGGCGGCTCCTCCCCGTGGTGGGGAAGGGCGTGCGAGAGGACTGCCACACCGGCAAGACCGCAGAAGCCCCTTTCGCCGGAGGCCCTATTGACCCGGCAGGCCCGCGGACAAAGACTGCAGGCCCCGAGGGTCTCCCGAAGCGAGTGCGCCCTGTCTCGAAGTCGGTCAATGCTGATCATCCTGCGGCCGGATCCTCGATCCTTTCAACGATCTCACGGACCGTCCCGCTCTCCACAGCCTCGATGAAAAGCCCGCCCAGCGGCGCGCAGAGATCGACGACATTCTCCCAGTTCTTGACCCTTTCTTTCGGGTCGTCCATGAAAATCGCGAAATCATCGCGGTCCGGTATCTTTCCGTTAGGGAACTTTTGAACCAGATCTTCAGAAGGGTGAACCATGAGCACGGAGTCCAGGACACCGGCCCTGGGATGACGCTTTTTGAGGTTTTTGTCGAGCCATCCCGGTATCACCCTCTCCTGGTGATGGAAGAAAAGTGTGACATCCTCTTCCCTGCCGGCATAGTCGTGGTTCAGGTGATAATCCACGAGCCCCCCGTCCCTGTAAATGCCTGTCGGCGCACCGTAGATGTCCCGGATTCCGGTGATGATCATCGGGATGGCCCCCGAGGCGAGGAGCGCGTACTTGAAGTTGATCGGGTTGAGCGGGACGGCTTTTCCCCGGAAATCCTCCTTGAAACAGAACTGGGGAGGGCGGGGACCGTTGTAGAAAACGACGCGCTCGAAGAAGAGAGGAAGATTCGCGCCGCTCATCCTGTTGAAGAGATAGGCGAAAGAGAGGCCGAGCCACTGGATCCACGCGGTTTCGGAGGCGGCCAGATTTCTGGCCCTCGCCGTCGTGAAGGCCAGGCGATAATGGTCGTTGGCCAGGGCGAAGGGAATGGCGTCATCCTTCACATAGGCGTTGATCACCCTCACGAGGGCGTCGTGGAGGGTCTCGGGTGTGTGGGTCTTTTTGAAGGGAAGCCGGATGTAGGCCTTCAAGAGCTGTGTGTAGCTTTTTTCCGGCTCCGGATGCACCCATGCGGCAAAACGCCAGGCCCCGGCGGAGGCTCCCGTGAGTAACACGGGCTTGGCCTTGCTCCCGAGCTTTCTGCTCTCGATGAGGGCGAGATCGAAACCGCTGCCGACGAGCCACCGCGGGCCGACGGCGGGGCCGACGTAGGTTGTGACAGAATCGAAGGAGAACCCCCCGTCCTTGATGAGGTTGTAGGCTTTCTTTCCCGCCTTGATGCGAATTCTATTCATGGTTGAAGTGAAGGATACTGACCGTCGGATTCGGCTGTTCTGACTCATCCGAAAGGGCGCGCAATTCTATTCCAAAATGCTTTTAAAAGCAACGTTCTTCCTTTACCCTTGACAGCCGCCGGTGCCTCCGATAGAGTCTCGCTTCAAAGAGCAAAACGCCGGAAGGAAAAGCGCTATGGACATCAGGGAAACCGTATTGGAAATGGCGAAAAACGCACGGGCGGCTTCGCACAGGCTCTCCAGTCTCTCGAGCTCGGACAAGGATGGGGTCCTTCTCGAACTGGCGGACCAGCTGATGCCTCACGCAGATTATCTTCTCGAGGAAAACGAGAAAGACGTGGAATACGCCCGCCGGCAGGGACTGTCAAAGGCCATGCTCGACAGGCTCACGCTGGACGAGGCCAAGATCGACGAGATGGCAAAGGGACTGAGGGAGGTGGCTGCGCTTCCGGATCCGGTGGGGAAGATCACCTCCATGTGGCGCAGGCCCAACGGGCTTATGGTCGGCAGGATGCGGATTCCCCTCGGGGTCATCGGGATCATCTACGAATCGCGGCCGAACGTCACGATCGAGGCAGCGGCCCTGTGCTTTAAATCGGGAAACGCCGTTGTCCTGCGGGGCGGCTCCGAAGCCATCCGCTCCAACACGGCCTTGAGCCTTCTCTTTCGCGGCGTACTCCGGATCAAGGGCTTTCCCGAGGATGCCGTGCAGTTTATTCCCACGGTCGAGCGCGAAGCGGTCAACGTCATGCTTTCCTGCGAGGAGTACATCGATCTCATCATCCCTCGCGGAGGCGAGGAACTGATCCGGGCCGTCGTCAGCCAGTCCCGGATACCGGTCATCAAGCACTACAAGGGCGTCTGTCATATTTTCGTCGATGAGAGCGCCGATCTCGAGATGGCTTACACCATCTGCTTGAACGCGAAGACACAGCGGCCCGGTGTATGCAACGCCATGGAGACCCTGCTCGTCCATCGGAACATCGCCGGAGCCTTTCTGCCTGAAATGGCGGCCAGGCTTCGCAAGGCCGGTGTGACCCTCCGGGGATGCGAAAAAACCCGTGCGATTGTTCCCGATGTGGAGGCGGCAAAGGAGGAAGATTGGTACGCCGAGTACCTGGATCTGATCCTGGCCGTCCGCATCGTGGAAAATCTCGACGAGGCCATCGCACACATCGAAAAATACGGGTCCCTGCACACGGAATCCATCATCACCCGGGACTACACCAATTCCCAGAGGTTTCTCGCGGAGGTCAACTCCTCGACGGTCCTCGTGAACGCCTCCACCCGTTTCAGCGACGGGTTCCAGCTGGGGCTCGGCGCAGAGATCGGCATCAGCACGACGAAACTCCACGCCTTCGGGCCCATGGGTCTCGAGGAGCTCACGACGACGAAGTTCATTGTCTACGGAAACGGACAGATCCGAACCTAAGGCACAGGGAAAGGGTATCGGGTATCGGGTATCGGGTACAGGACAAAGGAAAAATCAATGCCCTTCCCTGAACGTTGAAACCTGACCCCGTCTATTGGATCGAACGGATAAACAGAACAGACGAAATAGACCAGACGGACCAGATGACCATGAAGTGGGGATTGATGGGGGGGACCTTTGATCCGATTCACTACGGCCACCTGAGGTGCGCTCAGGAAATCCTCGAGCTGTTTTCGCTCGATCAGGTCATTTTCATCCCCTCGGCAAATCCGCCCCTCAAGACATGGCATGACCTCACCACCTTCAAACACCGGGCGGCCATGGTCAGGCTTGCGATTGACGGAAACCCGCTCTTTTCCTGCTCCGACGTCGAGGAAAAGAGGGAAGGGAAGTCCTACACGATCGACACTATCCGGTATTTCCAGGAGACCCACGGAAAGGATCTCCTGCTGCATTTCATCCTCGGGCAGGACGCCTTTCTGGAGATCCAGAAATGGAAGGACTGGAAGAAGCTTCTCACCCTGTGCCATTTCGTGATCATGACCGAGCCTGAGACGGAACCCGAAGATCTCATGGACTCGTCCCTTCCGGCCGTCTTCGCCTCACAGTTCCGCTTCAACAGGGCGGTCGACGGGTTCATCGGCCCGTCGGGTTATGCCCTTTTCTTCAGGCAGGTGACCCTCTTTGATATTCACTCCACCGATATCCGCCGGCGGCTCCGGGAAGGGATGTCCATCCGTTATCTTGTTCCCGATCCGGTCAGGAAGTACATCGGGGATCACGTCCTCTACACGGCTTCATGATTTCCCCTTTAGAGTGCCTTGATGAGGATTCACTACCTACAGCACGTAGCCTTCGAGAACCTGGCGGCGATTGAACCATGGGCGAAAACCGGGCGTCACCGCCTTAGTGTGACCCGTTTCCATGAAAACGACAGCCTCCCGCCGATGGATGTCTTTGACTGGCTGATCGTGCTGGGCGGGCCAATGAATGTGTACGAAGAGGATAAGTATTTCTGGCTCACCGACGAAAAGCGTTTCATTGAAAAGGCTGTCAGACAGGGTAAGCGGGTTCTCGGCATCTGCTTGGGGGCGCAGCTGATAGCGGCTGTCCTCGGCGCAAGGGTCAGACGGAATCCCGAAAAGGAGATTGGATGGTTCCCCGTGGAGCGCGTTGAGACGCGCCGGGAGACAGAACTATTCGAGTCTCTCCCCCGGACATTCCTCGCCTTTCACTGGCACGGCGACACCTTCGACTTGCCCGCCGGAGCGGTGCACACAGCGCGAAGCGAGGG
>Ga0316622_100004642_pt1 | contig 10125 bp, 7 predicted proteins | sample OWC_Aug_OW2_C1_D_FD_207646 | JGI IMG/M metagenome (GOLD analysis project Ga0316622, IMG submission 207646) | Wetland soil microbial communities from Old Woman Creek delta, Ohio, United States - OWC_Aug_OW2_C1_D5_C | ecosystem: Environmental > Terrestrial > Soil > Wetlands | place: USA: Ohio... | reverse complement strand
GCCCTGCTCGACGAGCAGGGTTTGGCAGCAGCCGATCAGGCTCGACAGGGCATGGGCGGCGCTGTTGCCCTCGTCATGTTGATAGTAGCGCTGCGACCGGGGCACGAGGCGCGCGAGATCCGCGAGGATATCGTGAACGACACTCGGGTCGGCGTTCTCATTGATCGTCACCCCCGCGGTGGTGTGCGGAACGAAGACGTGGGCGACGCCGGATTGGATCCGCGTGGCGGACACCGCCGTCTGCACGCGCGCGGTGATGTCGATCATCTGCATCTGTTCGTCGGTGCGGACGCTCAGGGTTTCCACCGCGCAGGCCCTCCCCAAAACAGGCTGCCGGCCGCCAACCAGCCCCACGTGAGCCGCGCCATCTTGATCCGCCGCAGCGCCGATGTAAAGATGGCCCCGTCGTGATGCCCACGGGGCGGCCGATCGCCCCCACGGGGGGTCCACTCGTCCCCCGCGGGGCGGGCTTGCGCCATGCGTCGCCGCGGCAGGCGACGGCGGAGAGAAATGAGAGACGGCTCATCACCAGCACTCGTCGATGTCGCCATCGTCGGCGGCGGAATCGTGGGTGTGGCGAGCGCCGCGGCGCTCGTCGCCCATGATGAGCTGAGCGTCACCCTGCTCGAGGCCGAGGAGCGCCTGGCGGCGCATCAGACGGGCAACAACAGCGGGGTGATCCACTCGGGCCTTTACTACCGGCCGGGTTCCCTGAAGGCCAGCACCTGCCGCGAGGGCCGCGAGCTGCTCTATCGCTTCTGCCGGGATGAGGGCATCGCCCACGACCGGTGCGGCAAGATCGTGGTCGCCATCGGCGAGCAGGAGCTGCCCCGGCTGGACGAATTGGAGCGCAGGGGCCGCGCCAACGGCCTGGAAGGCGTGCGGCGCCTCACCGCCGCGGAACTGCGCGCGCTCGAGCCCGCGGCCACCGGTATCGCCGGACTCCACGTGCCCGAGACCGGGATCGTGGACTACGTCGCCGTCACCGAGAGGCTCGCGGAGAAGGTGCGGCGCCGCCACGGCACCGTGCTGACCCGGGCGCGCGTTTTCGCCATCCGGCCGGAGCGCGATCGCGTGCACCTGGAATCCACGCAGGGTCCCCTGGCCTGCCGGCTGCTCGTCAACTGCGCCGGACTACAGTCCGATCGCGTGGCCCGCCTGGGGGGCAGCGACCCGGGTGTCAGGATCGTTCCCTTTCGCGGGGAGTACTACGAGCTCAACCCCGAGCGCCGGAGTCTCGTGCGCAACCTGATCTATCCCGTGCCCGACCCGCGGCTGCCTTTCCTCGGGGTGCACTTCACGCGGCTGATCGACGGGCGGGTGGAGGCCGGGCCGAATGCGGTTCTGGCCTTCAAGCGGGAGGGGTATCGCCGCACGAGCTTCTCCGCGCGCGACATGCTGGAAACCCTCGCCTTCCCCGGGTTCTGGCGGATGGCGGCGCACTTCTGGAAGACCGGGATGGGCGAGTATCGGCGCTCCCTGTCCAAGAACGCCTTCGTCACCGCCTTGCAGCGCTTGCTCCCCGAATTGCGCCCGGGGGACGTCCACCCCGGCGGCGCGGGCGTGCGGGCTCAGGCTGTCGATCCCTCGGGTGCGCTGGTGGATGACTTCCGCATCGTCGAGGGGCCCCGCATGATCCACGTGCTCAACGCCCCTTCCCCCGCGGCCACCGCGTCCCTGAGCATCGGGGGGCAGATCGCGCGCATGGCCCGCGATCACTTGGTGCGCCTGGCGCGCTGAGCCGCCGGGCGCGAGGCTCGCGCCCGCGGGCGAGGCGGCTTCCCGATCTCGAGCCAGCCCCTGCGGATGTCCCGGATCATCTCCGCCATGCGCTCGGTCACGAGATCGGCGAAGCGCACGCACTTCGCTTGACTGAGGCGCGAGAAGTCGACCGGTTCACCGGGCCGTTCGTAGGTCATCACCGGCCTGGGGGCGGGTACGGCATACACGCCCTTGTAGCAGTAGTACGCGGGCACGCGCCCCGCGGGCAGACGCTCACGCAGTTTGGGATAGAGCCCCAGGAGCATGGCCATCTCGTCGATCGCCGCGTGCCCCATGCCCTCCTCGCCGAAGATCTCCTTGGCTTCCTTCTGGACTTCCCACCACCAGTCGAGGATCGCGACGCACAGATCATGCTCGGCGTAGAGCCGCGCGGCCGCCTCCTTGAGTGTCTGGGTGTTCCCGCCGTGGCCATTGATCACGAAGAGCCGGAGCAGCCCGTGACGCCGCAGCGAGCGGCCGATGTCGATCAGGAAGCGCTCCAGGCCTTCCGCCGAAAGCGAGCAGCTTCCCGGATAGGCCAGCAACGACTGGGTCAGGCCGTAGGGCATCAGGGGCAGACGGGGCATTTCCAGCCGCTCGGCCAGGCGCGCGGCCAGCGCTTCCGGGATCAGGTTGTCGGTACCGATCGGGCCGCCGTCGTGGGCTTCGATGGTTCCGATCGGAAGCAGAGCTTCCGCGAAGCGACGCACGGCGTGCTCCTGGGTGGAAAGCGTTTGCCACTCCATGCTCGACTCCTCTCTGCGCACGACCTGCCCGAAGAGACCCGGACGGGCCTCCGCGGCCGGGTCGCGCGGGTCCCCTCCCGAGGCATTCTCGCGCTGCGGCGGCGCCCACCCCGAGGTTGCGCCTCCCCAGAGCGCCGTGCGATTCTATCCGGCGAGCGGCGCGCGGACAAGGTCGGCCTCGTCTCCATGGTCCGGTTCCGCCTCCGGAGCGGAATCCGGCGGCGCGGCCGCGCTCGCAGGGGGTGCGTTCCGCAGGGATCGGCGAAGATCCCGGGGAGAAACACTCATGCCTCAAGCAGAAGAATCGAATCTGGTCGTCTACATCGACTTCGACAACCTCGCCGTCGGCGCGCGCGACGCCGGGATGCGCCTGAACATCAATCTCTTGCTCCAGCGCCTGCTGGAGAAGGGCAAGATCATCGTCAAGAAGGCCTACGCCGACTGGAGCCACCACAAGGAATACATGGCCGAACTGCACGAGGCGGCCATCGAGTTGATCGAGATCCCCGCGCCGCGCCTCTCGGGCAAGAACAGCGCCGACATCCGCCTGGTGGTCGATGCCATGGAGCTCTGCCACAGCAAGGCGCACATCGACACCTTCGTGATCGCCTCGGGCGACTCCGACTTCTCGCCCCTGGTCGCCAAGCTGCGCGAGAACGACAAGACGGTGATCGGGGTCGGGATGCGCAACTCGACCGCGCGCCTGCTGATCTGCAACTGCGACGAGTTCATCTTCTACGACGATCTCGTCAAGGTGCCTGCCGCGCCTTCGGGCGAGGGACTCGACCGGGTGCCCGCGGAGAAGCGCACCGTCTTCGACTTGCTCCTGAGCACCACGCGGGCGCTGATGCGCGAGGGCCGGGAGACGCTCTACTCCTCGCTGATCAAGGATGCGATGAAGCGCAAGCGTCCCGATTTCGACCAGAGCAACTACGGCTACGCGACCTTCGGCGAGCTGCTCGAGGAGGCCCAGGCCCACGGTCTTCTGGAGGTGATCCGCGACGAACGCGCCGGGGGCACGTGGGTCGTCAAGGCGGTCAAGAGCGAGCCCGTGGGGCGGCGCCGCAAACGCGCCCCCCGCCGGACCTCTTCCCGCAGGCGCGCGCCCAAGGAGGCTCACCCGGCCGCGGGCTCGGAGCCGGCGCCGTAGCCCCCGCGGGGCGGCCCCCCCGCGCCCAGGAGCGCCCGCAAGTCATCCGTCCGGGCGCTGTACAGGTAGACGTCGTGGGGCTCCTCTTGATAGGCGAAGCCGGCGGCCGCGAAGCCCTGCAGCGACACATCCGCCGGCACCATCGTGTGCACTTCCCGAAAGCCGAGCGCCACGGCCCGCGCCACCGCCTGAGCCAGACAACCGGGCCGCACCTCTCCGCCGGACGTCCCCATCCAGCAGATCTCAAGGGACTGCGGGTATCTCGCGTTCGGGGCGATGACGAGGAGATCCTCTCCTTCGCGGATCGTGCGCGCGCCCGGCAGGTAGCGCTGACGGTCGGCCACTTCCGGGGGAATGAAGAACCAGTCGTTGCTCAGGTATCCTGGAACGGGCGGGAGCCCGGCGGCCTCGGTCACTCGCGCGCGATCGATACCCTCCGCCCAACGGCCGGCCGCATCCAGGTCCTTCAGCTCGAGATTGGTGAAGGTCGCGCCCCGGCTGAATCCCAGGCGCTCGCTGATCCGGACGGAACCGAGATTGCGGAAGTAGGTCGCGAACATCAGCTCCTGCAGGCCGGCCTCACAGGCGTGCCGGACCACGTGCCGCGACATGTGATAGCCGAGCCCTTGTCCTTGATGCCCGGGCTCGATGCGCAGCCCTTCGAGCCATCCACGCTTGGCATCGAAGGGATGGAGCCGGCCGCAACCGACCAGGCGGCCGTCGAGCACCAGGCCGGCGAAATAGGATTTCTCATCGGCCACCCAGGGATCGAAGACCAGGGGCAGGTAGTCGTGCCCTTCCCAGATTTGCGCCGCGATCGCGAGGAGCGCCTCGCGATCCTCCGGACGGATGCGCCGGAACTCGATCCCCCCGGTCACTGCTCCTCCTGCTCGACGCCTGCGCCGTCGGGGCACTGGGCGCGCCAGGCGCGCAGCAACGCGATCTCGCGCTCCGCGGACAACCCGGCGCGCAGCTCCATGCCCAAGGGGCGGGAGAGATCCCAGGCAAAGGTCTCCCAGATCGTCGTACGCAAGGAGCGGAAGGTCAGACCCGCCCTCACCGCCTTGCGGCAGTCGACGCGATCATCTTCCCCGGGAATCCACAGGGGAAGCTCCGTGTACGGCGCCACGCCCTGGCCGCGGAGGAACTCATCCGCCACCCAGACGAACCGCCCGCGACTGTCACAGGCCTCGCGGCAAGTGTGCAGCACCCGCCGCATGGTCAGCGGCTTGTCCGGGCCCGCGGCGTTGAAGGCGCCGGTGCGCCGCTGGGCGACCATCTGCAGGATCCACGCGGAGAGATCGCGCACGTCGATGAGCTGCACGCGCCGGTCGGGCCTCCCGGGCGCAAGGATCTCCCCTCCGCCGGCGATCCGCCGGGGCCAGTAGGTGAACCGGTCGCTGCGATCGTACGGTCCGACGATCAACCCGGGGCGCACGATGAGCGCGCGGCCGGGCAGCTCGGCCTCGACCGCCCGCTCACAGAGCACCTTCAGCGGCCCGTAGGTCTGCGCATTGACCTCCTCCCAGGCGCCTGCGGGCAAGCTGGCCAACGGCGCGCTTTCATCGATCCGCGCTTCGCGGGAGGGGGCGTAGGCGGAGACGCTCGAGATGAAAGTGTAATGGGCCACCCGCTTGGCCAGCAGGCGCGCCGACTTGCGCACGATGCGCGGGAGGTACCCGCAGGTGTCGATCACCGCGTCCCATTCCCCCTCGCCCAGCGCGCGCAGGTCGGCGTCGCGATCCCCGCGCAGCTTGCGCGCCTGAGGGAAGAGCTCCGGGTTGTGCTGGCCGCGGGTGAACAAGGTGACCTGAGCCCCCGATTCGAGCGCCTGGCCGGCCAGATGGCGTCCGAGGAAGATCGTCCCGCCGAGAATCAACAGGCGCATGCGTACCCTCCCCTACTCGTGGCGTAAGGCCTGCACCGGATCCGTCCGCGCCGCGCGCGTGGCGGGCAGCAAACCGGAGAGCAGACTCACCGCCACGCCGAAGCCGATCGCGCCGGCGGCGACCCCCACCGGCAGATGGAACAGGTCCATTTCCGGATTGCCCTGCGCGACCAGGATCCGGCGCACAATCAAGGACGCGCCCCGCGAGACGAGCCACCCGAGCAGCAGACCGCCCACGGAACCCACCAGTCCGATCAAGCCCGACTCCGCCAGAAAGAGCAGGCGCACGTGACCGTCTTCGGCGCCCAGGGATTTCAGCACGCCGATTTCCCGCACCCGTTCGAGGACCGACATGATCATCGTGTTGGCGATGCCCAGGGCGGCGACGGAGAGGGCGATGAGCCCGATCACGCCCCAGAGCACGTCGAAGATCAGGAAGGCGCGGCGCATCTCCTCGAATTGCTCGACGAAGCTGAAGGTGCGCAGCCCCATGGCCTCGATCGAGTCGCGCACCTCCGCGATCCGGGCGTCCCGCATCACCGTGACGACCGCGAGCGGATAGCCCCCCGCTGCGCCGCCGCTCACGCGCGAGAGCAGTTCGAGCGGATTGCTGAAACCCAACCGGTCGAGCCGCCCGGCCGTGCCCGCCGGGAGCAGGACGTCGTGGAGGCGGAAACCCCACCCGCTCTCCAGCTCGGCGATGCCCACGACGACGACCCGGCACTCGCTCTCCCCGAGCCGCCCGGCGAAGGAACCGGCGAAGGTGCGGGCCAGCGCCTGCATCTCGGCGGGCAGCTCGAAGCGGCCGAGCAGCGGCTCGAGGAACTGCTGCACGAGGAGCGCGCGACCGGCCGTGCGGATGAGGATCGTGTCGCCGAGGAGCGAGTCGGCCGAGGTGTCGAGGCGGCGCAGCAGGCGGTCGCTCACGACCGCCTCGGCCGTGGAATCGCCGGCGAAGAAGCGTCCGGCCACCATGCTCTTGACGCCGCGTTTCTCGGCAAAGCTCGCGGGCAGCGCCTGCGCGGTCACGTCGGTTTTCCGCGCCCCCCATTCGAGGCGCGCCTCGAAGGCGTCCTGGGGATAGACGAACTCGACCCCCCGGACGGCGGCGATCCGCGCGAGGGCTTGCTCGTCGATGATCACCGGCTCCGCCCCTCCGGCGTCCGCGGGCGGCGCGACCACCTCTTCATCTTCATCCGGGTCGCCTTCGCCGGCACCGCCGCTCTCCATCGTCCCCGAGGGGAGCACATGCAGGGTGTGGAAGAGCTGCAGCGCGCGGAACTCGGCCGTCGCGTTGCGCTGGATCCCGAAGGAGAAGGAGAGCATCGCCACCAGCGCCCCGATCCCGATCACGATGCCCGCCACGGTGAGCGAGGAGCGCAGCTTCATCCGCCAGAGATTGCCGGCCGCCATGGTGAGGAATTCACGAAGCATGGGGCGGTCCCTCGGGGGCGGCGGGCGGCGGCGCGCTTCCGCGATGCGCGCGTTCCTCCACGATCCGGCCGTAGCTCATCCCCAGGGTGCGGTCCGCGGTCTCGGCGGCGAGCTGGACATCGTGCGTCACCAGCACGATCGCCAGCCCGCGGCGATTGAGCTCGCCCAGGATGCGGGCCAGATTGGCCGAGGTGGCCCGGTCGAGATTGCCCGTGGGTTCGTCGGCGAGCAGCAGGCGCGGTCGCTTGGCCAGTGCGCGCGCCAGCGCCACCCGCTGGGCTTCGCCGCCCGAGAGAGCCGCCGGGCGGTGGTCAAGCCGATCGCCGAGTCCGAGCTGCTCCAAGGTCTCGGCGGCGCGGCGCAGGCGCTCGGCCTTCGGCAGGCCGAGGAAGAGCATGCCCAGCTCGACGTTCTGCAGCGCGCTCCGGTGGGCGATGAGATTGAAGGTCTGAAAGACCATCCCCACCATGCCCGCCCGGTAGCCCGCCAGCTGGCGAGAGGACATCTCCGAAAGCACGCCCGCGGGAGTCTCGATCGTGCCGGAGGTCGGGCGGTCCAGCCCCGCCAGCAAGTTGAGCAGGGTCGACTTCCCCGACCCCGAAGCCCCGAGGATCCGCAGGAACTCACCCTCGCCGATTTCGAGGTTCACGCGATCGAGGGCGCGCACCTCTTCACTGCCCCGCCGGAAGATCCTGGTCAGGCCTGTGGCACGAAGCATGCCGCATGATCGTGGGTGCGAGCCCGCAAGCGCAAGCCTTAGCTTGAGGTCGGAGGATGCGACGGAGCGGGCGATCCTGATGTCCGCAGAACGCTTGGCGCCTCCGCTCGCCGCCGGGCTCCGCCGCCCCGCGGGGATCGGGCGCCTCCCGGCCCTGCTTCCCCCGCCTCCTTCCGCCGTGAAACTCACGGCCGGCGCCGGGCGTATGGTCTCTTCAGGCATCCCGAGACTCCCCCTCCTAGCTGACACGCCCCCCGTTTCGTTGGAAAATGGGGGGCGTGCCTGGTCATCTGCCGCGCCTTTCGAAGCACGAGACTGGAGGTACCATGCGCACCGTCAATCGGCTTCTGAAGTCATCCGCGTTTCTGCTCGGCGGCGTTTGTCTCATCGCGGGCAGCGCGGGCGCGCAGACCGCGGGCGGCCATCCGGGATATCTCGTCTCACCCGACATCTCCGCTGACCGCATCGTCTTCTCCGCCGAAGGGGATCTGTGGTCGTGCCGGGTCGACGGCTCAGCGGTTCAGCGCATCACTTCCCATCCCGGGACCGAGACCTCGCCTCGCTTCTCCCCCGATGGCCGCTGGATCGCCTTCAGTGGGGACTACGACGGGAACCGCGATGTCTTCGTCATGCCGGCCGGCGGCGGAGAGCCGCAGAGACTCACGTGGCACCCGGGGCCCGATCTCATGGTCACCTGGACGCCGGATGGCGAGAAGGTGATCTTCAGCAGCCGGCGGGATTCCGCTCACCGGGATGACGAGCTCTACTCGGTCTCCTTCCGCGGCGGAGAGCCCGAGGCCCTGCCGGTGGGCCGGGTCAACTGGATCGACATCGATCCCCAATCGGGCGCGTGGGCCTTCACCCGAACCTGGGGCGGGGGGATATGGAAGCGCTATCGGGGAGGAAGGGCCCCCGAGATCTGGGTCGGCCACCCCGAACGGGGCGACTTCACCGAGGTCACCCACTTCGACGGCGTCGACCTCGCTCCCATGTGGCACGGCGGGCGAATCTACTTCCTGTCCGATCAAGGGGGCACGGCGAACCTCTGGTCGATGCGCCCGGACGGCTCCGACCGCCGGCGGCTCACCCGATTCGAAGAGTGGGACGCGCGCTACCCCGCGATGGGCCCCGACGGCAAGATCGTCTTCTCCTTGGCGGGAGACCTCCACCTCTACGACCCCGCAACGAATTCAGAGCGCGCGCTCGCGATTCTCCTGCCGAGTGAACGCAACCTCACCCGCACGCGCTATCCGGATCCCGCCGGCTATCTGAGCGAGTTCGCCCTCTCGCCGGATGGCGAGCGCGTACTCGTCCTGACCCGCGGGGAGATGTTCTCCGTGCCGGTTGAGGAGGGCGTCACCCTGCCGATCAGCTGCGGCAGCGGCGCGCGCGAGTGCCGGGCGAGCTTCGGGCCGAAGGGCGAGCGCGTCGTCTACGTGACCGACGAGAGCCACGAGGAGGCGATCGTCACCGCGGACGCCTGGGGGCGCGGGGAGGTCAAGGTCGTCAAGCCGGCCGCCCAGAGCGGATGGCAATTCCCGCCCGCTTGGTCGCCCGACGGCAAATGGATCGCCTACGCGGACATGACCCAGACCCTCTACGTGAACGAGGCGGAGGGAGGCACGCCGCGCAAGGTGGACCATTGCGAGTCGGCCGAGATCTCCGAATACGCCTGGAGCCCGGACGGCCGCTGGCTTGCCTATGCGAAGGCGAACTCGATCTACTACTCCTCGATCTTCATCTACGACGTGCAGAGCGGCGAGACTCATCAGGTCACCGACCCGCACACCGACAACCGCACGCCCGCCTGGGATCCGGACGGCCGCTACCTGTACTTCCTCAGCGATCGCACGCTCGACCCGGTGATCGACTGGTTCGACTTCGAGACGATCATCACCGAACCGTCCCGGCCCTACCTGGCGCTCCTGCGCCCCGATGTGGAGAGCCCTTTCGCGGAAACCGCCGGGACGCCGCCCGACGCGAAGAAGAACGGGAAGGACGAGGGCAAGGAAGAAGAGCAGGAGAAGGACGAGAAGGGCGGGAAGGACGAAGCGGACAAGGAAGAGGAACCGCCCAAGCCCGTCGAGATCGAGTTCGCCGGGTTGGGTGAGCGCATCGTCGAGTTCCCCGTCGATCCGGGACGCTACTTCGGCCTCGCCGCAACCTCAGGCAAGGTCTTCTACCTCTCGGTGCCCATGCAGGGACTTCTGAGCGTCGATCCGCTCGACTCGGGGGAAGACGCCAGCGCCGTCCTCATGGCCTTCGACCTCAAGGAAAAGAAGGCGGACACTTTCATGGCCGGAGTGAGCGGCTTCGACGTGCAGCCGCAGGCGGGCAAGGTGCTCGTCTCCAAGGGCCACGGGCAGCTCTACGTGCTCGCCGCCGACGCGACTCCCGGGGAAGACCTCTCGGAGGCCCAGGTCGCCCT
>Ga0316622_100004641_pt1 | contig 10128 bp, 8 predicted proteins | sample OWC_Aug_OW2_C1_D_FD_207646 | JGI IMG/M metagenome (GOLD analysis project Ga0316622, IMG submission 207646) | Wetland soil microbial communities from Old Woman Creek delta, Ohio, United States - OWC_Aug_OW2_C1_D5_C | ecosystem: Environmental > Terrestrial > Soil > Wetlands | place: USA: Ohio... | reverse complement strand
GTCACGATCGAGGACGCCGCCGAACTCACGCTGCGGCAGCGGCACGTCGTTCGCTTGGAGACCAGGCCCCCGAACATCGAAGGCAAAGGCAGCGTCAAGCAGCGCCAGTTGGTGATCAACGCCCTCCGCATGCGTCCAGATCGGATCATCGTGGGGGAGGTGCGCGGCGACGAGGCGCTCGATATGCTGCAGGCCATGAATACCGGCCATGACGGCAGCCTGACCACCGTGCATGCGAACAGCGCCAGGGATGCCCTGTACCGCCTCGATACGATGGTGGCGATGGCCAACCTGAACATCCCGGAACGGGCCATCCGCCAACAGATCGCCTCGGCGATCAACCTGGTCGTGCACATGAGCCGTCTGGCCGACGGGACGCGGAAGGTGACCTCCGTTACTGAGTTGACGGGGATGGAGGGCGAAGTCATCTCGCTCCAGGACATCTTCCTGTTCGAACGAAGCGGGATCAACCCGCAGGGCAAGGTGTGCGGCCGCTTCCGCGCAACGGGCATCAGGCCGAAGGTCAGCGAACGGCTGATCACCGCCGGCTTCTCGCTGCCGGCGGACATGTTCGAGCACGTGAAGCTCATCAACTGAGTCCGGAGACGTCTCGTGCTGATCCCGATTCTGACGTTCGTCCTGGTGCTGGGGATCGTCCTCGGCGCGTACTGGCTGTTCGTGGCCAGACCCGAGCGAGCGACCGATGCCGCGCTGAAACGCCGGCTGGCTTCGGGCAGGCGCATCGACCAAGTGATCGCCAGCGTGCAGCGTGAGGAACAGCGCCTCAGCAATGTTCCTGCACTTCAGCGGATTCTTTCGTCGAAGGGGAGCATTGTCCGACCGGTAGAGCGCATGGTCGAACAGTCGGGCGTCAAGACCACTGTCGGCGTCGTGCTGCTGTCGGCGGCCTGCCTGGGCATGACAGGTGTCGTGCTGGGGCAACTCATGGCAGGTCACTGGCTCAGCGTGCTCTTCGGCGTGGGATTCTCCGTCCTGCCGTTCGCGTACTTGAATTGGAAGGTCGCCCGCCGGGTTCAGCGCTTCGAAGAGCTGTTTCCCGAGGCCCTGGATCTGATGTCGCGTGCGATGCGGGCCGGCCACACGTTCATCACGGCCATCGGAATGGTCGCCGACGAACTCCCGGAGCCGATCGCCGCCGAGTTCAAGCTGCTCCATGATCAGCAGAACTTCGGCATGCCGTTGAACGATGCGCTGCGGAGCTTTGGCGAACGGGTGCCCCTGCTGACGGCCAAGTTCTTCGTGACGGCGATTCTGACGCAGCGGGAGTCCGGCGGCAACCTCACGGAGGTGCTCGACAACCTTTCGTCGGTGATTCGCGACCGGTTCATGGTCCAGCGGCAGGTGAGAATCAAAAGCGCGCACGGAAGGATAACAGGCTGGGTGCTCGTAGGGCTGCCGCCAAGCCTCGCACTCATCCTCAGCATCGTGAACCCGAACCACTTCGGCCCGATGATTGCAGACCCTTTCGGCATCCAGTTGATCATCGGGGCCGTGGTCCTCCAGGTGATCGGTGCGCTGGTCATCCGGAAGATCGTCAACATCGATTACTGATCTGCGCACGACACAGGGACTTCGCCATGCCCTCACTGCCCATCGAACTCTTGATTGCGCTTGGCGCGGTGTTCCTGTCGGTGGCCTTCCTGTCCGCCCTGGTTGTATCGGCCCTGCTTGCCCGCCAGACGCCGACGCAGCGGCGCCTGGACGCCCTGGTATCGTCGGCGAGGCCGGAGCACGCCGTGCTGGCAGGCTCCCTGACGTCCGGGCGTGATCCGAAACTGGCCCGCTGGTCAAGCCTCCTGCCGAAATCCGTGAAAGACATGTCGCGGCTTGAGCGGCACCTGGCAAGCGCCGGCATACACTCGACGGCCGTCACCGTAGGCTTCGCCATTGCGGGATTCGTCCTGCCCGTGGTCTTGGCGCTCGCCGCACTCTGGTGGTTCGGGTTCAGGAACCCGACAGGCTGGATCGTGGCGACGTTCGGCGCGATTCTTGGCTACATCGGTCCGGGATTCTATATCGACTTCAGGGTCTCCGCTCGGAGAAAACAGATACGCAACGGGCTGCCCGACTTGCTCGACCTGCTGATTGTTTGCCTCGAGGCCGGCAGCAGCCTCGACCAGGCCGTCGTCAAGGCCACGGACGAGTTGGCCATCGCCTACCCGGCCCTCGCAGAGGAACTGCGCGTCGTCACGACCGAGACGCGCGCGGGCAAGCCCAGGCTGGAGGCGTTCCGGAATCTGGCCCAGCGCACGAGGGTTGAAGATGTGCGCGCGCTTGTGGCCATGCTCGTTCAAACGGACCGCTTCGGCACGAGTGTCGCGCAGACTCTGCGCACGATGGCGGAGGAGATGCGCACGAAGCGGCGACAGGCCGCGGAGGAGAGAGCCGCGAAGATAGGCGTAAAGCTGGTATTCCCGCTGGTGTTCTTCCTCTTCCCTGCTCTGTATCTGGCAATGCTCGGTCCGGCGGTCATCAACTACATGCGTACATTCCCGAAGTGACCCCTCGGGACGACGCGAAGCAGCCGGCATGTCCGGCGGAAGGAGTGAACTCGGATGTTGCAGACTATTCTACTCGTGGCGGCGGGCGTGCTGCTGATTCTCTACATCGCTCGCCGCCGGGCCCGTCTCCGGCGCGACCAGTCCGACTAGCGCCCGGCGCGATGCCGAGGGCATTCGGGCGATGAGGCCCATCCCGGTGTGCATCCCTGCCCTGCTGATGGCCGGTTGCGCCACCGTACACGGTGACACGCTGGCCTCCCAGCAGGGGCCCGGTCGGCCTTCAAGTCCGCAGACTGAAGAGGCGGCGATTCCTGCCGCGGAGGCTGGCAGGCCAGTTGACGCTCCGTCGGCACCTGGAGTCGGGCCCAGAGTGAAGACGTCAGCCTCTGGAGTCACGCCGGCCGAAAGCTGGTTGCCCGCGCTCGGGGAGGCCGTGCGTCGCCATGCGGAGGCTCCCACTGTTCGGACTGAGGTCGAACTGGCGCAGGCGTTGCGTGACGCGGGCATCCTGGACCAGGCCTACGACCACTACCGGGAGGCCGCGCAGAAGGACCCGCGCGAAGCAGCGGCCTGGGACGGGCTGGCCAGGGTCTGGCGCGACTGGGGCTACCCTCAACTTGGTCTCGGGGATGCCCACCGAGCCGTGTGGGCATCCCCGACGTCGCCAGTCGTTCGCAACACCCTCGGGACGATTCTCCAATTGCTGGGGAAACTCAAGGAGGCCCGGGAGCAGTACGCCCACGCCGCGGCGCTCGATCCGGCCGCCGCGTACGCGCATTTCAACCTCGGGGTGGTGTGTGCGCTGCAGCACGAGTACCGTGCAGCCGCCGAGGCGTACGAGCGCGCATTGGCTGCTGACCCCTCGCTGTCAGTCGCGCGCACGCGTGCCGCAGAAGCAAGACGGCGGGCGGCCGATGGGACGACGGGAAAGGAAGTGACCAATGAGCGTCGGTGACGTGGCAGAACTCCCGGTGCCGGCGGCTCCACGCACCATCGACGAAGCCGGGCTGAGCGTGGACCTGGTCACGCAACTGGTGCTGAAGACCCTGCATCTCGCCGGCACGCTCTCCGGCCTGGATCTGGCGGCGCGGCTCGGTTTGCAGTTCCCGGTGATTGAACCGAGCCTCGACGAGCTGAAGTGGCAGCACCACATCGAGATCGTCTCGGGGTCGACGATTGGTGGGGCCGCCTACCGCTACCGTATCACGGATGCCGGCCGCGAGCGCGCGGCCCTGTTTCTCCAGCACAACCACTACGCGGGTGTCGCGCCGGTGCCGCTGAAGCAATACCGCCGGTATCTGGACGAGTTTCAGCGGACCACCGAGAACCAGGTGTCGCCCGAGCGCGTCCGCGAGGCGTTCCGATCGCTCGTCCTGAGCGAGCGGGTGCTCGATCAGCTTGGTCCCGCGGTGCGGGCGGGTCGATCGCTCTTCGTGTACGGTCCGCCGGGCAATGGCAAGACGGTCATCTCGCAGTGCATCCGGCACCTTCTGCGTGGTGGAATCGCCGTTCCGCACGCCTTGGAGGTCGAGGGCGCCATCATACGGTTCTTCGATCCCGTCAACCACGAGGTAGCCGAGTCGGCATTGGCCGAAGAACGGGAAACGTCACTAGCCCGTGGCTACGTTCCGGACGGACGCTGGGTGTGGTGCCGCAGGCCTTCTATCACGGTCGGCGGAGAGCTGACCCTCGAGTCGCTGGAGCTCAACTACGCCCCATCCATGGGGTTCTACCGGGCGCCGATGCAGGCGATTGCCAACGGGGGAGTCCTGATCATCGACGACTTCGGCCGCCAGCACTGCTCGGCCCGCGACCTGCTGAACCGCTGGATCGTGCCGCTTGAAAGCCGGGTGGACTATCTCACCCTGCAGACCGGACAGAAGTTCGACCTGCCTTTCGCCGTGCTCGTGGTGTTTGCCACGAATCTGAGGCCGGCTGAACTGGTTGACGAGGCCTTCCTGCGGCGGATTCAGTACAAGGTGTTTGCCGAGAGCCCGACACGCGAGGATTTCCTGCGGATCTTCCTGAACTACTGCGCGGCGGTTCACGTACCCGGTGACCCGGCGCTTGTCGATCGGCTGCTCGTCGAGTACTTCCGGCCGCGGAAGATCGCGCTGAGAGGATGCCAGCCGGGCGCGCTGATCGAGCAGGCGCTGGCCCTGGCGGAGTACTTGGGCCAGGAGCGCCGGTTGACGTTTGAATTGCTGACAGACGCGTGTAACAGCTATTTCGTGGACGACAGGGAGTTGCCCACGGAGTATGCGTGAGATGCGCACGCCCGTTCCAGCCCGGACAAGGCGAAGACGGGGCTTTGCGAGGGAGTGCCTTTGGGAGCCGAGGACGTCGCCTGCCGCCGCAACAGCCGGGCACGATGGCGAACACAAACTCTGTGTGTGCTGGTGCTGCTGCTTTGTTGCGTAGGCATCCAGTCTCAAGCCGGCTCTAGCCTTTCCGTCAGAATCACGTCGCCTCTCGGCCGCATGGGTGAACCGGGAACCGTGCGGATTGTGGGACAGGTGCGCCCCGCGCCGGGACGATCGGTGACCGCCGTGCGGTTCTCAGTTGACGGCGCCCTCCTCGGCACCGTCACGGATGGGCCTCCGTACGCGTTCGAATGGACCGACGACAACCCCTTCCAGCGAAGGGAAATCGTCGTAGAGGCCGAAGACGACGAGGGCGGGGTGGCGCGGGACCGCATCGTGCTGGATCCATTCGTGGTGACGGAACTGGCCGAGATCACCAGCGTGCTCGTCGAAGCAGGCGTCTACGACAAGGCCGGCCGGATGGTCCGCGGATTGACAGCGCCCGAGTTCGTTCTCCAAGAAGACGGCGTGCGGCAGGTGCCGGACATGGTTGCGCAGGAGACCATCCCCACGACCTTCGCCCTGCTCGTGGACAGCAGCCAGAGCATGTGGCGGAACATGGAGTTCGTGCGGGCGGCCGCGTCGCGCCTCACGGCGTACCTCAGGCCGAAAGATCGTGTGCTGGTTGCTCCTTTCTCCAGGCAGTTGCGCGCCGTCACCGGGCCGACGCAGGACAAGCAGACCATCCATGAGGCCGTCGATGCCATCGGGGCCCAGGGCGGCACGGCCATGCGTGACTCGATGGTCCAGATCGCCGGGCGATTCGAGGGCGTCGAAGGCCGGCGGGTGATCGTCCTGATCACGGATGCGTACGACGAGCACAGCCAGTCGTCGCTCGCCCAGGCGCTGAGCGCCGTGAGGGAGTCTGGCGTCACGGTGTACGCCATCGGCATCGGCGGCGTGGCCGGGATCTCGCTCAGGGGACACGACGAACTGAAGTCCATCGCGGCGGGCACGGGCGGGCGCGCGTTCTTTCCCGCGCGACCGTCCGATCTCCCGAATGTCTATGATGTGCTCGCGAACGACGCCCAACTCCGGTACCTGGTCACGTACACGCCGACGAACCAGAAGCGGGACGGGTCCTGGCGGGCGATCTCGCTGCGAACCTATGACGAGCGCTTCTTCGTCAGAGCTCGCGAAGGGTACTTTGCCCCCCGGCCGCCCCCGGTCAGGCCCGTGCTCGAATTTACCGCGATGGACAGCGGAAACCGGTACCTCGACCTGGCGAAGGACGATCTGGTGGTCTTCGAGGACGGCGTCGAGCAGCGGATCGAGAGCTTCCAGGAGGCCACCTCGCCGGTCTCGATAGTACTGGTCCTCGATTCGAGCGGCAGCATGAAGCAAGCCGCCGAGAAGGTAGTGGCGGCCGCGGCTGCCTTCATCGGGACGCTGCGCCCCGAGGACAGCCTCGGCATGCTGACGTTCGCCGACAAGGTCAACGTGGCGCACGCCATCACCACGAATCGGACGAACTCCCTCGACACGCTCGGCGAGTACAAGACCGGAGGCGGCACGGCGCTCTACGACGCGCTGTGCGACTCATTGCTGATGCTCAAGGATTTAAAAGGACGGCGAGCGGTCGTCGTCCTGACCGACGGCCGTGACGAAGACAACCCCGGCACGGGCCCCGGCAGCATCAGGACGTGGGAGAGCGTCCTGCGGCTGATGCAGGACCAGGACGTCACCATGTTCCCCGTCGGCCTGGGCACGAGAATCGACCCGGAGCGCCTCTCGTTGCTCGCGACGTTTTCCGGGGGTGAGGCGTACTTCCCCCAGGACGTCAGCGAACTCACGGCGCAGTTCGAGCGCGTCACCGAGAACCTGCGCCATCGCTATCTGGTCGGCTACACGTCGACCAACTCGACACGGGATGGCAAGTGGCGCAGCGTGGACGTCCAGACGCGGCGACCCGGGGTCCGAATTACCAGCCGCAAGGGCTATTTCGCCCCGGCCCGCTAGAAGGACCCTGCGATGGAGGTCGATGCTCTTCCCAGGATGATTGCCAGGACCGTCGTGCTCGTCGTGCTCGTCCTGACGATATCGAGCACCATCGCGGACGCGGACTTGTGGGGGAACATCCGTTACGGCCAGGACATCCTCATCGCGGGCCGCGTTCCGGACCACGATCCGCATTCCTTCACGAGCGATGTCCCGTGGATCAACCACGAGTGGCTCACAGAGTTCGTCATGGCCTTGGCCTACGACGCCGGCGGGACGTCCGGGCTCGTCATGCTGAAAGTGCTGCTGGCGTGCCTCACGCTGGCCGTTCTCTGGCGCGCCGTGAGGGCCGATGGCGTGTTCGAGCCGCTTGCCCTGGGTCTGCTCCTGATCGCCACGCTGGGGGCGAGCTACCTCTTCATGACGATCAGGGCGCAACTGTTCTCCGCGCTGCTCTTCGTCGTCATGCTCTCGGTGCTCAATGCCGCCGCGAGGGGGCGTACGAGGCTGCTGCTGTGGACGCCGTTCCTGTTCTGCGCGTGGGCCAACCTGCACGGCGGCTGGCTGGTTGGGCTTGGGGTCGTTGGCCTATGGGCCGGTTCCAGACTGCTGGCCGGCACGCTTGCGTGGCGATGGGCAATCAGCGTCCCGGTCCTTGCGCTGGCGGGCACCGCGGTGAACCCCTACGGTTTCCACCTCTGGCGCTTCCTGTGGGGAACAGTAGGATTGTCGAGACCGGACATCGCGGAGTGGCAACCGCTGCTGCGTACGCCATTCCTCTGGCTGCCTTGGGCGATGGCAGCGGCGCTGGTGGTCGCGGCGTGGCGCCGGCGCGGCGTGCCGGCCCGCGTTGATGCCGTCCCCGTCGTGGCGCTGGGCGTGCTTGCGTTGATGGTCGCCCGACTCGAGGGCTTCTTTGCGCTCGCATCCGTCATCCTGATGGCGCCGGCACTGGCGTCGGTGGGCCCTCGCCGCTGGCCCCTCTCCAGACGTCCCACCCGAACCGAGATGGCGACCGTCGGGATCCTCTGCGCAACGGCCCTGACCGTGGCCGCCGGCCACGCGGTGCGAAAGGGCGGCTGCATCCGTTTCGGAGGGGAAGGCGAGTCGTGGGCGCCCGAGGCCGAGGCGGTGCTGTTCTTGAAAGACAATCCAGTTCAGGGCCGCTTGTTGTGCCACTTCAACTACGGGCACCTCGCCATCTGGCACCTCTCGCCCAGGCTGCGCGTGTCGTACGACGGCCGGCGTGAAACGGTGTACTCCGAGACGGTTCAGGCTGCACACCAGCGCTTCTACCGCAGTTCGACTGACGCCGGCTACGCGAAGTCGCTGCGGGCCGACTACGTCTGGCTGCCGCGCCAACTGCCGGTCATCGCGCCGCTCCTGCGCGATGGCTGGATAGAGGTGTTTCGCGGAGCCCGGTCGGTCGTGCTGGCGCGCCAGGCCGGACAGTTCGTGCAGCCGGCTCCCTGGGTCGGGCCGAGGTGCTTTCCCGGCCCGTAGCATACCCGTGGCTGCCGTCAAGCCGGTCGCGGCGTTGGGCTTCCGCCGGAGGCACCATGACAATCCAGCGCGCGTCCTGGTACGTGACGGCCCACCCGCCGAGGCGCAGCCCAGACGACTCGAATGAACCGACCTCGACGACCGCACAACGGATGCCGTACCGCTCGGTCACCTCACGTAGTGCCGCCGGCGTCCTGGCCTCCCGTTGGGCCCGCTGGAGGTCGTCAGGGTACGGATTGTGTCGGCTGTCGAGGAACACCTTCTGTTCTGGGACAAACCAGATGATGAAGCCGCCGACGTCAAAGTGGTTGTAGATGGGTCCTGGGCAGGCCCGAATCGCGGAGGCCGCTTCCGACGAGATGGGGACCCAGTCTGCGGGTGCCGGGATGCTCGTCCACCGTCGGTGCACGACGAAGATCGCACCCATCAGCGAGAGAACGAAGCACAACACTCGGAGGACCGTCGGCAGGTTGAATCTTGAGTCAGCATGCGGCCGGGGCTCTACCTTCGCCCTCCACGCGAGAACACTGAGAGCTGGCCCGGCCATCAGGCCGAATGGCACAATGTTGCGTGAAGCACGTACGGCAAGAACGAGCATGAGGATCGCGCCAACGACGACGATTCGCTCCTCCCGCCGAACCACTCGTGCCCACCGTGTCATGAGGCTCCACATGAAGACCAGCACCGTGATCCAGAAGAATGCGTACCTGGGCGCCAGCGTCGGCGGCATCCACTCTGTTATCTGATTGACCGAAGACCGAATCACCGATTGCCATACCTCGGACCACAAGGAGGGGCCGAGCGGGGTCAGCAGTGTCGCTCCGAGACAGATGAGCGCACGCGCCATGCTACGCCGGCGGCCGCTTCCAGATGCCACCGCGACAAGCACGTCGGCGGCCAACACCACCAATCCAAGGACGACGGCCCCGTGGAGGTTCGCCCACAGAATGAAGATGGGAGCGAGAAGGAGGAGCCGATCTCGCAGTGCCAGGTGAACGACCACAAGCAGGAGGAACATCGTGAACGCTTGCGGCCTCAGCGACCAACTCGGCGTGATCAGCGGCAGTAAAGACGCCAGGATCAGAGTGCGATCTTCGACAGACCCTCGGATCAGCCTCCAGGCGAGCACACAGCTGCCGAACGACAGCGCCGCGCACATCGCGGTCAGCAGTGGCATGCCTCCGAGGCTATGGACGTGGTAGAAGACGACCTGGCTCAGCCACTCGTAGTTGGCCCACCGCGCGCCGAAGTTGGTGTGGGAGAAGATATCGGTGAGCAGCACCTGGCCGCTCTGCGCCATGGCCCGGCCTGCGGCAAGATGCCAGTATGTGTCGCTTTGGGACCTGGAAAAGCAGGCTGCCACCGCGACGACGAGCAGGACTTCAGCCCCGATGAACCGGCCGGCGTCGAACCGACTGACGACTGACAGCAGGCGCGTGGAGCCGGGCGGTGCGGAACTCATGCGAGCGTCGCGGGAACTACGGGAGTCCCGCCCGAGCGCGCGCCGCCTCCAGGCGCGATTCAGGAGCTATTACGCAGCCCACGCCGCCGCCTGGTCCCGCCCGCGCGCTACTTCACCAGTACGGGAATCTTCGCGAGAATCCCAAAGTTCTCGCCGCCTGTGATCCCACGCGGAATGTGCGGGGCGCAGTTTGGCAGGAAGTAGATGGACTTCGAGTCGTAGTGGGCAAGGCTTGTTGCATCCCACCGCAGTTGGAAGCGCTCGGCAAAGTCGTTCCAGCACTGCTGACCGGTCCACGCGGGATCACACGTCCACACTTCCCCCTCGTGGCTGGGCCTGG
>Ga0316622_100004640_pt1 | contig 10128 bp, 8 predicted proteins | sample OWC_Aug_OW2_C1_D_FD_207646 | JGI IMG/M metagenome (GOLD analysis project Ga0316622, IMG submission 207646) | Wetland soil microbial communities from Old Woman Creek delta, Ohio, United States - OWC_Aug_OW2_C1_D5_C | ecosystem: Environmental > Terrestrial > Soil > Wetlands | place: USA: Ohio... | reverse complement strand
GGTGGTCACCGTCGTCATCCATGCCGCCGGGTTCTCCGCGCTGCTCCGCGCCATCATGTGGTCGCACGCGCTGGACAAGTCGGGCTTCCGGCCCGTCACCCGGTGGGTGATCGGCCTGGCGTGCTGGCTGCTGCTGATTCACCTGGTCGAGATCTCCGTCTGGGGGCTGTTCTATTTCTGGCAGGACTGCATGCCCGATGTCGATTCTGCGGTCTATTTCTCCGGAGTCACCTACACCGGCGCTGGCTACGGCGATCTCGTATTGCCCAAGCCGTGGCGGCTGCTCTCACCGGTTGAGACATTGACGGGCATTCTCATGTGTGGGCTCTCGACCGGGCTGTTCTTCGCGGTCGTCAACCGGTGGATGAGCAACTTCATGAAACGGAGAACCACACGATGAAACCCGCACGCACAAAGAACCTTCTCGCGGCCGCGTTCATCGCCGCGGTGACTCTCTCCGCGACCAGCGCCCGGGCTGCCCTGTCCGCAGAAGCCGTGGCGAAGGCGGACGACCCGCTGCCCTCGTGGAACGACGGCCCGGCCAAACAATCCATCATCACCTTCGTCGAGAAGGTCACCAAAGAAGGCTCGCCCGACTTCGTGCCGGTGCCGGAACGGATCGCCACCTTCGACAACGACGGCACGCTCTGGTGCGAAAAGCCGCTGCCCGTCCAATTGTACTTCGTGCTCGACCGCGTGAAGGCGCTCGCGCCGCAGCACCCGGAATGGAAGCAGAAGGAACCCTTCGCCTCGCTGCTCAAGGGCGACCTGAAGGGCGCGATGGCCGGCGGGGAGCGCGCGCTCCTCGAGATCATCATGGCAACGCACACGGGCATGACGACGGTGGAATTCGAGACGATCGTCACGGATTGGATCGCAACGGCCAGGCATCCGAAGACCGGCAAGCTGTACACCGAGATGGTCTATCAGCCGATGCTCGAAGTGCTCGCCTATCTGCGCGCCAACGGCTTCAAGACTTTCGTCGTCTCCGGCGGCGGCATCGAATTCATGCGCCCGTGGATGGAGCAGATCTACGGCATTCCACCGGAACAGGTCGTCGGCAGCAGCGTGAAGACGAAGTTCGAGCTGCGCGACGGCCGACCGGTGATCGTGCGGCTGCCGGAGCTCAATTTCAACGACGACAAAGGCGGCAAGCCCGTCGGCATCAACCGGCACATCGGCCGCCGGCCGCTCGCGGCGTTCGGCAATTCCGACGGCGACCTCCAGATGCTGCAGTACACCTGCGCCGGCAGCGGCGCCCGCTTCTGCCTGTACGTCCACCACGACGACGCCGCGCGCGAATACGCCTACGACCGCAAGGACGTCTTGGCTCGCCTCGACAAGGGTCTCGACGAAGCCGCCGCGAAGGGCTGGAGCGTCGTCAGCATGAAGAACGATTGGAAGTCCGTTTTCCCGGCGGCGCCGTCCGAGATCACGGCCATCGACATTCTGCTGCAGCCGGACGCCACCATGCTCACGCATGCCGCCGCCAACAACGCGCGTCTGCTGTCGGTCTTCCCGAAGGGTTTCGCACTGGATGCGACGCACACCCCGCACATCACGCTGCTGCAGTGCTTCGTCCGCACGGCGGACCTGGCCCAGCTGTATGCCGCGGAAGAAAAGGTGTTCGCCGCCGCCAATGTGAACTTGATGAAGTTAGAGGCCTTCAAGTTCTACTATGCCCCGACCGGTGCGACGGGCGTCGCCGGTATTTGCGCGAAGCCGACGCCCGAACTTCTCACGCTGCAGGCGGACGTCATCGCCGCGGCGCAGCCCTTCATGCAGCCGACCGGACCCATCGGCGCGTTCACCGCGCCGCACGACGATCCCGCCACCGACGCGGCCATAATCCAGTACGTGTCGACGTTCGTGCCGAAGATGTCCGGCGCGAACTTCAATCCGCACGTCAGCACCGGCGTCGCTCCCAAAGAGTACCTCGACCAGATGCTCACCGAGCCGTTCGAGTCGTTCACCTTCTCGCCCGCTGGCGCGGCGGTGTACCAGCTCGGCCCGTTCGGCACGGCGGCGAAGCAACTGAAGCAGTGGGATCTCAAACCGTGAGACGCGTCCTACCCCACGTGGACACGGAGACAGCATGAGAGACGAACACAGACAAGGACGTGCCGCCGCATCCGTTGACACGTGGAATTCCGTCACCCCGGCGGAAGCCGGGGTCCAGCGCCAGTGGGAAACCAAAGTGCTGACGTTCCAGCCCTGGATCCCGGCTTTCGCCGGGATGACAAAGGTGCAGAGTCTGCCATCTCAGAGAAAACCGACAGACTCTTCCGCGGGAATGACGAACGTGCTGCCTTGGAGCCTTTTTCAACGGGCTGTTAAGACGCTGGCCACCACCATGCTGCTGTGCGCGCTGGCGGGAAGCCGCGCGCGTGGCCAGGAAGCTGGCCACGATGCCGAGCATGCCCTTGCCATGAAGCTGCAAAATCCCGTGGCGGCGCTGATCAGCGTGCCCTTCCAGAGCAACTTCGAGTGGGGCGGTGGTCCGCAAAGCAAAGGCTTTAAGTACACGCTCAACATTCAACCGGTCATCCCGATCTCGATCTCGGAGGACTGGAATCTGATCTCGCGCACGATCCTGCCGGTCATCGAACAGGACGATGTCGTGCCACACAGCTCGCAAGCCGGTTTGGGAGACACCCTCCAGAGCCTGTTTCTCTCGCCGAAGGCGCCCGGTATCGGCGGGCTGATTTGGGGCTTGGGACCGGCCATCCTTCTGCCCACTTCGACCGAGGACTACCTCGGTACGCAGAAGTTCGCGATCGGCCCAACCCATGTGTTCCTGCGCCAACAGTCGGGGTGGACCTACGGCATGCTGAACTATCACCTCGTGTCGTTCGGCGGCACGCACAGCACCGAGGACGTGAACCAGACCTTCTTCCAGCCGTTTCTGTCGTTCACCAATAGGACGCGCACCACGTTCACTCTGAACACCGAGTCCACCTACGACTGGGAGGCCGCCAAGTGGACGGTTCCGCTGCACCTGCTGCTGGCACAGTTGGTCAGGATCGGCCCCCAGAGAATGCAATTCCGCATCGGTCCCACGCTGTACGTCGCAGGCCCGACCCCGGCTCCCGACTGGGGCATTCGCTTCGAGTACACGCTGCTGTTCCCGACGAGCTGATATCCGATATCTGCGACCAGCCAGAAGGGATGCTGCCTGATGATGAAGTGGCCAACCATAGCCGTGACCGCGCTGGCGCTGCTCGGCGTCTCGCTTCTGCCGCGCGTCGTGCGGCTAGAAGAGCAACTGCAGTCGGAACCCGAGGGCCGTGGCCGTGCCGATCGTATCGGTACCGACGGTGCTCCCGTTAACAATTTTCCGTTTCTGGCTCGGTCCGATCACCTGGACGTCGGGGCTCAGCAACATCCACGGCGTCAGCGCGACGTTGTAGAACGCTTCGACGCCCCACTCGTCCCCGAAGGGTGACGCGGTTCCGACGATCGGATGCTGCAGCGTCGGACTCTCGACCGTGGTGTAATAGAAGCCGACCCCGAATCGATCGTGGTCGCGGCTCGGAATCATGCCTTTGCCGCCAACGCCAACGCTGTAGAAGTACTGCATCGGATTGGGGTTGCCTGCGGACGCACCGAACCGTCCGAATACCCCGATGCCCTTGCCCGCGCTCTTGTCGGTCTCGTACAGGAAATGGTCGAAATTGTACCACATGGCCCACGTATCGGTTTTCTTCTCGATCGCCGGCGATCCACCCGAGCCCAGAACGGATCGCACCGGTGGCCTCGGCCGCCCCGGCCGTTCCGGAAGGACCTCAATACGCTGATCGATCGAGGTGTATTGCTTGTTCGAGTACAACGCGCCGACCAGTTGATGCCCGGTGAATCCGAAGAAATCGGTGCGCACGCGGCCCTCACCTGCGAAGATCGCCCCGTTCAAGTTATCGAACCCATCGGTGGTCGCCTTTCCAGTGGCCGAATCCACGAGAAGGCTGACTATCGCCTGGTCGGGATCGGCGGTCGGCAGAACGATCACGCCCGTCCCCAGTGTTGAATACGGGACCACCAGCGTCACCGGATTGAGGCCATACGCCAGATTGAAGAATTGCGTGTCGCCTTTGCCGTGGGCGAACTCGTTGGCGTCGGCGGCTGCCATCCCGTCCAGTTTCCCCGCGACCACGCCCACGTAGTGCGACAGGAATTGTGCAAACATCACTTGGGGCAGCGCGACATTGTTGCTGATTGGTACCGGGAAAAGCTGGTTCGCGTTCGCCGGCACCAGCGCGCCGGTCGAGCCGTTGACCGAGTTCGTCCAATTGCCCTCGAGTTCCACGTTCAGGAATCCGCCCGGCCACAGGCCGAGCTTCTGGGTGTCCAGGTTGCCGGTGAGGTTGCCTCGCCCGCCGTACTCCCAGCTGCTGTCTTTGCCACCGCGGACGACGCCTTGCGTGATCTGGGTCACGCTGGTGTCGAAGGTAATGCCCTTCTCCGCCAGGGCATTGCGGGTCCCGAGCCAATCACCGGTCAGGGTCGATCGCGTGAAAACACCGCCCGAATAGGGCTGCGCCTCTGTTTCCGTGGCCACGGCCTGCGCGCGAAGCCCCACGCCAAGCAGAACTGTCAGACCTACAATTGCCACTCGTCGCATCATCACACACCCCTCCTGGATTCTGACTGAACGTCTACGTAGTCACATCGGCGACGCCCCCGACGCCGCCGGTGTGAGCCGTCCTCTTGACCGGGTGCTCGTATCACAACCACCCGACGCATCGAATACGCCGAAGACCCCACGCTCAGGGGGCGCTCCCGGGTGGGCGATGCGTCGCGTTCCGAGAAAACGAACAGGCAAAGGCGCCGTGCGACACTTATTCTTTGGAAAGTGGTGGTATGGAGCAGCGAAGATTGGTGCACGCACGGCAGATTTGGGGTCGGAGCCCAACTGCGGCACACCGCCGCAGTGCTGAATGACCCCGAACACTCCGCAAGGGGTGGGGGCGGCCCGGGTCAGGCAAATTTCGTCGCCCTGCGAGGGGGGCGAGGTTTTGGCCACCGTAGGAACTCATCATTGCCCCGCTGGAATGGATCGTCCCGAGAGGACGTCCCTAGGGCGAGATACTCTCCACGCGACCGCGCACCCAATGGCACCCTATCGGCACCCTGAACGCCCAGCTGGAACGGACCGAAAATACAAACGCCCCGTAACTATTGGAAGTTACGGGGCGTTTCGGAATTGCGGGGGGAGGATTTGAACCTCCGACCTTCGGGTTATGAGCCCGACGAGCTACCGGACTGCTCCACCCCGCTGCAGCAGCGAAGACCGTAATTAGCGGCGCGATTTCGCGATGTCAACCGACGTCCGGCAAGCCGACGGCACGGCGCACGTCGCGCAACTCGCGTGCCGTGAGCGCCCGGTGTTCCCCCGGCCGTAGCTTACCAAGGGACAGCGGGCCGAGGCGTACCCGCACCAGTTTCTCCACCGGGTGCCCTACCTCTTCGCACATGCGCCGCACCTCCCGCTTGCGTCCCTCACCGAGCGTCAGCTCCAGCCACGTCTTGTCGTCGCGGCTACGTTCGATGCGGACCTCGGCCGCCGCGGTCGTGCCGTCGGCGAGCCGCACACCCCGCGCCAATAGGCCGAGCGTTTCGGGTGTCGGCACCCCTTTGACCTTCACCCGGTAGGTCTTGCGGACGCCGTAGCGCGGGTGCGTCAGCCGCAGCGCCAACTCGCCGTCGTTGGTGAGCAGCAGCAGGCCGGCAGAATGAAAATCGAGTCGCCCGACCGGGAAGACGCGCTCGCGCAACTTCGGCAGCAAATCCCGCACCGTTGGCCGCCCCTCCGGGTCAGACAAGGTCGTGACGACGTACGTCGGTTTGTGCAGGATGATGTAGATGAACGGCGCGGCCGGCGGCAGCAACCGCCCGTCAACCGTGATCCGGTCCGTCCGTGGGTCCGCCTTCGTTCCCAGTTCCGTCACCGTCCGGGCGTTCACCTGGACCCGCCCCGACTGGATCAGCTCCTCCGCCGTCCGCCGCGAGGCGATTCCCGCCTGACTCAGGATCTTCTGCAGCCGCTGCGGGCCCCACATCGATGGTGGTGGGACAATCGGCACCGGTGTCGGGCGCGGCCCCAACGCGCGCGGCCGCTGGGGCCGTGTCCTCGCGGGCTGTGACGTCGCCGTCCGCTGGCGCGTCCGTGTCTGGGACGGCCGCTTCGGCGAGGCTTTCGGTGGGGTCGGTCGGGGCATGGTCCTCCGGGGCCGGGGCGAGTTCGTGCAGCGCGGGCAGCTCTTTCAGGTCCTTCAGGCCGAAGATCTCGAGGAACTCCGCGGTCGTGGCATACAGCAACGGCCGGCCGACGCCCTCTTTGCGGCCGACGATCTTGATCAGGCGGCGCGACAGGAGCGTGCTGACCGCGGCGTCCGCATCGACGCCGCGGATTGCCTCGATGTCGGCGCGCGTGACCGGTTGTTTATAGGCGACGATCGCCAGGGTTTCCAGCGTCGCGCGGCCGAGGCGCATGGGTTTCTCGCGGAAGACGGCGCGCACCCAACTGGCGTTCTCGCGCGCCGTCCGCAACTGGTAGCCGCCCGCCACCTCGAGGAGCTGTATCCCACGCTGCCCCGGGGCGTACTGCTCCTTCAGGTAGGTCAGCGCCCCCTGCACCTCCTTGATCGTCGGACCTTCGAGGATGTCGACCAGCTTGCGCAGGCTCACCGGCGTCGCTGCCGCGAACAGCACGCTCTCGATGATCGTCGCGAGCCGGGCGACGTCGCCCGACTCGTCGGCATGGCCCGGCGCGTCCGCATCGTCCTCTGGCACGTCGAGCGGGACTGGGCTCGGGTCCTCGGTCAACTCGTCACGGATGTCGTCCATTATCCCCCCCCTTCGCCACGCCGGCGGGGCCGTATTCATCGACGGCGTCGAGCAGCACGGTCGCGGCATCCGCCACCGCCAGTTCGACCACGATGCGTCCGAACCGCTCGTCCTGCACAGCCCGCACCGCACTCATCTTCATCAACTCCAGCAGCGCCAGGAACGTGACGATGATCTCGAGCCGTGTCGTTGCCTCGTCGAACAGACTGTCGAACTCCACGATGCGGGCGACGCCCAGGGTGCGCAGCAACACGTGGATGCGGTCGCGCAGCGAGACCGGCTCGACGATGACCTCGTGCACCGACTCCGGTTTCGCCCGCTTCAGGATGCCGCGGAACGCCTCGAGGAGTTCCCACATCGTGACCTGCACGCGCGGCGGGACGCCGTCTGCCGCCACGTCGGCCGGCGCGTCCATCGTCGGCTCACGGACAAAGACGTCGCGGTGCAGCCAGGGCCGTTCCGACAGCGCGAGAGCGGCCTCGCGGTAGCGCTGGTACTCGAGCAGTTGTTGCACGAGCTGGGCGCGCGGGTCGGGCTCCTCCTCGTCGACGTCGTCCTCCGAGGGCGGCAGGAGCATGCGCGACTTGACGAGGGTCAGCGTTGCGGCCATCACCAGGAACTCTCCCGCCACGTCGAGATTGAGCTGCTGCATCATCTCCAGGTAGGCGAGGTACTGCTCGGTGATCGCGGCGATCGGGATGTCGACGATTTCGACCTCGTTCTTCTTGATGAGGTGGAGCAGCAGGTCGAGGGGCCCTTCGAACACCGGCAGCCGAACGCGGTAGTGCGGGGAGCGCCCGGTCGCCGCGGGGTCCAGCCCGTCTGGTGAACTCAGTGTCGCGTCGGTGTCGTCCATCATCCCCACCCCACCTCCGCCTCGACGGGCGTCAGGTGCCAAAGCCCATGGCGTCACGCACGTCGCGCATGGTGGCGGCCGCCACGGCGTGCGCCTGCTCATTACCCCGTTCGAGGACCGCTGTCACCTCGTGTGGCCGGCGCTCGAGCTCGAGGCGGCGCTCGCGAATCGGGGCCAGGTCGTTCACCACGTGCTTGATCATCACCTTCTTGCACTCGAGGCAGCCAATACCGGCGGTGCGGCAGCCCTGCGTCACCCACTCGATCTCGTCGGGGGCGCTGTAGATACGGTGCAGGTTGAAGGCGGGACAGTCGTTCGGCTCGCCCGCATCGGTGCGCCGCACCCGCCGTGGGTCGGTCATCATGCGCGACAGCTTGGCATCGATGTCCGCCGGGGTGTCGGTCAGGAAGACGGCGTTGTTGTAGCTCTTGCTCATCTTGCGGCCGTCGAGCCCGGGCACCTTGGCCACCTCGGTGAGCAGCGCTTCCGGCTCCGGCAGCACCGCGCCATAGTAATTGTTGAAGCGGCGGGCAATCTCGCGCATGAGTTCGATGTGCGGTGCCTGGTCGACGCCCACCGGTACGCCGGTGGCCTTGTAGATGAGCACGTCGGCGGCCTGCAGCACCGGGTAGCCGAGCAGGCCGTAGTTGAGCTTGGTGACCTCCGAATCGTCGTCGCCGGTGAGCAGGCCGAGATCGCGCGCCTGCTCCTTGACGGTCGGGTTGCGGACCAGCCACGGCGTCGGCGTGATCATCGACAGCAGCAGGTGCAGCTCCGCGTGCTCCTTGATGTCCGACTGGCGGAAGATCACGGCCTGCTGGGGGTCGAGGCCCGCCGCAAGCCAGTCGGCAACCATGTCGAGCGAGTTCGTCTTAATCGCCGCCGTGTGTTCGGGGTCGGTCGTCAGGGCGTGCCAATCGGCCACGAAGAAGAAGCAGCGGCGTTCACCTTGGAGCCGCACCCAGTTGCGGAGCGCCCCGTGCAGGTGGCCGAGATGGAGGCGGCCCGTCGGCCGCATGCCGCTGACGATCACGCCCATCGATGCCCCCTCACAGCAGCACGTGTAGCACCGCCGACACCACGGGGCCGACGACCTGGCCGAGGACGTTGGTGGCCATCAACGTCAAGACGATCATCATGCCGTACGGTTCCAGTTGCGAGAAGGCCACGGCCTGCCGAAGGGGGAGCAACCCGGCCAGCACCCGACCACCGTCGAGCGGCAGGATCGGCAGCAGGTTGAACACTGCCAGCACCACGTTGACCAGCACGCTGTTGCGCGCCATGAGCGCCACGGGCGTCAGGGCCCCGAGGAGCGGCCCGCTCCACGCCGCGCCCGCCGGCACCTCCAGGTGCAGCAGCCAGCGGAAGAGCAGGGCGCTGCCGACGGCGAGCAGCAGGTTGGTGAGCGGCCCCGCCGCCGCGACCAGCACCATGTCGCGCTTGGGCGAGCGGAGGTTGGCGAAATTGACGGGCACCGGGCGCGCATAGCCGAAGAGGAATGGGGCATTGATCGCGATCAGCAGTGCCGGCAATGCCACCGTGCCGAACGGGTCGATGTGCGGCAGCGGATTCAGGGTGAGGCGTCCGGCCCGGGCCGCCGTCGAGTCGCCGAGCCGAAACGCCACAAACCCGTGCGCGACTTCGTGCAGGATGACCGCCGCCAGGACCGGCACGGCCCACAGCGCCAACTGTTGAACCAACTCTACCACCGTGGCGCAGGAGCTAGCAGAAAAGCCGGGGTGTGGCGAGGTCGGGGATCGGGTGTCGGGTGTTGGGTGTCGGGTGTCAGGTGTCGGATGTTCGTCTGCACCTAATGGCTCCGACCTTACACCCAACACCCAACACCTGACACCCGACACCCAATACCTGCTAACGGTTCGTCACGCCCGCGGATGAAACTTGCGATACACGCCGCGCAGGTGGTCGCGCGCGACGTGCGTGTAGACCTGGGTCGTGCCGATGTCGGCGTGTCCGAGCATCATCTGCACGGCTCGCAGGTCGGCGCCGCCCTCGACCAGGTGGGTGGCAAACGCGTGCCGCAGGGTGTGCGGGCTGACGCGCCCGCTAACGTCGGCCTGCAGCACGGCCCGGCGCAAGCGCTTCCAGAAGCCCTGCCGCGACAGCCGTCGGCCGGCCCGGTTGACGAAGAGATGTGGGCTGCTGCGGCCGCGCAGGAGGAGCGGCCGCACGTCGCGGAGATAGCGGACCAGGCGGTCGTGTGCGAACTGCCCGATCGGCACGGCGCGCTCCTTGCTGCCTTTGCCCACCACGGTCAGGTAGCTGGCCTCCAGGTTCACCTGACTCACCTTCAGCGACACCAGTTCGGTGACCCGCAGGCCGGTGGCGTAGGCCAGTTCGATCATGGCTGCGTCGCGTTCCTCGAGGGCCCCGACCGGCGCGGTCGTCAGCAGTTGCTGCATCTCGGCCGG
>Ga0316622_100004639_pt1 | contig 10130 bp, 7 predicted proteins | sample OWC_Aug_OW2_C1_D_FD_207646 | JGI IMG/M metagenome (GOLD analysis project Ga0316622, IMG submission 207646) | Wetland soil microbial communities from Old Woman Creek delta, Ohio, United States - OWC_Aug_OW2_C1_D5_C | ecosystem: Environmental > Terrestrial > Soil > Wetlands | place: USA: Ohio... | reverse complement strand
TCGGAGACGAGACCGCCCGGCGTCACCAGCGACGAGCGCAGATCGCGCAGCTCCGGGCGCGCGCCGACCAGCACCAGCAGCGGCGTGCCACTGCCCCACTGCACGAGGTGCTCGACGAGATCGAGCAGCAGCGGCTCGGCCCAGTGCAGGTCGTCGATCACCAGCACCACCGGCCTGGCGGCGGCGAGCCCGGCGAGGAGACGGCGGATGACGAAGAAGGTCTCCTCGGGGGAGGCGGGAGACTCCGCCAGCAGCGCCCCGATGCCGCCGGCGATCCGGGTGCGCTCGGCATCCGTCGCGGGGATCGCGGCCTCGATGGTAGCCTGCACGGCCGCCGGGCTCGTGCCCGCCTCGATCTGGAAGAGCTCGCGCAGCGCCGCCGCCACCGGCGCGAACGTGGCGCCACCCGCCGCGTCGCAGTGTGCCGTCACGACGCAGGCCGCGTCGCCGAGCCGCCCGGCGACCTCCTCCATGAGCCGCGATTTTCCCTGCCCGGGTGAGCCGAGCAGCACGGCGAGACGAACCGCGGGCGCGGCGCGCGCCGCGTCATACACAGCCATGAGACGCGCCAGCTCGTCGTCGCGGCCCACGAACGCCGCCGCGCCGGTGCCGACGGCGGGGTCGAGCGACTCGACGCGGTAGGCCTTCATCGCCTCGGCGCGTCCCTTGAGCGCGACGCTGCCGAGCGGCGCCAGCGTCACCCGCGCCGCGACGAGGCGGCGGGTCGCCTCGCCGATCACGACCTCGCCGTCGCGCGCCTCGGCCTGCAGCCGCGCCGCGACGTTGACCGGATCGCCGACGACATCGGCGTGGTCGGCGCTGACGACCACCTCGCCGGTGTTGATGCCGACGCGCAGGCCGACGGCGCCGATCGCCGCGAGCTCCCGTCGCGCCAGCTCGCGGAAGGCGTCCTGCATGGCGACGCCCGCGCGCACGGCGCGGATGGCATCGTCCTCTCCGACGCGCCGCACGCCGAAGGCGGCCATCACCCCGTCGCCCATCAGCTTGACGACCGTGCCGCCGTGGGCGTCGACCGCGGCGCGCATCGCCGCGTAGTAGCGCTCCATCAGGCGGGTGACGGACTCCGGGTCGAGGCGTTCGTGCAGCGACGTCGACCCGATGAGATCGGCGAAGATGACCGTGACGATCTTGCGCGCCTCGGCGCCGAGGGCATCGACAGCAGGGGCCGCGGCCCGATCGGCGGCGCGGGGGGCCGCCGTGCGGACCGCGGCGACCGGCGGTGGGGGTGCCGACCACACCAGCACGTTCTCCTCGCGCCGGGCGATGCGCTGCACGTCCACGAGCTCCTCGACCAGCTCATCGAGGGTCTCCGCATCCAGGTCGAACTCACGGCGCAGGGCGCGCAACGACACGCGCTGCTGCCGTTCCAGGAACGCCCGTGCCCGCTCGATGGTCTCGAGGAAACTCACTTGCTCACGTCCAAGCCCTCCAGCGGGTAACCTGGCAGATAGCCGGCCTAAAGCATCTGGTTGAAGGAACACCCCTCCTCAGACGGTGCCCGGCACCCGCATCGGCTGCTGCAACACCCTCGGGGCGACCCGCTATACGGCGCGCACAAAGCGCCCGTCAAGCCTCGCGCGCAGCCGCGCGGGCCTGCTCTGGCAACAGCGGGGGGGCCGAACGGAACGCCGGAGGGGGCGTGTCGGCCGCCGCCGGGCGCACCCCGGCCCGCCCGCTCAGGCAGGGCTCCCATCGGTGGTGCGGTCGATACCCGGCAGCCACTCCGCCTGCCCTGCCGGTGCCGGAACCAGGGGATCGACGGGTACCCGCAGGTGCCGCAGAATCTTCTCGAGCACCGCCCGCTCTTCAATCGTCGCCAGGAAGCGTAGTCGTCCGCCGCAGTCGGGGCAGGCCAACACGTCGAGGGCGGACGTCCGCTCTGGTAACGAGGCCCACGACAAGTATTTGGGCCGGACATGGGTGACAGAGGTCGCGGGGGTGGGCGCGGGGTGGTGCGGGCGATCGGTGCGTGTCGGTAGGCAGTCCCCGGTGCGTCGTCCGCTGGACAGCTGAGCATAATCCCGTGTCCTTCTTCGGCGCCGGGAATGGCCCCGGCCCATGAACCGAGGAGGGAACATGTTGGAGTATTGTCTGCGATCGGCGCGGGGGATCGCCCGAGCGCGATCGAGTCTCGTCGGGCCGCACCTCGACGGGTTCGCCGCGACGCTGCGGGAACTCGGCTACTGCAGACTCGTCGGTCAGTGGTGCATGACGTACGCGGTGCATCTCGGCCTGTGGGCGGCCGCAACACGTATCTCCACAGATGCTCCAACCGTGCGCGATCGCCCGCCGGCACGGCCACCGCCGCCTGGAGATCGAAGCCGGCGAGGTCGGCGTGCAACGGGCCGGTCGAGGTCATCGCCGCAGGGTACCGGTCGCGCCCCGCCCGTTGCACTGCTCGCCCAGCCCGCGGCCCGGTGGCTACCCGCCCGACCACGGCGGCGCCCTGGATCGCGGCATACAGCGGGCAGTCGAAAAGCGTTCATCATGGGCCCCTGACGCATTGCACCACCCCCTCCCTCTTCCGACATGAACCCCATACCCCCCTCGACGCTCTCCGGTCCGGGGGGCCCCATCGGCTCCCGTTCGCTGTGTTCCCTCTCGCGTGTAGGCGATCATCCTTCCCCGAGGCCGCGTCCCTCCCGCGCGCTCCTCCATCCTCGCCGCCGCCCCTCTTCGTTTGAGACACCATCCCTCGCCCACAAGATCGCCGTAGGACGCCAGTTCGCCCCGGTCCCCACCTCCTGCCTCTGATCGCCCGGGAAGCGCTTCCACCTCTCACCCCCACCCTCCGTCGAGGTCACACACGCGCGCCGCTTCCTCGCGTCTCCGTCCCCGGCGTCCGCCTTTTCCCGTCCCGCGGCCGACGAGTGGGCCGTAGCGATACATCGCTGCAATTCTGCAATTTCGGCGTTGGAATGGGCCGTCTAAAGCGCTGAACGACACCTAATCGGAGCGATTCATTCGGCAGGTCAGCGAGTTGCAGAGGTCAGACCTGCCATGAGCCTCCTCGAGAGGTTCAGCCCCGCCTTGGTGGTCCCGCTCCATGACCTCACCACCGTCGACCGCGCCTGGCTCAGGGTGTCGGCCTGGGTCTATCCGCTCACCGACGTGCGCGAGAGCCGGCCGGTGCTGGTCACCACGTTCGATCACCGAGGAGGCAACTACAAGTATCGCTCGGTCGAAGGCGGGGATCGACACGGAATTCATCCACCCGATCTCTGAAAGAGGCGCAAACCGAAGAAGACACCGTGCGCGGGAGCCGAGAGCTTGCGGAAATTGTTGCTGCGCCCCACAGGGCGCTTCTGTAGACAGGACCGTTTCCGTATAGTGCGTCCCGCACACCATGCGCCTGCTCCGCAAACTCCGTGTAGCGCTGACGGCACGTGACCGGCTGCTGAAAACGACGTTGCCCAGCGGTGCTGTCGTCTTCGGGCGTAACCAGCGCGGGTACGGAGGCCGCGGCATCTACGTCTTTCGCGACGCGATCGAGGCGGAGCTTGCCCACCTCGGCGCATTCCTGGAACCCGCGGATGTCTTCGTCGATGTTGGTGCCAGCACCGGCATCTACGCGCTCGAGGCAGCCATGCTCGTCGGCACGCGCGGCGTCGTCCTTGCCGTGGAACCGTTTCCCGAGGTCTACGCCACCCTTTATCACAGCATCCGCGCCAACGGGTTCACCCAGGTGCGCCCCCGCAGCGTCTGCCTCGGATCGCGCATCGAGCCGCGTACCTTGTGGCTCAACTTCGGGCGGCCGAGCCTGTTCAGCACAATGGAGCGGGCCGGCGACGCCCCCGGCCTGCCGGTGCTCGCGGTCTCGCTCGATGACCTGCTGCGCTGGGAGGGTTTGGACCAGGTGGCCTACGTGAAGATCGACGCCGAGGGCGCCGAGGAGGAGATTCTCACGGGGGCGGCGGACACGATCGCGCGCTGCCGGCCGATCGTCCAAATCGAAGTGAGCGTGCGCCGCTTCAGACCGAAGCTGCCCGACTACGCGGGCTTCCAGGCCGCCGGCAGCCCCAACGTGGTCTACCTTCCGAACGACCACCCCAAGCTCGGCGTTCCGGCGCGGCTCGGCTGGCCCCGCCTCCGTGACGGCGCGTGAGCGCATGAGGATCGCCGTCAACACCCGCCTCCTGCTCCCGCACTGCCTCGAAGGGATCGGGGGCTTCACCTGCGAGGTGGGCCGACGCCTGGCGCGCGATCACCCGGAGCACGAGTTCCTCTTTTTCTTCGATCGTCACTGCGACCCACGCTTCATCTTCGCCGACAACGTGCGCCCGGTTGTGCTCTGGCCACCGACGCGCCATCCCCTGCTCCTCCTCTGGTGGTTCGAGCACTCGCTCGCCCGAGCCTTCGCACGCCTCCAGCCCGACGCGTTTCTCTCTCCCGACGGCTTCCTCTCCCTGCGCTCGTCTGTGTCGACGCTGCTGGTCATCCACGACCTCGCCTTTGAGCACTTTCGTGGGCACCTCGGGCCGCTGGAGCGCTTCTATTGCCGCACCATGGTGCGCGCGGCGGCGCGGCGGGCGGCACGGATTGCAACCGTTTCGGCGTTCTCCAAGCGCGAACTCGTCGAGACCTACGGTGTCGACGCTGGCAAGATCGACGTCGTTTTCAACGGTGTCGGCGAGGGCTTCGCGCCGCTTCCGCCAGAGGCCCAGCAACACGTGCGCCAGCAGGTTTCCGGAGGGGAGCCGTACTTCGTGCACGTCGGCGCCATCCATCCCCGCAAGAACGTCGGCACGCTGCTGCGTGCCTTCGATCTCTTCAAGCAACGCTCGGGCGCCAGCGTGAAGCTGCTCTTGGCGGGCAGACTCGCCTGGCGTTACTCCGACGTCCTGCGTACCCACACGGCGATGGCGCATCGCGGCGATGTGGTCTTCCTCGGCTACCTGCCGGAGCCGCAGCTGAAGCGTGTCCTGGCATCCGCGCTCGCGCTCGCCTGCGTGTCGCTGCACGAGGGCTTCGGCCTCCCGGTGGCGGAGGCGATGGCGTGCGGCGTCCCCGCGATCGTCTCGAATTGCTCCGCTCTTCCCGAGATCGCCGGCGACGCCGCCTTTCTGGTCGACCCGCTGGATGTCGAAGCGATTGCGACAGCGTTGCAGCGGATCGCCGTCAGCGCCGACCTGCGAACCGACCTGGTGCGCCGTGGGCGCGCGCGTGCGGAGTGCTTCAGCTGGGACACCACGGCTGCCGCCGTGTGGCGCGCGCTGCGTCAGATCACTGGTGCGGCTCCCTGACCGCTCAGGAGCCGCGCACCGACGATCACCACGACGACTTCCGTCGCCACGGTCGCCACGGCGGCGCCCACTTCGCCGTACGATGGAATCAGCACCGCGTCGAGGCCTACGTTCGCGCCGATGGCGAGCACGGCCAGTCGCAGGTACTGGAGCTGTCGGTCCGAGGCAACTAATGCCTGCGTCAGCAGGGTGCCGACGTAGATCGGCGCGATCGCCAACGCCAGCACGGCCGAGACGCGCCCCGCGCGCTCGTACTCCGCTCCGTAGACGAGGTCGATCAAAGGCGGCCCACCGAAAGCGACGGCCGCGGAGATCACGAGACCGATAGCCGCAAGCCACCGCGCGGCTCGGACCACCGCGGTGCGAAAGTCCGTCGCCTTCACAAGGTGCGGAAAAAAGACGTTCATGAACACGATAGGAGGGATCAGACTACCCTCCATGAACCGACAGGCGACGTTGTAGACGCCCACCGCTTCGCTGCCGCGCAGGAAGCCGAGCATGACGCTGTCGACGCGGAGGTAGACGATGCTGGCGAACGCCGCCAGACCAACGACGGCCCCCTCACGCAGCATCGCGAGAAGGTTCGCCTCGTCTCCGCGCCGCCCGCCACGGCGCCGCAAGAGGGCGGCCACCCGGTCGCCGTAGAGCGCCGCCAGCATCACTGCGCCGGCGCTGGCTGCCAGCGTCAAGGTCGCAGCCGGGAGCACCGCGCCACGCAGCTGCGCCAGCGCGAGGATGCCGAATAGCGGCAGAGTCAGCGCCTTCTGGGCCGTGCCCACGATCCCCTCGGCGCGCATCCACTCGATGCCGCGGAAGTACGCGAACACCAGCCCCTCGAGGGCCAGCGTGCTGAAGTAGAGCCACAGCAGGATCACGACGGCGAGATCTCCGCGGGCGAGGACCGCGGCCGTGGCGATGACAACAACACCCGTGGCTCCGATGAGTCCAGCGCGCGCGAGCAGTGCGTCACGAAAGGCGCCGTGATCGCCGCGGGCGACGCGCTTGACGACGACCAGGTCGAGGCCGAGCAGCATCACCGGCTGCGCCAGGATGAGCATGGCGGCCTGTACGAAAGCGAAGCGCCCGTAGGCTTCCAGCCCGATCACCATCGGGATGCTCATGTAGAAGAGAAAAAGGAGGCCGCGCCCGAGCCCCTGATCGAGCGCCTGCCAGACGGCATTCTCAGCCGGCTTCACGTGGCACGCTCGCGTAGCTGGCAGCGAAGAAGAGACCGACGACGATGAAGGTGTAGTCATACGTGAAGCAGTCGACGATCTGGCCGAGACCGAGGCCGAGAAGCGGTAGCGACGTGGTCCACCGCCGCAGGTCGCCAACGCCTAGCAGCAGCGTGAGCCACACCCCTGCCAGCAGCAGGCCGACGAGTCCAAGGTCGGTCGCGAGGTTCAGAGGCAGATTGTGCGTGTTGATCCCCACCTGACCGGTGATCCGCGGGCCGATGGTGGTTGCGAACACTTCCGGGCCGAGGCCGCTGACGGGATGCCGCCGGATCTCGACGATCGCCGCGCGCCACAACACCAGCCGCGGCGCCAGCGTCTGCGCCGGCGTATTCGTGTGCGACAGGTCGGGGGGAGCGAGCGTGGCCTGCGGCAGCGGCAGTTCTCGCAGGCCAAGTTGAGCCCTCGGCACGGGAAAGCTCAGCACGAGAAGCAAGAGGCTCAGCCCCAACCCCACAGCGCGCCGGACGGACATGACCCGCATCGCGGCCGAGGCCACGAGCAACGCCGCGAAGGTACCCCAACCGTTGCGGCTGCCGGACAGCGCCAGCGCCAGGAGAAACACCAGCTGGGTCGCGTTGTCGGCCCAGGTTGCGAGACGGCCCTCGCGGCGCAGTGCCGCACCGAACGCGACCGCGATCGCCATCAGCACGCCGAACTGATTCGGCCACAGCAGCAGCGAAGCGACGCGCGGATAGAGGATCAGCTGCCCGCGAACTTGCACAAAGGGAAAGACGGGGAACCAGTACTCGATCACACCGAGGATGCCGAGGGCCACAAGGACGGCATGGATCGTGCGCTGCGCCCGGCACCACACGGCACGCCGTTGCAGCAGCACCAGGAAACAGCCGAAGACGAACACGTGGCCCCCGTACCTGCCGGCGATGCGCAGCGAGAGCGCCGGCGAGACACCGTTCAGGGCCGACAGCCACGCCCAACCGTAGAGAAGCACGGTCGCCGTCAGCAGGCGCGCGTGTCGGCGCAGCGCCCCAACTGCCGTGTCGCGCGCGCACCAGGCCAGGCACAGCGCGAACAGCGGTGCCACAAGATTGTTGGCCGAGCGATCGATGACCGGAAGGCGGATCTGCACCAGGGTCGCCGCCGCGAACAGGCCGCACAGGAGGGCGGTAGTAGTCCAGGACATCTTGAGGGCTTAGAGGCGCGGCGCTAGGGTATCGCGGCTCGGGTCGCCGACTCGGAGGCGAAGCCTAGCGCAACCCCGTGCGGATGAAAACGAAGCCGCGGGAAATACTCGCATGCGCATCCTGCAACTTAGGAAGTGGTTGTCAGCGCGCCAGGACAACGGCGGCAAGGTGCGTGCTACGGGGCTGGGGCGAGCGCTGTCCCAGTTCGCCGAGGTCGACGCCGTCGGCTTTCGCGTGCCCGGCGACCTCGAACCGCTGCAGACCGCGCCGCCGTTGGCGGCCTACCGCCAGCTTCACCCGGTACGGATGGAACGTGGTGCCGCCCGCGCCGTGCACTTCGCCGCGGAACTCTGGCGAGGCAGCTCCCTCCGCTCGGCTCGATTTCGGTCGGCGGCGTATCAACGCCGCGTCGCTGCCCTCGTCTCCACCGGGCGCTACACCGCCGTCCAAGTGGAGGAGCTGTCGATGCTGCGGAATTTGCCCCCGCTGCTACCGGTCCCGATCGTCTATAGCGCCCACAACGTCGAGTCCGAGCTGTCGGACCAGTTGCTTCGCATCCGCGGGGGTCTCGCGCCATCGCTGGCGCCGGTGGAACGACGCCGCGCGGCGGAGGAGGAGCGGCGGGCGCTCGCCACCGCTCGTCTCTGCCTCGCAGTCTCCGACGACGACCGTCGCGTGCTCAAGACCCTGACCGCGCCGCACGCCTGTCCGATTCACGTGGTGCCCAACGGAGTCGACGACGGCGTCGCACCCGCTCCTGCCGGCCGATCGGCCACGGCGGGACCGCACGAGGCCGTATTCATCGCCTGCTTCGCCTGGCGTCCCAACGCTGACGGCGCATACTGGTTCCTGTCCCAGGTGCTGCCGTTCTTGCGGCGTGACGAGCGCATCAGTGTACGCTTCGTCGGCAGCGGTTTCGACGGGGCGCTGGCGGCGGCAATCGAGCGTGCGGGATGCCGGGCCGCCGCCGACGTCCCAGACCCACTTCCGTACCTGCACGCCGCCCGAGCCGCGATTGTACCCCTGCTCTCCGGCGGCGGGACGCGCCTCAAGATCGTCGAAGCGTGGGCTGCCGGTGTCCCGGTCGTCTCGACTCGGGTAGGAGCGGCAGGGTTGAACTGCGTGGATGGGGAAGATGCCATGATCGCTTGTGATCCCCAATCGTTTGCCGGCGCATTGCGGCGCGTGCTTCTCGACGACGCGCTGCACGCGCACCTGCGCGACAACGGCCTTCGGCGTGCCTCGTTCCTGCGCTGGTCGAGTCTGGCGCCGCGTCTCGCGGCGCTCTACGCGACGCTGCGCTGAACCTCCGGGAACGACCGTGAAAATCCTGTTCGTCTGCCCCTACGTGCCGACGGTGACGAAACGCCGCCCGCTCAACTTCATCGTTCACCTCGCCCGCCGGCACGAGCTGCATTTGCGCATACTGGCGCCGTCCATCGAGATGCGGCGGGCTTTCGGCGGCGCACGGGCTGTCGAGCAATTGCGCACCGTCTGTGCCTCGATCGAGAGCCTGCCGGTGTCCCTGCCGCGCCTGCTCGCCGGCGGCGCTTGGCGTTATGCGCGCGGCGACGCGTTGCGCATCGCCTACGCGCACGCTCACGGCGGATTCGCCGGCCGGCTGAACCGTCAGAGCGACGCGCTGGGAATCGACGTCGTACACGTCGATCGACTCCGCCTGGCGAGTCTCGCTGCAGGCATCCGGCGGCCGGTTGTGCTCGACCTTCCGGACTGTATGTCTTGGGCCGCGGAGCAGCGGGCGGCGCTGGCGCGCGGCGCTCTGGGCCTGTTCTACAAATTGGAAGCGCGGCGGCTGCGATCCTTTGAGGGGGGAAGGCTCAACGGCGTTCCGGCGGCGCTCGTGGCGTCGGACGCGGACGGGCGTCGCGTGTGCGCCGCCGGCTATCACGGGATGATGGTACACGTCCCGGGCATCATCGACCTCGATCTCGAAGATGGCGGCGCAGGCGACCGCTTGCCGCATCCGGCTCTTGTTTTTCACGGCACCCTCTCGTTTCCGCCGAACGTCGATGCCATCACCACGTTCACGCGTCAGATCTTTCCGTTGCTGCGCGCGAAGTTCCACGGGCTCCGGCTCTACATTCTCGGGGCCGCGCCGGGGCGGGCCGTGCGCATCCTGGGCAGGCTGGAGGGCGTGCACGTTGCCGCGGACGTCGAGCGCATCGGTCCCTGGTTGCGCGCCGCCACGGCCGTCATTGCGCCGATGCGCATCGGTGCCGGGCATTCGCAGAAGGTGTGCGAAGCGTTGCTTGTTGGCCGGCCGGTTCTTTGCAGTCCGCGCGCCGCAGAGTGCGTGGCTCCCGAGGTGCGTCCCTCGCTCCTCGTCGCAAGCAGCGCCCAGGAATGGGTGCGGCACGTCGAGCGCCTGCTCGACGATCCCATCGGGGTCGCGGTCCTCGCCGAGCACGGGGCTCAGGAAGTCGCCCGCTTGCATGCGGCGGAGGCGGTGCTGCCGGTGCTGTTCG
>Ga0316622_100004638_pt1 | contig 10130 bp, 1 predicted proteins | sample OWC_Aug_OW2_C1_D_FD_207646 | JGI IMG/M metagenome (GOLD analysis project Ga0316622, IMG submission 207646) | Wetland soil microbial communities from Old Woman Creek delta, Ohio, United States - OWC_Aug_OW2_C1_D5_C | ecosystem: Environmental > Terrestrial > Soil > Wetlands | place: USA: Ohio... | reverse complement strand
GGAATCCTGATTCACAGACAATCTTGCCGACTCCGTTTTCCCCGCCTGGGGTGAGAGCTCGCCCGTTAGTTTTCCTCGAGCCAGGTGGTCACGGAATATTCGGCAACCCCGCGGACAGGCCTACGTACCCTTGGCATCCTGGCTTCGTGTTGTTGCACGATCACATCATTATGTACACTCCTGGCGGAGTCAATGAGACACCCTCACCGCTGTGGATTACGGGGATTTCGCCATGCAACTATGCTCTCATAGCAATCGACAACCCTGACCAAGGTCTGTGGCAATGGCGAGGCCAATACCCTCTATTCTACAACCTCTACAATTTCCGCGGAAATGACGGCTACCCCGATAACTCAGCCTGCGCGCCTTGGGGATTTGATGACTGGTCTGATGGCGACTCCTTTAGAGGAGAATGGTTCTACGACCCTGCGAACATGTTGCGTGTGCACATTGATTACGATAGGGATTTTGACAGGACCTACATCTGGAATCCATTCGCAATCGAACTCTCTGTTGTGTGGTACAAGAATCTATGGAACAGGGATTCTGATAGTCCTTCTGATCCGTACCTGAGACTCCGAATGGCGGATGGTGAAGGACAGCGGCATTGGGTCTTGGGCGCCCAGGAAGGTACGCAGAAGAGTTGGATTTGGTGGAACGCGCCTAAGGGTAGCGAGTGTAGGCCCGGGATAACCGTCTACGGGTTCAATGATGGCACGCGTATCGGATTTGAGAGTAGAGATTTCGACCCCGACGGCACTGATGAGTGGTTGATGGGCACCTGGTCCTCAGCGGGTGGCTTTGAAGACGAAGCCTATACTCATTGGTATTACTTGAACGAGGGTGATACACAATTCGACTGGGGAGGATCGATTGCCAGGATCTATGTCAGAGGGGATGTCCAGGATGAAGATATTGTTGCACCGCAATTTGTTAGCACGAGGTGTTGGCCATCTACACACTTGTATGCGACAGACGCTCGAAGTATCCTCTTCCAATCGACGATCTTTGAGAATATGGGACTTTCAGAAGTCCAAATTCGATTCAAAACCAATGACACCCACTCCACATGGAGTGAATGGAAGGATGCCGCTCAATGCGGTGATCCACGAAACACAGTTGGTGGATATGAGTTCGACTACACCTACAGCATGACCAGGGACATCTGGCACGATTATGGCTATATGGATCATACCATCTTCTATCAGTGGCGCGCCACGGACAATGATGATGACAGGCCAGGCGATGCCTTGACTACGAACTCGCCGCCTTACTGCGGTCCGCGCATCGGGGGCGAACTTCCTGAAGGAGTCGTGTCGTCTGTTTCGGGTGACATCATTGCATTCACGACTGACGAATGGCAGCTCACGCATGAGTATCCGCTAGTCGACTTTCCGGGGGAACACGGCCATGTGTACTACGATCTCAACCATGACGATTGTCTGGAGCAGTTGATCCAGTACTACGATGTGTCAAACGAGCTGGTAGTGTTCACTGGAGAAGGTGGTGTATACCCATCGGTATCTGGTGAGAAGATTGCAGCGATATTGAATCCCCGCCAGGAACTGGTTCCGATGGTTGATATGGAAAGGGTGGAATATTGCGGGGGGTATCTCGGCGTGTATGATATTCCCTCAGATACCTGGACCACGCCTCTGAGTGACGATACGATGATGTATGAATCTGTCGCGCTATCAGGCACATCCGTTGTCTACGGATTAGCCGAATCCGGCTCTGAGCAAGTTGCAGCAATGGATTTGAACGGAGATGGGGACAGGACAGATCATCTCATATACATGTTCGACTTGAGCAACCCCTCCGGAACTCACAAGTTTGTAGGTGAGGGAACAAGTCCTGACATCTATGCTGCTGTCTACACGATCGCCTACATGACCGATGAGAACGAAGTAGGCAGTGACTTGAACGGAAACGGACGGCTGGACTCTGCAATCCAGTTCTATGACTACCAATCTGGTGAGCGAGGAGTTGTTGCGGGACCTTCAGAGGGGTACTTTTTGTCTCCTCCCTCTGTTGGCATTGGCACCTTCGAGGGTTTACTCAGGCCATTCATTGCCTATTGCTATGAATCCTACTTCTCATGGCCGGTAATTGGTTTGACCTGCACGATCGAGGTCACCTTCCCAGCCGGTCCCAGGACGGCTGATGGACTGTGCACACCAGAATATTCCTACACAATGTCTCAGTTGTGGATGTGGGGTCAATTGTATGGGTGTGGCCGCCTTGACGCCGGCAGCAACATGGTCGTTGGCAATCTGGGCTCCAACGTTTGGAAACTGTATCTAGCCACTGGGTACGAACCAACCAGATTGATATCTACTGGTGACATTGGCACTGACCCACAGATGTCCGGATATTACAGGTCGTATGGGCCCGTCTGGAACCCCCTTGATGGAGAGCACTCTCTCGTCGCCCAAACACAACCGGAGTCAGGACTCAGCGAAGACCTGAACTCTGATGGCGACACGAATGACTACGTGATTTCGTTGAATAACAGCCGAACATTATTCACGGTGGCTCGCAAGGCTGTGAGCACAAGTGAACCACTGGTAGTCTTCTCCATCGACTACCTCCCGATAAGTCAGATACCGACAACTCGGACATGCAGTGTTGATGTCACATTCCCGGGTGTGGGCTTATCTGAAGGTATCGTGCGTGCTGAGACAAGGCCGCAAAAGTTCCCGGCTCCTATTCTCCAAGAAGGTTACACTGCCATTGGACCTCCTCTGGAAATATCAACCACTGCTGGGTTCAATGGCAAGGTAGAAGTCAAGACTTCGTACGATCCAGCTGAAGTACTGGATGCCAACAATCTCAGGCTGATGCAGTTCAACCCCTTGACTTCCAAATGGGACGATATCACAACGGGCGTCGACAAGGCGGGCAACACGGTCATTGGCAATACCGATGTTCTCGGGCGGACTCTGATTGTCACGGAAAGAAGGGAAGTCAGCTCTCCCGTGGATATAGGCGGCTATGTGTTCCTAGATTCTTACCAACCGGGACTTTTTGGAGTCTGGGACTACGATGAATTTGGACTTGGGAACTGGAGACTGACACTGCAGGGAAGATCAGCGAACGGTGATCTTGTTGATCTTGAGGAGTACACGGATGGCTACACGGACATTGGACGCTACAGCTTTGGTGAGATACCTGTGGGCAACTACTGGGTCAATCTTTCAGCCCTGTCTGGATACTACTACACGACGAGGCTGTCAAGGAACGTCGTCGTTGAGCCCGGCGCTCCTGTGGGCACGGAGATGCGAATCGATTTTGGGGTTCTTATTCCATCTCCGGATCCACAAATGCCGTTCGCTCTGCGCAGGGGTTGGAATCTGTGGTCCTGTCCGATGACCGTCGAGAATCTATCCGCGAAGAGCCTGTTGGCGACAATAGGTACTTCTGGTCTGATAGTATCGAAGCTCGACAAGACCCTTGACAAGTACGTGTCCTACGTCGTCGGTGACCCCGATAAGTTCGACTTCCCAATCGTGGCCGGGGAGGGATACTATGTGTGGTCTAGTGACCCCAACCACTTCACTCTGAAGGGCGAGCTTCTGCCTTCATCGAGCATTCAGCTCAAAACGGGCTGGAACATGATTGGATACTCATCGATGCAGCCCATGATGGCGAGCGAGCTACTGGAGAACATCGAAGGCGGACACGGTCTAATCGTGGCTTCCAAGAACCCGGATACTGGCAAATACCACTCTTATGTAGTGGGGGACTCTGCAAAACTGGACTTCACAATCAGTCCAGGGAATGCCTACTACATTTGGGCCGATGGTCCATCAGTTTTGGCATTCAGCTGAGGGACCATGATCGACTAGAGAACGAGGCAGAGAGAGGAGGAATGGCGAATGAGTCTGAGGAGTGACATCGCATGTGGTGCAGGGTATAGGAGATATCGATCCTTGTTGACAGTTGTCTTCGTACTGCCGTCTTTGATGGCAGTGATGTCATACTCGTCCGAGGCATCTGCAGCAACCGGGACTTTTAGCCTCGATCTTCTCAACGATTATCGTCAGGACTTTGAGTTTCAATGGACCGATGGCAAGACCCGCAATATGTCGCTTACAGTGAACGTGTACTGGGATCATCCAGGACCATACGTTGATGTATACTTCGTTCGTGGAAACCAAATGATATACTGGGAGCGAAATCACGACAGCTACTACCTCTTCCGTTTGCTCGGGACCGCTGTCGGAACAACTGGTCAGTATCTGTATGAACAGTTCACGCCGTCGACAAGCCAGGTGTACTATCTGATATTCCTTGGCTCTGGCGCAGTTCAAGGTGATTACGCATTTGTGGATGTCTGCCGGCTATCTGGACATGTCTACAGGGGCGACAGTAGCACTGTGGTCAGTGGAGCGACCGTCGCTGCATCCGGAGGGTACTCAGACGTTACTGACAGTTCTGGATACTATTCGTTCTTCGTTCCAAGAGGGGGAGCATATACACTCACAGTTGCGGCGACAGGATACAATTCGGCAACCTCCAGGGCAATACCCATTTCGGAAGACACCGTCCTTGATTGGCATTTGATTCCCACGAGCTTCATCCTGTCCGGCCGCGTCATGATGTCAGGGACCGATATGGGCATATCCTACGCTTCTGTCACATTATCCCCAGGAGACCGGTCAGATGAGGCTGACGGCGACGGATTCTATCTCATCAATCAGATTCTACCTGGCACCTACACGGCGACCGCGTCTGCGTTCGGATACATTGACTACTCAGCCACGATTGCCGTGAACGATGATATGCAGGTCGATTTCAATCTGGAACGATCTACCTCAGTCACAAGTCCATTCAAGCTGGATCTTTTCAACGATTGCCGCCAGGACTTCATCCTTCAATGGGGCGATGGCAGGACTCGAGCTCTGCTCCTAACGCTCAATGTTGATGGCAACCCTTTGGAATCGAGCCCCTCGGTAAGTGCGTTCCTAGTCCCCAAAGATAACCTGATTGATTTCGAACGCAGTGGAACTGGGTACCTCTACGCACTAATCGGAGCCACGCCAGGAAGCCACGTAGCGACGATGCGCGGATTCACACCAGTCGTCGGCAAGCAGTACTTCCTGATTCTCATGGGAGAAGACAGAATCAGTCCAGCGGGGGGAACATTCGAGTTGAAAGAAATCACTGATCTAGTGGGGACTGTCGTCAGAAACGGATTCACTCGTCCGATTTCTCTGGCTACAGTCTCACTATCACCTGGTGGCTATTCGACTCAGACCGACTCCTCAGGATACTACTCGATGACTGGTGTTGACAGTGGCATATACACTGTCACCGTCACTGCCTCAGGTTACTTCGACTCGTCTGCTGCACTGACTCTCGTTGGCGAGAGTGTTCAGAACGACTTCGTGATGAACCCTACACACTTCATTCTCGACGGATCTGTCCTTGACGATCGGGTAGACATCGGGATTGGACAAGCGACGATTGCCTTGTCGCCCGGCGGGGTGTACACAGAGACCAGGCGCGATGGCTATTACTCGATTGAAGGCCTGTCATCTGGCACGTACGAGGTCACCGTGTTTGCGGCGAACTACCTTGTGTTTGAAACCTCTGTCTCGATTAGCAGCGACACCCCGCTGAACGTGAGACTGACTCCTGCTCCGCCCGGTGATACCCACGAATATTACCTCTGGGACGGCCAATATCACGCATTTGGATTCCAATGGACCGATGAGAAGACCTGCACTCTTACGATCGAGGCGATGGTGGAGATCGACGACGATGACGCTGCCGACGAGACAAGAGACAGCGTCGACCTGTTCTTCATAGATGCTGTGAACATGGCGAAGTTGATCGAACAGAGATCTTACGACTGCATTCTGTCACCAGTGCAGGTCCTACAGGGCAAGGCTATCCTGCACGTGTACGATTTCTCCCCGGTGCCGAGCCAGATATACTATCTGGTTCTTGATGACACCAATGAGTTCTCTCCCTCTGTCAGCTTTGTCCGTGGTTGGTTCAGAATCGCCGAAACATACACAATCCGCGGATATGTGTCTCAATACGCATCTGCAGGCACGCCCATCGCTGGCGCAACGGTCACGATACCCGGAGTGGGTTCCGCAACAACCGATGCGGTCGGATACTACTCCATCAGTTGGATACCTCCAGGTCTGAACTTGGTGTCAGTCTCTGCTCAGGGATACGAGTTCATTGCGAGTCCGATCGATCTCGCAAGCGACGGATGGCTGAATCATTCACTTAAACTCGTGCCAGATGCGGGGCATTCGATCGGCGGCCATGTGTTCATATCTGGAACATCGACCAGTATCCCGAATGCTACAGTCACCGTTTCGCCGTCCGGAGCATCTGTCGCCACCGATGGGTCAGGAAGTTATACCATATCCGGACTTGCCGACGGCGTCTACGCAATCTCCGTTTCGTCTTCAGGATATGATGCATGTTCTGGCTCGGTCAGTTTGTCCGGTGCGGACAGCTACGTGGACTTCTACCTTGTCCCTGTCGAAGGCGCCGCGCATTCGCTGAGCGGAGTGGTGCACGTGTTGGGGACTCAGACAGCCATTCCTGGAGCGACAATCACAATGACTCCAGGGAGTCACTCGTCAATATCGGATGAATACGGTCAGTATGTCGTAGGGAATCTGCCTGATGGCGTCTACACTGTCGAAGTCAGTGCCGCCGGATATGTCACGACCTCTGAAGAGGTCACTATCTCGGGCGCGAACCAGATTCGTGATTACGATCTCGAAGAGGAATTAACCGAATACTACGTGGTCGACGGCTATGTCCTTGACCATGACACGGACAAGCCCGTGGCGGGTGCGACGGTGGTGTGTGACAATTGCTCGTATGAGGCCGATGAGACAGGGTATTACAGTATGAGTGTTACAAACGGAACCTATGTCATTGCGGTTTCATCGGATGACTACAGGCCACTAAACGTAACCATTGTAGTTTCGGGAGCGCCCGTCGTCCTGGACATTGAGCTGAGCTCGGTGGACGGCAGCGTAGCCGAGGCAAGCGGTGTCTCGGTTTCGACGGTAGTAATCCTTGTTGCAGTTGTAGCAGCTGCGACGGTTGCGACGATGTATGTGCTGGCTCTCTGGCGCGGGAGGAGGTGACTTCATGTCAACGAAGACGAATCGTGTCCAAGTGCGGTTGATGGCCGTCGTGTTTTGCGTAGCGGTCGCGATGCCGGCTTTCTGTCTGCAACAGGCTCAGAATTCGAGCGCATGGAAGCCGGAACAACACATCCCCGTCGGCGGTATGGTCCTTGACGATCTCTTTGCCGATTCCACGAATACACTCACCATTGACGGTATTGATTATACTGCCAACGGGCTTGTTTGTGGCGCGATAAGGAGCTATCCCGAGTACTACCAGATGGGCTGCATTGGGCCGGATGTGTATCCGGACATCCTGTATGGTCAGTGTTTCATTCATCCCGACAACAGAGACCTACTCAGGGGATCTCCCAACGGCGGCTCCATGTCCTATTCATATCAGTGGATTGACCTTCTTCTGAAACACGCCATTGACACATACTACGCAGGAGACGTCGTCACCTCGATGAAGGCGCTGGCATACACGTACGGTTTCATGACCCACTATGCCGGAGACATGTTCGGACACACATACATAAATGAATTGTCCGGAGGGCCTTGGGACACGGTCAGGCGGGGATGGGATAACGCGCTCAGGCATATGGCGATAGAGAACTTCATTTACAAGACGACCAATGGAGAATGGAGTCCTTGGTTCTTGAACCAGAGCCCGTTCGTTCATGGCGGAGCTGGTCCCTTTGCGTTCGCAGGCGATACGTTGTTCAACTCGTTCATGCTGGATGTGTTCTATAGAGATCCAGTCGCGCAGTCAATGATTCCGACGAGGAATGATGACAAGACTGGATGGTGGGGAGATTTCTGGAAAGTCATGATCGACCTCGAGGAGAATGTGGACGACTATATCGCGGAGTTCGACAAGCCTATAGATGAGAGGGCTTGGTGGGCGCAGCCCTCCCCGGTTTCACAACTCATCGAGCAGTACTTCATAGACTGGAAGGAGTTGATCGAGGAAGGCCTCCTTGCATGGGTCGAGACGAACTCGAAAATAGCCATCGACCTGTTCGTGATCCAATCAGCGGATTATGCTATGGCTGACTTGCGCTCGTGGGTTGACCTGTACCTCAAGAACATGACCATGGGCCCGCTCGTCCAGGCCATCACGGACTTTGCGAGAGGTATGCAGAACTGGTTCGACATACTGCAGGTCGGCTTGACTGGTGGTGTCTCACTTGCATGGGATTATTGCATAGACTGGGTGAAAGACCAGACGACACAGGCTCTGGCAAAATTCATCCTCGAAAAGTGGACTGGCCACTCATGGGAGGACTACAAGCTCCTGATCGAGAACCCCTTGCACTGGATCGTCGCTGATGACCACCAATCACTCTGGACTGTTGAGGACGGAGCTCCGCACTCGGGGCAGGAGACTCTCGAGATTATCCTTGCAGATCTGAACAACTCCTGGATTGACGCTGGTACCTTCGACCCGATGAGGTTCGCTCCTGCGTACAACTCGGTAGTCATGGCGAAGCTCGTGCTCCTGGACGGACATGAGCTCAACATGCTGCTGCACAACTACGGAGTCCCGGACAAGTACCTGGATGTGAGTCCCACTGAGATGAAGGACCTGAGCTTGCCGAGGTCGAACATAATGTTTGGCCAGATGAAGTCGCTTGATGCGGACCACCAGTGGATGAAGACAGCCCCTGATCCCTTTGTCCCGGAGGACGGAGCTGCGAGCTGGGGAGAGGGCATGCCGATCTGGGAGAACAAGGATGCCAGAGAGAAGATGTTCAAGAAGATCTTCCACATGGGCACCGAGGTCGTGTTCGACAGACTGAAAGTCGCCACCGAGTGGGGCGTTGACACGCCTGTCAGCCTCAACATAACCAATACTGGCAACCGTGACGAGGAGTTTGTCGTCAGCGTGAGGACTGAGGGATTCGGGAGCTTCAGCGGATATCCAACTGAGAACGTATTCATCGGCGCGGGCGAGACCGTCCCCTACACAGTTCATTTCGTGTGCGATCTGATCTCGGGGAGGGACTACGCTGGTGGTAAGCTGACCGTCAAGGTGGTTCCGGTGAGCGCGGGGGACGATCCAGACTGCTTGTACGGAAACGAAGCCAGCTGCATCGTAGTAGCCTTCCCGTTCGAGAACCCGACCTTCTGGCTGGATTTGGACTATCCATTCGTGCTGAACTACAACGATTCCGAGGTCAATCCGTCCATACAGCCCTACAATGGCAACCTTCAGCTTGGGCCTCGGACATTCTTCGATCGAGCCAACGGAACGGTCAAGCCTTTCACCTACAGAGCAGAGGCAGACGCTTACATCTCCTCTCGCACTCCCATGCGTTTGTACGGTTTCTCGGAGGAAGGAGGCAGCTTCACTAGTATGAGCGTCCAGTATGAATCCACGCCTCACTATCACTGGGGCGACCACAAGTTCACGCCGTGTCCGAACTACAAGCAGAGTCCTTGGGTTGATCTGAAGGTGACGGATGTCAACTACGTGGATGTCGGATGGGAGCATTTGAGAACGATCATCAAGGTTCCCAGGGTGTACACGTCCGTCTGCAAGTTCAGCACAATCAACAATCCAAACTACTACTACTTCAACTTCGATCCGACAATGGCTGCTCTGAACGTAACTGGATCGATTGAGTGGACCGACGACATATACACCATACGGTACAGTGGGACGACTGAACTGGGTCTGACCTACACCGATTACTTTACTGTCTACCTTGACAACACTCCCCCGAAGACGACCGTACGGATCGACAAGGCTGATGATCTTTCGTCCGGGACGTTCTTGCTCTATCCTGACAGCCAGATAACGTTCTCCGCCTACGATCGGGGGTCGGGCGTGGACTCCACTTTCTACAAGATCGTCAGGAACATGACTGTCATCGACAATGCCCGCAACATGGCGTTCGATTCGACGACGGTTGTTCCATGGACGACCTATACCGGAGCCTTCAACCTCACAGACTTGGTGAGGTCAGGCCATTCAGGAGACGTCTATTATCTGACCTGGTACAGCTTTGACAGGGT
>Ga0316622_100004637_pt1 | contig 10131 bp, 11 predicted proteins | sample OWC_Aug_OW2_C1_D_FD_207646 | JGI IMG/M metagenome (GOLD analysis project Ga0316622, IMG submission 207646) | Wetland soil microbial communities from Old Woman Creek delta, Ohio, United States - OWC_Aug_OW2_C1_D5_C | ecosystem: Environmental > Terrestrial > Soil > Wetlands | place: USA: Ohio... | reverse complement strand
CGCCCGGCACGAAGCAGAAGCTCGACGAGCTGGGCGCGGGTAAGTTCTCGCAGTGGATGCTCGAGCAGCCGCAGGTGCTGTTCACCGACACCACGTTCCGTGACGCCCATCAGTCGCTGCTCGCGACTCGGTTGCGCACCCGCGACCTGGTGGCCATTGCGCCGGCCTATGCACGGCTCGCACCCGACCTGTTCTCCGTCGAATGCTGGGGTGGCGCCACGTTCGACGTCGCGATGCGCTTCCTGCGCGAATGCCCATGGGATCGTCTCATCGCGTTGCGCGAGGCGATGCCGAACCTGCTGCTGCAGATGTTGCTGCGATCGGCCAACGCAGTCGGGTACACGAACTACCCCGACAACGTCGTGCGCTACTTCGTGCAGCAGGCCGCGAAGAACGGCGTCGACGTGTTCCGCGTCTTCGATTCGCTGAACTGGGTCGACAACATGCGTGTCGCGATGGACGCGGTCGGCGAGTCCGGCAAGCTCTGCGAGGCCGCCATCTGCTACACGGGCAACCTCAGCGATCCGCGCCAGGCCAAGTATGACCTGAAGTACTACGTCGCGATGGCGAAGCAACTGGAGCAGGCGGGCGCCCACATCCTCGGCATCAAGGACATGGCGGGCCTGTGCCAGCCGCGGGCCGCGCACACCCTGGTCAAGGCGCTGAAGGAAGAGATCGGCATCCCGGTGCATTTCCACACGCACGACACGAGCGGCATCGCGGCGGCCAGCGTACTCGCGGCCATCGAGGCCGGTTGCGACGCCGTGGACGGCGCGCTCGACGCGATGAGCGGCCTGACCTCGCAGCCGAACCTGGGGTCGATCGTCGCAGCGTTGCGCCACGGACCGCGTGAGTCCGGGCTCAACCCGGACAACCTGCGGGTGCTTTCCAACTACTGGGAGCAGGTGCGTCACGGCTATGCGGCCTTCGAGAGCGACATGCGCTCGGGCACGTCCGAGGTCTACGTGCACGGCATGCCCGGCGGGCAGTACACCAACCTGCGCGAGCAGGCCCGCTCGCTCGGGATCGACGACACCCGCTGGCACGAAGTGGCGCGCGCGTACGCCCAGGTCAACGAGATGTTCGGCGACATCGTGAAGGTCACGCCCTCGTCCAAAGTCGTGGGTGACATGGCGATCATGATGGTGACCAGCGGGCTCACCGCGGAGGATGTCGCCGATCCGCAGACCGACGTCGCTTTCCCGGCGTCCGTCGTCGCGCTGTTCCGCGGCGACATCGGCCAGCCGGTCGGCGGCTTCCCGCGTGAACTGCAGAAGAAAGTCCTCGGCAACGTGCAGCCTGCCACGTCGCGCCCGGGCGAGCACATGCCGCCGGTCGATCTCGACAGGGCGCGCGCACAGGTGCAGGAGAAGATGCCGCGCGCCATCACCGATCACGAGTTCGCGTCGTGGCTGATGTATCCGAAGGTATTCAGCGACTACATGGCGGATCGCACGCATTTCGGCGACGTGAGCGTGCTGCCGACGCGCGCCTTCTTCTACGGCCTGGAAGCGGGCGAAGAGATCACGGTCGATCTCGAGAAGGGCAAGCACCTGATCATCCGCTACGTCGCGACCAGCGACGTGCACGACGACGGCACGCGCACAGTGTTCTTCGAGCTGAACGGACAGCCGCGGTCGGTGAAGGTGCAGGATCGGAGCCAGGTCGCGAAGCGTCCGCCGCGCCGCAAGGCCGAGATCGATCACCCGGACGAAGTCGGCGCGCCGATGCCGGGCACGATCGCCACGGTCAACGTGCTGACCGGTCACGCCGTGGCGCGCGGCGACGTGCTCGTGACGATCGAGGCGATGAAGATGGAGACGAGCGTGCGCGCGGAGCGCGACGGCGTGATCGCCGAGGTCATCGCGCGGCCGGGCCAGCAGGTGGATGCCAAGGACCTGCTGGTCGTGCTCGAACCGGCAGTCGCCTCACCGGCACGATGACGGCCGCCGCTGCCTCGGAAGAACTGCGGGCGCTCTATCCGGCGCTGCACGGGCTCGACCCAGGTGAACTGGGCGAGGCACTTGCGGGGATCCGGCTCGTGGAGCTTCTTGTGGGCACCTGACCCGGCCCTCGGTGACCTGCGTTACTGACAAGGTCGCCCGAGACTCCTACGATGGCCCCCCGGGATCGAGCCTCGATGGCCCGGCCTCGCGAACCGAGTCAACGAAACCAGGAGAAGCACGTCATGACACCGAACGTTGGGGGAATGGACCGGATATTGCGCATCGTCGTGGGCCTGGCATTGCTGTCGCTGTTCTTCCTGCTGGAAGGCAACGCGCGCTACTGGGGCCTGATCGGCATCGTGCCGATCCTCACGGGCACGTTCCGCTGGTGCCCTGCCTACCTGCCGTTCGGCATCAGCACCTGCTCGACGAAGAAAGGCTGACCCTTTCGACTCCCCCTCTCCCGCTTCAGCGGGAGAGGGCGCGAGCGAGGGAACCGGACCTTCTGGCGCGCAATGCGCGATTCTGACTAACGCCTGGCCCCTATCCCTGCGTTAGCCGCCAGCCAGCGCCGCAGCGACGCGGCGTCCATCGCGCCGGCCTGCCGCGCAACTTCGCGTCCGTCCTTGAACACCAGCAGCGTCGGAATGCTGCGAATGCCGTAGCGCGCGGCTGCGTCCTGCGCCTCGTCCGTGTTCAGCTTGGCGAACCGGGCCGCGGGTTCGGTCTCGGCAGCAATCCGCTCGAAGACGGGTGCCATCGACCGGCACGGGCCACACCAGGGCGCCCAGAAATCCACCACGACGGGTACGCCCGACTGGCTCACCTGGCGGTCGAACCCGGCGCTGGTCAGTTCAACCGGGTGCCCGGTGAACAGCGGTTGGTGGCAACGCGGACAGCTCGGCCTGTCCTGCATCCGGTCGGTCGGGACCCGCACGATGCCGTTGCAGCGGTGACAGACCACTTGGGTGGCGGAGACCTTGGCACTGGCCGTGGCGTTGCTCATGGCGTCGATTCCCGGGAGGCTGGGGGGGTGGACCGCCTCTATGGGGCCGGGCCGTGCGGAAGCAAGCGTGCCCGGCCGGCGCGAGATTGCAGGCGGGCCTTGCATCGGGGTGCCCTCGCCTCCACATCAGCGGGGCCACGACCGCCGGAGGCGACGCCGTCCATGCGATTCAAGGACTACTACGAGGTCATGGGCGTTCCGCGAGGCGCGACCCAGGATGAGATCAAGCGCGCCTACCGCAAGCTGGCGCGCAAGTTTCATCCGGACGTCAGCAAGGAGAAGAACGCCGAGGAGCGGTTCAAGGAACTGCAGGAGGCGTACGAGGTCCTGAAAGACCCGGAGAAGCGCGCGGCCTACGACCAGCTCGGGGCCGACTGGCGGCAGGGCCAGGAATTCCGCCCGCCGCCTGACTGGGGCAAGGGCTTCGAATTCACGCGCGGCCAGGGTGCACGCGGCCGCGCTTCGGCAGGCGCCGGGGGCGCCGATTTCAGCGATTTCTTCGCGGAACTTTTTGGGCAGCGCAGCCCGTTCGGGGGCGCGCAGGGGTTCGAACCGCACGGGCGCGCTGGCCGCGGGTTTGCGGCAGCCGGACAGGACCACGTCGCGCGCGTCGAGATCGACCTCGAGGACGCCTATCGTGGTGGCACGCGCACGCTCGAACTGCGTACGCCCGAGATCACCCCCGACGGCCACGTCACGTCGAAGCCCCGCACGCTGCGCGTATCGATTCCCGCGGGCGTCGTCGAAGGCCAGCAGATTCGGCTGGCGGGGCAGGGCAGCGCCGGCATGGGCGGCGGTCCGCCCGGCGACCTCTACCTCGAAGTCAATTTCAGGGCGCACCCGTTGTTCAAGGTCGATGGCCGTGACGTGAACGTGCAGCTGCCGGTTGCGCCGTGGGAAGCGGCGCTGGGTGAATCGGTCTCGGTTCCCACGCTCGGTGGCCCTGTCGAAATGAAGCTGCCAGCCGGCGCGCGCGCAGGACAGCGGCTGCGATTACGCGGCCGCGGCCTGCCCGGCCCGACGCCCGGGGATCAGTACGTCACGCTGGCGATCGTGCTGCCGCCGGACAGCCCGCAGGCCCGCGAGTTGTTCGCGCGCATGAAGCGCGAGCTGGCATTCGATCCGCGGGCCGACCTGGTTGCGAGCGGGAGGACGTCCGCATGAACATCGGCAAGGAAGCGGGCGATGTCCTGCTCGCGCAGTTCCTGGACGACGACGACTGGCTGCGCATCGATGAAATCTGCGCTCGGCTGCGCATCGAGCAGCAGTGGATCGTCGAGATGGTGGAACTCGGCGCGCTCGACCCCCGTGGTGGCCTGGATCCGGCGGCCTGGGTCTTTCCGCGTCGCGAACTGCCGCGGGTGCTCGCGATGACGCGGCTGGTGACCGATCTCGGCGTGAACCTTACCGGCGCCGCGATCATCGTGGAACTCGTCGAGGAACGCCGCAGGCTGCTGTCGCAGCTGGCGGGCAGGGGCTAGGCGATCGCCGCTCCGAGCAGCGTCCCGATCAGCCACGTCGCGACGCCGGCGCCGCCGCCGATCAGCACCATCCGCAGTCCGCCCGCCAGCGCGCTGCGGCCCGTGAACAGGCTCAGCGCGGCGCCGACGCCGAACAGCGCAATGCCCGCGGTGATCGCGGCGATCAAGACCGACCGCTGCAGTGGCAAGCCGAACAGGAACGGCACCAGCGGGATGATCGCGCCGAGCGAGAACGCAAGGAACGAATAGATCGCCGCGCCCCACGGTGAGCCGAGGTCGTCGGGATTGAGGCCCAGCTCCTCGCGTGCGAGCGCGTCGAGTGCGTTCGCCTCGTTCTTCACCAGCTCGCGGCTCACGCGGCGGGCCTCATCGAGCTGCATGCCGCGCGCCTGGTAGATCAGCGCGAGCTCTTCCGCTTCTTCCTCCGGGTATTCGTGCAGTTCGTCGCGCTCGAGCCCGATCTGGTACTCGAACATCTCGCGCTGCGAGCGCATGGACACGTATTCCCCGGCCGCCATCGAGAGCGCACCTGCCAGCAATCCGGCCACACCGCTCGTCAGCACGAAGTCCGCGCTCGCTGCCGCGCCGGCGACGCCCATGATCAGGCTCGTGTTCGAGACGAGCCCGTCGTTGATGCCGAACACCGCGGCGCGCAGGTTGCCGCCGCCGTAGCCCTTGTGCCGTGCACCGATGTCGGACACCGAAGTGGGCATCAGGTGGCCCGCGAGCGAACGCTGCGAATCGTAGGCCGACAGTCCGCGCACCTTCATTGCCGCGAGCATGTGCCGCACGCGCCGCGGGCCGAGCGCGCGTGCGAGCCGCGCAGTGATGCGCGCGCGGACCGATGGTGAGAAGGCAGGCGGCTCGGCCTGCCCCGTCCCGGCGAGCCACTTGCCGGCCTGGAAATCCGCTGCTGCCGCCAGCGCGCGGAACAGTTCCGCGATCTTCGCATCGCTTTCGCAGGACGCAAGCTCGCGATACAGCCACGCGGACTGCTTTTCTTCGTGCCAGCTGTCGAGTGAACTCATGGGCCGCGGGCCCTGGTGCTCAAGCGAGCATCGCTCCGCCGCCTTGCCCGTGGAGCAGCTTCTGCACCTGCTTCAGGATGGCGACGTTCACGTAGGGTTTCTCGATGAAGTCCGTCGCACCCTCGCGCATCGCGGCGACCGCCGTCGGCACGTCGGATTCGTCGGCGAGCAGGATCACGGGCACGTCGTTGCCATTGCTGCGCAGACGGCGCAGTAGCTCCAGGCCCGACATTCCGGGCAGCAGCAGGTCGACGATGAGGCAGGCGAGGCTCCGCGACGAGCCCGAGAGCAGGTACGACTCCGCGCTGTCGAAGCCCATCACGTCGACGCCGACGGGTTGCAGCAGCGACTGCAATGCCGCGCGCGCGACCGGGTCGGAGTCGATGACGCCGACCACCGGTGGAGCCTCCTGCGCGGCAGAGATGGCGGGTGACATGGGTGAGCGCGCGGCCAGTGAGCCCGTGCAGCTCACGACGAGCCGCGGGGACCAACAGGGGGGGCGAAACGCGCTGCGTGATCGGGTCGCATGCGGCGCAGTTTTCATGGCCGCCCGGTCTACGGCAATTGCGGGTTTATACGTAAATGCGAGCGGTTCTCAACGACTGTTGCGCTGCAACAGTGGAGCTACTCCTCGGCTCGTTCGACCTCGAGCACCATCCGGACGAGGTGGGCCAGCGAATGCGCCTCCATTTTTTCCATCACGCGCGCACGGTGAATTTCCACGGTGCGCTGGCTCAGGTTGAGGTCGCCCGCAATCACCTTGTTGGCCTTGCCGGCGACCACGAGATCGAGCACTTCCTTCTCGCGCGGCGTCAGCGATTCCAACCGCTTTCGGATCATGTTGCGCTCGGCCAGCATGCGGCGGCTGCCGGCATCCTTTTCCAGCGCCTGGTTGATGCGGTCGAGCAGGTCCTGGTCGCGGAACGGCTTCTGGATGAAATCGACCGCGCCGGCCTGCATCGCTTCGACCGCCATCGGCACGTCGCCGTGGCCGGTGATGAAGATGATCGGCAGGATCGAGTGGCGCTCGTTGAGCTTGACCTGCAGTTCGAGCCCGCTCATGCCTGGCATGCGGATGTCGAGCACCAGGCAGCCAGGACGGTCGTCGCGGTCGGCGTCGAGGAATTCCTGCCCGGATTCGAACACTTCGACCGGCAGGCCGACTGACTTGAGCAGCATCCGCAGCGAGTCGCGGACGGCCGCATCGTCGTCAACCACGAACACCGTGGGCTTGATTTCCTTGATCACTCGGAACTACTCCCTACTTGGATGCCGGCGACGCCGGCAGCGTGAAATGAAATCGTGCGCCGGATCCCTCGTTGGGAGTGTGCCACAGGCGTCCCCCGTGGGCGCGCACGATCGAGCGGCTGATGGCAAGGCCGAGGCCCGTGCCGCCTGATTTGGTCGTGAAAAACGGGTTGAAAAGGTGTTCGGCGGCGCCCGGTGCGAGGCCGCTGCCGTGGTCCGCCACGATGATTTCGATCTCGCCTTCGGGCAACCGCCGTGTGCTGAGCAGCACCTCGCGGCGCGTCTCGGGCGCTTCCGACATCGCATCGATCGCGTTACGGACCAGGTTCAGCACGACCTGCTGCAGCTGGATCGGATCGGCGTAGACCGTCGGCAGCGACGGCTCGGCGTCGATCCGCAATCGGACGCTGTGCAGCCGGGCGTCCGTTTCGGCGAGCGTGCGCAGGTCGTCGAGCAGCCGATTGCAGTCGACAGGTTCGCGCTTCACTTCGCGGTTCTTCACGAAATTCCGCAGGCGCCGGATGACCTCGCCCGCTCGCAGTGCCTGCGCATTGATCTGCTCGAGCGCCTCCAGCACGTCCGCATCGTCACGGTTCGGCGAACGCATGAAGCGCTGGCAGGCCTGCGCATACGTCGCGATCGCAGCCAGCGGCTGGTTGATCTCGTGCGCGAGGCCCGCCGCCATTTCGCCCATCGTCGACAGGCGGCTGAAGTGCGTGAGGCGCTCCTGCAGCTGCCGGGCCTCGTCTTCGGTCGCGCGACGATCGGTCACGTCGTGGATCGTGCCCATGTGCTTGAGCTGGGCGCCCTGCGCGTCGCGCGTCAGCTGTGCGATGTGGTGCAGGTAGCGCGTCGTGCCGTCTTCGAGCACGATGCGGTACTCGCAGTCGAACGCATTGCCGGGCGAGTCGAGCTTGCGGAACGCCTCGTCGAGTATTTCGCGGTCGCCCGGGTGCACCCAGCGCTCGAGCAGTGCCGTGAGCGGCAGCGCTTCTTCGGCTGCGCCGATGCCGAGAATGCGGCAGAGCTGCGGCGAGTAGTAATCGGGCTCGGACCGGTCGAGGTGGACGACGTAGTTGCCGAGATTCGCCAGTTCCTGCGCCAGCTGCAGCTCCGATTCGCTGCGCCGCAGGCGTTCGTCGGCGAGCTTGCGCAACGTGATATCGCGGATGAAGCCGATGAACCGCGGCGGCACGATGCCCTGCACCCTGCCGACCGCCAGTTCGCACGGAAAGACCGAACCGTCCTTGCGCTGCGCCTTCACTTCCCGGCCAATGCCGATGATCCTGGCTTCGCCGGTGTGCTGGTAATGGCCCATGTACCCGTCGTGTTCGGCGCGGTAGGGCGCGGGCATGAGCACGTCGACGTTCTGGCCCGTCACCTCGGCTGCGGTGTATCCGAAGATTCGCTCCGCGGCGAGGCTGAATTGTTCGATCTGGCCCCGATGATCGATGACGATGATCGCATCGACCGCCGCGTCCAGCAGCGACTTGAGCTCGAGTTCGGCTTCGGTCGATCGTCGTGGCGCGGTGCCGGGCGTGGCATGCTCGACGGCGGTGGGCGGGCGTTGTTCGTGCAAGGTCTGCTGGGTCTGTGGCGAAAGTGCGAATCCTAAAAGAACGCGGGGCGCGGCACTAGGTATTGCTGGAATCCTGCCTATGCAACGCTGCGAATCGCGGCGCTGCGACCTTGTCGCCACAATGTACCTGAGGCCGGATGGGAGCCGGTCCTTGGTTTTCGTTGGCAAGGGGACACCCAAGGAGGGCGCCATGAGACTGATGAGATGGGAACCGTTCCGTGAGATGGACGACCTGCTGAAGGGGTTCGGCCCGGAGTTTGGATGGATGCCCAAGCTGGCTCGGCCCGTCGAGGGTGGCTATGAATTCATGCCACCAGCGGACGTCATTGAGCGGGAGAAAGAGTATCTGATCAAGGTCGACCTGCCGGACGTGCGGAAGGAGGACGTGAAGGTCCTGTTCGACGATGGCGTGCTCACCATCAAGGGCGAGCGCAAGGTAGAGAAGGAAACGAAGGGCGAGACGGTGCATCGCACCGAGCGTTTCTATGGCACCTTCGAGCGCAGTTTTGCGCTGCCCGATGATGTCGATCCGAAGGGAATCCACGCTGAATCCAAGGATGGCGTGCTGATGGTCAGCCTGCCGCGCATCGCGGTGGAGAAACCGCGTCCGCTGGCGATCACGATCCAGTGATCGGCGACGGGGCGGCGTAGTGGACGGGCCGGTCAGCGGCCCGCAAAGCGGCTGGATCAGCCCAGGACGGGTGGTCGAGCGTCCCCGGCCAGGAAGGCCCCGGAGCGTCTTGTCCGCTCGTCCTGCTTCCGTTCAGTCAGGAATCGCAGGGTGGCGCGGACGGTCCGCAGGCGCCGCTACGGTGGTGGTTCCTGGCCATCCGCGTCCATGTCGTGGCCTGCATGGGGGTCGGTGGGACTGCCCATCGAACTCATGTCGTGGCCTGCATGGGGGTCGCTCGCGGTGTCCATCGAGCCCGGGGTGTGCCCGGCGTGGGCGCCATGGGCCAGCGCATGGTACAGGGCCGAGCCTGCCGTCCACGCGCCGAAAGCGAGCAGCAGCGAGCCCGCTGCGTTGCGCAGCGTGGCGCGACGGGCCAGAAGCTTGGCCGCGCGTTCGAACGCGACCGTCGCCGACACCATCGCCGGCAACGTGCCGACGCCGAAGGCAGCCATCACGAGCGCGCCGCTGGGGGCGCTGGCCGTGGTCGCGGCCAGCAGCAGCATCGAATACGTGAGTCCACATGGCAGCCAGCCCCACGCCAGGCCCAGCCCGATCGCGCCGGACAGGCCTTGGCGTTGCGCAATACGCCCTCGTGCCGGCAGGACCCTGCGCCAGAGACCGGCGCCCGCGGCCTCGAGCGGGTCGAGCAATCGCCAACCGAACAGCAAGCGGCCCGCTGCAGCCACCATGATGGCGCCGGCCAGCACGCGCAAGGCGATCGAGAGTGGCGCGACGTTGACCGAGCGCAGCAGCGTCTGGCCGAGCAGACCGGCCAGCGCGCCTGCAACCATGTAGCTGGCCACGCGCGCCACGTTGTAAGCCATGGCCAGCGCCAGGCGCGAGCCTGCACGCTCCGACGTACTGTTGCGCATCGCGAGGGCACCTGCGATGCCCCCGCACATGGTCAGGCAATGGCCACTGCCGGCCAATCCCGCGATCAACGCGGCACCCAGGCTCAGCGAGCCGACGTCCAGGACAGTCATGGGTTGGGTGGTTCCTTGGCTGCGGGCTGCGAGGAATCGTCGCCCGTGCGGTCATTTGCGGTCTTGCGCTTGCGGTCATCGTCGAGCACCGACCAGCCGGGGCTGTCGAGATCATCGAACTGCCCGCTGCCAACGGCCCAGAAGAACGCCCACAGGCCGATTCCAACCAGCACCAGGCCGAGCGGCA